>Ga0209792_1000934_pt1 | contig 16356 bp, 16 predicted proteins | sample EBPBio142005_DNA_FD_185860 | JGI IMG/M metagenome (GOLD analysis project Ga0209792, IMG submission 185860) | Wastewater treatment Type I Accumulibacter community from EBPR Bioreactor in Madison, WI, USA - Reactor 1_6/14/2005_ DNA (SPAdes)... | ecosystem: Engineered > Bioreactor > EBPR >... | reverse complement strand
TGGGCTGCGATCGGCTTCGCGCGCTTTCACCCATTGCGCAATCGCGGTCGGTGCGCCGCTCACTGCCACCCGCCAGGTCGCGCGCGCGCCGGGGCCGAGCAGGCCGCCGGCTTCGACCTCGGCCAAGGGCAGGATCACGCGCGGGCCGAGTTCGACGCCGTTGAGCGGACGGTCGGGCTCCTCGACCACGATGCCCGCCAACTGCAGCGGGCGACCGCCGACTTCGACCATGCCGCCCAGCGAGGTACGCATGCGCTGTGCACCGGATTCGCTCAGCCACAGGGTGCCTGCTGCAGGGCGCGGCAGGCGCTGCACGCCCTGCGAGGTGCGCACCGTGTACGGGCCGAGCAGGGGCGCGTCATCGGCCAATGCCTTCAATGTGCCCAGTTGCGGTGCGGCTTCACGCGAGCCGACCATGCTGGCCAGTTCCACGCTGCGATAGAGGCGCAGGTTCAAGCGCTGCGCCTCGGTGACGGCGGTATCGATGGCGCCATCGTCGCTGCTGAACGCGGCATCGCCACCCACCAGGCGCCGGCTCTGTTCGGCCAATGCGTCGGTGGTGCGTTGGGCGATGCTGCCCACGCCGGCCAGCGCCAGCACGGCCACGAACAGCGCAGCCAGCAGCACACCGAATTCGCCATTGCGCCAACCCTGCCAGGCCTGGCGCGCGGCCATGCGCATCGTCCCGGCAAGCGTCATGGCAACAGGCGCCCGGCATCCAGCCGCAGCTGGCGGTCGCAACGTGCGGCGAGTCGTTCGTCGTGGGTGACCACCACGACGGTGGTGTTGCGCGCGCTGTCCATGTCGAACAGCAGGTCTTCGATGGCGAGGCCGGTCTTGCGGTCGAGGTTGCCGGTGGGTTCGTCGGCAAACAGGATGCGCGGCTTCGCCACGAACGCGCGGGCGATGGCGACGCGTTGTTGCTCACCGCCGGACAGCTGGCGCGGCAGGTGATGCAGGCGCTCGCCCAGGCCGACCTTCTGCAGCAGTTCGCGCGCAGCCTGCGCGCCGTTCTGGCCGCGCAGTTCCAGCGGCAGCGCCACGTTGTCCAGCGCGCTCATCGCCGGCATCAGCTGGAAGTTCTGGAACACGAAGCCCACCGCCTGCGCGCGCAACGCGGCGCGTTCGTCTTCATCGGAATTCTGGATCGGCACGCCATCCAGCCACACCTCGCCACGGCTGGGAATATCCAGCCCGGCCAGCAACGAGAGCAAGGTGGTTTTGCCGGAGCCGGATTCGCCGACGATGGCCACGCGCTCGCCGGCGGCGATGTCCAGGGTGATGCCATCGAGGATGGTCAGCTGACTGTCCGGCAACGCGACGGTCTTGCCGATCCCACGCGTGTGCAGGCTGCCACGCGCGGGCGTGCTAGCGTTTGCGCCAGTGGACGATGGAGCTGGGTCGATGACGGGAGTGCGGGCGTGGGTGTTGGGTGTGGTTTCCATGTTGCTGATGCTAGCGGCACCGGGCGCGTTTGCGCGTGAGCTGAAGGTCTTGGTGATGGGCGATTCATTGTCCGCTGCCCATGGCCTGCGCACCGAGCAGGGCTGGGTGGCGCTGGCCGATGCCAAATCCAGCCGCTACGCCTTTCATAACGCCAGCATTTCCGGCGAAACCACAGCCGGCGGGCGCAGCCGGATCGCGGCCGAACTCAAGCGGGTGCAGCCGGATATCGTGGTCATCGAACTCGGCGCCAACGATGGCCTGCGCGGGCTGCCGCTGCGGCAGATGGGCGAGAACCTGGGCTGGATGATTGGCGCTTCGAAAGCCGCCGGCGCGCGGGTGCTGTTGGTGGGCATGCAGCTGCCGCCGAACTTCGGCCGCTATGCCAACGATTTCCAGCGCAGCTACCGCTTGATCAGTGAGCGGTTAGGCACCGGCCTGGTGCCGCATTTCCTCGCCCCGCTGGGCACGCAGCGCAGCTGGTTCCAGAGCGACAACCTGCACCCGGTGGCCGAAGCGCAGCCGTTGCTCATGGATGAAATGCTGCAGGCGCTGGACGCGCTGCCTGCGCGCTGAATCAGGCTTCGCCGCGCTCACGCGCAATCGCACGCCAGCCGATATCGTGGCGATGGAATTCGCCGTCCCAGCCGATGCCGGACACTTCTTCATAGGCGCGTTGCTGCGCCTGCGCCACGGTCTCGCCGAGCGCGCACACGCACAACACCCGGCCACCCGCAGTGACGGCGTGTTCCCCTTCCAGGCGGGTGCCAGCGTGGAAGACCTTGGTGTCGTCCACGTCGGGGCTGTCGATGCTGTTGATCACATCGCCCAGGCGCGGCGTGCCGGGATAGCCCGCAGCCGCCATCACCACGCCCAATGACGGGCGCGGATCCCAGCGTGCGTCGGTCTCGTGCAGTTTTTCGTCGATGGCGGCTTCGAGCAGATCCAGCAGATCGGACTCCAACCGCAGCATCACCGGCTGGGTTTCCGGATCGCCGAAGCGCACATTGAATTCGATCACTTTAGGCGCACCCGCCGCATCGATCATCAGCCCGGCATACAAGAAGCCGGTGAACGGAATGCCGTCGGCGATCATGCCGGCCACGGTCGGATTCACCACTTCACGCATGACCCGAGCATGCACCTCGAGCGTCACCACCGGTGCCGGCGAATACGCGCCCATGCCGCCGGTGTTCGGGCCGGTGTCGCCATCGCCCACGCGCTTGTGATCTTGCGAGGTGGCCATCGGCAATGCGGTCACGCCGTCCACCATCGAAATGAAGCTGGCTTCCTCACCGTCGAGGAATTCCTCGATCACCACGCGTGCGCCGGCATCGCCGAACGCATTGCCGTCGAGCATGTCGCGCACGGCGGCTTCGGCCTCGTCCTGCGTCATCGCCACGATCACGCCCTTGCCGGCGGCCAGGCCGTCGGCTTTCACGACGATCGGTGCGCCCTTGTCGCGGATGTAGGCAAGCGCGGCATCGACATTCGTATGCACCGCATAGAACGCGGTGGGAATGCCGTGGCGCTGCAGGAAGTCTTTCGCATACGCCTTGCTGCCTTCCAGCTGCGCGGCCTTGGCGGTGGGCCCGAAGATGCGGCGGCCAGCGGCGCGGAACGCATCCACCACGCCCGCGACCAGCGGCTGTTCGGGGCCGACCACGGTCAGCGCGATGCCCTCGTCCTGTGCGAGTTGCAGCAGGCCGTCGATGTCGGTGGCCTTGATCGCCACGTTGCGGCATTTGGCTTCGGTCGCGGTGCCGGCATTGCCCGGTGCAACGATCACTTCGCTCACGCGTGGCGACTGCGCCAGCTTCCAGGCCAGGGCGTGTTCACGACCGCCGGAACCGATGACCAAGACTTTCATGGCGTTGCCTCGTGTGTGAGATCGAGCAGTTGCAGCGAAACAAGTTTGCTTCCGCCGGCAACCCGTTGCTGGCCGACTTCGATGAAGCCGAAGCGGTCGTGGAAGGCTTTCGAGGCCGCATTCGGCGGCTCGAGGTTGTATTCGCAGACCACGCGATCGATTCCGCGCTGGCGCGCATGCGCGAACAGATCGCGATACAGCGTGCCGCCGATGCCCATGCCCGCTGCGGCTGCATCGACCACGATGCGATCCACGTAGACGAAGCGCGGGTAGCGCGTGGCGAACCAGCGGAAATTGTCGTTGTCGTACGCCGCCGTGTGATCCATCGCCAACAGGAAGCCGAGTACACAGCCATCCACTTCGGCGACGCGGAAGCGGCAGGCGAGATTGGCCAACGCTTGCAACCGCGCGTGATCCATCGCGCTGGTCTGCGCGACTTCGGCGGCATTGAGCGCAAGGACGCGCTCGAAGTCCGCCGCTGCGGCGTCGCGCAGGATCACGTCGGCCATGTCAGTGGCGGAAGTGGCGCACGCCGGTGAACACCATCGCCAGCCCATGTTCGTCGGCGGCGGCGATGACTTCGGCATCGCGCATCGAGCCGCCCGGCTGGATCACCGCCTTGATGCCGGCCTCGGCTGCGGCATCGATGCCGTCGCGGAACGGGAAGAACGCATCGGATGCCATCACCGAACCTTCGACCACAAGGCCGGCATCGGCGGCCTTGATGCCGGCGATGCGCGCCGAATACACGCGGCTCATCTGCCCGGCACCGACGCCGATTGTGCGGTTGTCCTTGGCGTAGACGATCGCATTCGACTTCACGAACTTCGCCACCTTCCATGCGAACAGCAGGTCGGCGAACTGCGCCTCGGTCGGCGCGAGCTTGGTCACGATCTTCAAATCATCCCGCGTGATCACGCGATCGTCGGCGGTCTGCATCAGCATGCCGGAGCCGACCCGCTTGGTGTCGATGAAGCCGGGCGAGGGCTTGGCCATCGGGATGCGCAGCACGCGCACATTGGCCTTCTTGCGCGCGTAATCGAGCGCACCGTCCTCGTAGTCCGGCGCGATCAGCACTTCCACGAACTGGCGGTCGAGGATCGCCTTGCAGGTCGCCGCATCCAGTTTCGTATTGAACGCGAGGATTCCGCCGAACGCGGAGGTGGGATCGGTCGCGTAGGCGAGTTCGTAGGCGTCGCCGCAGCCCGCGCCCACCGCCACGCCGCACGGATTCGCGTGCTTGACGATCACGCAGGCCGGCACGTCGAACTGGCGCACGCATTCCCAGGCCGCGTCGCTGTCGGCGATGTTGTTGTAGCTGAGTTCCTTGCCCTGCAACTGGGTGAAGGTGGCCAGCGAACCCGGCGCCGGCCACAGGTCGCGGTAGAACGCGGCCTGCTGGTGCGGGTTCTCGCCGTAGCGCAGGTCCATCACCTTGACGAAATTGCCGTTGGCCTGCGCTGAGAACTGCGCATGGCTGCCGTCATCCTGCTTGGCGGAGAGGAAGTTGCTGATGCAGGCGTCGTAGAAGGCGACGTTGTTGAACGCGGCGACCGACAGCGCGAAGCGGGTCTTCGCCGACAGTGCGCCATTGTTCGCATCCAACTCGTCGACGATGCCGGCGTACTGCGCCGGATCGGTCGCCACCGCCACGCGGGCGAAATTCTTGGCCGCGCTGCGCAGCATCGCCGGGCCGCCGATGTCGATGTTCTCGATCACGTCCGCGAACGTGCTGGACGGGTCCATCGACACTTTCAGGAACGGATACAGGTTCAGCACCAGCAGGTCGATTTTCTCGATGCCGTGCTCCGCCATCACTGCGTCATCGGTGCAGGCGCGCCCGAGCAGGCCGCCGTGGACTTTCGGATGCAGGGTCTTGACCCGGCCGTCCATCATTTCCGGGAAGCCGGTGTGGTCGCTGACGTCCTTTACGGTCAGGCCCGCCTCACGCAGTGCCTTGGCGGTGCCGCCGGTGGAGAGCAGTTCCACGCCGTGCGCGGCCAATGCCTTGGCGAAGTCGAGCAGGCCGGTCTTGTCGGACACGGACAACAGGGCACGGCGAACGGCCACGGCGGGGCCTTCGATCAAATTGGCGGTCATGCGGGGAGGCGGTGCGGTGGGAGGCGCGAATTATAAGCGCTCGCGGGCGTCCGCCCGGTCCGGGCTCAGGAGGAGAGCCCGTAATCCTTGAGTTTCTTGCGCAGGGTGGCGCGGTGGATGCCGAGCATGGTCGCGGCGCGGCTCTGGTTGCCGTCGCAATGTTTCAGCACTTCAGCGAACAGCGGGATTTCCAGCTCGCGCAGGGCGATGTTGTAGAGGTCGTCGGTTTCGCAACCGTCGAGGTCGCGCAGGTAACGGCGCACGGAGTTCGCCACATGGTCACGCAGCGGCGCTCGGCTGGCGTCCTGGCGGTCGACGGAAACGTTCAAGCGGGAGCCCTCGATGCGAACCGCGTCGAGTGAAGCCATCGCCGCGGAGACAAGAGTCTAGCGCGATGCGCGCGCCGATGTCATCGCGGCGGCGCATTCATTGGGAGAAAAATGATGCGGCGCGCACAATCCGCGTGTTTCGCGAGCCCGTTTATTCGAAGCGGAAGTCGAACGCGACCGCACCCGCTGCCGGTTCGACGATATCGAAGGCCAGCTGCGTGGCTTGGCCGGGTGCGAGCTGCGCCTGCTTCGGTGCGCCGTTCAGATAATCGTGCGGCAGGAAACGGCGTGCGCCGAGTTGGCGGCCTTCGGCATTCGACAAGGCCAGCACCAATGTCGGCCATGGCTGTGGCCAGGCGGCATCGTTGCGGAAGCTGGCCTGCACGCGGAGCACGCCGGGACGGCCGGGCACGGCGATCACGTCGCGGGAAAGCATGCTGATGGCGGTGGGTTCGCGCCAAGCAGGCACGCTGCAACCCAGCACGCCGCACACGTTCACAACCAGTGGCCGCCAGCGCGTATCCGCCGCCAGTTGCGCGCGTTGACTGAGGAACAGTTGCGCGGATAACAACAGCAACAACAATGCAAACACGATCCATTCGCCGCGTCGCGAGCGGCGCGGCGTGTCGTTGCGGATGAAGCTGGGTGCGCGGCTCACTTGCGCCTGCCTTCGATGCGGATCCAGTCTTCCTGCTGCGCGATCCGCAAGTCGTCGAACCATGCGGCGTAACGTTCCAGCAGTTCGTCTTCCTGCCCGGCCAGGATGCCGGACATGGCGATGCGTCCACCCGGCGCGACACGCGCCGCCAATGTTTCCGCCAACGCATCCAGCGCGATGGCAAGGATGTTGGCGACCACGATGGGGTATGTGCGCAGCGGCTCGTCCTGCGGCATGAACACGTCGATGTGCATACCGTTGCGCTGGGCATTGTCGGCAGTGGCGATCAGTGCCTGCGGATCGTTGTCGACGCCGACCGCACGTGCCGCGCCCAGCTTCAGCGCGGCCAGCGCGAGGATGCCGCTGCCGCAGCCGAAATCGAGCACGTCGCGGCCTTGCAGTTCATCGTGCGATGCAAGTTCGTCCAGCCATTGCAGGCACAGCGCGGTGGTCGGATGGGTGCCGGAGCCGAAGGCCAGGCCGGGATCCAGGCGCACGATGGCGGCATCCGCCGCGTTCGCCTCATCCGGCAACTCGTGGTTCCACGGCACGATCCAGGTGCTCGCGCCGAAGCGCATCGGCTGGAACTGGTCCAGCCAGGCGCGTTCCCAATCCTGGTCTTCGATCTTCTCGAAGCGTGCCTGCGTCCAGTCGAGTCCAGGATCGAAGGCTTCCAGCGCGGCCAGCAGCATCAGCGCATCGGTGTCGGCATCGAACAACGCAGTCAGGGTCATTTCATGCCACAGCGGGATCTCACCGACGCCGGGCTCGAAGATCGCCTGTTCGTCCGCCGCGTCCAGATGCGCGTCCTGCAGGGTCACCGCCAGCGCGCCCACGTATTCCAGCGCGCGTTCGACGCGTGGCTGCTGGTCTTCGGTACAGGGCAGGCTGAGTTGCAGATAAGGCATGCGGGTGAACGGCGCGGGGAGTCCGCACCATTCTCGCAGTTTCGGTGAGCGGCTTGCTCAGCCGCCGAGGATGCCCTTCAGCAAGCCCTTCATCGAGGGCTTCTTCTGCTGCTGCTGCTGTTGCTGGCCCTCGCCATCGTCCATCTGCTGCATGTCGCCGAAGTCCAGGCCCAGCATCGCAATAGCCGAAGACTTGGCGCGCAGGCGCACGCTCCATTCCGGGTTCCACGGCTGCTTCGGATCGGCCGGCTTGGGCGGATAGGTGATCCAGCTCTCCGGGCCGTAGGCGGTCATCATCAGCATGACCGGTGTGGGTATCTGGTTGCTGGCCTCGCCGGCGAAGATGCCCTTGGGAATCGTGCAACTGGTGGCGGAGGAGGGCAGCAGGATTTTCTGCTTCAGCCATTTGTCCAGGTAGCTGGCGCTGAGATAGGCGTGCAGTTCGTTACCGGCGCCGGCAACATCGGCGCTGCTCCAGATGGTCAGGTGGACGGAATTTTCGCTGGGCATTTCCGCGCGCATGCCGTTGACGAAATAGGCGCGTGCGCGATCCACCGAGGGCCAGCTCAGGCCAACGGCGGCAGTCGGTTCGCCCTGCGAGCGCAACATCAGCTTGGGCATGAAATCGGCGCTCTGCTCGATCTGGAATTGCATCGACGCCGGAATGCCATCGCCGGTGATCTTGTGTTCGCCGGCCAGGCGTGCACCGCTCGGCACCTGCTTGCCGTATTGGCGGTTCGGCCAATAGACGTAGCCGGGCTTGAGGTCGATATCGCGATCCGGCACGTACAGGCCCTTGGACAGGCTGCCGCTGGACTGGATGTCGATGCCCTGGATGCCGGCCATCGGATTGTTCGGGTCGATGGTCTTGCCGCCACCCTTGACCTTGATGGTGGTGATCTTGGGCTGCCCCGGCCGCACGGCGGCGCCACAGCCCCAGTATTCGGAAATCTTCACTTCGATATCGGGCACTTTCCCGGTGGGCGTGCCGCCCTCGGTCGGTTTGCTCGGCTCAATCGGGATCAGGGTCAGCGACTTGCCCAGGCTCAGGCCGCTCGGGATCAATTCCTGCGCTTGGACGCCGGGCTTCAACGTGTTGTGCAACGCGATGTCCAGGTACTGGCCAGTCATTCCGCCGGTACCGCGCGTGGTCGGGTAGGTGGGTTTGCCGGTGTCGCCACCGCCCATGCGCTTGGCCATGAGGCCGCCCAGGCCGCCGAGCATGCCGCCCATGTCCGGCATCCCGGCCATGTTCTGGGTGGCGACGTCGATGTACAGATTGGTCGGCGGGCTCTTGCCCTGCTGGCTGGCCGCAGGCAGCGCGGCCAGTGCGGCGGTCAAGGCGATGCAGAGCAGATGGCGGCGTTGCATGGCGGCTCCGGCGTTTGGTTCGGGATATCCGCTTTAGCGGATTTCCGTACCGGAACCGGCCACGCCGCCATCCGACTCAGATCACCGACAGCGACTTTTCTTTGCGCTCAGCCAGCTTCTTTTCCAGGTAGTGGATGTTCTGCCCGCCCAGGCCGAAGCCGGCATCGGCCAGGATGCGCTGTTGCAGCGGCACATTGGTCTTGATGCCGTCGACCACCATTTCCGAAAGCGCCACGCGCATACGTGCGATCGCCTGTTCGCGGTCGGCACCGTGCACGATGAGCTTGCCGATCATCGAATCGTAGTTCGGTGGCACCCGATAACCTTCGTAGATGTGCGAATCCACGCGCACGCCCGGGCCGCCCGGCGAATGGAAATGGGTCACCAGTCCCGGCGAGGGCATGAAGGTGTCCGGGTCTTCCGCATTGATGCGGCATTCGATCGCGTGGCCTTTCAGCACCACGTCGCTCTGCTTGATCGACAGCTTGTGGCCGGAGGCGATCAGCAATTGCTCGCGCACCAGATCGATGCCGGTCACCAGTTCGGTCACCGGATGCTCCACCTGGATGCGGGTATTCATTTCGATGAAGTAGAAGCGGCCGTTCTCGTACAGGAACTCGAAGGTGCCGGCGCCGCGATAGCCGATGCGCAGGCAAGCTTCCACGCAGACCTTGCCGATCTCCGCGCGCTGTTCGTCGCTGATGCCGGGCGCGGGCGCTTCTTCCACCACTTTCTGGTGGCGGCGCTGCATCGAGCAGTCGCGCTCGCCCAGGTGGATGGCGTTGCCCTGGCCGTCGGCCAGCACCTGGATCTCCACGTGGCGCGGATTCTCCAGGAACTTCTCCATGTAGACCATGTCGTTGCCGAACGCGGCCTTGGCTTCCTGCTTGGTGGTGGCAATCGCATTGGCCAGCGCGGCTTCGGTATGCACCACGCGCATGCCGCGTCCGCCGCCACCACCGGCCGCCTTCACGATGACTGGATAGCCGATCTCCGCCGCGATCTTGATGTTGGTCGCGGTGTCGTCGCCCAACGGACCGCCGCTGCCGGGCACGCAGGGCACGCCGGCGGCCTTCATCGCGCGGATCGCTTCCACCTTGTCGCCCATCAGGCGGATGGTGTCCGCCTTGGGGCCGATGAACACGAAACCGGATTGTTCGACGCGCTCGGCGAAGTCCGCGTTTTCGGACAAAAAGCCGTAACCGGGATGGATCGCCTGCGCATCGGTCACCTCGGCGGCGGCGATGATCGCCGGCATGTTGAGGTAACTCTCGCTGGATGGCGCCGGGCCGATGCAGACGGATTCGTCCGCCATTGCCACGTGCTTGAGGTTGCGGTCCACGGTGGAGTGCACCGCGACCGTGCGGATGCCCATCGAGTGGCAGGCGCGCAGGATGCGCAGCGCGATCTCGCCGCGGTTGGCGATGACGACTTTATCGAGCATCGTCGATCACCCGATGACGAACAGGGGCTGGTCGAATTCGACCGGCTGCCCGCTCTCGCACAGGATCGTCAGCACAGTGCCGGAGACATCGGCTTCGATCGGATTGAACATCTTCATCGCCTCGATGATGCCCAGGGTTTCGCCGGCCTTGACCGCCTGGCCCACGCTGACGAAGGCCGGCTTGTCCGGCGAGGGGCTGGCGTAGAAGGTGCCCACCATCGGCGAGCGCACCACGTGGCCGGCCGGCAGGTCGGCATGCGGCTTGTGCGAACCGCCGGTGGCGGCCTCGGACGGCGAATGCATCGGCATCACCGGCGCGGGTGCGGCGGCGGGCGCTGCGACATGCTGGACAACGGGTGCTGCGGCCTGCACGTAGCCGCCGCTGGGCACGCGGGCCAGGCGCACGGATTCCTCGCCCTCCTTGATCTCGATTTCGGCCAAGTTGGATTCTTCCAGCAGGTCGATCAGCTTCTTGATCTTGCGCAGGTCCATACAGGTTCTCGCTTTTGCTCCCTCTTCCGTGGGCGGGAGAGGGCAGGGGTGAGGGTGCGAACTAGCCGAGCCGCGTGATGGCGGCATCGAGGGCGTAGCGGTAGGAGTCGATACCGAACCCGCAGACCACGCCCACCGCCTTGTCGCTGAAATAGCTGTGCTGGCGGAAGGGTTCGCGGCTGTACGGGTTCGACAGGTGGATTTCGATGAAAGGGATGGCCACCGCGGTCAGCGCATCGCGCAGGGCCACCGAGGTGTGGGTGAAAGCGGCGGGGTTGATCAGGATGAAGGCGGTGCCGTCGCTGCGGGCGGCCTGCACGCGATCGACCAGCTCATGCTCGGCATTCGACTGGAAATTCACCAGGCTGTGGCCGGCGGCTTGGGCGCGTGTAATCAGGTCGGCGTCGATGTCGGCCAGGGTCGTGCGGCCATAGATCTCCGGCTCGCGAGTGCCGAGCAGGTTGAGGTTCGGGCCATGCAGGACGAGCAGCTGCGCCATCGACGATGCCATCGGGCCTTGCCCGTCAAAACAGGCGCGCAGTGTCGCGCAGGCCGGTGATGCTGTCCAGTTCGGCGAACTTTCGTTCGATAACGGAATTTTAAGCGCTTGTTTGAGCGAAGGCTCTAATGCGCGGGTTTATCGCCACAGCCCTGAGCGGCCGGCGGATATGTACAACCGCTCCGTCCAGTCATCCACGACTGAGTCGCGGCCGCGGGCCATCCATGGCCCGCTTTGCACATATCCGCCGGCCACTCAGGGCTGTGCCCAGCGATCAATGTCTTCCTGGCTTTCAAACGGCCCGATCTTCGTCTTGATCACGCGCCCCTCGGCCGACACCAGCACCGAATACGGCAGCACGCCGGCCGGGTTGCCCAATCGCACGCCTGCGTCGGCCGGGCCGGGGGCATCGATCAGATTGGAGTAGGTGATGCCGAGGCGTTGCAGCATGGCCTGCGCCGAAGCGACATCGTCCAGCGCGATGCCGACCACTTGCATGCCATTGGCGCCCTGTTCACCGGAGTAAGCCTGTAAATCGGGCATCTCTTTCAGGCAGGGCGCGCACCAGCTGGCCCACAGATTGACCAGGACGGGCTTGCCAGTCCATGCGGCGGGAACGTCGATCTTTGCGCCATCGATCGTCGCCAGCATCATTGCCGGCACGATATCGCCACGTTTGGCGATCTTGACCCCGGCAGGTACCGCTGGCGCTTGCGCTTCCAGCACCGCGCCGAGCACGCGCTGGCCCGGTTCGGTACCGGCCAGGCGCTGGGCGATGGTGGGCTCGAAGTACAGGCTGGCCGCCGCGCCGGCGATGGCGGCCAGCAGCGCGATCAGCAGGATCTTGCCGTGGCCGCGCATCAACGTCCGGCCGCCGCCTGCGCCAGTGCGTCGTCGGCGGTGCCGGGGGTGAGGATCACCGGCAGGATGCGGCCCTCGCCGCCGCCGCGCGGATACACCACATAGAGCGGCACGCCCACCGCCTTGTGCTGCTGCAGATAGGCGGTGATGGCGGGATCGACATCGGTGTAGTCGCCGACCATGTACACCGCGTTGGCGGCTTCCAGCGCCTCGCGGAAGCCCTCGCGGGCGAACACGGCCTTTTCGTTGGCCTTGCAGCTCACGCACCAGTCGGCGGTCATGTTCACGAAGACCACGCGGTTCTGCGCACGCAGGTCGGCCAACGCCTGTTCGGAGAAGGCCACGCTGGCGATGCCGGAATGGGTGGTCGATGCCGCCACCTCCGGCTTGTGTAGGCGGTGCAGCTGGACGAGCGGCCAGGCGATCGCGAACAGGGCGACCAGCGCCGCGATCCGCCAGGCCGGCTTGCCGCCGGTGTGCGCACGGGTCCATGCCCAGGCTGCGAAGGCCAGCATGATCGCGGACAGCGCCCAGTACCACACGGCATCGGCGCCGCGCAGCGAGGCCAGCACGAACAGCAGCCAAGCGGCGGTGGCATACAGCGGGAAGGCGAGCAGCTGCTTCAGCGTTTCCATCCACGCGCCCGGCTTCGGCAACAGGCGCGCGAACGCCGGCACGAAGCCGATCAGCAGGAATGGCAGCGCCAGCCCCAGGCCCAGCATCAGGAAGATCAGCATGCCACCGGCCGCCGGGCCGGTGAACGCATAGGCCAGCGCTGCGCCCATGAACGGCGCGGTGCAGGGCGTGGCCAACACCACCGCCAGCACGCCGGTGAAGAAGTCCGCGCGTGCGCTGCTGCCCTGCATCAGCGCACTGCCGCGCTGGCCGATGCCGACATTGGCGTACCACAGGCCGGACAGGCTGAGGCCGAAAGCGAACACCACCAGTGCGAGTACCGCCACCACCAACGGCTGCTGCAACTGGAAGCCCCAGCCCAGCGCCAACCCGGCCTTGCGCAGTGCCAGCGCCAGCGCGCCGAGGACGGCAAAACTCACCAGCACACCGGCGGTATAGGCCAGCGCATGCTTGCGCGCGCGCTGCGGACTCTCGCCGCTTTGCACCAGCGACAGCGCCTTCAGCGACAGCACCGGCAACACGCAGGGCATCAGGTTGAGGATCAGGCCGCCGAACAGGGCCAGCAACAGCGACACCAGCAGGCCGTGGGTCTGTTGCTGCGGCGGCTGGGTGCGTTCGATATCACTGGTCGATGCGGCGGCAGTCGCGTCGGTGTCGATGCCGGTTGCTGCGGGGGCGATGCCCGCCGTAGCGGGTGCTGCGGCATTGCCGCTGCTCGGCTCGGCCGCGTCGATGGCAGATGCAGCAGCATCCGGTGCGATGTCGGCGGGTGGGGCGACTGGAGTAATGGTGCCCGCAGGCAGCGACACCGCCAGCTTCCGGGTCATCGGCGGATAGCAGATGCCATCGGTCTGGCAGCCCTGCAAGCCCAGCAGCAGCGTGCCCTTCGCGGCCGTGGTCAGCGTACGCGTCACCGGCACCGCGATCTCGACCTGGTCGAAATACACCGCCACGTTGCCGAAATGTTCGTCGTGGAACGCCTCCGCCTTCGGCAGTTTCGATGGCGGCGGCAATGTGGCGGACAGGCCCTTGCCGGCATCCAGCTTGACCGAGAGCTTGTCGCGATAGATGTAGTAGCCGCGCGCCGGGGTCAGCCGTAGCAGCAGGGTGTTGCCGCCGTCGGCGATCACCTCGGTGGTGAAGGCCTGTTCCACCGGTAGCGGCGCGGCATCGGTGGCGCCGGCGGAGGCATTGCCGAAGCCGAACAGGCCGCCGCCTTTCTTCGCAAGTCCGAAGTCGCTGTTGCCGCCAGTTGTCGGGAGCGCGACCTTCAGCGTGCGCGTCTGCGGCGGATAGCAGATGCCGGCATCGGCGCAACCCTGGTATTTCACGGTCAGCGTAGTGCTGGTCGCGCCGGCTGCCAGCGTGCCGGTCAGGACGCCGGTGAGCGACTGGCGATAGGTTTCGACATCGCCGAAAAATTCGTCGCGATATTTCTTGCCGGTGGGCAACGCCAGCTTGGCGTCGGCGAAACCGGCATCCGCCTTGACCGAGGTGCGGTGCCGATACAGGTAATAGCCATCGGCGATCTTCCAGCGCACCTCGATGCGATCCGGCGCGGTGGCCTGCGCGGACAGCACGAAGACCTCGTCGACCGGCGGCAGTTCGGGTTGCTGGGCGATGGCGGTGGCGCTCGGCAGGGCGAGCAGCAGGGCCAGGCTGGCCAGCCAGCGGCGCAGGCGGGAAGGGGATGCGGTCATCGGCTCAGTCTAACGGGCGGGTCTGTTCGGCCACCCACTCCAGGTAGGCGGGCAGGCCGGTGGCGGCTTCGACCGCCAGCAGCTCCGGCAGTTCATACGGATGCAGGGCGGTCAGCCGCACCTGCAGGGCGGGATAGGTCTCGGCGCTGGTCTTGATTAGCAGCAGTACTTCGTTCGCCGCCTCGATCTGGTCCTGCCAGCGATACACGGAGCGCAGGCCGGGCAGGATGTTCACGCAGGCGGCCAGCCGCTCCTCCACCAATGCGGTGGCGATGCGCTCGGCGCTGGCGGCGTCCGGGCAGGTGCTCAGGCAGATCAGGACAGGCATCGGCATAGGGTAGTGGCAGTGCCGGCGGGCCGCGCCTGCCGAAAGTTCGTCCCCAGCCCTTGAAAGCCCGGTCAGCCGCCCCATCTCCATGGCATGCCGGCGTTGCCCGGTCTGTTTGTCCGCGATTTGGCACTCGGCTTGCCTGACTGCTAAAATTGCAGAGTTTTTCCACTCCAATCAACCATTTACCGAGGTTGCCATGTCCAATATCAAGCCGCTGCACGACCGCGTGGTCATCAAGCGCATGGAAGAAGAGAAGCTGTCCGCCGGCGGGATCGTGATCCCGGATTCGGCCACCGAAAAGCCGATCAAGGGCGAAGTGATCGCCGTGGGCACCGGCAAGGTGCTGGACAACGGCCAGGTGCGCGCGCCGCAGGTCAAGGTCGGCGACAAGGTGCTGTTCGGCAAGTACAGCGGCACCGAAGTGAAGCTGGACGGTGTCGATCTGCTGGTCGTGAAGGAAGACGACCTGTTCGCGGTTCTCAGCTGATCGCGCGTCGCTTCCATTCCTAATGCCGTCATTCCGGCGCAAGCCGGAATCCAGTTCTGATCGGACATCGATGAAGAACTGGGCCCAGGCCTCCGCCGGGGCGACGAAAGACAAACCGAATTCAATACATTGAGGTAATCGCAATGGCTGCCAAGGACATTCGTTTCGGCGAGGACGCGCGCTCCAAGATGGTGCGCGGCGTCAACGTGCTCGCCAATGCCGTCAAGGCCACCCTCGGCCCGAAGGGCCGCAACGTCGTGCTGCAGAAGAGCTACGGCGCGCCGACCATCACCAAGGACGGCGTCTCCGTCGCCAAGGAAATCGAGCTGGCGGACGCCTTCGAGAACATGGGTGCGCAGATGGTCAAGGAAGTCGCTTCCAAGACCTCCGACAACGCCGGTGACGGCACCACCACCGCCACCGTGCTGGCGCAGGCGTTCATCCGCGAGGGCATGAAGGCGGTCGCCGCCGGCATGAACCCGATGGACCTGAAGCGCGGCATCGACAAGGCCGTGGTCGCGGCCGTGGCCGAGCTGAAGTCGATCAGCAAGCCGTCGTCGACCAACAAGGAAATCGCCCAGGTCGGCACCATCTCCGCGAACTCGGACGCCAACATCGGCGACCTGATCGCGCAGGCGATGGACAAGGTCGGCAAGGAAGGCGTGATCACCGTCGAGGAAGGCAGCGGCCTGGACAATGAACTCGACGTGGTCGAGGGCATGCAGTTCGACCGCGGCTACCTGAGCCCGTACTTCATCAACAACCAGCAGTCGATGCAGGCCGAACTGGATGACCCGTTCATCCTGCTGTACGACAAGAAGATCTCCAACGTGCGCGACCTGCTGCCCGTCCTCGAGGGCGTGGCCAAGGCCGGCAAGCCGCTGCTGATCGTGGCGGAAGAAGTGGAAGGCGAAGCGCTGGCGACCTTGGTGGTCAACACCATCCGCGGCATCGTCAAGGTCTGCGCCGTGAAGGCCCCGGGCTTCGGCGACCGTCGCAAGGCGATGCTGGAAGACATGGCCATCCTGACCGGTGGCGTGGTGATTTCCGAGGAAGTCGGCCTGTCGCTGGAGAAGGCCACGATCAAGGATCTGGGCCGCGCCAAGAAGATCCAGGTCAGCAAGGAAAACACCACCATCATCGACGGTGCCGGCGAAGCCGATGCCATCCAGGCCCGCATCAAGCAGATCAAGGCGCAGATCGAGGAAACCTCCTCCGACTACGACC
>Ga0209792_1000932_pt1 | contig 16379 bp, 14 predicted proteins | sample EBPBio142005_DNA_FD_185860 | JGI IMG/M metagenome (GOLD analysis project Ga0209792, IMG submission 185860) | Wastewater treatment Type I Accumulibacter community from EBPR Bioreactor in Madison, WI, USA - Reactor 1_6/14/2005_ DNA (SPAdes)... | ecosystem: Engineered > Bioreactor > EBPR >... | reverse complement strand
GTTTGAACGAGGTCAGCAGCGGCGCCACCGCGGCCGCGGGCCAGACGCGCGCCAGCAGCTCGGCCACCGCGCGGCCCGTGGCGGCCTCCTGGCCGGGGGTGGGCTTGATCTCGACGTTGAGGTGGTAGCCATTGGCCAGGCAGTAGCGCGCCAGCGCCTGCAGCGTGGGGATGGCTTCACCGGCAAAGCGGCGTGAATGCCAGCTGCCTGCGTCCAGCTGCGCCAGCTCGCCCATGCGCAGGTCGCTGGCCAGGCCATGGCCGTTGGTGGTGCGCTCCAGCGTGGCGTCGTGCAGCAGCATGAGCACGCCGTCGCAGGACAGCTTGGCGTCGCATTCGAACATGCGATAGCCGTGCTGCGCGCCCAGACGGAAGGCGGCCAGGGTGTTCTCGGGTGCGAGCTTGCCCGCGCCGCGGTGCGCAATCCAGCGCGGGTAAGGCCAGGGGGGCAGGGGGGTGGTCATCAAATCCTCTTGCCGGATTCAAGGTCGAACCAGTGCAGGCGATCCTCGCGCGGCAGGATCTGCGCCGTCTCGCCGGCGCGGGGGTAGGGGCGGCCTTCCTCGACGCGCACCGTCATGGTCTCGCCGCCCACCTTGCCGTACAGCAGGCGCTCGGCGCCCAGCAGCTCCACCGTTTCCACCTGGAAGGCCCAGCCGCCGCGCTCGGCAAGGGCGATGTGCTCGGGCCTGATGCCCAGAATCTGCCCGGCCTTGCCACCCGGTGCGTTCTTGAGCAGGTTCATGGGCGGCGAGCCGATGAAGCTGGCGACGAAGGTGGTCGCCGGGCGGTGGTAGACCTCCTCGGGCGTGCCGAACTGCTCCACGTTGCCGGCGTTCATGACGATCATGCGCTGCGCCAGCGTCATGGCCTCGACCTGATCGTGCGTGACGAACAGGCTGGTGATGCCGAGTTCGGCGTGCAGCTTCTGGATCTCGATACGGGTCTGGCCGCGCAGCTTGGCGTCCAGGTTGGATAGCGGCTCGTCGAACAAAAACACCTGCGGCTCGCGCACGATGGCACGGCCCATGGCCACGCGCTGGCGCTGGCCGCCCGACAGCTCGCGCGGCTTGCGTTCGAGCAGGTGCGACAGCTCCAGGATCTTCGCGGCCTTGTCCACGCGGCGCTGGATCTCGTCCTTGGGCACCTTGGCGAGCTTCAGGCCGTAGGCCATGTTCTCGTAGTTGCTCATGTGCGGGTAGAGCGCGTAGTTCTGGAACACCATGGCGATGTTGCGCTTGGCCGGCTCCAGGCTGTTGACCAGCTTGTCGCCTATGAAGAGCTCGCCGCCGGTGATTTCCTCCAGGCCGGCGATCATGCGCAACAGCGTGGATTTGCCGCAGCCCGAGGGCCCGACCAGCACGACAAATTCGCCGTCCTTGATCTCGGCATTCACGCCGTGGATGACGGGTACGGCGGTCTTGCCGCTGCCATAGCGCTTGACGATGTTCTTGAGGGAGATGGATGCCATTGTCAGGTTGTGTGCGTTATGGGTTGGGCGTGGGGCGCAGTTCGGTGCTGGGGCGGCCTTCGAGCAGGCCCAGGACGGAGATGTCTTCGTCGAGCGCCGGCCAGTGGATGCCTTCGCCCATGCCCAGCCATTCGAACTGGGTCAGTTGATCGGGAGTGGCGTGCACCAGGCGCGGGAACCAGGCCAACGGCACGGACAGTTCACGGCCGTCGTGCAAGGTCACTACGAGGCTGTCGCCGGTAAAGCGCAGCGCGACGGCGTGAGGGGGAAATTCAAGTGCCAAAGAACTCATTCCAGGCCTCCGTGAATGTGGTTTGGTAGCGTGGCTACCAACTCGCTGAGTTTCCTGAGGTCTTGCGCAGAAAAACCGCTGCTACTGGCAAGGGCGACGGGCTGCAACCAAAATTTGGCCAACATATTTTGCTGTTGTACATGGATGTGGCGCGGTTCGCCCTTCTCATTGGAATAGAAGAAGAAGCGATAAGCGCCAATGCGTAGAACGGTGGGCATGGGCGTTTACTTCTCGGTATCCACCAGGCCCTTGACGAACCATTTCTGCATCAGCATCACCACCAGCGTGGGCGGCAGCATGGCCAGGATGGCGGTGGCCATGACGATGTTCCAGTCCACTGCGGCCTCGCCGCCGGCCAGCATGCGCTTGATGCCTATGACCACGGGGTACATGTCCTCGCTGGTGGTCATCAGGAGCGGCCACAGGTACTGGTTCCAGCCGTAGATGAACTGGATCACGAACAGCGCCGCGATCGAGGTGCGCGACAGCGGCACCAGGATGTCCTTGAAGAAGCGCATGGGCCCGGCGCCGTCGATGCGCGCGGCCTCCACCAGCTCGTCGGGCACGGTCAGGAAGAACTGGCGGAACAAGAACGTGGCCGTGGCCGAGGCGATGAGCGGCAGCGACAGGCCGGCGTAGCTGTTCAAGAGCCCCAGGTCGGCCACCACCTTGTAGGTCGGCAGTATGCGCACCTCCACGGGCAGCATCAGCGTGATGAAGATGGCCCAGAAGCACAGCATTTTGAACGGGAAGCGGAAGTACACGATGGCAAATGCCGACAGCAGCGAAATGGCGATCTTGCCCAGCGTGATGCTCATGGCGACCACGAAGCTCACCCACATCATGTGCACCACGTTGGTGTTGGAGCCGAGCTTGCCCGAGCCCACGAGGGCGTTGCGGTAGTTCTCCCACAGGTGGCTGCCTGGCAGGAGCGGCATGGGCGACTGCACGATGGCCTCGGCCGTGTGGGTGGAGGCGATGAGTGCCAGGTACAGCGGAAAGGCGACGATGGCCACGCCCAGGATGAGCACGGCGTGCGAGAAGAAGTTCAGCCAGGGATTGCGGTCAACCATGGGGGCCTCAGTATTGGACTTTTTTCTCGACGTAGCGGAACTGGATCACGGTCAGCGTCACCACGATGAGCATCAGGATGACGGACTGCGCGGCCGAGCCGCCCAGGTCCAGCGCCTTGAAGCCGTCGAGGTACACCTTGTAGACCAGGATCGACGTGGACTGGCCCGGGCCGCCCTGCGTCGCGGCGTCGATGATGCCGAAGGTGTCAAAGAAGGCGTAGACGATGTTGATCACCAGCAGGAAGAAGGTGGTGGGTGAGAGCAGCGGCAGCTGAATGTTCCAGAACCGCCGCCAGGGGCCGGCGCCGTCGATGGAGGCGGCCTCGATCAGCGCCTTGGGAATCGACTGCAGGCCCGCCAGGAAGAACAGGAAGTTGTAGGAAATCTGCTTCCACACCGAGGCCAGCACGATGAGCGTCATGGCCTGATCCTCGTTCATCAAATGGTTCCAGGTAATGCCCAGCCGGCCCAGGTAGTGGGTTGCCACGCCGATGGAGGGCGAGAACAAAAACACCCACAACACGCCCGCGATCACCGGCGCCACGGCGTAGGGCACGATGAGCAGCGTCTTGTAGATCATGGCAAAGCGCACGATGCGGTCGGCAAAAATGGCCAGCGCCAGCGACACCACGATGCCTATGCCCGCCACCAGCACCGAGAACAGCGCGGTGCGCTGGAACGAGCCGAGATAGTCCGGGCTGTCCCAGAGCTGGCGGAAGTTCTCCAGCCCCACCCATTCGCGGCTCATGCCGAAGGCGTCCTCCACCTGAAAGGACTGCAGCACGGCCTGGCCGGCGGGCAGAAAAAAGAACACGCCAATGATGGCCAGCTGGGGCGCTATCAGCACCCAGGGCAGCCAGGCGGAGCGAAAGAGGACACGTTTTTCCATGGCACGCTCTAACAAAAAACCGCCGCAGGCCGCTTGGGCCTGCGTGCGGTAGGGTTGGCGGTACGAGTGGCTTACTTCTTGTACGACTTCTCGAAGCGCGCCAGCAGCTCGTCGCCGCGCGTCACGATGGAGTCGAGGGCCTGCTTGCCCGACTTCTTGCCCGACCAGACCTGTTCCAGCTCTTCGTCCTCGATGGTGCGGATCTGCAGGTAGTTGCCCAGGCGTATGCCGCGCGAATTGTCGGTCACCTTGCGGATCATCTGGTTCACGGCCACATCGGTGCCGGGGTTCTTTTGGTAGAAGCCCGATTTGTCGGTCAGCTCAAACGCCGCCATGGTGATGGGCAGGTAGCCCGTGCGCTGGTGGCTGGCGGCCTGCACCTTGGTCTGCGACAGGAATTCGAAGAACCGGGCCACGCCCTTGTATTCCTCGGCCTTTTTGCCGGACATGATCCACAGCGAGGCGCCGCCAATGACGGTGTTCTGCGGCGCGCCCTTCACATCCGGGTAATAGGGCAGGGGGGCAAGGCCATAGGCGAACTTGGCGTTCTTGGCCACATCGCCGTAGTAACCCGAGGACGTCTGGATCATGGCGCACTCACCGGCGGTGAACGAGGCCTGGGCGTCGGAGTTGCGCCCACGGTAAACGAACTCACCGTTCTTGGCGGCCTGAGCCAGGTTGTCGATGTGGCGCACGTGCAGCGGCGAATTGATCTTCAGGCGCGCCTTGTAGCCATCGGCTGCCAGGCCGTTCTTGTGCGTGGCAAATTCCACGTTGTGCCAGGCCGAGAAGGACTCGAGCTGCGTCCAGCCCTGCCAGGCCAGCGTCATGGGGCAGCTGTGGCCGCTGGCCTTGAGCTTCTTGGCGGCCTCGAACACCTCGGGCCAGGTGGTGGGCAGCTTGTCGGGGCTCAGGCCCGCCTTCTTGAAGGCGTCCTTGTTGTAGTAGGCGACGGTGGTCGAGCTGTTGAACGGAAAGCTCATCATCTGCCCGTCGGGGGCCGTGTAGTAGGCGGCCACGGCGGGGATGTAGCCGGCGGGGTTGAAGTCGGCGCCCGCGTCCTTCATGACCTTGGCTACCGGCACGGTGGCGCCTTTGCTGGCCATCATGGTGGCCGTGCCCACTTCAAACACCTGCAGGATGTGCGGCGAGTTGCCCGAGCGGAACGAGGCAATGGCAGCCGTCATGCTTTCAGGGTAGGAGCCTTTGTACGTCGGCACGACCTTGTAGGCCTTCTGACTTTCGTTGAACTGTTTGGCCAGGTCGTTGACCCATTCGTTGTTCACGGCGGTCATCGAATGCCACCACTGGATCTCGGTCTGTGCCTGCGCGGCCAGGCCGGTTGCCAGTATGCAGGCGGCCAATCCCAGTTGTTTGAATTGCATGGGTACTCCTCTTTGATGGACGAAATTCATGAAGCCCGCCATCGTGCGGTTGCTTTATGACAGCGTGGTGTCGTTGTCGCATGCCCAAAAAGCAGCAACAACGGGGTAAACCCGCCAGGCGATGGAAAGGACAAATTGTGACATCAGCGACATGTTTTATGTGCGAATTTGCGCGTTTCGGCGCGGTTTTTAGCGCTATCGCAAGCATGGATATGCCTTTGGCGGTAGGCCAGCGGCTATGGTGCGCTGCACAATAGACCGTCCGTTACCCGTGCGGCCCTTCTTTTCATGCCCTGCCGCGGGCGCCTGCCCTGGATTGCCACGCCATGCCCAAGACATCCCTGGATAAAAGCAAGATCAAGTTTCTGTTGCTCGAAGGCGTGCACGAAAGCGCCGTAGAGGTGCTGCGCGCCGCCGGCTACACGCAGGTCGAGCTGCTGCCCGGCGCGCTGGAGGGCGAGGAGCTGCACAAGAAGATCGCCGACGTGCACTTCGTGGGCATACGCTCGCGCACCCAGCTCACGGCCGATGTGTTTGCGCACGCGCACAAGCTGGTGGCTGTGGGCTGCTTTTGCATAGGCACGAACCAGGTGGATCTGGACGCGGCGCGCGAGCGCGGCATTGCGGTGTTCAACGCGCCGTATTCCAACACCCGCTCGGTGGCCGAGCTGGTGCTGGCCGAGGCCATTCTGCTGCTGCGCGGCGTGCCCGAGAAGAGCGCCGTGGCGCACCGCGGCGGCTGGCTCAAGAGCGCCACCAACGCCTACGAGATCCGCGGCAAGACGCTGGGCATCGTGGGCTACGGCTCCATAGGCACGCAGCTGTCGGTGCTGGCCGAGGCCCTGGGCATGCAGGTGCTGTTCCACGACGTGGTCGCCAAGCTGCCGCTGGGCAATGCGCGCCAGGCGGCCAGCCTGAACGACCTGCTGGCGCAGAGCGACATCGTGAGCCTGCATGTGCCCGACCTGCCCTCCACCCAGTGGATGATGGGCGCCGCGCAGATAGCGGCCATGAAGCCGGGCGCCATCCTCATCAACGCCGCGCGCGGCACGGTGGTCGAGATCGAGCCGCTGGCCCAGGCCATCCGGGACAAGCGCCTGCTGGGCGCAGCCGTGGACGTCTTTCCGGTCGAGCCCACCAGCAACAAGGACGAGTTCGTCTCGCCCCTGCGCGGGCTGGACAACGTCATCCTCACGCCGCACATCGGCGGCTCGACCATGGAGGCGCAGGCCAACATCGGCCTGGAGGTGGCGCAAAAGCTGGTGCGCTACAGCGACAACGGCACCAGCACCTCGTCGGTCAACTTCCCCGAGGTGGCGCTGCCGGCGCACCCGGGCAAGCACCGCCTGCTGCACATCCACCGCAACGTGCCGGGCGTGCTGTCGCAGATCAACGGCATTCTGTCGGACAACCAGATCAACATCGCCGGCCAGTACCTGCAGACCAACGAGGCCGTGGGCTATGTGGTGATCGACCTGGATGCGCGCTCGTCTGACCTGGCGCTGCAAAAGCTGGCCCAGGTGCCGGGCACGCTGCGCTGCCGCGTGCTGTTCTGATGATGCTATTATGAATATAGCGTTTTGCGCTTGATGGACGGGCGCTGAAGGCCGATTTGACCAATATTCTGGCGCCGACACCCTGGTGGGGCGTAATGGCACTCGCCTGCAGGAAGCAGGCCCCGGGGGCCGTGGCATAGAATTCCCGGCCCCGAGGCATCAGGGCGCAGCGCGCCCCACCCAGGTTGACCCCCATGAATGCACCGATAGCGCTGGCTGCGCTGCAGGCGCAGGGCAGCGAGCCCGTGCGACTGCGCGAAATTCCTTACAACTACACCTCGTTTTCCGACCGGGAAATCGTCATCCGCCTGCTCGGCGAGCCGGCCTGGCGCGTGCTCGACCACCTGCGGCGCGAGCGCCGCACGGGCCGATCGGCGCGCATGCTCTACGAGGTGCTGGGCGACATCTGGGCCGTGCAGCGCAACCCCTACCTGCAGGACGACCTGATCCAGTCCCCCGACCGGCGCAAGATGCTGGTGGACGCCATGCGCCACCGCATGGGCGAGATCGAAAAGCGCCGCACGCCCGACGAAAACCTGGAGCGTGACCGCCGCGTGGCCCAGCTTGCCGAGGCCGCGAACCACGCCATTGCCGAGTTCGACGCCACGCTGGTCGAGGTCGCGGGCCTGCGCCGGCAGGTGGCCAAGCTGCTCGCGCGCCACACGGCCAAGGACAACATCAAGTTCGACGGACTGTCCCGCGTCAGCCATGTGACGGATGCCACCGACTGGCGCGTGGAGTTCCCCTTCGTCGTGCTCACGCCCGACACCGAGGCCGAGATGGCCGCGCTGGTCAAGGCCTGCATAGCGCTGGAGCTGACCATCATCCCGCGCGGCGGCGGCACGGGCTATACCGGCGGCGCCATTCCGCTCACCTGGCGCAGCGCCGTCATCAACACCGAAAAGCTCGAAGCCATGAGCGAGGTGGAAATGCGCCGCCTGCCGGGCCTGGATCACGATGTGCCGACGGTGTGGAGCGAGGCCGGCGTGGTCACCCAGCGCGTGGCCGATGCGGCCGAGCGTGGCGGCTATGTGTTTGCCGTCGATCCCACCTCGATCGAGGCATCGTGCATTGGCGGCAACATCGCCATGAACGCGGGCGGCAAGAAGGCCGTGCTGTGGGGCACGGCGCTGGACAACCTGGCGAGCTGGCGCATGGTGACGCCCGACGCCCAGTGGCTGGAGGTCACGCGCATCAATCACAACCTGGGCAAGATCCACGACGTGGAAGTGGCGAGCTTCGAGTTGCAATATTTCGAAGCCGACGGCAAGACCTTGATCCGCACCGAGCGCCTGGACATTCCCGGCAAGACCTTCCGCAAGGAGGGCCTGGGCAAGGACGTGACGGACAAGTTCCTCGCCGGCCTGCCGGGCGTGCAGAAGGAGGGCACGGACGGCCTGATCACCAGCGCGCGCTGGATCGTGCACCGCATGCCGGCGCACACGCGCACCGTGTGCCTGGAGTTCTTTGGCTCGGCCAAGCTGGCCGTGCCCAGCATCGTCGAGATCAAGGACTTCATGTTCGCTGAAGCCCAGCGCAGCGGCGTGCTGCTCGCGGGCCTGGAGCACCTGGACGACCGCTATCTCAAGGCCGTGGGCTATGCCACCAAGAGCAAGAAGGGCGGCGGCAAGCTGCCGAAGATGGTCTTGATCGGCGACCTGGTGGGCGACGATGCCGACGCCGTGGCGCGTGCAGCAGCCGAGGTGGTGCGCATTGCCAACTCGCGCGACGGCGAGGGCTTCACGGCCGTGAGCGCCGAGGCGCGCAAGAAGTTCTGGCTCGACCGCAAGCGCACGGCGGCCATCTCCAAGCACACCAACGCCTTCAAGATCAACGAGGACGTGGTGATCCCGCTGCCGCGCATGGCCGAGTACACCGACGGCATAGAGCGCATCAACATCGAGCTGTCGCTGCGCAACAAGCTCAAGCTGTGCGACGCACTGCAGGACTTCCTGGCGCGCCCCGACCTGCCCTGTGCCAAGCAGGGTGACGCCGCCGGTATACCGGCCGCCGAACTGCTGGGCGACCGCGTGGCGCAGGCGCGCAGCCTGGTGGCCGATGTGCGCGCGCTCTGGCAGGGCTGGCTCGATAGCGTCCAGGCGCTGTTCCCGCAGCTGCAGGATCACAGCTTGCGCGCCAGCTGGAAGACCCAGCTGCGCCAGCCGCTGGCCGACATCTTCGTCGGCGCCGCCTTCGAGCCCATCCTGAAGGAGATGGCAGCCATCCACCAGCAGGTGCTCAAGGGCCGCGTCTGGGTGGCGCTGCACATGCACGCGGGCGACGGCAATGTGCACACCAACATCCCCGTCAACAGCGACGACTACGAGATGCTGCAGACCGCGCATGAGGCCGTGGGCCGCATCATGGTGCTGGCGCGCAGCCTCGATGGCGTGATCTCGGGCGAGCATGGCATAGGCATCACCAAGCTGGAGTTCTTGACCGACGAAGAGCTGGCACCGTTTGCCGAATACAAGCGCAAGGTTGATCCGCAGGGGCGCTTCAACTGGGGCAAGTTGCTACGTAATCAGGAGCTGATTGCACAGTACCCACAAGGGCAAAAGGCCGATATTGCTCAAAAGCAATCGCGCACCTCGCTGCGCTTTGCGGATCTGACCAACGCCTACACGCCCAGCTTTGGCCTGATGGGCTACGAGTCGCTCATCATGCAGCAGAGCGACATCGGCAGCATCGTTGCCAGCGTCAAGGACTGCCTGCGCTGCGGCAAGTGCAAGCCCGAATGCTCCACCCATGTGCCGCGTGCCAACCTGCTGTATTCCCCGCGCAACAAGATCCTGGCTACCTCGCTCCTGGCCGAGGCCTTTTTGTACGAGGAGCAGACGCGCCGCGGCGTGTCCAGCCACCACTGGCAGGAATTCGAGGACGTGGCCGACCACTGCACCATCTGCCACCGCTGCTACAACCCCTGCCCGGTGAAGATCGACTTTGGCGACGTCACCATGGCCATGCGCGCGCTGCTGGTCAAGATGGACAAGAAGAGCTGGCGCCCGGGCAACAAGCTGGCCATGGCCATGCTCAACGCCACCGACCCGCGCGCCATCAATGTGCTGCGCGCCGGCATGGTCAACGTCGGCTTCAAGGCCCAGCGCCTGGCCGTCGATGCGCTGCGCAGCGTGAGCCGCGCGCAGACCGCGCGCCCGCCCGCCACCGTGGGCACCGCGCCGATCAAGGAGCAGGTGATCCACTTCGTCAACAAGAAGCTGCCCGGCGGCCTGCCGACGAGGACGGCGCGCGCGCTGCTGGACATCGAGAACAAGGACTACGTACCCATCATCCGCGACCCCAAGGCCAGCAGCGAGTCCGAGGCGGTGTTCTACTTCCCCGGCTGCGGCTCGGAGCGCTTGTTCAGCCAGGTGGGCCTGGCCACGCAGGCCATGCTGTGGCATGCCGGCGTGCAGACCGTGCTGCCGCCCGGCTACCTGTGCTGCGGCTACCCGCAGCGCGGCAACGGCCTGTCGGACAAGGCCGAGAAGATGATCACCGACAACCGCGTGCTGTTCCACCGCGTGGCGACCACGCTCAACTACCTGGACATCAAGACCGTGGTGGTTAGCTGCGGCACCTGCTACGACCAGCTGCAGGGCTACGAATTCGACAAGATCTTCCCCGGCAGTCGCATCGTGGACATCCACGAATTCCTGCTCGAAAAAGGCATCACCCTGCCTGCGGGCCAGGGCGGCTACCTCTATCACGAGCCCTGCCACAACCCCATGAAGCAGGGCGACTCCATGGCGACGGTGCGCGCGCTGGTGGGCGACAAGGTCTTGAAGAGCGAGCGCTGCTGCGGCGAATCGGGCACGCTGGGCGTGTCGCGCCCCGACGTGTCCACCCAGGTGCGCTTTCGCAAGACCGAGGAGATCAGGAAGGGCGAGGCGCAACTGCGCGGCAGCGGCGCCGTCGGCGCCCAGGACAACATCAAGATCCTGACCAGTTGCCCCAGCTGCCTGCAGGGCATCTCGCGCTACCAGGACGACCTGTCCACCGGCCTGCTCGAAGCCGACTACATCGTCATCGAAATGGCCAAGCAGCTCCTGGGCGAGAACTGGCTGCCCGAATACGTGGCGCGCGCCAACGCCGGCGGCATCGAGCGGGTCTTGGTATGAGTTGCGTGCTCTGCGACACGGACGGCGGCCAGCTTGTCTGGCGCGGCGAGAAGCTGCGCGTCATCCACGCTGACGAGGCCGGCTTCCCGGCCTTCTACCGCGTTGTCTGGAACGCGCATGTGGCCGAGTTTTCCGACCTGGCGCCGCAGGACAGGACGCACTGTATGGAGACCGTCGCCCTGGTCGAGCAGGTGCTGCGCGAGCAGTTGCAGCCCGCCAAAATCAACCTGGCGGCGCTGGGCAATATGGTGCCGCACCTGCACTGGCATGTGATCGCGCGCTTTGCCTGGGACAGCCATTTCCCCGCGCCCGTGTGGGCGGCGGCGCTGCGCACGCGCGACACCGCGCAGGAGGCCAGGGTCGCAGGGCAACTGCCGGCGCTGTCGGCGCTGGTGCGCGAGCGCCTGGATCGCTGGGCCGCGCAGGCCTTGGCATGAGACTACTTAATTGATAGCTGCCAGCGCTTGATGCGCGGGCGTTTGAAGCCGAAATGGCATGAGGATGAAATCCATGGCAGGTCTGACCGCTGGCGCCCCCACGCCCCAATCGATCACGGTGCATGAACAGTCGCGCGTGCTGGAGCTGGTGTATTCCGACGGCGCGCACTTTCGCATTCCCTTCGAGCTGCTGCGCGTGTGCTCGCCCTCGGCCGAGGTCATGGGCCACGGTCCGGGCCAGGAGGTGTTGCAGACCGGCAAGCGCGGCGTCACCCTCACGGGCCTGGCGCAGGTGGGCAACTACGCCATACAGCCGGGCTTTTCCGACGGGCACGACAGCGGCATCTACACCTGGGACTATCTCTACGAGCTAGGGCGCGACCAGGATCGGCTCTGGCAGCGCTACCTTGAGCGCCTGCAGGAGGCCGGCGTGGATCGTGATGCCCCCATGGCGCCCAAGGGTCACAAATCGGGTTGTTCCAGCCATTGATGCTATCTTCGTCATAGCTGACGGCGCTTTTGTTGCAAGCGCTGCATGACATTTCTTATTTTTGCGACACATGTCCCACGCCTGTGCGGGGTTGTCGCTATGCGCGAGCCATACTCGCCTCTAGGATGCACCGCCATGAGCACCACGCATTTCGGATTTGAAACGGTTGATGAACAGGACAAGGCACGCCATGTGCGCAGCGTGTTCGACTCGGTCGCGCCCAAGTACGACCTGATGAACGACCTGATGTCCGCCGGCCTGCACCGCGCCTGGAAGGCCTACACCGTGATGGTGGCCAACCTGCGCGAGGGCGACCAGGTGCTGGACATCGCAGGCGGCACGGGCGACCTGTCGCTGGCGTTTGCCAAAAAGGTCGGCAGCACCGGCCAGGTGGTGCACACCGACATCAACGAGGCCATGCTGCGCGTGGGGCGCGACCGCCTCATCAACAAGGGCATGGTGCTGCCCACACTGGTCTGCGACGCCGAGCAGCTGCCGTTTCCGGACAACCATTTCGACCTGGTCAGCGTGGCCTTCGGCCTGCGCAACATGACGCACAAGGACGCGGCGCTGCGCGAGATGTGCCGCGTGCTCAAGCCCCGCGGCCGCCTGCTGGTGCTGGAGTTTTCCAAGGTCGCCAAGCCGCTGGAGGGCGCCTACGACTGGTATTCCTTCCAGGTGCTGCCGCGCCTGGGCAAGCTGGTGGCGGGGGACGACTCCAGCTATCGCTACCTGGCCGAGTCCATTCGCATGCACCCGGGCCAGGAAGAGCTGAAAAACCTTATGCAACAAAGTGGCTTTGGCCATGTGGACTATCACAACATGACCGGCGGCGTTGCGGCTTTGCATGTTGGAATCAAGTGCTGAAGCGTGAAAAGCGGCGATCAATTTTCAAAACTATCTGGAGTAATGCCATGAAATTGTGGTCAATGGTTTTGGTCGCCATGCTGGCGATCGTGCATGTGGATGCAGACGCCCGTCGCATGGGCGGCGGCAAGTCCATGGGCAAGCAGTCGAGCAATGTGACCCAGCGCGAGGCAGCCCCTCCCGCGGCGCCAGCTGCACCGGCGCAGAACGCCGCCAACAACGCGCAGTCCAAGCCCGCAGCCGCGCCCAACGCGCCGGCCGCGGCGCCCAAGAAGCCCTGGGGCGCCATGCTGGGCGGCCTGGCAGCGGGCCTGGGCTTGGCGTGGCTGGCCAATTCGCTGGGGCTGGGCGCGGCCTTCGGCAACATTCTCCTGGTCGCCTTGCTGGCTCTGGCGGCCTTTGCCGTCATCGGCATGGTGATGCGCTCGCGCAAGCCTGCTGCGGCTGCGGCTGGCGGCGCCCCGTTTGCCTTCCAGGGGGCGGGTGCACCGGCACCGGCCGACGTGCAGATGCCGCGCCAGTACAACCCCGAGAAAGTGGGCAACGACGCCTCGGCCCGTCCCTGGGAGCAGTTTTCTCCCCCGCCGCAACAGGGCGGCAGCATGATTGGCTCGGCCCTGGCGGGTTCGCAAAACTGGGGCGTTCCCGAAGGTTTCGACGCCGATGGCTTTCTGGCCGCTGCCAAGCGCAACTTTGCCACGCTGCAGGCCGCCTGGGACAAGTCCGACATCGCCACGCTGCGGTCCATGATGACTGACAGCATGCTCGACGAGATCCGCGGTCAGCTGAGCGAGCGCGAATCGCAGCGCGGCGGCGAGCATCCCAACCACACGGAAGTGGTCATCCTGGAGGCGCAGTTGCTCGGCATCGAGGATCTGGGCGACGGCTACATGGCCAGCGTGGAGTTCTCCGGCATGATCCGCGAGGAGCCCTCGGCCGGCCCCAGCCCCTTCCGCGAGGTCTGGAACATGACCAAACCCAAGAGCGGCAACAGCGGCTGGCTGGTTGCCGGCCTGCAGGCGCTGCAATAAAGGCCAGCAACGCGCCGGGCGGCGGAAAATCCGCCGCGCGGTGGTTGCACGGGCGAATGATCAGATAATCGGGGGCTATGGCAACACAGTCCCCTTTTTCTTTCCTGAACGGTTTGTTCGAGCGCGTCCGGCACGGCCCGCAGCCACCCGCATGGCTGGTGCATGAGCTGCAGCACCGCCTGGTGCTGTTTCTGAACCATGTGCTGATGCAGGAAAGTGAGGCCATGGAGCGCCTGGCGCGCCAGCGCGGCCGCGTGGCCCTGGTGCAGTGGCGCATCTACACCATGGCCCTGCAGGTCACGCCCGCGGGCCTGCTCGATCTTGCGCCGCAGGGCGCGGTGCCCGATTTGCGGCTGGAGGTGTCCGAGCCCTCGCCGCTGTCCCTGGCCCGGGGCGCGCTGCGCGGTGACAAGCCCACCATCCGCATCGAGGGCGATGTGCAACTGGCCGGCGAGATCAACTGGCTGGTCGATCATGTGCGCTGGGATGTCGAGGAGGATCTGGCGCGCGTGATTGGCGACGCGCCCGCGCGTGCCGTCGCCTCCGTGGCCGGTCGCGCCGTCGATGCGCTGCGCCGTTTCGTCGGCGGGCGCATGGCGGGCCGTGGCGACGCTTCGGATCGCATGCGGCTATGAACCGCTTCTTCCGAGGCGCCACCATCATCTGGGTGGCGCTGCGCTATGGGCTCGATGAGCTGGTGCTGTCGAGCTTCGACCACCCCTGGCTGCGCCTGCTCACGCGCGCCATCACCATAGGCCGGCGCCTGGATGCGCCGCGCGGCCAGCGCCTGCGCGAGGCGCTGGAGCGCCTGGGTCCGATCTTCGTCAAGTTTGGACAGGTGCTCTCTACCCGGCGCGACCTGATGCCGCCCGATATTGCCGACGAGCTGGCGCTGCTGCAGGATCGCGTGCCGCCGTTCGACCCGGACATCGCCATCGCCACCATTGAGCGATCCTTCCGCCGCCGGGTGGGCGAGTTGTTCGTGTCGTTCGAGCGCCAGCCCGTGGCCAGCGCCTCCATCGCCCAGGTGCATTTCGCGGTCATTCGCGACCGCGATGGCCGTGAGCGCGAGGTGGCCGTGAAGGTGCTGCGCCCCGGCATGCTGCGGGTGATTGAGAAAGACCTGGCACTGATGCGCATGATGGCCGGCTGGCTGGAGAGCCTGTCGGCCGATGGCAAGCGCTTGAAGCCCCGCGAGGTGGTGGCCGAGTTCGACATGTACCTGCATGACGAACTCGACCTGATGCGCGAGGCCTCCAACGCCGCGCAGCTGCGCCGCAACATGGACGGCCTGGATCTGGTGCTCATTCCCGAGGTGTTCTGGGACTTCTGCCGCACCGACGTCATGGTCATGGAGCGCATGAAGGGCGTGCCCATCAGCCAGGTCGATCGCCTGCGTGCCGCCGGGGTCGACATCCCCAAGCTGGCGCGCGATGGTGTCACCATCTTCTTCACCCAGGTGTTCCGTGACGGCTTCTTTCACGCCGACATGCACCCGGGCAACATCCAGGTCAGCCTGGACGGCGCCACCTTCGGGCGCTACATCTCGCTCGACTTCGGCATCGTGGGCACGCTCACCGAGTACGACAAGGAGTACCTGGCGCAGAACTTCACGGCCTTCTTCCGGCGCGACTACAAACGCGTGGCCGAGCTGCACATCGAAAGCGGCTGGGTGCCGGCGACGACGCGCGTCAACGAGCTGGAATCGGCCATACGCTCGGTGTGCGAGCCGTACTTCGACCGCCCGCTCAAGGAAATCTCGCTGGGCATGGTGCTCATGCGGCTGTTCCAGACTTCGCGGCGCTTCCAGGTCGAGATCCAGCCGCAGCTGGTGCTGCTGCAAAAGACGCTGCTCAACATCGAGGGCCTGGGGCGCCAGCTCGACCCCGACCTGGATCTGTGGAGCACGGCCAAGCCCTTCCTGGAGAAATGGATGCTGGAGCAGATGGGCCCGCAGCGCCTGTGGCGCGAGCTGCGCGAGCAGGCGCCGCACTACGCCAAGGTGCTGCCCGACCTGCCGCGGCTGATGTACGACTTTCTGCGCCAGGGCCCGCAGGGCAACCGTGCCGAGCTGCAGGAGCTGCTCGTCGCCCAGAAGCGCACCAACCGGCTGCTGCAAAGCATCATCTACGGCAGCCTGGGCTTCGTGCTGGGCCTGCTGGCCATGCAGCTGTTCATGCGCGTGTATTTCATCTAACCAACCACCACCACCTTTTCCTCAGGAGTTGCCCAGTGTTGCTCTTCATGGTGATTGCCTATCTGTTCGTCACCATAGGCATAGGCCTGTGGGCCGCCCAGCGGGTGAAGAACACGGCCGACTTTGCGATTGCCGGGCGCAGCCTGCCCATGTACATGATCATCACCACCACGTTCGCCACGTGGTTCGGCTCCGAGATTGTGCTGGGCGTGCCCGCCAAGTTCATCAAGGGGGGCTTGAATGCCGTGGTCGAAGACCCCTTCGGCGCCGGCATGTGCCTGATCCTGGTGGGCCTGTTCTTTGCGGCCAAGCTCTACCGCATGACGCTGCTGACCATCAGCGACTACTACCGCGAGCGCTACGGCCGGGCGGTGGAAATCATCTGCTCGCTGATCATCATGCTCAGCTATCTTGGCTGGGTGTCGGCCCAGGTCACGGCGCTGGGGCTGGTGTTCAACCTGCTGTCGGGCGGCGCGCTGAGCATTCCCTGGGGAATGACGATTGGCGTGCTGTCGATACTGGTCTATACGCTGTGGGGCGGCATGTGGTCGGTGGCGATTACCGACTTCAT
>Ga0209792_1000925_pt1 | contig 16400 bp, 19 predicted proteins | sample EBPBio142005_DNA_FD_185860 | JGI IMG/M metagenome (GOLD analysis project Ga0209792, IMG submission 185860) | Wastewater treatment Type I Accumulibacter community from EBPR Bioreactor in Madison, WI, USA - Reactor 1_6/14/2005_ DNA (SPAdes)... | ecosystem: Engineered > Bioreactor > EBPR >... | reverse complement strand
CCGCCTCTCGGGCAAACGCGGCAAGAACGACGCGGCCGATGCCGCAGCGATCTGCGAAGCCGTCACCCGCCCCCAGATGCGTTTCGTGCCCCACAAGAGCATCGAGCAGCAAGGCCAGCTCATGGTCCGGCAATGATCAGCACGACGATGGCGGCCACCAATTTGGGGATGAACGACAGCGTGTTTTCATTGATTTGCGTCACCGCCTGGAAGGTGCTAACGATCAGGCCCACCAGCAGCACTACGAGCAGGATAGGCGCGGCGGTCATCAGCAACATGTGCAGTGCCGCCTGCGCAATGGTCAGGACTTGTTGCGAACTCATAAGGGGGTCCTCAAAGAAGGAGCCATAGGGAAATGTTCGGACGAGTGCCGCTGCGAACTGGCGGCGCAGTCCGGCACCTCACTGCGCATCGAGTCCCGACGGGACGTTTGATGGTTTACCGCCTGCGCGCGCACTGCCGCGCACAGGGGCAGTCACGCGAAGGCTTCGTGCAGAAAGGGATATTTGGGGGGCCACCGCACACTGGTGGCAGACGCGCGCCGAGGACGCGTATTCAGGCCAGCGCCATCGGGGGACGCAGCAGGCCGTCCAGTGAGGGCGGCGAATAGCGTGGTGCCTGCTCAGGAATTAGGTCCGCCCGAGGCACGCTCGGAACTCCGAGCGCCAATGTCAGGATCAGCCCCGCAAGCATCAGCCCCTCATCTGTATGCAGATGAGAGGCTGATGCGTTTTCATGCATGAACCGGTCTTCATTAGCTTGGTGCGCCACGTGTGTGAAAACTACCAGGTGCTCAAACTGATCGGCGCGGGGTGCTCCTGCAAAAGGATTGACCATGCTGATTGCCTGCCAGAGAAGGGCAAGCACGAGCATGGCCGATTGCACGCGGTGGGACATGACGCCGGATTCTAGGCTAGCCACACGCGAACCGACACACAGTTCGCAGCACTTTCCAAATCTGTCAAAAACGTAATCTTGCAGTCACTGCCTCGATGGTGAGCGATTTTTAGACTTCTCTCCGTGGTGCAAAAAAAGCATCTCCCGGTTGCCAAGAGGCAGCCGGTGCAACACGAGATCCTCATGAAAGTTCGCAACGCACTCATCATTGTTGGCCTGGCCACCGTCGCTACCGCTTCGTTCGCCGGGTCGGCGTATCACGCCAGCCCAGTGCAGGAGCAGGGAGCAGTTTTTACTCCCGACCATCTGGGCAACACCGTGAGCCGGGAGTCAGTTCGCAACGCTGTGCTCGTAGCGCAGCAAGACGGCTCGCTCCAATGGATCAGCCGTGGCTATCCCGCCACCTATCCGCTCGTGAAGGCTCCTGCCCTGAGCAAGACCCGCGAGCAGGTCAGGCAAGAACTGGAGTACTCACGCAAGAACCCCGTTACCGCTGACGGTATGCGCGACATGGGCGGCGAAGCTGGATGGGTCAACGCCCGGCAGCTGCCCTAACACCATCCAATCAATCTCATTCATTCAAAGGAACCATCATGAACTTCAAGACCGCACTGCTGATCCTCTCGTTGGGCGCCGCACCCGCATTCGCTGCCGACCAGTCGGCACCTCTGACCCGTGAACAGGTTCGCGCAGAACTCTCGCAGGCGATGCGTAGCGGCGAGATGTTGTCCCGCGGCGAGGCAAGCATGACGTTGCGAGAAATCAATCCGCGTGCTTACCCAGCCCCCGCAGCCACTGTCTCAAAGACACGCTCGCAAGTGGCTCAGGAACTGAACCAGGCGATGCGGACAGGAGAAATTCTGGCCGCCGGTGAGTCCGGTGCCAAGCTCAACGAAATTGCACCCGGCAGCTATCCATCGCAGGCAGTGACCGCACAGGCCAAGACGCGAGACGAGGTTCGCCACGAACTGGAGGAAGCAATCTTCCACGGCGAGATGATGGCAAACGGCGAAGACGGCCGCTCGGTGAAGGAAGTATTTCCTGGCCTCTACCGTGGTAGCCACACTGACGTTGCCACTGAGCGTGGCTTCACGGGCCACTCCCAAAGTCTTTAAGGCGCTGACTGGCTGCCATGCTAGACTAAAAAAATGAGTCGCTGGGTCGTCGCTTTGATGCTCGTATTGCTACCGCTCCAGTTCAGCTGGGCAGCGGTAGCTACGTATTGCCAGCATGAGCGATCTACGTCCGCCTCTACCGTGCAGCATGTAGGTCACCACGAACACCAGCATGATTCAGGTGCCTCTGGCGGCAAAACCAAGGCAGGCGAAAAGAACCTCGATAAGTTCGACCCCGATTGCCGCTCATGCCATGGCCTTGGACTCGGTGCAGTCCACGTGCCAGTTGCCAAAATGCCTGCCAATCGCGGCAGCGGCATGAATGCTCCGGTCTTGTCACGGTTAGCTGGCATCAGCCCTATCCCGCCCGATCGCCCTCAGTGGCCCTCCCTCGCCTAGTCGGCGGGGCTTCTTACTCGATCCATTTTTCATCCGCCTTCGATAAGGCGGTATCGCCGCGCGCGTCGTGGCCGAAATGGACTTGAACAGCCAGGCATCTTTGTCAGTGCCGTACCGCCGATTTCCTCGTGTTTCAAGGTCACTGGAGAATCGGATGTTCAAGGGAATTCATATTTCAAATGGTCTGGTCGCTGCGCCCGGCCGGAAGAATTTTGCGGTCACAACGATCGTTGCAGCCACGTTGTTTGCGGCTGGATCAATCGCGCTCGCCCAGGGCGTGTCTTCGGGCGCCGTAGGAAGCCAGCCGGTAGTTGTTCACAGCGCCTCGGCATCGTCCGCTGCTCCGATGTCGTTGGCCAGGGCCATCGACTTGGCGCTGGAGGGAAATGCAGACGTTGCTGCGGCCACGCGCCAGGTTGAGGCGGCGGAAGGGCAAGTCATTCAAGGACGCGCGCGCCCAAACCCAGAGTTCGCGTACTCGCTCGAAGACACACGCTCGAAAACTCGCACGCAAAGCTGGCAACTCAACCTTCCGATTGAACTCGGCGGGAAGCGGGCCGCACGGACCAAAGCCGCGGAAAGGGCCCGGGAGCAGGCACAAGCCAAGCTCGCCGAGGTGAAGTCCACTGTGCGCGCCAATGTGGTTGCCGCCTACTTTGACGCGCTGACAGCCCAAGAGCGGCTGGCACTGGCAAAGGACAGCGCAGCGCTTGCCAAGTCATCCACGGATACCGTCGCCAAACGTGTCGCTGCAGGCAAGGTCTCCCCAGTCGAGGAGACGAAGGCACGCGTTGCGGAGGCCGGCATACGGGTGGAACTGACTCAGGCGGCGAGCGAAGAACGCAATGCGCTGACCCGCCTGTATGCACTGTTGGGTCGAACCACCGCGGCCGCCCTCCAGCTGGAAGGCGAAGCCGAGAGCCTTCCAGCCGTCCCGGATCTCGCTGCACTGCAATCCCTGGTCGCATCATCTCCAGCCATTGTTGTGGCCAGGGTAGAAGTGGACCGACGCAGAGCCTTGACCGAGGTGGAGCAAAGCAAACGCGTGCCAGACGTCACTGTGAGCGCAGGTATGCAGCGCAGCAACGAGACGCAGCGCAACATGCTCCTGCTCGGAGTGTCGGTACCTCTCCAGGTCTTCGACCGCAACCAAGGCAACCTGCTGGAGGCCCTGAAGCTCGAAGACAAAGCCAGGGACGAACTGCAAGCCACCACCGTGCGTCTGCACAGCGAGGTGACTCAAGCCCACGATCGGCTTTCCACGATCGCCACCGAAGTACAGGCACTGCGAGGTGACGTGCTCCCCGGCTCCAAGTCGGCCTACGACGCCGCAACCGTTGGGTTTGAGAACGGCAAGTTCAACTTCCTCGAAGTTCTTGACGCACAGCGCACGTATTTCACCGCCAAGTCGCAATACCTCAAGGCGTTGGCCGAAGCCCACCGCGCAGCCGCGGAGATCGACCGCTTGCTGGGCGGTCCGACTCCCAATGCACCGACCAACCAGCAAAACTGAGATCAACCATGAACTCCATCAAATCAAGCATCAGCAAGAAGCACCTGATTGCCATCGCCGTCGTCATCGCGATGGGCGTCGGTGCTGGCGCCCTCATCCTGCAGGGGGGCAAGACCAAGGCGGCGGCAGGTGAGGGAGACGGCCACGGCCATGGCACCCACACTGAAGCCAAGGGGCACGGCGATGGCGAGCATCACGGAAAAGCCGACGGTAAGGGCCACGATGACGACAAGGGCCACGCCGACGGAGAACACCACGAGAAGAGTGAGTCCAAGGGTGCGAACGGTGGCAGCCTCTTCAAGGAGGGAGACTTCGGCCTGGAAGCCCTGCTCGCAGAAGACGGTGGTGAGCCACGTCTTCGCATCTGGATGTTCGACAAGGATAAGTCGCTGCCACAGAGCGCCGCCACTGTCGCCGCAACGGTCACCCGGCCTACCGGCGAAAAGCAGACGCTCTCGTTCATCCAGGAAAAGGATGGATGGGTGAGCCGCGAGAATGTGGCAGAGCCGCATGCCTTTGACATCGAGATCATTGCGCAGAAGGGCAATGAGCCTTTCATGTTCGTGATGAGCAAAGAAGAAGGCAAGGTAGAGCTGACCGATGCCCAGATCAAGGCGGCAGCCATTGGTGTTGACTCGGCATCCGCCGCGAGCATCAAGTCCGCGCTGCTGTTGCCTGGCGAGATTCGCCTCAACGAAGATCGAACCTCGCACGTAGTCCCACGTCTTGCCGGCGTGGTCGAGAGTGTCAATGCCAGCTTGGGCCAGGTCGTCAAGAAGGGGCAGGTGCTGGCCGCCATCGCCAGTCCCACGGCGTCGGAACAACGAAGCGAACTGCAGACAGCCCAGAAGCGCATGGCGCTGGCAAAGACAACCTACGAGCGGGAAAAGAAGCTCTGGGAACAGAAAGTCTCTGCAGAGCAGGACTACCTGCAGGCCAAGCAGGCGCTCAACGAGGCAGAAGTGGCCGTCGCCAACGCCAACCAGAAGCTGGGCGCACTGGGCCTCTCTTCCTCGTCCGCTTCGGGCCTGAACCGGCTCGAACTGCGTGCTCCCTTCGATGGAATCGTCATCGAGAAGCACCTGAGCCTCGGCGAAGCCGTCAAGGAAGACGCCGCTGTGTTCACGATTTCTGACCTGACCCAGGTGTGGGCTGAAATCAATGTTCCAGCCAAGGATCTGCCTCTCGTGCGAGTCGGCGAGAAGGTCACCATCAAGGCCACCGCGTTCGACGCTTCAGCGACGGGTACGGTTGCCTTCGTGGGCGCACTCATCGGCGAGCAAACCCGAACCGCCAAGGCGCGGGTGGTGCTGGACAACCCCAAGGGAGCATGGCGGCCCGGCCTGTTCGTGAATGTCGAGGTCGTGGCCGACGAGGCCACCGTGCCCGTGACGATTGCAGCAGACGCAGTCCAGACGGTTGGCGAGAAACCCGTGGTCTTCCTGAAGGTCAATGGAGGCTTCATTGCGCAGCCCGTGCAGTTGGGGCGCAGCGACGGAAAGCGGATCGAGGTCCTTCAGGGCATCAAGCCTGGAACGCCTTACGCAGCGTCGGGCAGCTTCGTCGTGAAGTCCGAACTGGGCAAGGCATCCGCCGAGCACACGCACTGACCACGGAGCCTCACACATGTTTGAAAAACTGATTCGATTCTCGATCGAGCAGCGATGGCTAGTGCTGCTCGCTGCCCTTGCGATGGGTGCACTGGGCGTCTTCAACTACCAGAAACTTCCCATCGATGCTGTTCCGGACATCACCAATGTCCAGGTCCAGATCAACACACAGGCTGCCGGCTACTCGCCTCTTGAGACCGAGCAGCGGGTCACCTACCCCATCGAGACAGTCATGGCGGGTCTGCCCAACCTGGAGCAGACGAGGTCGTTGTCCCGCTATGGCCTCTCCCAGGTCACAGTGATCTTCAAGGACGGCACGGACATCTACTTCGCTCGCCAACTGGTGAATGAACGCATCCAGGAAGCACGGGACAAGTTGCCTGCAGGCATCACACCCGCTCTGGGACCCATCTCCACTGGCCTGGGCGAAATCTACCTGTGGACGGTTGAGACCAAGGACGGTGCCAAGAAGCCGGACGGCAATCCCTACACCCCGACCGACTTGCGTGAAATCCAGGACTGGATCATCAAGCCGCAACTGCGCAATGTGCCTGGTGTGACAGAAATCAACTCCATTGGCGGCTTTGCCAAGGAGTACCAGATCGCCCCGATTCCCGAACGGCTCGCGTCCTTGGGCGTAACCCTCCAGGACATCGTCACCGCACTCGATCGCAACAATGGAAACGTTGGCGCTGGCTACATCGAGAAGCGTGGCGAGCAGTACCTCATTCGTGCGCCTGGCCAGGTGAAGTCCATCGAGGACATCGGCAACGTCATATTGAGCAGCGCCAACGGCGTGCCTGTGCGCGTGCGCGATGTTGCCGAGGTCGCGCTGGGCCGCGAACTGCGTACCGGCGCCGCCACCGACAACGGCCGTGAGGTGGTTCTGGGCACGGTGTTCATGCTGATCGGCGAGAACAGCCGTACGGTATCACAAGCCGTGGACAAGAAGATGGTGGAAATCAATCGCAGCCTTCCCGAAGGCGTGCACGCGGTCACTGTCTACGACCGCACAGTCCTGGTGGACAAGGCCATCAGTACGGTAAAGAAGAACCTCATGGAAGGCGCGATCCTGGTGATCGTGATTCTCTTCCTGTTCCTGGGCAATATCCGGGCTGCGGTGATCACGGCAACGGTGATTCCGCTGTCGATGCTTTTCACGTTCACCGGCATGGTGAACTACAAGGTCAGCGCCAACCTGATGAGCCTTGGAGCGCTGGACTTCGGCATCATCATTGACGGAGCGGTTGTGATCGTGGAGAACTGCGTTCGCCGCCTGGCGCACGCCCAAGCCCACCATGGTCGACCACTGACCCGGGCCGAGCGCTTCCACGAAGTGTTTCTGGCGTCCAAAGAGTCTCGCCGCGCCCTTCTTTTCGGTCAGCTCATCATCATGGTGGTGTACCTGCCGATCTTCGCCCTCACTGGCGTCGAAGGAAAGATGTTCCATCCGATGGCGTTTACCGTGGTCGCGGCACTTGTCGGCGCAATGACCCTGTCGGTGACTTTCATCCCAGCCGCGGTCGCACTGTTCATAGGCAACCGGGTCAGCGAGAAGGAAAACTTCCTTCTCGGTCATGCGAAGCGAATCTATGCCCCCCTTCTGGATCGCGTCATGTCCGCCAAGGCCGTGGTGCTCTCCATTGCCGCGGTGGCCGTGGTGCTCTGCGGATTGATCGCGACCCGCATGGGCAGCGAGTTCGTTCCCCAACTCAATGAGGGCGACCTTGCCATCCAGGCGCTGCGAATCCCCGGTACCAGCCTCTCGCAATCTATCGCCATGCAGCGCCAGATCGAAGGGACGCTGAAAGAGAAGTTCCCTGAAATCGACCGGGTATTTGCCAGAACCGGCACTGCAGAAATTGCCTCGGACCCCATGCCGCCGAACATCTCTGACGGGTACATCATGCTCAAGCCCATGGACCAATGGCCCGAGCCGCGCAAGACTCGTGACGAACTGCTTACCGCCATCCAGGAAGTGGTCGGTAAGATTCCCGGCAACAACTACGAGTTCTCGCAGCCGATCCAGTTGCGCTTCAACGAACTTATCTCCGGCGTGCGTAGCGACGTCGCGGTCAAGATCTTCGGGGACGACATGGACGTCCTGAACAAGTCGGCAGAAGAGATCTCTTCGATGCTGCAGAAGATCCAAGGGGCATCGGAGGTGAAGGTCGAGCAGACAACCGGGCTGCCGATGCTCACGGTGAATATCGACCGCCAGAAGGCGGCTCGCTATGGCCTGAACGTGGCCGACATCCAGGACACCGTGGCCACAGCCATCGGTGGACGTGAAGCCGGAACGATGTTCGAGGGTGATCGGCGATTTGACATCCTGGTGCGCCTGCCCGAAACGATCCGCAATGACATGGAAGGCATGAAGCGACTGCCTATCCCGCTGCCTCGCTCAGTGGGCACTGCCGAAGCACGGACCAATTTCATCCCGCTTGCCGAGGTCGCTTCTTTCGAACTCGCCCCTGGCCCCAATCAAGTCAGCCGCGAGAACGGAAAGCGCCGCATAGTGGTCAGCGCCAACGTGCGTGGCCGCGACGTGGGATCTTTCGTTGCGGAGGCAGAGCAAGGGCTGGCTCAGATCAAGATACCCACGGGTTACTGGACGAGCTGGGGCGGAACATTCGAAAACCTGCAATCTGCCTCCAAGCGTCTGCAGATTGTGGTGCCCGTCTCACTGCTGCTGGTCTTCGTTCTGTTGTTCGCAATGTTTGGAAATGCCAAAGACGGGCTGCTGGTCTTCACCGGAATTCCATTCGCGCTAACTGGTGGCATCTTGGCACTATGGCTTCGCGACATACCCATGTCGATCTCTGCGGCCGTTGGCTTCATCGCGCTTTCAGGCGTTGCTGTTCTTAACGGGCTTGTGATGATTTCATACATCCGGACGTTGAGAGAGGAAGGCGTTCCGCTGGACGATGCCATCCGCGATGGAGCGTTGACACGTCTGCGACCTGTGCTTATGACCGCTCTCGTGGCGTCTCTGGGCTTCATTCCAATGGCCATTGCAACAGGTACCGGCGCTGAGGTTCAACGCCCACTGGCAACGGTGGTAATTGGCGGCATTCTTTCCTCCACTCTGCTCACTCTGTTGGTGCTGCCAATCCTCTATCGACTGGCTCACAAGCCCGACGAGAAGGACGAAGACGTGCCGGCAGAGCCCGTGCACCCTGTTCCCTCCGCCCACTGACAAGTGGGCCTTCGGGCTCCGCAAATTGCGGGGCCCATTTTTTTCTTTCACGTACTCAGGAAACACCATGAAAGCAATGCATATCCTTCTCGCGCTGGCCCTTTCCATTTCTGGAACTGCGATGGCCGCGAACAACCATGACGCAAAACCAATGCACGGAGGCATCGTTTCACAGGCAAAAGACATCGACTACGAACTGGTGACCAGCGCAGCCAAGTTGCAGCTTTACGTACGGGACCATGGCAAGCCAGCCGACGTTGTCGGAATGACTGCGAAGGTAACGCTTTTGACAGGCTCAGAAAAGCAGGACGTCGAGTTGCTGCCGGTGGATGGAAAGCTGGAGGCGTCGGGAAGCTTCAAGCTTGCCGCAGGCACAAAAGCCGTCGCAGTAGTCTCGAAAGGCGGCAAGTCCGTCGCATCGGTCCGCTTCGCTTTGAAGTAATTCAATTGCGATGAGCCGTCATCGTTGCAATTGCCCCTGGCGATGCACCTCGCCGCACAGGGTCCAGGTTTTGTCAGCACGTTGAACGGTTTCAAAGATGGGTTACGGACTCGCCGCCAAGCTTTTTTGGATCTGGATCAGCCTGATCGTGACAGTGATCACATTCTGGCGGGTCCGCCACATGTGGCTAAAACGGCATCCCGAACGGGACAAGGGCCTCAAGTACAGCCAGCGCTTGGCCAAGCGGCTCAGAGATCGTAGGGTGCTGCAGTTGCAATCCCGGCAGGGAAAGAACATCGATAGGCGCCGCCGCCATTGATGCTGAGATAGTGGTAGTGCAAATGCTTTTTAAATAAGCGAAAACATAGGATGTACCGGTAGCCGGGTTGATATTTCTCCTATGGTGGTGGCTGCCGCGTCGATGGAAGCAAGCCGGAAAGCTGTAGATCACCATACGATCTTGCAAATCGCAGTGCCACTAAATCCGCCGAGGTGATCTCCCTAGATTGATACAGCGGACTCAATTTCCTGCACGTGGCATCAATTGTCTGCGCTGCTGATTCAGCCGTTGGCTGAGGTGTAGCGGAAATGGTCGAGCACCGTCTCAAACAGCTTTGCGTGCGGCATGGGCTCACCGGCCTGCTGGAGCAGCCGCAACTGCTCGAAACGCCTGCGGTTGCTGGGGTCCGCCAGGAATGGATCTAAAGCCCAGACCGCCATCTACGAGCGGAATCGCTCGGGCGGTGCCAGACTGCGCGGTATGGAGTGAACGCTCATGCTGTACTCGATTGACGCTCCATCGTCCGGCGCGAAGAGAGTCACGGAATGCTGACAAAAATGCGATCCCGGAGCCGAAGGACGCTGATCGACAGGCGCGGCATTGAAGCAAGGGCCCCTAGGTGCTGAGGACTTATATTTCTCAACCAATCGGCCGACAGGCCGCTGAAATGTCCAGGCCCTGCTCATAGACCTGAGTCGACACACCCAGTAGCCCAAGTACAGAGTGAAAGAGGTTGTCATGCGACAGGGCGGCCGGGGATTTTTCTTTCAAGCAATCGCTGTTGATCATGCGACTCTCCTTGAAGCCGTCCGACAACCACCAAACCATGGGTACCTTGGTCTGTTCGTCAGGTGCAATCGCCCTGGGCAAGCCGTGAAGAAACAGCCCTTTCTCGCCCAGCGACTCGCCGTGGTCGGACACGTAGAGCATCGCCGTATCGAAGCGGCTCTCCTGGCGCTTGAGAAAGGCTACAGCCTGCCCCAGAACATGGTCGGTGTAGAGCACTGCATTGTCATAGGCATTCACTATGCTCTGACGATCGCACTTGCGCAGCTCGCCCGTGTCACAGGTGGGTTCAAAGCGCCTGAAAGCTGCAGGGTAGCGCTTGAAATAGGCGGGTCCATGGTTACCAAGCATGTGCAGGACTACTACCGTAGTGGTCTCGGAGGCTTCTGCGACGGACTCCAACCCATGCAGGAGTGCTTCGTCAAGGCACCTACCCTCTGAGCACAGGCCCGCAGCGGCCGGCGGATCCACAGGAATCACGCTGAGGTCATCACAGACGCCCTTGCAGCCTGACTGGTTGTCCTTCCAATGCACCGCAATGCCGGCACGAGCCAAGACGTGAAGCAGCGACTCGGACGAGCGAATTCGGGCCTCATCGTAGTCTCGCCTTCCAATCGCCGAGAACATGCATGGAAGTGATGTTTCTGTGTCTGTTCCGCAGGCTGTGACATTGCCAAAGTTCAGAGCGTTGAGCGCCTGAAGGTTCGGTGTGGTTTGCCGCTCATAGCCGTTAAGACCCCAATTGCTTGCTCTCACAGTCTCTCCCACGACGATGAAGAGCAATTTAGGCTTCTGGGTTCTCGATGGCGTTGCCACGCGCGCATCCAAGCCGACGGACTGCCTGATCTTGGGCCTCTCGGCATCGGTCGATAAGACGCGAGCTGTCGAGTAGATCACGTTGGCCGGCGTGATCAGGTAGCGCAACTCCTTCTGGTTTCTCATCAACGCAGAGAAGTCCTGGAAGATGAGGAGAACAGCCGCCACGACTGCCACCGCGCAGAAGGCACTGAAGGCAATGCGCCGCAGGACGGCGCGCCATAGGGAAGTTCGTGTGAGGCGAACGCGCCATATCGCCCACAATGGGACTGCCGAGTACAGCGAGACGTGAGCGATCAAGCTCCATGAGATCAACTCGCTGGCTTCAGCAGTGTCTGTCCGCAGCACATTGCGCAGCATGCTTGGGTCGTAATAGACGCCGTAGCGTTGCATGTAGAAGGTTGCAAAAGCTGCAACCAGCACCGATGCTGTGAGCAGAGGGCGAACGCTCCACCTGGCCACAGCGATGCTGAAGATCAGCCCGTGCAGCGCAATCAATGAAATTACCAGTGCGCCGACAAAAAACCATGTTTCTGTCGCCTCCCAACTGCGGCCAGTCGTGGTCGCCCTCAGGAAAGAGCCGTTGTAGGCCAGCGCGACGTACACGCTGATCCACAAAACCAAACTCTCTGTTGCCATTGAAGGGCGTCGCAGGAGCAACTGCCCCCAACGAGTGGGCCATCGCCCAGGCTCCGCGAAGCCGCGCTGTCTAAAGCTCATCTCGTGTCGAGGGCATTGATCAGTACGGTGGATCGACCCACAATGGGCCGCATGTACTCAAGTGAAGGTTGGCTATCGCAGTAGGTCTACCGTGACGCGATGGAGGTCACGCAGGGAGCACCTATTCCGTCGGTGCACCTGGTGTGCGGCAGATCAGCCGCCATGCATCTCTTTCAGCTTGGCCTTCTCCTGCGGCGTCATGCTGAGAAACTCGTTGCGGACTTGCTCTCGGGTCTTTGCCGGTTCAGTGGCCTTGGTCGGCACCACACCTCCTCGAGACAGAATGGCCAGCGATCCGTCTTTGCGTGCAGCGTCAACCGTCCGCTGCACTTCGCCGCGCATCAGGTCATCGGAGGTGTGGCTCGGATTAGTTGTTGCGCCGATTTCGCCACCTGCGTCGTGATACAGGGACGAGGCCATCGCTGCACTTGGGGCCAGAAAGGCTGCGGCAGTCAGCGAGAGAATGAGTTTTGTCTGTTTGTTCATGGTGTTTGCCTTTTGATATGGTCCTCACAACGTGCGACGACCTTCAGCGAACTCTAAAAAGGCAGGGGGGACAAGTTGCAAACACTCAGATTACGAATTTGTAATCGATGCTGCGATCGATCTCCGGGAGAATCAATGCATGAAAATCTTGGTCATTGAAGATGAAATCAAGCTCGCCGAGTACCTCAAAAAAGGCCTCGGCGAAGCGGGGTACAACGTCGATATCGTTCACAACGGTGTTGATGGGCTGCATATGGCACTGGAGGGTGCGTACGACCTCCTGATCCTGGATGGCATGCTGCCCGGCATTGACGGATTGTAAGCGATCCGCCAACTACGTCTTCCCACAGAGCGTCTGAGAGGGGAAGCTACGTGTCCATGTAGAACAAGGTGGACACGTATGTCAGAGATCGATGCAGAGGTGGTGAGGCGCCTGGTCACGGGGCGCAAGAACGATGGACGTGCCGTGTACGACCCGCAGGCCAAGGCCGAGGTGGTGCGGGCGTGCCTGCAGCCGGATGTGTCGGTGGCGCGCATGGCGCTGCAATGCGGCATCAACGCCAACTTGCTGCGCCGCTGGATCACCCAGAGCATGGGCTCGGACCTGAAGGCAAGTCGTGCCAACCTGCCGACCGTGGCCATGGCCAGCACCAGTGCTTTTGTGCCGTTGCGGCTGGCGGCCCCCGAGGCATCTCCCGTCACCGCCGCTGAGGTCAAGACACGCCTGCACGCCCGACTGCCCAATGGGGTGGAGATCGACCTCAGCGATGCAGACCCGGGTGGGTTGCTGCCCGTCCTTGAACTTCTGGGGCGCCTGCCATGTTCCGGCTCGACGACACGCTGACGGTGTACCTGCACCGCCCGGCCATCGACTTCCGAATGGGCATCAACGGTTTGGCCATCCTGGTGGAGCAAGCCCTGGGCATGAACCCGTTCGCGGCGGCGGTGTATGTGTTCAGCAACCGCCAGCGCAACCGGGTGAAGATCCTGGTCTGGGAGCGCAACGGCTTCTGGTTGTTGATGAAGCGCCTGGAGCAAGACCGCTTCATCTGGCCGGACGAGGCGGTGGTGCCGACGCTGACGGTGGAACAACTGCACTGGTTGCTTGATGGCATTGATCTGGCGGTCACACAGCGACACCCACAGCGGTTCTACGAGCGCGTTGCGTGAGGCTGGTGCTGCCGAAATGAGCAATGCCACTGCTGAGAATATTTGCCGCAAAATCCCCAGCACAAGGAACCGCCTGAGCGACAAGCAGATCGAAGCAGGCGATGGTTCACATGCCCACCGCCGAAGAATTTGCAGCCTTGCAAAAGGCGCTGGCCCAGGCCACCCAGACCAGCGAATCACTCGCTGGTGAGCTGCGCATCACGCGCGCCGAGCGCGACCTGCTCAAGGAGCAGCTCAACAAATTCAAGCGCCAGTTGTTCGCCGCCAAGAGCGAGGCCAGCGCAGGCCACCAGAAGGACATGTTCTTCAACGAGGCCGAGGCGCTCGGCTCGGCAACCCAGCCGGCCCAGGAAGAAACCGAGGCCGACGACAACACTGTCGAGGTTCCCGCTCACAAACGGACCAAGCGCGGGCGCAAGCCGCTGGACCCAGCCCTGCCGCGCGAGGTGGTGCGCCACGAACTGCCCGAATCCGAGCGTGTCTGTCCTCACGACGGTGCCGTGCTGCGGGAGATTGGCGTGGAGGCCAGCGAGCAGCTCGACATCATTCCGCAACAAGTGCGCGTGATCCGCCACGAGCGGGTCAAGTACGCCTGCCCGTGCTGCGATGGCACGCTGCGCCTGGCGGCCAAGCCCGAGCAAGTCATCCCCAAGGGGCTGTTCAGCGAAGGCCTGCTGGCCTGGGTGATCACTTCCAAGTATGTGGACGGCCTGCCGCTGTACCGCCAGGCGGCCTTGCTGGGGCGCTTCGGAGGCCGCGACCTCTCGCGCAACACCATGGCCGCCAGCGTGGTGCGGGTGGGCCAGGCGGTGCAGCCCGTCATCAACCTGCTGCGCGACCGGGTGCTGGACGCCCCGCTGATCTTCGGTGACGAGACCGAGATTCAGGTGCTCAAGGAGGCCGGTCGCAGCGCCCAGTCCAAGAGCTACATGTGGGCGCAGATGACCGATGGTTCAGGCGCCAGCGGCACAGGTCCGCCCATACGCCTGTTCGCCTACTCACCCTCACGCAGCACAGAGGCGGCGCAGCTTCTGTACGTCGGTGCGCGCGAGGGCGGCGTGCTGATGACCGACGGCTACGAGGTCTACAACAAGATCGCCTTGGCGAACAAGCTCGTGCAAATCGGGTGTTGGGCACATTGCCGGCGTTACTTCAATGACGCGCTGCAGGCCTTGCCCAAAGCCAACCGGGGGGCTGAGCAATTGGCGGCCAGGTTCATCGCGCTGATCGGCAAGCTCTACCGCGTGGAGGCCCTGGCCAAAGAGCAAGGGCTGGATGCGAATGCGCTGCTGCATAGCCGCCAAGCCAACAGTGTGCCCGTGCTGCAAGAGATCCAGGCCTTGCTGCTGGCCAACGTTCATGCGGTGCTGCCAGGCAGTTTGCTGGGCAAGGCGCTGCACTACCTGTCCTCGCAGTGGGCCAAGCTGGAGCGCTTCGTCACCAGCGGCAACTACCCGATAGACAACAACGGCTGCGAGAATTCGATCCGCCCGTTTGTCATCGGAAGACGCAACTGGCTCTTCGCCGACACCGTGGCCGGCGCCAACGCGAGCGCCAACCTGTACTCGTTGCTGGAGACCTGCAAGGTCAACGGCGTTGATGGGTACCAGTACCTGCGCTCGCTGCTAGTGGCACTTCCACGGGCCAGGACCGTCGATGACTACGAGGCCTTGCTGCCCTGGCGACTGGCGCGGTGATCCACCGCCTGACAGTTCGAGGCGCGAGATGGCTCAGTGCAAATCGGCCGCAGCACCACAGCACTTCTTGAACTTCGCCCCGCTCCCACAAGGGCACGGATCATTGCGCCCCACCTTGGGCTGCATCGACTTGGCCACCTCCCGCTGATAGACAGCGAGCCGAAGTGGCAGCCAGTGAGCGTGCATGTCCAGAACAGCCGGCGGGATTTGTTGAGCCAGCTCCGATCGCATGGCCGGTGTTCGGGTGAGTTCGTCCTGATCCACGCAATAGTCGTCTTCGCCCAGCAGGGCAATGGGTCTGAACCAAACTTGCCCTTGGGGAGTGGACAGCAACGGTTGCCAGTCCTTCCAGCAAAGCCTCATCCCCTGGACAAAGCCGTACGCCCACGATTCTGCGTCGTCGTATTCACGCTCGTCACCGTCGTAGGCCATCGTTGACCAGCACGGGCTGATCTCCCGGGGGTCATCCCCCAGGCCGGCAATGATGGTGTTGAAGTGGCGCATGACCAAGCCCAGCATGTGGTTCAGCTCTTCGACGGAACCCATCGGAGGCATCATCTCCTTGGTACCCCAGATCTTGGGCAGCCATTGCTTGGGATGTACGGTCGTCGGCCCGACCGCAATGGCGTGCAAGAACCCATCGACCATGTCCATGGTCATGCCTTCTTCCGTGTCAACGCCGAACAGCAGAAAGTGGTCGAGTTCTTCGAACTCTTCCTCGGACAAGGGAGCAAATGGGTCTGTCATCAACTGAATGTGAAATGCGGCGTTGACCCAGATTCTCGCGCGTCGCAGACCGCACCACGCCGAGAGAACATTCATTGCCTCAACGGGCACACGCGCAGGCCAGAGGCTTGAACTCACGGCAAAGGAGTTCCTGCTGCTCGCATTGTTCTTGCGCCGCAAGGGCGAAGTCCTTTCTCGCACTGAGATAGCGGAGCAGGTCTGGGACATGAACTTCGACAGCGACACTAATGTGGTGGAGGTGGCAATTCGACGTCTGCGCACGAAGATGGACCTGCCCTTTGACAAGACCTTGCTTCACACAGTGCGTGGCATGGGCTATGTGATGGAGGACCGACAGCAATGAACCCCGCGCTGCGCGCGCACTCGTTGCGCGCTCGTCTGTCGTTGTGGCTCACGGAGTGCACAGCCAAAGCCATCTGGCCACGTGCATGGTGCACCGCACCCGCCAGGGATTCGTGGAACAACGCACCGCCACGCTCAACCGCATTCGGGGTCTGCTCTCGGAGTTGGGGCTGGTGCTGCC
>Ga0209792_1000921_pt1 | contig 16446 bp, 11 predicted proteins | sample EBPBio142005_DNA_FD_185860 | JGI IMG/M metagenome (GOLD analysis project Ga0209792, IMG submission 185860) | Wastewater treatment Type I Accumulibacter community from EBPR Bioreactor in Madison, WI, USA - Reactor 1_6/14/2005_ DNA (SPAdes)... | ecosystem: Engineered > Bioreactor > EBPR >... | reverse complement strand
TCGGCCTGGAGGAGCGACGCCTGCCGCGCGCCGAGATCGACCGCCGAGTCGCCCAGGCGCTCGAATTGGTCGGCCTCTCGGACTATGCCCAACGGCGCCCTGCCCAGCTCTCGGGCGGCCAGCAGCAGCGCGTGGCGGTGGCACGAACGGTCGCCATCGAACCCAAGGTGCTGCTGCTCGACGAGCCCCTCAGCAACCTCGATGCCAAGATGCGGGTCAGCGTGCGGCGCGAGCTGCGGACCCTGCAGCAACGGCTCGGCCTCACCACGATCTTCGTGACGCACGACCAGGAAGAAGCCAACACGATCTGCGACCGCATCGCCGTCATGGAGGCGGGTGTCATTCGCCAGGTCGGTACGCCGATGGAGCTTTACGAGAAGCCGGCCAACCTCTTCGTGGCGAGCTTCCTGGGCTCGGCCAACATTCTCGGGGAAGGCGCCGGTATTGCCGTCCCGCCGGGCAAGCGCCTGGTCTTCAGGCCGCAACATGCCACGCTGTCGCCGGCCGAAGGCGCTGCCCTGCACGGTCCGGTCACACACCGCGAATTCCTGGGCGCCACCGTGCGCTACGGCGTGCGCATCGGCGAGAGTGAGATCCTGATCGAGACGCCGTTCCACTCCGGCAACGAGTTGCGGGCCGTCGGCGACATCGTGGGAGTAGCCTTACCGTCCGAGCGCATGCTCTACCTGCCCGCATGAGTACAGTTCGCAAAGCTGGTTTCGTCGTGCCCGCCACCGAGCGCGCGGCGTGGGAAGCGCTCCTCGAAGAGCGGTTGAGCGAAGATGGCTTCATCGTCGCGAGCTGCGAAGTCTCGCGTGACGGGCCGTGGCGCATCGACATCTTCGGCGAAGGCAAGGCCGCTTCGGTCGAGGCCGCGATCGTCGCCGCGGCGCGGGCTCTGGGCGCCCCCCGCCCGGACTGGCAGTGGGAGGACCTTCCCGACATCGACTGGGTCGCCGAGAACCAGCGCTCGTTCCAGCCCTTCGCCGTCGGTCCGTTCTGGGTCCATCCCTCGCATGTCAGCGACGGCATGCCGAGTGGATTGCTGCCGTTGCGCATCGATGCCGGCCTGGCCTTCGGTACCGGGACGCATGCCACGACGCGCGGCTGCCTGGAGATGCTGGCGACGCTCGATCCGAGCGAAACGGCGAACGCCGTCGATGTCGGCTGCGGCAGCGGCATCCTCGCCATCGCCATGGCCAAGCTCTGGCAGCGCCCGGTAATCGGCGGCGACAACGATGCCGAGGCCGTCGACGTGGCGCGCGAGAACGCCGAACTGAACGGCGTGGCCGACCTTTGTCGTTTCTTCGTGTCGGCTGGCCTCGACGCCGACGAGCTGCGGACGCCAGCGCCTTACGATCTCGTCGTGGCGAACATCCTCGCCGGGCCGCTGGTCGAGCTTTCAGAGTCCTTCGCCGCCGCGGTCAGGCCTGGGGGATGCGTATTGCTGAGCGGGCTGTTGGTCGAGCAAGCCGCTCAGGTCCTCTCGGCCTATGGCCAGCACGGCTTCACCTTCGAGCGCTGTATCGATCTCGAAACCGGCGGCGCCTGGTGGCGTACGCTGGTGCTGCGGCGGGGCTAAACGAAAAAGGGCCGGCTAAGCCGGCCCTTCGACGCTTACGCTTACGCTACGCTACTAAGCTTTACGCTGCGCGACGCAGATTCTGGTTCGCCGCAACGACGAAGCCGGTGACGCCGTCGATCTGCGGGGCCACGCCTTCGGCGGCCTCGCGGACGGCGAAGCTGATATCCGCACGGCACAGGCCGAGATCGGCCAGTTCGCGTTCAGTCATGCGGTGCAGCTGGGCCTCGGCGGCCCGCACCCTCATGTCGGCTTTGATGCCTGCGACGAGGCGGCGGTATTGCCGGCCGAGCCACAGGAGGCCGTCACCCAGAGCGTTGGCCATCAGCTCGGCGCGTGCATAGCGGGCACGCAGCTCGATCAGGCGGCGGTCGTCGAAGGTGAAGCCGATCTTGGCAATCCCGTTTCCCCCCGCCGGCGCAGTTTCGCTGGTCAGATCTTCAAAGGTCCGAATCGGCTGGGTCATCATGATAGTCTCCTTCTTGTGCAGCGCACTCTTCAATGCTGCACCGCACGAAGCAAATATAGAGCCTTGAGTCGTAACAATAAGTGCTGGTCTTGAAGGGTCGATATGCATGGAATGCATATCATGTGATATTTTTGCATCTCGCAAGTGCGAAAGAACAAATATTGCTTAGTTTGCCTGTGTCCGACACGACGCGTAGGGTCCTGATTCATCATGAGTTCCGCCCCAGACGACGTTCTTCACCTCCTCCGCCAGCGCGGGCGCAATCCCGACCCGGCCGCCCTCGATTCCCTGATGCGCGGCGTAGCCGCGGCCCCCGAAGGACTGGCCGGGCCTGAGTGGATCGAGCTGGTCGAACCAGGCGCCGATGCCGAACTGACCAGGGCATTGACCAAATGGCGGGCAGAAATTGCAGAGGCCGGGGACGGTCTCGATGCCTCGCCTGCGCCAGCCAACCGCCTCGGAGACCTGCGGACCGAACTGAGGCGCCGTGGGCTCGACGGCTTCGTCGTGCCGCGTGCCGACGAGCATCAGGGCGAGTACGTGCCGCGGCGCTCCCAGCGCCTGGGCTGGCTCACGGGCTTCGCGGGCTCCGCCGGCCTCGCCATCGTCCTGGCCGACAAGGCGGCAATCTTCGTCGATGGTCGCTATACGCTCGCCGTGCGCGCGCAGGTCGATACCGCAGCCTTCGTGCCGCACCAAGTTCCCGAAGAGCCGCCCGAGCAGTGGATCGCAGCGAACCTGCCGCGCGGCGGCAGGCTCGGTTTCGATCCCTGGCTGCAGACGGTCGACGGCTACGAGCGTTTTGCGCGGGCCTGCCAAAGCGCCGGAGGCAGCTTCGTCGCCGTCGACTCCAATCCCGTCGACTCGGTCTGGCACGACCGGGCACCGGCGCCGCTGGCGCCCGTCGTGCCGCAGCCGGTCGAGTTCGCCGGCGAAGCGAGCGAGACCAAGCGGGCGCGCATCGCCCAGGCCATCGCCGCCAAGGGTGCCGACGCTGCCTTGATCACGGCTCCCGATTCGATCGCCTGGCTCCTGAACGTGCGCGGCGGCGACGTTCCGCGCACGCCCTTCCCCCTGGGCTTCGCCGTGCTGCACACCGACGGCCATGTCGATCTCTACATGGATCGCCGCAAGGTGCCGGACCGTACCGTCGCCTGGCTCGGCAATGCCGTCACCCTGGCGCCGCCCCAGGAACTGGGCAGCGCGCTCGACGCTCTCGGACAGACGGGCAAACGCATCCTGATCGAAACGGCGACGGCACCTTACTGGGCGGCCACACGCCTGCAGGCGGCCGGCGTCACCATCGTGCGCGATGCCGATCCGGTGTCGCTGCCCAAGGCCTGCAAGAACAAGGTCGAACTGGAGGGCATCCGCAGCGCCCATCGCCGCGACGGAGTCGCCGTCAGCCGCTTCCTGGGCTGGCTCGCCCGCGAATCGAAAAGCGGCAAGCTGCGGGAAATCGAAGTTTCCGACCGGCTGCAGGCGCTGCGCGAGGAAACCGGCAAGCTGCGCGATCTCAGCTTCGACACGATCTCCGGCGCCGGGCCCAATGGCGCCATCGTCCACTACCGCGCCTCCGAAGCAACCGAGCGTCCGCTCGAACCCGGCAGCCTCTATCTGGTCGATTCGGGCGGGCAGTATCGCGACGGCACGACCGACATCACGCGCACCGTGGCGATCGGCACGCCCACGCCGGAGATGCGCGACCGCTTCACCCGCGTGCTGAAGGGCCATATCGCGCTGGCGACGGCGCGCTTCCCGGTCGGCACGTCCGGCTCCCAGCTCGACGCGCTGGCGCGCTATGCGCTCTGGCAGGTCGGGCTCGACTACGACCATGGCACCGGCCACGGCGTCGGCGCCTATCTTTCCGTGCACGAAGGGCCGCACCGCATCTCCAAGATGCCTAACACCGTGGCGCTGCAGCCCGGCATGATCGTCAGCAACGAGCCGGGTTACTACAAGGCCGGCGGATACGGCATCCGCATCGAGAACCTGATCGCGGTAGCGGAAGCCGAGATCGAGGGCGCCGACCGGCGCTATCTCGAATTCGAGACCCTGACGCTCGCGCCCATAGATCTTGCCTGCGTCGAGCCGAAACTTCTGACCGACGCCGAGCGGCGGTGGCTCAACGATTATCACCGGCGCGTGCGCGAAACGGTCGAGCCCGAAGCCGACGAAGCGACCCGCGCCTGGCTGGCGGAAGCGACCCGCCCGATCTGAGTTCGCTCCCGAAGCTCAGCCGGCGACGAGCTTCAGCCACTCCTCCTCGGTCATCGTCTGGATGCCGAGTTCAGCCGCCTTGCGCGCCTTGGAACCGGCATTCTCGCCGACCACCACCAGGCTGGTCTTCTTGGAAACCGAGTCCGTCACCTTGGCACCCAGCTCCTCGGCCTGCGCCTTGGCGGCGTCGCGGGTCAGGGTGGAAAGTTCGCCGGTGAAGACCACGATCTTGTCGCGCAGCTTGGCGTCGGCCGCGACGACCCGCCGTTCGACCGGCTGGACGGTGAGCTGCTTCAGGAGATCGCGAATGATCTCGACCGTATGGCCTTCGCTGAAGAAGGTGCACATCGCGTCCGCCGTGGTCACGCCGATCTGCTCGACATTGCACAGCCGGCCGTAGCTCGGACCGACTGTTTCGGCAGCCTTTTCTTTCTTTACACCGTCAGGATGCTTTTTGCGCTCCCGCGAAGCCGCCAGCATCTCGGCCAGCCACGTGTCGGCATCGCCATATTCCTGAGCCAGGATCTTGGCCGTGGCCTCACCGATCAACGGAATACCGATGGAATTGATCAGCCTGTCGAGGGAGATGGTCCGGCGCGCCTCGATTGCAGCGACCAGGTTCCGGGCCGACAGGTCGCCCCATCCTTCGCGCTTCTTGATAATGTCAACATGTGCTGTCAGGCGGAAAATATCGCCAGGGACCTTCAAAAGACCGTCGTTGAAGAAGTTTTCGATGTGGGTGCCACCCAGCCCCTCGATGTCGAAACAGTTGCGCGACACGAAGTGCCTCAGGCGCTCGACCTGCTGGAAGGGGCATTCGAGTCCCCCCGAGCAGCGCCGCACCACGCCGCCTTCCTCGCTCGCCACCTTGGTCTTCAGCGAACAGGGGCAGTGCGTGGGGAAGTGGAACTTCTCGGTCTTCTTCGGCCGCTCCTCGGGCACGTAGCCCAGCACCTGCGGAATGACGTCGCCCGCCCTCTGGACGATCACCATGTCGCCGACCCGCACATCCAGCCGCTCGATTTCGTCGGCATTGTGCAGGGTGGCGCGCGCCACCATGACGCCGCCGACATTGACGGGTTCGAGATCGGCCACCGGGGTCAGGGCGCCGGTGCGACCGACCTGGATGAGGATGTCGTTCAACCGGGTCCGCGCCTGTTCGGCCGGAAACTTGTGGGCAATCGCCCAGCGCGGCGCGCGGCTCACGAACCCCAGCCGCTCCTGCCAGTCGATCCGGTCGACCTTGTAGACGACACCGTCGATGTCGTAGGGCAGCGACGGCCGCTCCTCGCCCATCTTGCGGTAGTAGGCCAGCGCCTGTTCGGGGGTCCGGCACAGCTTGGACAGCGGGTTGACCCGGAAGCCCCAGTCCTTGAGGACCTTCAGATAGTCGCTGTGCGTCTTCCAGGTGCGAGGCTCGGCCTCGCCCCAGGCATAGGCGAAGAAGCGCAGCGGACGGCCCGCCGTGATCAAGGAATCAAGCTGGCGCAGCGATCCTGCGGCCGCATTGCGCGGGTTGGCGAAGATCTTGTCGCCCGCCTCCTCCTGGCGCCGGTTCATCTCCTGGAACGCCTTGCGCTCCATGTAGATCTCGCCCCGCACGTCGATCGCTTTGGGAGGCCTGCCCTTCAGCGTGTGCGGGATGTCCTTGACCGTTCTCAGGTTGGCGGTGACGTCCTCGCCCGTCGTGCCGTCGCCGCGGGTCGCGCCGACCATCAGTTCGCCGTCCTCGTAGCGCAGGCTGATCGACAGGCCATCGATCTTGGGCTCGCAGGCCAAGGCGATCTCGGCGTCCTCTGCGAGGTCGATGTCGCGTTCCAGCGCCCGGTGCACGCGCTCCAGAAAGGCCTGCAGGTCTTCTTCGGCGAAGGCGTTGTCGAGGGACAGCATGGGCCGTGCATGCTTTACCTTGGCGAAGGCGGTGGTCGGCGTCGGCGCCACGCGCTGCGTCGGGCTGAACATGTCGACGAGCTGCGGGAAGCGCTCCTCGATCGCCTTCAGGCGCTGCCGCAGCTTGTCGTAGTCGGCGTCCGAAATCTCCGGAGCGTCCTTCTCGTGATAGAGCTTGTCGTGATGCGCGATGTCCTCGGCCAGGCGCTTGTGCTCGGCCCTGGCCTGGCGCTCGGTCATCTCGTCGACCGCAAGAGCTGCCTTGAACTTCGCTGCGCGAGACATCTTCGCTCCTAGCCCGCGGTCGCCAGCAGCTTGTCTGCCGCCGCCCGCGCCTCGGCGGTGACTTCGGCGCCCGACAGCATGCGGGCGATCTCCTCGCGGCGGCCCTTGGAATCGAGCGACAGCACGTCGGTGCTGGCGGCATTGCGCGTCGTGGTCTTGCGGATCAGCCAATGCCGGTCGGCGATGGCCGCCACTTGCGGCGAATGCGTCACGACCAGCACCTGAACGTCCCTGGCCAGCCGCTTCAGCCGCTCGCCGACCGCCGCGGCCGTCGCGCCGCCAATCCCCGAATCGACCTCGTCGAAGACGATGGTCGGCGCATCGCCCACCTTGGCCAGGCAGACCTTGAGCGCCAGCAGGAAGCGCGACAGCTCACCACCCGAGGCAATCTTGGCGATCGGGGCCGGCGGCGCGCCGGGATTGGTCGCCACCGTGAATTGCACGCGATCGATGCCGGCAGCCGACCATTCGGCTTCCGGCAGGGAAGCGATCTCGGTCACGAACTTTGCGCGTTCGAGCTTGAGCGGGCCGAGTTCCGAGGCGACGGCCTTGTCGAGCCGGGCCCCCCCCTTGCGACGGGCGGTTGCCTGCGCCTCGGCTGCGGTCACGTAGGCGGCGCGGGCCGCCTTCGCCGCCGACGCCAGCTTCTTGAGGCCGACTTCACCGTCGTCGAGGGCAGCTATCTGCGCCGCAAACCTCGCCGCGAGAGCAGCGAGTTCGGGGACCGTCACATGGTGCTTCCGTGCGGCCGCGCGTAGAGCGAACAGTCGTTCCTCGATCTTCTCCAGGCGCGACGGATCGAAGTCGAGTGCATCGCGTGCCGCCTCGAGCTGCGCCTGTGCCTCCGTAGTCTCGCTCAGGGCCCGGTCGAGCGCGGACAGGGCTGCATCGAGGCGTCCCGCGGCCTTGTCGACATGGCGTTCGACATGACGATGGGCGGAACGCAAGGCTGCAACGGCGCCGCGCCCCTGCTCCAGTTCGCCGAGCGCCTGCGCCACCGCCTCGCCCAGGGCGCTGCCGGCACGCATGAGCTGGCGTTCCGCGGCCAACGTTTCTTCGTCGTCGGCCCTGGGGGCCAGAGCCTCCAGTTCCTTCACCGCATGGCGCAGGAAGTCCTCGTCGCGTCGCGCCGCTTCGGCGGCGGCCAGCGCGTCGGCATGCGCCTGCTCGGCAGCCCGCCAGGCCGTCCACGCCGCCGCTACCGAAGCTGCCGTCTTTTCCAGACCGGCGAAGGCGTCGAGCGACTGGCGATGCGTTGCCGTATCGAGCAACCCGTGCTGCTCCATCTGCCCCTGGATCTCGACCAACGTCTCGCCGAGTCGCCGCAGCAGCGCGACCGATGCCGGTTGATCGTTGACGAAGGCCCGGCCTCGACCATCGGCGCCGATCATACGGCGCAGAGTCAGCACGTCTTCCTGGTCGAGCTCCTGCTCGCCCAGGACGGCATGCGCCGGATGGTTTCGCGGCAGATCGAACGAGGCCGACACCGATGCCTGCGCCGCGCCGCGACGAACGGCGCCGGATTCGGCTCGCGCGCCGAGCGCCAGGCTCAACGCGTCGATCAGGATCGACTTGCCGGCGCCTGTCTCGCCCGTCAGAGCGCCGAGGCCACCGCTGCCACTGCGGCTAAAGTCGAGGTCGAGCTTCTCGATCAGGACAAAGTCGCGGATCGAAAGCGAGGCCAGCATGCGGTCAGAAGATACCCGAGAACCAGCCGCCCTGCTCGTCGGGTGGCCGCGTGCCTTCGCCCGTCATCAGGAAGTAGCTGTCCTGGTACCACTCGCTGCCGGGGAAATTGTAGCCGAGCACGGCCGCTGCTTCCTTGGCTTCGCTCTTCACGCCAAGCGACAGGTAGCTCTCGACCAGCCGGTGCAGCGCCTCGGGGACGTGCGTGGTCGTCTGATAGCGCTCGATCACGACACGGTAGCGGTTGATGGCGCCGATATACTGCTGGTGCTGCTGGTAGTAGCGGCCGACCGACATTTCCTTGCCGGCGAGATGGTCGATGCAGAGCTCGACCTTCAGGCGCGCGTCGCGAGCGTAGGGCGAATCGGGAAAACGGCTCACGACCTCGGCAAGGGCATCGAGCGCCTGCTGCGTCACGCGCTGGTCGCGGCCGACGTCGGAGATCTGCTCATAGAAGCAGAGCGCCTTCAGGTAGTAGGCGTAAGGGAGGTCGCGGTGGCCGGGATGGAGCTGGATGAACCTATCCAGCGCGATGATGGCCTCGTCATACTTGTTCGACTCGTAGTAGGCGAACGCCGCCATGATCTGGGCTTTGGTCGCCCACACCGAATAGGGATGCTGGCGGTCGACTTCCTCGAAGTTCTTCGCAGCGCTCTTGTATTCCTGGGCGCTCAGATCATCGAGGCCGCGGTTGTAGAGTTGCTCGACCGGCTGCTCGACATAGGTCGAATTGTCGTCGGAACCGCTGCAGCCTGCGAGACCAAGGCCCGCAATGGCCAGAGCCAGTCCTGCACCGATGCTGAGAGTCCTACATCCAACCGCTTTCGACATGTCCCATCCGTCACATTTACGCCGGCCGGGTTTATATCACGCGGCGGCTAAAAAAAGAGGGGCCGAACGGCCCCTCCAGGAGATGCGTAGAGACTAACAGTACCTGCGTCAGTTGGCTTGCCGCCGCAGAAATGCAGGAATTTGCAGGTCGTCGTCATCTCGCGCCGGCTTGGTGCGCTCGGTGACGTCGAGGCTGATGGAGGTCTGCACCGGGCCCGGACGGGCTGCAGGCTGCTTGGAAGCCACCGGGACGACATTTTCCGCGACCGGACGGGCAACGGACGGCTCGACAGGCGCTGCCGGCGCAGTCGCCGGCGCTGCCGCAGGCTTCGGGGCCGAGAAGGCGCCGGTGATCCGCTGGAACAGGTTCGGCGCCCGGCTTTCCGTGCCCGACCGCGCGGCCATCGGTCGCGCAACAGGTTCGGCGCGCGTCGGGGCCTTGGCGGGCGACGGACGGCTGACGCGCCAGTCGTTCTCGTCGACCAGCGGACGCTGAGCCGCCACGGGGGCCGGAGCCGGCACAGGCGCGGGAGCCGGGGCGGCCGCGACGGGAACAGGCGCCGGGGCAAGAACGGGCGCCGGAGCAGCCGGCGCCTCAACCGGCGCCGACATCACAGGTGCCTCAACGGGGGTTGCTTCGGCAACCATCGCAGGCACGGGCATCGGTGCCGGAGCAGGCGGTGCCATCGCGGCGATCGGCGCGGGCTCTGCGAGCGGCGGAGGCGGCGGCACGACGGTGACCGGCGGCGGCGCCATCGGCGCAGCGACCGGCGCGGCCGGCATTGCCGGCGCGGGCGCCACGGCTGCGGCAGGCATGGCGATGCGTCCAACGGGCGGTGCGACCGGACGGCTGAGCGCCGGCTGGCCGGTCTGCGCCGGCCGGTTCATGTCGAGCGACAGATAGTTCGGCGCCGGCTGCTGCGAGGCCAGGGCGGCGATGCCGGTGGCAACCACCGACACGCGCATCCGGCCTTGCATCGTGGCATCGAAGGTCGAGCCGAAGATGATGTTGGCGTCGCCGTCGACTTCCTCGCGGATGCGGTTGGCCGCCTCGTCGACTTCGTGCAGCGTCATGTCGAGGCCGCCGGTGATGTTGATGAGAACGCCCTTGGCGCCCTTCATCGAATGGTCTTCCAGCAGCGGATTAGAGATTGCCGATTCGGCGGCAACGCGGCTGCGGTCCGGACCTTCGGCTTCGCCGGTGCCCATCATCGCCTTGCCCATCTCGCCCATCACCGTACGGATGTCGGCGAAGTCGAGGTTGATCAGGCCCGGCATGACCATGAGATCGGTGACGCCGCGCACGCCCATATGCAGCACGTCGTCCGCCATCTTGAAGGCGTCGGCGAACGTCGTCTTCTCGTTGGCGATCTTGAACAGATTCTGGTTCGGAATGACGATCAGCGTATCGACGACCTTCTCGAGCTCGGTGATGCCCTGCTCGGCCGACTGCATGCGGCGGCGGCCCTCGAAGTGGAAGGGCTTGGTCACGACGCCGATGGTGAGGATGCCCTGCTCGCGCGCCGCAGCGGCGATGACAGGTGCCGCGCCGGTGCCGGTCCCGCCGCCCATGCCGGCGGTAACGAACACCATGTTCGCGCCGTCGAGAAGCTGGAGGATTTCGGGCAACGCTTCCTCGGCGGCCTGACGGCCGACCTCGGGCCGCGCACCCGCACCCAGGCCCTGGGTGATGGTGATACCGAGCTGCACGCGCCGATCGGCGAGCGACTGGCCAAGCGCCTGAGCGTCGGTATTGGCGACGATGAATTCCACGCCTTCCAGCGCGGCGCTGATCATGTTGTTGACGGCGTTTCCGCCCGCGCCACCGACACCGATGACGGTGATACGCGGCTTAATCTCCGACTCCTTCTGAGGGAGACTGAGGTTGATTGTCATTCGGCTTTCTCCACGCAAACGAGGGGGTTATCTGCTCGGAGCGTCGGCGTGGGACCCCTTTTTGGGTGGAGCCCCTTCACCGCCACCGGCTTTTTATTCTTTCTATCTACAGCCTGTTGGGGATTGCCATTCCCCATACAACATATTGCCTAAAAATTTTCCCGTATCCAACTGCCAATCCGACCGATGCGCGTTGCCGGCGCTTCCGAAGCGGCGGGCTGACTTTGCGTGACAGCGTGGTTGTGAAGGGCGAACGACAGAAGCCCCGCCGCCGCGGAAAATGCCGGCCCGCCTGTCGAATCTGCGAGTCCGGCAAGCCTGAGCGGCGCGCCTGTGCGAACTTTCTTGTTCAGGATCGCGGCCGCAACTTCCGGCACGCCATCGAGTTGGCAGCCACCGCCGACCAGAACCGCACGACCGCCGGCCAACTTATCCACACCGCTCGCCTCGAGTCGACTGCGCACCAACTCGAACGTCTCTTCGACGCGCGGTCGAATGATACCGACGAGAATCGACCGCGGGATGTGATTGGGACGCGTGCGATCTTCTTCGCCGATCAGCGGCACGTCGATGATGTCGTATTCGTCGTTGGGCTTGGCGACGGCGCGGCCGATCTGGGTCTTCATCCGCTCTGCATGCGCCAACGGTGTCGAGAGCCCACGGGCGATATCCCGCGTCACATGCTCGCCACCGACGGGGATCGAGTCGACGTGCACGAGGTGGCCTTCATAGAAGACGGCGATCGAAGTGGTGCCGGCGCCCATGTCGATGAGCGTGACACCGAGGTCGCGCTCGTCGGAGACCAGGGAGCTGAGACCGGCGGCATGGGCGGCCACGACCCGGTCGGCGATCTCGAGATGGGCGCGGCGCACGCAGACCTGCAGGTTGCGCATGGCGCCGCTGGCCGCGGTCACAAGATGGACATCGACCCCCAGCCGTTCGCCGAACATGCCGCGCGCGTCCCGCACCGGCGTGCCGTCGACCGAGTAGCCGATGGCAGCGGAGTGGATGATGTCGCGGTCGGCGGTCTCCGCAGGCAACTGGATGTGCTGCTGGACACGCCGGACGTCGCGCTCGCCGATCTCGTGATGGCCGATCGCGACTTCGAGGCTCTGGTTGTGCGAGGCGGCCGACCCGCCGCTGACGCCGACGATGACGTCCCGGACGTGCTCGCCACACATCTCCTCGGCGGTCGATACGGCCGACGAGATCGCCCGCGTGGCGGCTTCCATGTCGACGATGTTGCCGCAGCGCATGCCCTGCGCCGGCTGATGCCCGATGCCGACGACCCGCAGCCCCTGCCCGTCCACGCGCGCCACGAAGCAAACGACCTTGTTGGTTCCGATGTCGAGCGCTGCAATGACGCCGTTTCTCGTCTTCGCCACGATGTCCCCCGTCTCTACGCGTACACGTCCAGTATCACATCAATATCACGCCGGCCCGGGCGTAGGCTCGCCCGTGTTGCGTTTTCTGAGATAAAGCTTGTCGGGCAGTCTGAGATCGACGACGCCGAACTCGCGCGACAGCAACTTGTGCTGTCCGTCGAGCTTGGCGAGCTGCTGCAGGGCCGCGACAGCGTCCTCCTCCGGCAGCCAGATCTCGACGCCATTGTTCAGAACCAGATTCCAGCGGCGCTGTCCGACCCAGACGGCCGCGCGCAACTGCCGGGACACGGCCGGCTCGTAGGTCAGCAGCAACAGCAGATCGCCGACATGCTCGGGCGCACCCGGACCACCAAGCAGCAGCAGGCTTTCGGCGCCCGGCGGCATGCGGCTCGCGCGGACGGTGCGGCCGTTCTTGTCGATCAGCGTATACTCGTTGCCGTTCTGCCAGATCGCGACGGCGCGACGCTCCTTCAGCGTAACGTAGAGCGTGTCGGGCAAGCGGCGTTCGACCGTGGCCCATTCGACCCAGTCGATCGCTTCGAGCCGCCGGCGCGAGGCCTGCAGGTCGATGCCGAGGAGCGAATCACCGCGGCTCACATTCAATGCGGCCAGGATGGCGCTGCGCTCGACATAGTCGCGGCCCTCGACCGTGACATCGGCCAGCTTGAACGGCGTGATGGCGCCAACGACAGCGCGCGACGCTGCATCGATCCGGTTCTGGGCCTCGACCAGCCAACCCTCGTGCCATGCCCACCACCCGCCCCCGCCGCCGGAGCCCAGCAGCAGCACGATGACGCCGAGCAGCAACGGCTGGCGCCAGAACGGCCGGCCCGACTTGCGGATCGGTGCGCGCTTCTTGCGGCGGTCGTAGTCGCGCCGGGCAGTACCGGCCTTGGGAGCGGCTTTCTTGGGGGCCGTGGTCACACTGGGGACCTCGCGTGATCGATCATCCAGGTCATGAGTTCCGGCCAGGAAATGCCGGCCCACTTCGCCTGCTCCGGCGCCAGCGACAGCGGCGTCATGCCGGGCTGGGTGTTGAGCTCAAGGATGACCAGGCCGGACGTACCGGGTTCGGCATCGTTCCAGCGGAAGTCGGCGCGGGCGAGACCGTCGCAGCCAAGGGCCTGGAACGCCGTGAGGGCCCATTGCCTGGCAAGCTCGTAGACCTCCGCGGGGATGGGTGCCGGGATCAGGTGCTCGGTAATGCCGTCGGTGTACTTGGCTTCGTAATCGTAGAACCGGGTCTTTGGCCTGAGTTCGGTAACAGCGACGGCCTTGTCGTGCATCACCGCGACGGTGAGTTCGCGGCCGGGGACGAACTTCTCGATCAGCACGCGCTCGCCAAACGCCGCTTCGGCGGCTTCGACAGCTGCGAGATTGTCGCCTTCGCGCACGATATGCACACCGACGCTGGAGCCTTGGTCGATCGGTTTTACCACATAAGGGCGCGGCATGGGATCGCCGGATGCCAACGAGCGCCGTTCGATCACCTTGCCTTCCGCCACCCGAAGGCCGAGCGAGGTGAAGACGTGACGTGCCATGGGCTTGTCCATGGCAATGGCCGAGGCCAGGACACCGGAGTGCGTATAGGGTACGCGCATGATCTCCAGCACACCCTGAATGCAGCCGTCTTCGCCATAGCGGCCGTGCAGCGCATTGAACACGACGTCGGGTCCGCCGCCCGCCGCGGGGCGCAGGAAATCGACCAGCGCGCGCAAGTCGCGCTTCACGTCATACTCGATGACCTCGTGGCCGCCTTCACGCAAGCCTTCGGCGCAGGCCTTGCCGCTCACCAGCGAAACCTCACGCTCGGGCGACCACCCACCCATCAGGACCGCGACGCGACGCGTCATGCCGGAACTCCAATACGACGAATTTCCCACTCGAGCCGAACACCGCTCTGCTCGAACACACGACGGCGAACTTCCTCGCCCAGCGCCTCGATATCGGTGGCCGTCGCCGCGCCGAGGTTGATCAGGAAGTTGCAGTGCTTCTCGGAAACCTGCGCCTCGCCGATGCGCAGGCCACGGCAGCCGGCGCGGTCGATCAGCTCCCAGGCCTTGTGGCCGGGCGGATTGACGAAGGTCGAGCCGCCAGTACGGCTGCGCGGCTGGGACTCGGTGCGGGCCGCATCGATCTCGGCGATGCGGCGGGCGATCGCGAGCTGGTCGCCCGGCGTCGCCGCCAGGCGGGCCGAGGTGAAAATCCAATCCGCCGGCGCCTCGCTGTGGCGATAGGTGAAGCCCAAGTCGGCGGCGGTGACCTTGTGGACGCGACCGGCACGATCGACGGCGTCGGCCGAGACCAGCACCTGCGAGAGGTCGCCCTGATAGGCTCCGGCGTTCATGGCAACCGCGCCGCCGATCGTCCCCGGAATGCCGCTCAGAAACTCCAGGCCGGCCAGCGCGTGGTCCCGCGCCGTCAGCGCCACGTTGAGGTCCGGCGCGCCCGCTCCCGCGACGACCTCGTGACCTTCGACCTCGATGCCGGTGAAGCCGCGCATCAGGCGGATGACGACACCCTTCACGCCGCCGTCGCGCACCAGGAGGTTGGAGCCGACGCCCAGCACCGTCACCGGCACGTCCAGCGGCAGCGCTGCCAGAAAGGTCGAGAGGTCCTCGACGTCGGCCGGTCGGAACAGAACCTCGGCCGGACCGCCGGCGCGGAACCAGGTCTGCGGTCCGAGCGGCGCGTCGGCCGCCAGCCGGCCGCGCGGCCGGGGCAGCCGGTCGATAAGGTGGGGGGTGGACGTCGCGAGCGCCATCATGCGACCGATCCGGAATCATTCGCCACGGCGCGCGGACCGGCCTTTTCGGCGGCGAGCTGCTGAATCTGGCCGGGCAGCGCATGAGCCCAGGCCGTGATGTTGCCGGCGCCGAGACAGACCACGACGTCGCCGGGGCGTGCCATCTGCCAGATCATCGCCGGCAGGTCGCCCGGCCCACCGAGCGGCGTGACATCGCGATGGCCGGCGCGCTGGACCAGGCCGACCAGCATGTCGCGGTTGACGCCCTCGATCGGCGCCTCGCCCGCGGCATAGACGTCGGTGATGATCACCGCATCGGCATCGCTGAAACAGGTCGCGAACTCGTGACGCAGCGCGCCCAGCCGCGAATAGCGATGCGGCTGCATGACGGCGATCACCCGGCCCGACCCGCCATAGGCCTGGCGCGCGGCGCGCAGCACCGCGGCGATCTCGACGGGATGGTGGCCGTAATCGTCGATCACCGTGATGCCATGGGCCTCGCCGGTCTTGGTGAAGCGCCGCTTCACGCCGGCGAAGGACGCCAGCGCCCGGCGGATCGTCTCGTCGGGCAGACCCATCTCCTGCGCCACGGCGATCGCGGCCAGGGCATTCTGGACATTGTGCTGGCCGAACATGGGCAGGCGCAGGCCGGTTATGGTCCGCGACTCGTTGGTGGCGCGGTGCTCGATCATCACGTCGAAGTCGGCGCCGCTGCGGTCGAGCTTGAGGTTGATGGCGCGGACGTCGGCATTGGCACCGAGGCCGTAGGTGATGATGCGGCGGTCGGCGACGCGCGGCAGCAGCGCCTGGACCTCGGGATGGTCGAAGCAGAGGACGGCAAAGCCGTAGAACGGAATGTTCTCGACGAAGCGGACGAAGGCGTCGCGCAGCGCGTCGAAGGTGCCGTAATGGTCGAGATGCTCGGGGTCGACGTTGGTCACGACGGCGATGGTCGCCGGCAACCGGAGGAACGAGCCGTCGGACTCGTCCGATTCCACGACCATCCAGTCGCCTTCGCCGAGGCGGGCGTTGGTGCCGTAGGCGTTGATGATGCCGCCGTTGATGACCGTGGGATCGAGGCCGCCGGCATCGAGCATCGAAGCGACCAGCGAGGTGGTCGTCGTCTTGCCGTGCGTGCCGCCAACGGCGATCGACCATTTGAGCCGCATCAGTTCGCCCAGCATTTCGGCGCGGCGCACCACGGGCACAAGACGTGCCCGGGCAGCCAGGACTTCGGGATTGTCCTTCTTGACGGCGCTCGAAACGACCACGACCTGGGCGTTGGAAATGTTGTCGGCACGATGGCCAATGGACACCTTGATGCCGAGGTCGCCGAGGCGCCGCGTGTTGGCGCCCTCGGCAACGTCGCTGCCCTGAACCTTGTAGCCGAGATTGTGCAGGACCTCGGCGATACCGGACATGCCGATGCCGCCGATGCCGACGAAGTGGATCAATC
>Ga0209792_1000920_pt1 | contig 16460 bp, 16 predicted proteins | sample EBPBio142005_DNA_FD_185860 | JGI IMG/M metagenome (GOLD analysis project Ga0209792, IMG submission 185860) | Wastewater treatment Type I Accumulibacter community from EBPR Bioreactor in Madison, WI, USA - Reactor 1_6/14/2005_ DNA (SPAdes)... | ecosystem: Engineered > Bioreactor > EBPR >... | reverse complement strand
CTCGCGGCGGCGTGGAATGCAGACACGCAGCTATACGCACGGGAGCCGGGGGAGGGCCCACGGAAGCGGGGGCAAGCCCAAGAGCGGATATCCGAAGACAGCGGCCATGACCTCACGGTGCGTAGGTAACTGAACATGGCCAGCCGGAGTGGCGCCCGGCCCGCGAGGATCCTTCAGCGCCGACCGAGGCGGCCGAAGATCAGGCCGCGCTTCGCTGGTCTTACAGCCAGCTCATCTCCTGCCGCTGCTTGGCCTCGAAGGCCGCGATATCCTTCTCGTAGCCCAGCGTCAGGCTGACCTCGTCCTTGCCGTTCAGGAGGCAGTCCTTGCGGAAGGAATCGATCTCAAAGCGATCCGTCTTGCCGTCGGGTCCGACCACGGTTTGACTGGCAAGGTCGATCTTGATCCTGGCGCCGGGATGGGCGTGCAGGGCGGCGCGGAGTTCGGCCGCGCGCGGGGCGGGCAGCCGGATCGGCAGTGCACCGTTCTGGAAGCAGTTGTTGAAGAAGATGTCGCCGAAGCTCGGTGCGATGAAGGCCTTAAGTCCGTTGTCGACCATCACCGTGACGGCATTTTCGCGCGATGACCCGCAGGCGAAGTTGCGTTCCGCCACGACGATCCGGGCGCCTGCGAAAGCGGGCATGTTGGTGACGAACGCCGGCCGCGGCACGCGTTCGGGCGTATAGCGCAGGTCGTGGAAAAGCGCCTCGACCTGGGTGTCACGTGGCCTGCCGAGGAAGCGCGCCGGGATGATCTGGTCGGTGTCGAGGTTGGGCTGGTCGATCGGGATCGCGACCGCATCGAGCGTCGTAAAGGGTTCCATGGTCATCCCTCCTAAGCCAGCAGCTTGCGCACGTCGGTGAAATGGCCCGATACGGCGGCAGCCACAGCCATTGCCGGACTTACGAGATGCGTGCGTACGCCCGGCCCCTGACGGCCGATGAAGTTGCGGTTGGACGTCGAGGCGATGCGCTGGCCGGGCTTGCCTGTGTCGCCGTTCATGCCGACGCACATCGAGCAGCCCGGTTCGCGCCATTCGAACCCCGCGGCGCGGAAGATCTTGTCCAGCCCCTCTGCCTCGGCCTGCTTCTTCACCAGGCCGGAGCCGGCGACGACCCACGAGGGGATCACCGCCTTGCGGCCCTCGGCCACCTTGGCGGCGGCGCGAAGATCCTCGATGCGGCTGTTGGTGCAGGAGCCGATGAAGACCCGATCGACCGGGACCTCTTCGAGCGGCGTGCCCGGAGTCAGGCCCATATAGTCCAGCGCGCGCTCCATGCTGTCCTTCTTGGCGGCATCGGGCGCGGTCGAAGGCTCGGGGATGCGCCCGGTGATCGGGAGCGCGTCCTCCGGGCTCGTGCCCCAGGTCACCATGGGCGTGATGGCGGCCGCGTCGAGGCTCACATCGCGGTCGAACGCGGCGCCCTCGTCGCTGGGGACGCCGCGCCAGTAGGCCACGGCCTTGTCCCATTCCTTCCCCTTGGGCGCAAAGGGGCGTCCCTCGAGATAGGCGATGGTCTTGTCGTCCGGTGCCACCATGCCGGCCTTCGCGCCGGCCTCGATCGACATGTTGCAGACGGTGAGCCGTCCTTCGATCGACAGATCGCGTATGGCGCTGCCGGCATATTCCAGGACATGACCGACGGCGCCCGCGGTGCCGATCTTGGCGATGATCGCCAGGATCACATCCTTGGCGGTGATGCCGGCGCCCAGCGTGCCGTCGACGCTGACCCGCATCGCCTTGGGCTTACGCTGCCAGAGGCATTGGGTGGCCATGACGTGCGCCACTTCCGACGAGCCGATGCCGAAGGCGAGCGCACCCAGCGCGCCGTGCGTCGAGGTGTGGGAGTCGCCGCAGACGAGCGTAAGGCCGGGCTGGGTCACACCCTGCTCGGGGCCGACGACGTGCGCGATGCCCTGCCGTTCGTCGCCGAGATCGAACAGAGTGACGCCGCTCTCCGCCGTGTTGGTCCGGATCTGCTCGACCAGCTTGCGGTGATTGGGGTCGGCGATGTCGGCGATGGACCGGCTGTCGCTCCGCACATAATGGTCGGGCGTTGCAAACCCGCGATCGGGCCGGCGCAACTTCATCTTGCGTTCGCGCAGCCGGGCGAAGCCCGCCGCCGAACCGTCGTGCATCAGATGGCGATCAATGTAGAGCAACGTATAGCCGTCGGGACGGTCGACGACGACGTGGCGCTGCCAGATCTTCTCGAACATCGTGCGCGCTGCGGCGGCCATGGCAGGAACTCCCTATTCCGCTGCGACTTTGATCGGATCGCGGAAGGCGGTGCGGCGCGCATCCCATTCGGCAGCGCCGAAGCGGGCGAATGTCCTGCCCGGCGAGCCGGTGACCGGCGGGAACTTGCCCTGCTTGAGATCGCCCAGCAGCCGGTCGCAGGTCTGGATGATGCCGCCCAGCAGCAGGCCGGGGACGATGGAGATGGCGTAGCCCATGCGCTCGGCGGTCTCGAGCTCGATCTCGGGCGTCTTGCCGCCGCGCACGATGTTGAGCAGGCACGGTCCCTTGACGCGCTTCGGCACCGCTTCGATCTCGGCCATGGTCTGCGGCGCTTCGACGAAAGCCACGTCGGCGCCGGCCGCAAGGGCTGCATTGGCACGCTCGACGGCTTCGTCGAGGCTTACCACGGCGCGCGAGTCCGTGCGGGCGATGATGCAGAAGTCCTTCGACTTGCGGGCAGCGGAAGCGGCGCGGATCTTGGCGATGAAGTCCTCGCGGCTCACCAGCTCCTTGTTGTCGAGATGGCCGCACTTCTTGGGAAACACCTGGTCTTCGATATGGATCGCGGCGACGCCTGCGCGCTCGAACTCCTGCACGGTGCGGAAGACGTTGAGCTCGTTGCCGAAGCCGGTGTCGCTGTCGCTGATCAGGGGAATGTCGATCGAGTTCACGATGCGGGAAGCGTTGCCCACCATCTCGCTCATGGTGATCAGCCCGTAGTCGGGATAACCCAGCGTCGCCGACGTGCCGGCGCCGGTCATGTAGGCGGCGGAGAAGCCGGCATGGGCGATGGCGCGGCCGGTGATGCAGTCGATGGCGCCCGGCGCCACGATCATCTTTTTGGCTGCGAGCAGCGTACGAAACTTGGCGGCGTTGGACATGGTCGTCTCCTTCACTTCCTGGCTTTTCTCGAAGATTTGGGCTTTGGCCGCAGCGAAAACGGCAGTGGCGCCATGCCGTCGCCCCGTACCTGCAGGCGAAGCTTCACCCGGTCCGGAATGGCCAGCATCTCGACGTACTCGACGGCGCGACCATGCTGGTCGAGCATCATGCTGCGCATCTCCAGCAGCGGGGCGCCGACCTTGATCTCGAGCCGCGAGGCGACCAGCGGATCGGCGAGCGTCGCCGATACGATCTTCTCACCGCCGCCGATATGGGCGCCGGCGCGGCCGAGAAGCTGGAACATCGGAATGCGGTTCAGCTCGCCGCGCGTGAAGGTCCGGCCTAGCGCCTCGGGAACGTAGCTGGTGAGGTACATGACGGGATCGGAATTCTGGCGGCGCACGCGAACGGCGCGCTGTACCGGCTTGTCGCGCGAATCCCATAGCTCGGCTTGCAGGAAGGAGGGCGTCGGCACGTAGTCGAACTCCAGGACCGTCGCCACGGTCTCGGCGCCATAGGCTGCAATGTTCTCGATCACCGAAGCGGCGGGCACGGCCAGAGGCTGGCCGAGCTGGCGCCGAACGATGGTGCGCCGGCCAGCGCCGCGCTCGATCAGACCGGCGGCCTGCAGGCTGGTCATGGCGCGGCGCACGGTGATGCGCGACACGCTGAACATCTGGGTGAGCTGCTCTTCGGTCGGTAGTGGCTCGCCGACTCCATACCTTCCCGCCGATATCCCGTCGGCCAGGACGAGATAGATCTGGTGATGAAGCGGCGCGCCCATCTCGCGCTGGAGGGGAACGCGATCCATGGCGCTATTTTCCCGAAGTGTCCGGCGCCGCTCCGCGATGCAGGCGCTTGTCGATGGCGAGCAGGGCGGCGTTGGCCAGGATGGCGAAGGTCGAGATCAGGACGGCGATGGCCAGGATCGTCTTCACGTCGTGCAGGTCGATGGCCGTCATCAGCAGGAAGCCTAGGCCACGCTGCGAGGCGAAAAGCTCGCCGAGCATGGTGCCGAGGAGTGTCAGCGAGAAGCCTATCCGCAGGCCGGAGAAGATTTCCGGCAGGGTCGCGGGGACCAGGATATGCCAGCCGGTTTGCACCGGCGTGAGCCGCATGGCGCGGCCGGCGCGAAGATAGGTGCGATTGACGTTGCGCACGGCGTTCATGGTGAACAGCACCACCGGAATGATCCCGTGCAATGCACCGAACGCGACCTTGGCCGGCATGCCCAGACCGAAGAGCAGGAGGATCACCGGATAGAGCGTGATCTTGGGGATCGAGTAGAGGCCCACGAGGATCGGCTCGGCGACTTCGCCGGTGAGCTTGTGACCACCCAGGACCACGCCGATCAGGACGCCGCCCCCGCAGGCGATGGCCAGCGCCTGCAGGAAGGCGAGGCCGGTCTCCCTGAGATGCGGCAGGAAGCGGGCCTGGCCGATCATCTCCCAGAGATGGGCGAGCGTGGGCGCGGGGGCGGTGACCGCGACGTCGCCTGCCATATGGTGCAACACCTGCCACAGGGCGACCAGCGAGATCGCCACCAGAATGGGATCGCGCAGTGCGCGGAAGGAAAACATGCCGCCCATCTCACGCTCCGCGTCGGCGCATGAGGCGCCGTTCATAGGCGTAGACCACCATGTTGAACGTGGTGACGATCGCCAGCACGAACAGGATCAGCGCGTACATGCGCGGATTGTCGAAATTGTCGTAGGCAAAGGCGATCTCGTGGCCGATGCCGCTCGTCGACAGAATGAATTCGCCGGCAATCACGCCGATGAAGGAATAGGCGACCGCGAGCTTGAGGCCCGACAGGAGATGCGGTGCGGCGGCCGGCAGGCGAATGCGCCAGATTTCGTCGAGCAGCGACAGGCGATGGATGCGTGCGGTCTTGAGCAGCACGCGCGGCACGCGGTCGAGGCCGGCCATCGTGGCCAGGATCATGGCGACCATGGCGAAGAGCGTCGCCAGCACGATCAGCGGCGTCGAACCCAGGCCGAAGATCACGATCAGCAGGGGATAGAACGCGAAATGCGGGATCGCGTAGTAGGCTGCCAGGAAGGGGCTGAAGGCCCGTCGCAGGAACGGCACCCAGTTCAGAATGAAGCCAATGACGAAGCCGCCGACGATCGACAGGCTCATGGCGATGGCGACGGCGGAGAGAGTCTGGCTGAGATGGGCGCCGATGTCGTCGGACTGTAGGGTCTCCACCAGTGCGACGACCATCGCCGAAGGGGCGATGACCATGGTGGCCGGTATGGCGCCACTGCGGCAGGCAATCTCCAGGGCGCCGACGGCGCCGATCAGGACGGCCGCGCGGATCCAGGTCGCCTTGCTCACCGCGCCATGCTCCCCTGACCCAGGGCCTGCATCGATTCGGCCCGCAGGTACGACCAGAGGCGGGCGGTGACGGCGCCGAAGTCCGGGCGTTCGGCCAGTCGCGAATCGCGTTCGCGCGGCCAGCCGGTCTCGACGATCTCGATGAAGCGGCCGGGCCGTGCCGACATCACGCCGATGCGGTCGGAGAGCAGGTTGGCTTCGTCGAGCGCATGGGTGATCAGCAGTACCGTGGCCGAGGTCTCGCGCCACAGGCGCAGCAACTCGTCGCCCATCAGCAGGCGGGTCTGCTGGTCGAGCGCGCCGAACGGTTCGTCGAGCAGGATGAGACGTGGCTGCAGCACTAGGGTACGCGCGATGCAGACCCTCTGGCGCATGCCGCCCGACAGTTGGCTGGGATAGGCCCGCCGGAAGTCGCGCAGGCCCATGAAGCCGATCGCAAAGTCGACGCGCCGCTTGGTTTCCGCGGCGTCGACGCCGGAGCGGCGCAGGCCGAAGGACACGTTGTCTTCGACGGTCAGCCAGGGAAAGCTCGCATCTTCCTGGAACACGACGCCGACGCCGTCCGGCACCTCGCCGCGCACCGGCTTGCCCTCGAACTCCACCGTGCCGGCCGACGGCACCGCGAGGCCCGCCAGCACGTCGAGGAGCGTCGACTTTCCGCAGCCCGACGGCCCGACCACGCTGAAGAACTCGCCGGCCCGAAGGTCCAGCGAGATCGGGCCCAGCGCATGCACTTCGCCATGTCCGGCACGGGGCGGATAGATGCGCGTCACGCCTTCGAGCCGCGCATGGACGTCCGGCTGTGCCGACGTCGCGACGGTGGCCAGCCGCGTGGCGCCGGTCTTCATTGGGTCTTGGCCGACGGCGGGGCGAAGCTGTCGTTGATCGCGGCCTTCCAGTCGACCGGAAGCTGCAGCGCGCCGACCGATCCCAGAGCTTCGGCCATCGCCTCCATCAGAGGCTGCTTGAGGTCGCCGCGGCCCCACCAGGTCGGGTTCATCTTGAGCACGTTTGCAATGGCACTGGTGGCGATGTCGGGCGGCAGGTTGTAGGCCTTGGCGACGATTGCGGCGGCCTCCTTGGGGTTGGTGTAGAGGAACTCGACGCCCTTGCGCCGCGCCTCGATGACCGCCTTCAGCTTCGATCCCTGCTTGGCGATGGCCTCGTCGGTCGCGATGCCCACCGTCTGGGCGTAGGCCGGCAGCCGTTCGTCCAGCCACGGCAGGACCTTGTACTTCACGCCGGCCTTCTCCTTCTGGGAGTAGATCGGCTCGGGAATGATCGCGACGTCGATCTTGTTGTGTTCGAGTGCGGTGAGGCCCGCCCCGAAGTCGCCGATCGCAACCATCTTTACGTCGGCTACAGGCACGTTCCACGACTTGAGGACAGCGAGCGTGATGCTCTCGCTCACCGACTTCGGCCGCGAGTAGACGAAGCGCTTGCCCTTGAGATCCTCGGGCTTGTCGATCTTCTCGCCGGCGCGCGTCACCCAGAAGCTGCTGCGGCCGTCGGTGCCGCCGCTGATGATCTTGATGTTGAAGCCTTCCTTGATGGCGCTCAACGCCGCGGGCAGGGCAACCTCGGCAAACAGCGTGTCGCCCGCCATCATGTTGCGCACGGAAGTGCCGCCGCCCTTGGAGGTCAGGATGCCGGTGATGTCGACGCCGGCTTCCTTGAAGTAGCCCTTCTCCATCGCGATGGCGTAGGGCACGCCGTACAGCAGCGAACCGTAATGGGTGACGACGATCTCTTCGGCTCGGGCGACCGACAGCGAGGCGAAGCTCAGGCAGGCGAGCGCAAACCCGCGGACAGCAGTCTTGAGACGCTTCATCGTTCCCTCCCAGGGCTATGGTGACCGACGCTTCTGCGCCTGATCTTGTATTGTTATGACATTAGGACATTGAGATTTGGCGAGTCAAACCACAGATCGGCGATCTCGGTTTCTCCTGGCGGAGACCGCTTCACCGGCCGTTGGGCCAAGCTCCGCGAGGTGTTCGGGATTGTCGGCCGCCGTCGCGTGATCGGACGGCGGCCTTCGTCGTCGCAAGGACAAGAAGAGACTAGAGCCGTGCCTCGAGAATCATGTTGAACGGCGACTCCGCAGCGCGGCGAACCTTGCCGGATCCCGCCCCACCCATGACTTCCTTGAGCTTCGCCTCCCCGGCCTGGGCGCCGAGCGCGGCTCCGACTTCCTGCGACAGAGATGTCGGCACGCAGATCATGGTCGAGCCGGCATAGAACAGACGCCCGACTGGATTGATGTTCTCTTCGAGCCGATCCCGCGCCATGGGCTCGACGACCATCCATGTGCCATCCGGTTTCAACGACTTTCGAATATGTGCGGCGGCGCCTGCCGGATCGCCCATGTCGTGCAGGCAATCGAAGCAGGTCACCAGATCGAAGTCCTTTCCGGAATACCCCTTGGCCTTTGCGACCTCGAAATGTGTGTTGGCTGCCACATCGTGAGTGCGTGCATGAGCTTTCGCCTCGGCGATCGAAGCCGGATGGAAGTCGTAGCCGATGAACTTCGATTTCGGGAATGCCCTGGCCATGAGGACGGTCGACCAGCCGTCTTCCTGCGGCGGCAATCCGCCCATACCGCTTTCGGCTTTGTCCTGGCCGGCAATCGGGCTGCCGCTCAAATCAGACGTGCTGTCCTTCGTCGCCGGTTGACCTGTGGGCAAGACTGTCGATCCATTGCTGTGCCGGCTCGACTTCGTTGAACAGGCGCATCGGCCGCTCTGCAGTCGCCATGATCCCGAGCAGCCGCGCGACCGGATCGGACTGTCGCCGGGGCATTACCACGGCAACAGGACCTGCCACGGACTGGCTGTGTTGCATCCGCATGCGGACGCCGAGCTCCATGGCTTCGGCCGGCGTGAGTTCGGTAAAGGCCTGCGAAAGGTCGAACAGTTGGCGATAGGTCAGGGCATTTGCTCCCGCGATAGCCGCCAGATAGTCCTGCACGTCAGCAAATGTGAACTCACCCTCGCCATTAACGATGATCAGTTTCTTTTTTGAGTCGATTACCCAGTCGAAGGCCATGAGCGAAGGTGAACGTCTGTTTGAAAGCGGGGCGTTCGTACTGCCAGCGTGGTCCACGCCGGGCCAGCGGAAACCGTTCCAAAACGGGTAGAATGCTGCCCGTCGCCGTTGCAAAACCGGGACCGACCTGCGCGCGGCACGAAGTCCCTGTCTTCGGGCTCGAAGGGACGACGGCGGATCGTTTCCACATTGCCGCGATCGTCAGATCATCCGGCCTGGCCGCTCGACGGTCGAAGCGTAGCCGGATCCAGCCCGACGAGCGCGGCATAGCGCACCGGATCCGTTGCCCCCTCCGTGTTGATGACGAGGACGCGCGACGAACGGTCGAGTGCCAGTTTCGCGCCGATCTCCGGAGTCGCGGCGGCCCGCATCAGGCCGGCGAGGCCCGCGACGCCGCTCTCGCCGCCCACGATGGCGGGATCTTGTTCCGCCGGGCGCGCGAGGCGGTTCATCGCGGCGATCGCCTCGTCCTCCTCGACAGTCATGAACGCGTCGGCGGCGCGCGCCAGTATGCGCCACGCTACCCGCGACGGCTCGTAGCATTCGAGCATCGCCATCACCGTCGGCTCGCCATGCGCGATCTTCGCGATGTGACCGGCCCTTGCCGTCTCCAAAAGGCATGCGGCACGGGCCGGCTCGACCACGACGAACAGAGGCCGCCTATCGCCAAGGACCAGGGCGAGATGACCGGCAACCGCGGCCGCGACGCCGCCAACCCCGGCCTGCACGAAGACATGCGTCGGCGGCTCCGCAAGCTGGCGCAGGGCTTCGTGTACGATCGCGGTGTATCCCTGCATGACCAGCAGAGGGATGCGCTCATAGCCCGGCCAGGACGTATCGGAGACGATAGTCCAGCCCTTCTCGCCGGCGACGCGCGCCGCTTCGATCACCGAGTCGTCGTAGGTGCCGTCCACGCGAACCATCTCGGCGCCGAAACGGGCGATTGCGGCGACGCGTTGGTCGCTGACGCCGCCATGGACGAAGATCACCGAACGTGCGCCGACGAGCGCGGCGCCCTGGGCGACCGAACGGCCGTGGTTGCCGTCGGTGGCGCAGGCAAAGGTCATGGTCGCTGCAATGGCTTTGACGGCCGCATCGTGCAGCTCGCCGACATCGATGGCGCGGCCCAACCGGCGCGACGACTCTTCGAGGACAAGCCGGATGACGGCATAGGAACCGCCGAGTGCCTTGAAGCTGCCGAGGCCCAGGCGGCAGCCCTCGTCCTTGATGTGGAGTGCGGCGAGACCGAGTTTCGCGGCGAAGCCGGGCAGCATTTGCAGCGGGGTTTCGGCATGATTGTCCCGATGGCCGAGGAAGCGCTCGACTTCGCGGGCGGCCGCGATTCCCAGAGATTCCGCATCGACGGGATCGAGCTGGGTTCGATAGTCGGGATGACGATTTGCGAGGAACATGACACTCCGCATGGGGCTGAACGGTGCAAGTCTATTGCTCGAAGTGCGAAAGAAGCGCTGTATTCTGGCCGTCCGATTGCAAGTTTGGTTCGTCAGGAGCGGATGTTGACCCTGCCACCCTCCAGTGCCGTTTCGCTCGACCGCTTCGATCTTGCCATCATCGCCATTCTGCAGAAGAACAATACGACGCCGCAGCGTGTGATCGGCGAAGCGGTCAATCTGTCGGCGCCGGCCGTGCAGCGTCGCATCAAGCGTCTGGAGGAGGCAGGCGTGATCCAGGCCCATGTTGCAGTGATCGATCCGGCGATGGTTGGCCACCCCATCACCATCTTTGTCGAGGTCGAGATGGAGAGCGAGCGCGCCGATCTCATTGATGCAGCGAAGCGCGAGTTCACTGCCGCGCCGGAAGTGCAGCAATGCTACTATGTGACGGGCGAGGCCGACTTCGTCCTCGTCATGCTGGCGCCGACGATGGCGGCCTACGAAGCCGTTACGCGGCGCCTGTTCTTCGGAAACAACAACGTCAGGCGGTTCCGGACCTTGGTTGCCATGGACCGCGTGAAGGTCGGGCTCACCGTTCCAATACCCGGCTGATGCCGATGTCTGTGGTCGGCCGGTCCGTCAACTCCGCGCGACCCAGCGTTTCCGAAGGCCGTTCGCCGAAGCGCTTCTTGTAGGCGGCCGCGAAGTTGCCGAAATTGTGGTAGCCCCAGAACGTCGCAATCTCCGATACGGTCGTGCTGCCTTTGGCACGCCGCAGTGCATTGCGCATTCCGATCAATCGACGCTCGCGGATGAACTCGCCGGGCGACATGCCGCGGAACTTGACGAACAAGGTATGGAGGTTGCGCACGCTCAGCCCGGCCTCGAGTGCGACTTCCTTGACCGACGGTGCCCTGACGGCATTCTCGACGATGAAGGCTTCGGCGGTCTTCAGCTTGAGGGGAATGGCCACGTACTGCTGGTCCGTATCGCGCAGCTTCGCCTGAGCCGCCAGCTCGTGACAGAAGATCAGATACAGATACTCGTCCAGAAGAGGGCCGGTGGCCTTTGCGTCGGCTCCAGACAAGGACAATGCGACAGCGTGGTCCAGGGCATAGGCAAGGTGGGTGCCCCATAGATTCGAGGGGCCGGAGACGACGAGGCCATGCTCGAGATAGGGCTTGAGGCCCTCCTGGGGATCCGGCTTGTTTCGCAACGAAAAGCGCTGCGTCGGCGGTATCGGAATGAATACCGATAGACCGGCGAAGTTGCCCGACAGGGAAAGCTTGAGTAACGGGCTCTTGTTGATCGCAAAGACGTAGTCGCCGGCCTGGGCTCGCGCGATGATCGTGTTGTTTACCGAGTAGGTCCGTTCCCCTCGGCTCGTGTAGTGGACGCCCAGATATTCCGAGTCGAGCGTGAACTCGGCAACGCCGCTGCCCTCGTAGGCGAAGTGGACAAACCTCACGCCGCCGGCCGCCAAGGCGCAGACCTCGCCTCTATGGTCTGGAGCCGCACCCTGAGCCGAGAGAATGCGCGGTTCGCCGGGAACACCTTCGACGACGGTTTGCCGTCCTTGCGGCGTCGTCGTAATGCGATGGACGAACGAGCCTTTCTCTCCCCCGTTGTTCCTGTCCCTGGTTGTGAGGATGAAGCGGTCGATCACCTGCTGCAGGTATGGCGTCATCGACCGCAGATTTCCCGCAGGACTTCGCAACGCATGATCACTGCCACCAACGCACCCGGTAACTCCTCCTCAAGCTTTGCTCGAACATCCTGCACTGGCAACGCGATTGTGGTGAGCCGGCCGGACTACTGCCGGGTTGCCCGATGCTCCGCAGAACCCAGCGTCTCGGATGGAAGTTCGCCGAAGCGCTTCCTGTACGTGGCCGCGAAGTTTCCGAAGTTCTGGTAGTTCCAGGCGATGGCGACTTCCGACACGGTGGCGCCGTTCCTGGCGCTGCGCAGAGCGCCACGGATCCCCGTCAGTCGCTGCTCGCGAATGAACGCGCTGGGCGAAGCGCCGCGAAACTTGACGAAGAGCGCATGGAGTCGGCGCACGCTCAGCCGGGCCACGGCCGCTACATCCTCGACCGATGGCGCCTTCGCTGCATTCGCGATCACGAAGTTCTCGGCGATCTTCAGCTTGAGGGGAATGACCGTGTATTGCTGGTTCACGTCGCGGCTCTGCACCTGGGTGGCCAGCTCGCGGGTGCACAGCAGATACAGGAATTCGTTCAGGACCAGATTGGGCGTACCGGCGCTGCCGCCGGAGAAGACATCTTCGAGGGCGTAGTGGAGGACATAGGCAAGGTGCGCGCTCCACAGGCTCGACTGACTGACGGCGATGAAGCCGTTCTCCAGATACTGCTTGATGTGCTGGTTGGTCTCTTCTCGGACGTCGATCGAGAAACGCCGCTCGGTCGGTATCGGGACGGAGAGCAGAAGGGCTCTGTAGTTGTCCGATGCCGAGAGCCGTATGAGCGGGCTCTTGCTGAAGCGAAAAGTGTAGTCGCCTGATCCCGCCGTCGCGATGACGGAATCCCCCATCGAGTAGGTGCTCTTGCCATGGATGACATAGCGCACCGACAGATGATCGGGCTCGGGCTCCGTCTCGACTTCGAAGGGCGTTTCGGCTGCGAAGTAGGTAAGTCGGACGCCTCCCGCCCTCAGGACATAGGCTTCGCCTCCCGGTCGGGTGGTCGCATTGCGGGTCAACAGGGCCCGGATCAGGCTGGGCGCGTCGTCGACGACGGTCGCCGCGCTGTTCGAGGCGCCAAGGGGGAAATGGCGAAACCGGCCCTTTGCGTCGGCGGCACTCCCATCCCTTGCAGTTGAGACAAAGCGATCGATGGCCCGCAGCAGGGTAGGCGTCGTCATCGTCTCCTACGCCACGCTGTTCGCCCGTCTGATAACGACGGTGCGATCAGTTGCTTGCAGCAGGAGGGGCGCCTTCATCGATTTATTGTTTCCTTCTGCATCGTACCGCTTCGATCGTTGCCGTCGACGGGGACAAGTTAATTCAGCAGTTAAGGTGCAATTTTTCCTGCCTGTGGGCCATTCTCGAGGCCTCGGTCGTTTGGCCAATTTTGCCTGACCTTGGATATTTGGGATGCCAGAGAGGGGTCCCCGGCCGAAAGACTCTATTGTTGCTCTGTGCGACCCTTTCACGGTTCTTTCCCGTCATATTTGCGCGATAAGAGAACTTTTATCCGTCTTGACGAAGCGCTGCCGGCGCAACCGCCCGCGACAAGAAAGCTGCCGAACGTGGGCATTCCGATCCGATCACGGGCAGATGATGAAAAAAGGCAGCGCTACAACCCGACCATAGCTGCTCCCGTGATTGCGGTGGTCAACTTGGGATGCGCCAGTCGTCCCTGATCGACGCTGGCCCGCATCCGGCGGCGGCTTTTTATGTGGGGTTTATGTGCCGAGCGGGGTGGCGGGTGCGAGCGGTGGCGCCGTTGTGGCGGTCGAGAGGCCGAGCGAACGGAGTGAAAGCGCATGGTGTGAGACGGGGCCCATGATCGGCCTCTTTCCACCCAAATCGACGCCGCAGCAGCATGCAGGTCGGACAACAAGGGCGGGGCACATTCCGTCGCTGCCACCGGAGTATACTCTATGATTGAAGCCAAGCCACGCAACCCCGAACAGGGTCAGGCGATGGCAGTCGACGGTCGGTTGCGGCGAAGCGAGCGTACCAAGCACAAGATCGTGTCGGCTTATCTGTCTCTCGTCAGGCTCAATTTGCGTGAACCCTCGATGAGGGAGGTCGCCGAGGTTGCCGGCTGCGCCTTGCGGTCGGTCTATGAACGCATGTCGGATACGCACACCCTGCGGCTGGCGGCACTCGACCACGCGATCAACGGGACCCTGCGGAAGTTCGACGTCCAGCTGCGCGGGCTCAGCCGCCAGCTCCGCCTGCAGGCGATCGTCAGGTTCCAGGTCGAGGAGTACGAACAGTGGGCGCCGTTGTGGCATTTCCTGATGCAGCACGACCATCTGCCGGACATCAGGGAGCGTCTCGACCAGATACGCCAAAGGGTATTGAGGGATCGCATGATCGAGCTCTATCAGAACGAGCTCGCCGGTAGCAGCGAAGCCGATCGCGCGAACTGGTTGCAGCTCCTGAGCGCAACGACCAGCCTCGAGAGCTGGCAGTATCTTCGCTACTTCGAGAATCTTCCGGTCGAGAAGGTTTGCGAGCAATGGATCTGGTACGTCGACCGGATCCTTGTCGCGGCGCTGTCCGGCGACAAGAAGACCGGCGCCACTATGGTCGCGCGGTGACGGGCCGCTTGTTCACGGCGGATTAAACGGACGTGCTATGCTCCACCGGATTGGGATGGAGCGCGCATGGGCAAAGAGTTCTGGAAGTCGGCGTGTCCGCACGACTGCCCCAGCGGTTGTTCGCTTGAGGTCGAGCGCCTGTCGTCGACCCGGATCGGCCGTATCCGCGGCGCGGCCGCCAATGGCTACACCGATGGCGTGGTCTGCGCCAAGGTCGCCCGCTACGCCGAGCGCGCCCATCACCCGGATCGCCTGAAGCAACCTCTGCAGCGGACCGGGGAGAAAGGCGCGGGCGAGTTCCGTCCGATCTCCTGGGAGGCGGCCCTCGACGAAGTTGCCGAGGCTTTCGTGCGGGCGACGCAGACTTACGGCAGCCAGTCGGTCTGGCCCTATCACTCCGGCGGCACGATGGGCGTGGTTCAGCGCTGGGGTATCGATCGCCTGCGCCATGCCTTCGGCTATTCGCGCCAGCACAGCACCATCTGCATGACGCCCGCCGAAGCCGGGTGGCGGGCGGGCGTGGGCAAGCTCATGGGCCCCGATCCGCGCGAGATGGCGCAGTCCGACTTGATCGTGGTGTGGGGCGGCAATCCGGTTTCCACGCAAGTCAATGCGATGACGCACATCGCCAAGGCGCGCAAACAGCGCGGCGCCAAGCTCGTGGTGGTCGATGTCTATCGCACGCCCACCGTCGAGGCGGCGGACATTGCCCTGGTGCTGCGTCCCGGCAGCGATGGCGCGCTGGCGCTGGCGATGATGCATGTCCTCCTGAAGGAAGGCTTTGCCGACCGCGACTATCTCGCGCGTTGCACCGATTTCGGTGCCGATGTCGAAGCTCATCTTGCCGACAAGACGCCGCAATGGGCGGCCACTCTCACCGGCCTCTCGGTCGAGGAGATCGTCGACTTCGCGCGCCTCTACGGACGCACCGAACGTTCCTTCCTGCGCCTTGGATTCGGCTTTACCCGCTCGCGCAACGGGTCTTCGGCGATGCACGCAGTGAGCTGCCTGCCCGCGATCACCGGCGCCTGGAAGCATCCGGGTGGCGGCGCCTTCTTCATCAACTGGGACATCTGGAACCTCGACCTCAAGCTCGCCTGGGGCCTGGACCTCCTCAATCCCGCGACGCGCGTGCTCGACCAGTCGCGCATCGGCCCGATCCTGTGCGGCGACGAGACGGCACTGGCCGGCGGGCCGCCGGTGATGGCGATGCTGATGCAGAACGCCAACTCGGCGAATGTCGCGCCCGACAGCGCGGCCGTGGCGAAGGGGCTCGGCCGAGAAGACCTGTTCCTTTGCGTGCACGAACAGTTCATGACGACGACGGCGAAATACGCCGACATCCTGCTGCCGGCGGCGATGTTTCTCGAGTACGACGACCTCTACCTGGCCTATGGACAGACGCACATCACGGTCGGCCCGCGGGTGCTCGATCGCTACGAAGAGTGCCGCACCAACCACGAACTGATCTGCCAGTTGGCCAAGCGACTCGACGCCAATCATCCGAGTTTCGAGATGAGCGCGGTCGACATGCTCGATGCGACCCTGCGTGCCTCCGGCCGAGGTAGCTGGGAGGAGGCGAAGGAGCGCGGCTGGCTCGATTGCGCCCAGAGCTTCGAGAAGGAGCATTTCCTCGACGGTTTCCCGTCGAGCGATGGCCGTTTCCACTTCAAGCCCGACTGGCCGGCGGTCGGTCCCTATCACGCGGGCATGACGGCGCTTCCGGTGCACCGCGAGAATGTCGAGCAGGCGACCAACGAGCTGCCGTTCCGGCTGATCGTGCCGCCCGCCCGGACTTTCCTCAACACGACCTTCACCGAGACGCCGGGTTCGATCGCGCGCGAAGTCGAGCCGCGTGCCGTGATCCACCCCGACGATGCGGCGCGCCTCGGCGTCGTCGAAGGGGCGCTCGTCAGAATCGGCAACGAGCGCGGCGAGGTGAGCTTGCGCGCGCGACCGCTGGAGACGGCCAAGCCGGGTGTGGTCGTGGTCGAGGGCAACTGGCCGAGCGATGCCTATCCGGGCTGCGTCGGCGTCAATGTCCTGATCGGCGCCGACCCCGTACCGCCGAGCGGCGGCGTGGCGTTCCACGACACGGCGATCTGGCTACGCGCCGCCTGAGCCGCCGAGGTCGAATCGACGGGTGATGCCGATCGCCTGCAGGAAAGCCTCGTCGTGGCTGACGACGAGCAGCGCGCCATCGTAGGCGCGCAAGCCTGCTTCGACCGCTTCGATCGCATCGATGTCGAGATGGTTCGTCGGTTCGT
>Ga0209792_1000918_pt1 | contig 16471 bp, 14 predicted proteins | sample EBPBio142005_DNA_FD_185860 | JGI IMG/M metagenome (GOLD analysis project Ga0209792, IMG submission 185860) | Wastewater treatment Type I Accumulibacter community from EBPR Bioreactor in Madison, WI, USA - Reactor 1_6/14/2005_ DNA (SPAdes)... | ecosystem: Engineered > Bioreactor > EBPR >... | reverse complement strand
CGCAGACCGTGCGCCTGATGATCCGCAAGCGCATCAACCCGGTGGGTGCGAAGGTGCTGGTGCTGGGCCTGGCGTTCAAGGAGAACTGCCCGGACCTGCGCAACACCCGGGTGATCGACATCGTCGATGCGTTGCGCCAGGACAACCTGCAGGTGGACGTGCACGACCCGTGGGTGGACGCGGCCGAGGCCCGGCACGAATACGGCCTGGATCTGGTCGCTGCGCCCGGGGCCGGCATGTATGACGCGGTCATCGTGGCCGTTGGCCACCGGCAGTTCCACGATCTGGGCGCGGCGGGCATCCGCGCCTATGGCAAACCCCGTTCGGTGTTGTACGACGTGAAGTACGTGCTGCCTCGCGAAGCCGCGGATGGAAGGCTGTAACCCATGAAGATCCTGGTCACCGGCACCGCCGGCTTCATCGGCTCGCACCTGGCGCTGCGCCTGCTCGAACGCGGCGACGAGGTCGTCGGCGTCGACAACCTCAACGACTACTACGACGTCACCCTCAAGCAGGCCCGCTTGGCGCGCTTTATCGACCACCCGCGCTACACCCATATCACCGCCGACCTGGCCGACCGCGAAGCGATCGAGGCCGCCTTCGACACCCACAAGCCACAGCGGGTGGTGAACCTGGCCGCGCAGGCCGGCGTGCGCTACGCCGCGCAGAACCCGCACGTGTACGTGTCCAGCAACGTCACCGGCTTCCTGCACGTACTCGAAGGCTGTCGCCACCACGGCGTGGAGCATCTGGTGTTCGCCAGCACCAGCTCGGTGTACGGCGCCGACACCAAGATGCCGTTCTCGGAACACCAGGGCACCGACCATCCGCTGACCCTGTACGCGGCCAGCAAGAAGGCCAACGAGGCGATGGCGCACAGCTACGCCCACCTCTACGGCATCCCCTGCACCGGGCTGCGCTTCTTCACCGTCTATGGCCCCTGGGGCCGGCCGGACATGGCGCTGTTCCTGTTCACCAAGGCGATCCTGGCCGGCGAACCGATCAAGGTGTTCAACCATGGTCGGCACAAGCGCAGCTTCACCTACGTGGACGACATCGTCGAAGGCGTGGTGCGCACGCTCGACACCGACCCCGGCAAGGACCCGGCCTGGCGCGGCGACGCGCCCGATCCGGCCAGCAGCGGCGTGGCGCCGTACCGGATCTACAACATCGGCAACGAGAGGCCGGTGGAGTTGCTGCGGTATATCGAGGTGCTGGAGCAGTGCCTGGGGCGGAAGGCGGTGATGGAGATGCTGCCGCTGCAGGCGGGGGACGTGCCGGATACCGAGGCGGATGTGTCAGGTCTGATCGAAAGTGTGGGCTATCGGCCGGTGGTGGATGTGGAGGAAGGCGTTGGGAGCTTCGTGCGCTGGTATCGGGAGTATTACGGGACCCGGTGATGAAATGGAAATCACCTCACCGCGGCCCACCATGACCGTCGGAGCCACCCCAAGTGCGATGCGCCGTGATGTGGCGATCGTGACCGGAGAGCTTGAGCCGTCGCCGGGTGGTGGCCGCGCGTTGCTGACTCAATTGAATCGCGACGCGATGGACGATTTGTTCGGCGCATCGCTGCTGGGAATACAGATCGCGAGACGGCGACTGCACGGATGGAAAGCCGTCAAATGCGCCTTCAGTGGTCATGTTGATGGCCTGGACGATGACGTCATAGCCGCAGTCGTCGCCACCCTGGAGCAGGCGGGTGTGCGGAAAGTCCTGATCGACGGATCGAACTTCGGTGCGCTTGCCGACGCGATCAAGCGCAATCTCCCGGGGGTGGAAGTGACCACGTTCTTCCACAACTGCGAGGCGCGTTTCTTTCTGGGTGTTTTCAGGCAGCAGCCTGGCATCCGCGCATCAGGTGTACTGCTGGCGAACTACATCGCCGAGCGCCTCGCCGTGCGCGGTAGCGACAAGCGGATATGCCTCAATTCCCGGGACAGCGGGTTGCTCCGGCGCGTGTACGGCCGTGGGGCGACGCACCTGTCCGCCATGGCCATGAGGGACAAGTTTCCCGCAACGGACACGCCCCCCCCGCAGGTGCCAGCAGCGCCCTATGTCCTGTTCGTGGGAGGCGCCTTCTACGCCAACATCCAGGGCATCCGTTGGTACGCGGACCACGTCGCTGCACAGGTCTCCATGCCCGCGTATGTCGTCGGGAACGGATTCGAGCGTTGGCGGGCGGAACTGGAACAGCGCAGCGGCAACATGCGCGTGGTGGGAGCCGCCCCGGACCTGGCTCCCTGGTACTTAGGCGCGAGCGCCATCATCGCCCCGATCTTCGATGGATCGGGCATGAAGACCAAGGTCGCCGAAGCCTTGATGTTCGGAAAGCGTGTGGTCGGCACGCCGGAGGCTTTTGCCGGATACGAAGATTTCATCGGCTCCATCGGGGAATCGTGCACGACCGCCGCCGGTTTCGTTGCCGCCATGGGAAAGGTCGCCGCGACGGGCGCCCCGGATGTCGATCCAGTGCTCCGCAGAATATACGAATCGAACTTTTCATTCGAAGCGGCGAAGACCCGCCTAGCTGCGATTCTGGGACAATGACCCCCCACCCATGGCCTCCGCAACGGAGGCCTCGGGCGAAATCCGCACCCGTGATCCACTTCGAGCGAACACCCCGACGCGACGTGAACGAAGGCAGCTCCTACCACCGCATCCTGAAGACGAGTTCCGTCATAGCGGGCGCCTCGATGGTCAACATTGTCGTCGGCATCGTGCGCATGAAGGTTGCTGCCGTCATTCTCGGCCCGGGCGGCATCGGCCTGGTCGGCCTTTTCCAGAACCTGATCGCCACCGCCGGCTCCATCGCCGCCCTGGGGACGGGCACCGTCGGTATCCAACGGATCGCCGAATCGACCAGCACGCAGGGGGGGGGCGATGCGCTGGCCGTCCGCCGCGCGCTGGTCTGGGGAACGGCCGCGCTTGCGGCACTCGGAACCTTCATCTTCTGGCTCCTCCGAGAGCCCCTGGCCGCTGTAGTGGTCGGGGATCGCTCGTATGCGACCTCGGTGGGCTGGCTGGCCCTGGGGGTAGCGTTTACCGTGCTTTGCGGCACGCAGAACGCACTGTTGGCGGGAATGCGCAGGATCCGCGGCATCGCAGTGCTCAACGTGGCTTCGAGCCTCTGCTCCACGCTGGTGGGTGTGGTCGTCCTGTACCTCGTGGGCGACAAGGGTATCGTGGCTTTCGTCCTTGCGATCCCCATCGTCACGTTCGCGATCGGCCTGTACCTGACCGCCCGCCTTCCGGCCGCTACCGGCACGGCTTCGCTGCACCGAATTGCCACGCAGTGGAACTCCATGACCCGGCTCGGCTTCCTGGTCATGCTCGCCAGCGCCGCCTACGGACTGTCCGTGCTGGGCATGCGCTCGATCGTCGCTCATGCCTTGGGAGCCGATGCGCTGGGGCACTTCCACGCCTCTTGGGCCATTTCGGTGGTGTATGCCGGCCTGATCTTCCAGGCAATGGGGGCCGACTACCACCCCCGGCTGGCATCCGCGCTGGGCGACGATGCGCGTTTTAACCGGACGGTCAACGAACAGGCTGAGGTCCTGCTGCTGCTAGCCGCGCCATTGCTGCTGGCGGTGCTTGCGCTCGCCCCGTGGATCATCCGCATCGCCTATAGTGCCGAGTTCGGCGAGGCGGTGACGCTTTTGCGCTGGCAGGTGCTGGGCGACGTACTGAAGGTGGCGAGTTGGCCTATCGGATTCGTCAACCTGGTCACGGGAGACAGCCGCCGGTATTTCGTGGCAGAGATCGTGGCTTCGACCGTGCTGTTCACGACCGCATGGATATGCCTGCCCCACTTCGGGCTCAATGCGACCGGCGTGGCCTTCTTCGTCATGAACCTCGCCTACCTGCTGGTGGTCGCGCGCTTCGCCGCGCACAGGACCGGCTTCCGCTGGCAATCACGGGTCAGGACTGGGTTCCTTCTTCTGCTCGGGGCTGCCTTCGCTGTATTCGCGTCGAGCTATGTCTCGAACGCTGCCGCAGCCATCATCGGCATGGGGCTGGCCCTCCTGTTCGGCTGGCACGCCATGGTCCGGATCTCGAGAATGACGACGCTGGCGGGCAGGCTGGGCGCGGTGGCCAACTACTGCCGGCGCTTGACTGTGAAATCTAGGGGCGTGGGATGAGCGCCGGACCCTTGTTCTCCGTGCTGACGCCAACATGGCAACGCGCAAGCTATCTGCCGGATGTCTGGAACAGCCTGAAAGCACAATCTTTCCGGTCGTTCGAGTGGATAGTCGGAAACGATGGATCTAGCGACGACACCCGGGAGGTTGTGGAGCGACTTGCCGCCCAGTCCGACTTCAAGGTCGTCCTAGTGGATGCGGACTCGCATGTGGGAAAATCGCGCATCGACAACGAAATGGTACGTGTCGCATCGGGAGAGCTTTGTCTGTGGTGCGACTCCGACGACATGCTGCTCCACGATGCATTGGGCGTTCTGGCCCGCGCGTGGAATGATCCGTCATTGCCGGAACGCGATGGCGTCATCGGTGTCGGCGCCCTATGCGAAGCGGACGGCGGCGTGCTTGGAGCCGTCAAACCTTCGGAAGGCACCTTCGTTCGAACGCTCTATGAAGTGAACGCATCGATTGCGGCCGATTCGCTGCTGTCCGTCCGCACCGAAGTGCTGCGACGCAACCCGTTCCCGGAGGTCGATCTGCATATACCCGAGTCCTCCATATGGGAGCGCATCGGACGAGATCGCATCCTTTTCGTGCCACACGTGCTCAAGCACGTCCGCTATCGTAGCGATCACGCCATCTCATTCTCCGGCCGCCTGAAGTTCTGCAGGGGCCGCGCGCACGATCTGGCTGCCGGGCAACGTATCTCCCACATTCGGAGAACGACATTTGCGCAGGCGATGCGGACCGCGAACTTCGTACGCTATTGCATCCATGGCGACATAGGCCCACGCGAAGCCTGGGCGATGTGGCCGGATACCCCGGGGCGCCGCATCGGGCTGCTTGCCTGCGGCCTCCCCGGAGGCATGCTGGCCTTGCGCGACATCATCCGCGGGGTCGTTGACAAAACCCATGTCGAATTCGAACGCACGAGGATGAGCGCCACCATCGAGGCCCGTGTCCTTTCGGATCTGAATGATAGTGCGGACACCAAGCACATGTCGCTACAGTAGGCCCAGCATGGAAATCCTCGACACCCTAGTCCGGAAATCGAAGACGTTGCGCGCGGAGGTGCAGACCAAGGGCACGCTGCGGACGGCTCGGATCACTCTCGATAGGGGGGTGATATTCCTCCTGTCGAGGATCTACCGATTTCCGGCCGCCTGGCATCCGCCGACCAGCATGCGGCCGTACCGCATCGCGGTCGCCACGGCGATCAATGCCCTGGATCCGGAGGTAGTCTGCGAGGTGGGGTGCGGGTTGGGCTCCATCCTGTCCCGAATCCATGCCCCGGTACGCGTCGGATATGACGTGTCGCCGGGGGTGCTGCGGGCCGCCAGACTGCTGCGCAGCGGCTCCATCGACTTCAGGTCCGGGAGCATCGACGCGGTGGACCTGCCCTCGATGGATGTTCTGGTGCTGGTCAACTGGATCCATGAAGTCAGCCCGGAAGACCTGGAGCGCATGCTCCTGCCTCTGCTTCCGAGAACACGGTGCCTCATGCTCGATGCCATCGACGCCGACAACGCTTTCGGCTACCGGTTCAAGCATGACTTCGCCTTCCTCGACGGCAAGGCACGGCTGCTGTCGAGCACGCGCGTGGACGGGGAAGGACGCAGCTTCCGGCTGTACGAGGTCATCGCGTGAGCGCACGCTACCTGCTCAGGCTGGACGATGCCTGCCACACCATGGATCGCTCCAGGTGGGACCGCATCGAGACCCTGCTCGACACCTTCGCCATCCGTCCCATCGTGGCCGTGGTACCGGACAACCGCGATCCGGACCTGTGCAAGGCACCCGCGGACAGCGCTTTCTGGGAACGTGTGCGCCGGTGGCAGGCAAAGGGCTGGACTCTGGGTATGCACGGATACCGCCATCAGTTGCACGAGACCGACCACAAGCTGGTGCTACCGTTCTATCGGCACAGCGAATTCGCTGGGCTCCCTTACGAGGAGCAGGCCGCAAAGATGAGAGCCTCTTGGGCCCTCTTCGAGCAGAATGGGGTGCAACCGCTGGTCTGGATAGCCCCTGCACACTGCTTCGAGGCGGACACGCTGCGGGCGTTGAAGGCCGAAACCCCGATCCGCGTCATCAGCGACGGCATCGCCCTCGACCAGTTCTTCGAGGCGGATCTGCACTGGCTACCGCAGCAGCTGTGGACCCTGGCCGAGCGCCGCAAAGGCCTGTGGACCATATGCCTGCATCCCGGGACCATGGACGACGGGGCTTTCGATGATCTCGCGCAGCGCTTGCGCGACGGTTTCAACCGGCGGATTACCTCGGTGGATCGGATCACGTTGCGTCACCGGGTGAAATCGTTGCCGGACAAGGCGTACAGCGCCTGGTTCTGGACCCGCCACAGGACATTGCCCCGACTGCACCGCCTGAAGGAGGCGCTGCTTGGCTAGGGCCGGGACCAGCGGACGCATCGCCTTACTGCTGCCGGGGCTTCGCTTCGGCGGCGCTGAGCGCGTTGCGCTGACCTTGGCCGGAGCGCTCGCTGCGGAAGGCTACGGGATCGACATCCTGCTGATGTCCAGGGAAGGCGAATTCCTGGACGAAGCGGAATCGGCGTTCAACGTCGTCGACCTCAAATGCGGGCGAACCTGGAGGCTCCCGTGGAAGCTCGCCGGATACCTCAGGACGCACCGGCCCACGGCCTTGATCTCCAGTTTCTGGAAGCTGAACCTGTGCGCCTGCATCGCCCGCATGACGGCTCCGCGCACCAGGCTGCTACTGTGGGAGCACTCGCAGCCCAGCCTCAGCACCAACAGTCCCACCTGGCTGTACGCCATAAGCGCATCGATCATCTACCAGATGGCGACCCGCATCGTGGCAGTGTCCTCCGGCGTTCGCGACGACATCGCCAGCATCACATTGGGATTGGGGCGCAAGCTGCAGGTCGTCATGAATCCAATCCGCCCACCGGCCGACCTGCCAGACGAGGCTTCGCGACCACGGGATGGAAGCCGCCTGCTTTGGGTAGGCCGCATGGACGGCCCCAAGAATCCGCAGCTCGCACTGGATGCGTTCGCGCTGCTCGCCGCCAGGCGGGACGCGACACTGACCTTCGTGGGCGACGGCGACCTGATGCCTGGCCTGAGGGAGTGCAGGCTTAGGCTCGGTCTCGACGACCGGGTTTCCTTCACCGGATTCCACCCAAGGCCGTATGAACTGATGCCCCAGGCCGATGTACTCGTGCTGTCTTCCGAGCGGGAGGGGCTAGGCAACGTGGTCGTCGAGGCCATGTTCTGCGGCCTTGGCATCGCCGCCACCGACTGCGGCCAGGGCGTGCGCGACCTCCTCATGGACGGCCGCTACGGCACCATCGCCAGCGGCCGCGATCCGACATCCCTCGCGAATGCGATGGAGCGCGAGCTGCTCGCCAGGCGCGATCCGGCTATCCAGATGGGTGGCGCCCGCCGGTTCCTTCCTGGTCGAGCGGCCGGCGAGTTCCTCGACATCATCCGGAGCTGACGACTGCGCTCATGGCCAATCTAGTCACCTCCAGGTTGAAATCCATGGCGCGCGGCCTGCTGCCGGGGCGTTGGCAGGTACCGCTGAAGTTCCACGCCAATCGCTGGCTCGGAAACCATGAGCCGGAAATGTCCCTGTTGCCGTTCCTGGTCGAGCCCGGCTACCGGTCCGTCGATGTCGGCGGAAATCGAGGTACCTACGCCTACCTACTGAACCGGCTATGCGGCAGGGTCGAGGTCTTCGAGCCGAACCCCGCTTGCCTCAAGGTGTTGCAAGGGTGGGCTCGTCGCCATCGTTCGGTGACGATACATCCGGTTGCGTTGTCCGACCACCCAGGCTCAACCGAACTGCATGTTCCCGTCGACGACACCGGGATGGAGCACGATGCGTCCGGATCCCTCGAATTGCATGGATTCACCCGCTCCCGCCCGCAGGCGGTGGCGCTGCGAACGCTCGACAGCTATGAATTCGATGACGTGTGCTTCCTAAAGATCGACGTCGAGGGCCATGAAACCCATGTGCTGCGCGGTGCAAGCCAACTGCTGGCGCATTCCCGGCCGACGATCCTGGTGGAGATTGAACAACGGCATCTCGATCGGCCCATCGCCGAGGTATTCAAATTGATCCATGCCCAAGGCTATTCCGGCTGGTTCCTCGACGGAACCCTGTTGAGGCCGCTTTCCGACTTCGATGTTGCGGCTGACCAGTCAATCGAGGCGTTCCATGCCGGCGGCGGGCGTTACATCAACAACTTCCTGTTCCTGGCGGACGAGCACATCGTATCCGGGAGATATCGGAAGTTGTTCTTGGCGAGAGGCATTGCATGAAGATCACCGTCGTGACCCCGGTTCTATCCATCGCCGGCGTTCCTCTGGCGCAGATCAGGTTTGCGCGCGCCCTTGCAGGACGAGGGCATCGGGTAACCCTGCTCGTGGGCTGGGTCGACCCGGAATTCCGTGTTCCGGACATGGCTGGAGTAGCGCTGGAGGTACTGGGAAAGCGGCGGGTCCGCGGCATGTTCGCGCCCTTGTGCACCTACTTCCGCCGCGCACAGCCTGATGTGGTTTTCACGGCGGAGGATCATCTGAATTGTCTCGTACTCCTGGCCGCGATGGCGACCGGGAGCCGGGCGAAGATCAGCGGATCTTCGCGCGTGACGCCCTTCGATACCTATTCGGACAATCCACTGGACAAGCGTTGGGTGCTCAAGCAGGTGATGAAGCTGGCCATGCCGCGCGCGGACGCCTTGACCTGTGTCTCGAAGGACATGGTTTCCCAGTACCGTTCCGTGTTCTCGGCCTCCAGACACGTGTGTGTATACAACATCGTTGACGATACGCACTCGCGCCTGCGCATGCAGGAGGAAATCGACCATGAGTGGTTCCACGCCGCCGACAGGCCCCTCCTGGTCGCCGCCGGCAGGCTCGCGCCCTGGAAGGGCTTCTCATGCCTCGTAGATGCCATGGGTCAGGGGCCGGCAGAACGCGGGGCACGTCTGCTCATCCTCGGCGACGGTCCCCTCCGCGCCGACCTTCAGGCGCAGATCGACCGGCTCGGCCTTGGCGGCACGGTCCAGTTGGTGGGGTACGTGGATAATCCGCTCTCGTATTTCAGGCGCGCCGGGATTTTCGTGCTGTCCTCGCTCGTGGAGGGCATGCCGAACGTGCTGGTCGAAGCCATGATGTGCGGCTGCACGCCCGTGGCTACGGACTGCCCCACCGGGCCGCGCGAACTCCTCGATGGCGGGCGCATCGGATACCTAGTTCCTCCGGGGGACGCGGCTGCCCTGGCCGCCGGCATCATAGCCGCGATCGACGAACCGACGCCGGCCCAGGATCTGGTGCACGCGATACGGCCCTTCAGGGAAGATGCCGTGATCGAACGCCATTTCGAACTGCTGGGACTGACCGAATCGGGCGCGCCGACGCCAGTGGGACAATGAGGATCGGCATCAACGCCACCTGCATCGGCCAGCGGCCCTCGGGCGCGCGGCAGCGTCTGCTGGGATTGCTTCCGGAACTGGCAAAGCTGATGCCTGAAAGCGAGTTCGTGGTCTTCGAGCCCGCCGACGCCCGGATCGTCGAACAGCTCGACCCGATGCCGAACATGAGCGCGCGCAGCACGCCGCTCAGCAGCGCCGACCGCTGGCAACGCCTCGTTGTGGGCAAGCGCTACTGGAAGCACGCCCTGGCCAGGGAGCACTTCGACGTGTTCGAGGCCCTGCACATGCCGGTGGTGCGGGCGCCGACGGGCAAGACGGTACTGACGATCCATGATCTCCGCGGTCTGGCACCCGGGAGCACGTGGGTCCAGCGTCGGGTGTTCCGTCACCTGCTTCGAAGATCCATCGCGCGCGCCGATCATGTGGTCACCGTGTCGGAGGCCATGCGCGCGGAGATCCTCGCGTTCTCAAGTGCCACGCCAGTGTCGGTGGTGTGCAACGGGCTCGATGCTTCGTTGTTCCCAGACACCTCCACCCCGTCGCTCCGGCAAGATCCGGCGGGATTACAGTTCCCGGGACGTTACGCACTGGCCGTGGGCCATTTCGAGCCCAGGAAGAACTACCCAACCCTGATAGATGCCATTGACGTGCTTGGTCGGCGTGGCATGCCCGTGCCACTGGTTATCGTGGGCAACGACAGTGGCGAACACTCCCACATCGAAGTGCTGGTGTCGGACCGCGGCCTGCAGGACAGCGTACTCTTGTTGAGCGGGCTTGAGGACGACCTTCTGCGCCATATCTATCGCGATGCCGAGCTGTTCGTGTTCCCTTCCACCTACGAAGGTTTTGGCATTCCCCTCCTGGAAGCCATGGCCAGCGGCATCCCCATCGCCGCCAGCGACATCCCCGTGTTCCATGAGGTCCTCGGCGACGCCGGCGTATTCTTCGATCCGGTTTCTGCCGAGAGCATGGCCTCAGCGATCGGCTCGCTGCGAGCGTCGGCGACGCTGCGTGAGCGGTTGGTCTCAAACGGAGCCAGGCGGGTGAAGGACTTCGATTTCAGCAAACTCGCGCTCGACATGGCGGCGGTGTATCGCTCATGTGCGGCCTGACCGGTTTCCTGCAGCCGGCCGGCTTCGAACCGGCCGCCGCCACGGCGCTGGCCACCACCATGGCCGACCGCATCGTCCATCGCGGATCGGACGACGCCGGCGTATGGGTGGACGCACAGGCCGGCATTGCACTAGCGCATCGACGGCTGTCGATCCTCGACCTTTCGCCGGCCGGCCACCAGCCGATGTCGTCGTCCAGCGGGCGCTGGATGCTGGTCTACAACGGCGAGACCTACAACCATCTTGAGCTGCGCCGGGAACTCGAGGCCGGCGACGCGGCACCCGCCTGGCGTGGGCATTCGGATACCGAAACCCTGCTGGCGGCCATCGAAGCATGGGGCCCGGAGGCCACCCTGCGCCGCAGCGTGGGCATGTTCGCCCTGGCGCTGTGGGACCGGCAGCGGCGCGAGCTGTGGCTGGCCCGTGACCGTCTCGGCGAGAAGCCGCTGTACTACGGTTGGCAGGGCGACACCTTCTTGTTCGGCTCCGAGCTGCATGCCTTACGTGCGCACCCGGCCTTCGCTGCCGGGATCGACCGTGGCTCGCTGGCTCTACTTCTGCGTCACAACTATGTACCGGCGCCGTATTCCATCCACCAGGGCATCTCCAAGTTGCCTCCGGGCCACTGGTTGCGGCTTGGCTCGGACCGGCGCGATGCGGAGCCGGTGGCGTACTGGTCGCTGGCCGACGTTGCCGAACACGGTACGTCCACGCCGTTCACCGGCAACGACGAGCAAGCCGTGGACCGGCTCGCCGAACTGATGAGTGTCGCCGTGCGCGGACAGAAGGTGGCCGACGTGCCGCTGGGCGCGTTGCTGTCCGGGGGTATCGACTCAACCTTGATCGCCGCGCTGATGCAGTCCCAGGCCACGCGGCCGGTGCGCACCTTCACCATAGGCTTCGAGGAGGACGCCTGGGACGAAGCTGCGCATGCCCGCGCTGTGGCGGCGCACCTGGGCACCGAACACACCGAACTGCGCCTAGCCGGCGCCGATGCACTGGCGCTGGTACCACACCTGCCAGCCATTTACGACGAGCCGTTTGCCGACTCCTCGCAACTGCCCACCCATCTGGTGATGCAGCTGGCACGTCAGCATGTGACCGTGGCGCTGTCCGGTGATGGTGGTGACGAATTCTTTGGCGGCTACAACCGTTATTTCCTCGGACCGGAATTGTGGCGCAAGGTGGGATGGATGCCTCCCTCGCTGCGCAACGCCCTGTTCCGCATGGCGCCCGCATTGCCGGCGAAATTCAAGGCACGATTGGGCACGACCCAGGTGGACGACAAACTGCGCAAGCTGGCCCAGATGTTCGGTGACCACTGCATCGCCAGCATCGATGACCTGTACTGCGGACTGGTATCGGAGTGGCCGGATTCCGACAACATGATCGTCGACGGACGACTGCCCCCCAACCTGCTAGATGATCGCAATCGCTGGCCGCGCCTTTCCGATCCAGTGGCGCGAATGATGGCGCTCGACGGCCTGACCTACCTGCCCGACGACATCCTGGTGAAGGTGGATCGCGCGGCGATGGCAGTGTCGCTGGAAACCCGCGCTCCGTTCCTGGACCGCGACGTGGTCGAGTTCGCCTGGTCGCTGCCGATGTCGATGAAGCTGCGTGATGGACGCGGCAAGTGGATCCTGCGTCGGTTGCTTGACCGGCACGTGCCGCGCTCGCTGGTGGAGCGCCCCAAGATGGGCTTCGGCATCCCGCTGGACGACTGGCTGCGCGGGCCGCTACGCGACTGGGCCGAGTCGCTGTTGGATGAAGGGCGCCTGCGCCGCGAAGGTTACCTGCGGCCGGAGCCGATACGTGAGGCCTGGAAGCAGCATCTGGGTGGGCGGGCCTCGTTCGGCTATCGGTTGTGGTCGGTGCTGATGTTCCAGGCCTGGCTGGAGCGGCAGGGAGCGCGCGGCTGATGTTGCCCTTCTGGCTGATGTTCCTGGTGCCGGCCTGGGCGATCCTGGTGCCAGCGCGATTGCCGCCCAAGCAGATCGTGATCGCCTGGTGGGGTGTCAGCATGGCTTTCGCGCTGATGATCGGGTTCCGCTACGAAGTGGGCGGCGACTGGGGGGCATACCTGCGGCACTTCGAAGCCACATCGCACCTGCGCTTCTCCGAGATCTTCGACAAAGGCGACCCTGGCCACTACCTCGTCAACTGGCTCGTCGCCCGCCTGGGCGGCGGCGTCCAATGGGTCAATCTGCTTTACGGCTCGGTGCTGATGTGGGGCACGGTGATGTTCTGCCGCAAGCAGCCCTGGCCCTGGCTGGCGCTGCTGGTGGCGGTGCCCTACATGCTGATCGTGGTCGGCATGGGCTACAGCCGCCAAGCGATGGCACTGGGCTTCGCGTTGGTGGGGTTGGCGGCGCTGGGCGAGCACCGCGTCCGCGCCTTCGTGGTTTGCATCGCGCTCGGCGCACTGTTCCACAAGTCCGCCGTGCTGCTGCTGCCGATCGCGGTACTGGCCAACAGCCGCAATCGCTTCCTGACCGCCGGCATGGTCGGCATCACATTCGTGTTGCTCTACTTCCTGCTGCTGGCCGAAGACGCCGATGCGCTGTGGACCAACTACGTCGAGTACCAGATGCAGTCCCAGGGCGCGAAGATCCGCGTTCTGATGAACGCGGTACCGGCGCTGCTGATGCTGCTGTACGGCAAGCGCCTGGCCCCCGACCGCCAGGAACGCAGGCTGTGGACCATCATCGCCTTGCTGGCCCTGCTGTGCCTGCCACTGGTGTCGCTCGCTTCCACCGCGGTGGACCGCGTGGCGCTGTACCTGATCCCGCTGCAGCTGTTCGTGTTCGCCCGCCTCCCGCTGCTGGCGGGCACCAATATCCGCATGCGCACCGGACTGGTGCTGGGCGTGATCGGCTACTACGCGGCGGTGCAGTTCGTGTGGCTCAACTTCGCCACCCATGCGCAGTACTGGCTGCCGTACCAGTTCAGGCTGTTCGGATAGGCCCGGTACCCTGTGAGGCGGCTCCTCCTTTCACGGGATGCCACCAGCACGGCTTGCCTGTAACTCATTGTTATTCATGTATTTCCTGGAACTGCAACCTGATTCCGACCCCCACCTGTCAATTTTCTACTAATTGAATTACATTTTAGTAGTTAGTTGACAGGAGCCCCCATGAAGATCCCGGTCTCGCCGCCCCCCTGGGAAGGGCTGGTCGCTAGGCACGCGAAGGATCTGGGTCGCCTGTTCTCCTACCGGCTGGGCCCCGAGGTCAAGGGCGCCTATGAGCACTGGGATCATCTGCGCCACCTGACGCCTCCGCGGGAAGATCTCACGCCGGAACAATGGTGGCTGTGCCTCAAGTATGCGCGCCTGGCCATGTACAGCGAGCTCCCGTTGCGGGACAAGGCGGGCGCGCCGTTCACGGTGGCGTTGAGCGACAGCGTCCAGCGCCGACTGTTCCTCGTGGCCCGCGATGCAGCAGGAGCGCTGCAAGGCGCCGAACGCGTGCCTTCCGACAAGATGCGGGAACGCTATCTGGTGCGCTCGCTGATGGAGGAGGCGATGACCTCCTCCCAGCTGGAAGGCGCCGCCACCACCACCCAGGTGGCCAAGGACATGCTCCGGACCGGGCGGCAGCCGCGGGACTACGGCGAGCGGATGATCTACAACAACTACGCGGCCATGCGCGAGCTGAAGGCGTGGCAATCCAGGTCGCTCACGCCGGAAGCGGTGTTCGAAATGCACCGGATGCTGACCGATGGGACGCTCAAGGATCCATCGTGTGCCGGCAGGTTCCGGCGTCAGGACGAGAACATCGTGGTGGAGGATGAGCTCGGCAACGTCCTGCATGTGCCGCCTGCGGCCAGCGAGTTGCCAGCCCGGCTCCAGGCACTGTGCGACTTCGCCAACCAGGGCGACGACGACGGGCACTTCATCCACCCGGTGGTGCGCGCGATCATGATCCACTTCCAGATCGGCTACGACCATCCGTTCTGCGACGGCAACGGCCGCACGGCCCGGGCGCTGTTCTACTGGTCGATGATGCGCTCGGGATTCTGGATGGCCGAGTATCTTTCGATCTCCAGCATCCTCAAGCAGGCACCGGCGCAGTACACGCGCTCCTATCTGTTCACCGAGACCGATGGCAGCGATGCGACGTACTTCCTGTCGCACCAGCTCGATGTGCTGATCAAGGCCATTGCCGGTGTCCATGGCTACATCGAGAGGAAACAGCGCGCGCAGGCCGAGGCCGAGGTACTCCTGCGGCCGGGGAGCAAGCTTGCGGGCTCGTTGAACCACAGGCAGCGCGCTGTGTTGCTCAACGCCCTGCGCCATCCCGACAAGCAATTCACCATCGACGTCCACCGGCGTACGCACGACATCTCCTACCAGACGGCCAGGACGGACCTGCTTGGGCTCGTCGATGAGAAGCTGATGGAGCAGCACAAGCAAGGCAAGAGCTTCTACTTCGTTCCCGTGCCCGATCTGGACCGCAAGCTGGAACGTCGATGAAGCTCGTCCTGTTCGCCAACACCGACTGGTACCTCTACAACTTCCGCCGCTCGCTGGCGTTGGCGTTGCGTGATGCCGGGCATGAGGTGCTGCTGCTGTCGCCCGATGGTCCCTACGGCACACGGTTGCAAGAACTGGGCCTGCGCTGGGAACCGGTGCCGATGGACCGACGCAGCCTGAACCCGCTGCGCGAAACGGCGCTGCTGTGGCACCTGTGGCGGTTGTTCCGTCGCGAGCGTCCGGCCTTGGTGCACGGCTTCACCATCAAGTGCGCAGTATACGGCTCGCTGGTCGCACGACTAGCCGGCGTGCCGGGACGGGTGAGTGCGGTGACCGGGCTGGGCTATGTTTTCACCAGCGACGATGCGAAGGCGCGATGGCTGCGTCCGCTGGTACGCGGACTGATGCGGCTGGCGCTGGGCGGCAAGCGCGCGCGGCTGATCCTGCAGAACCCGGATGACGTGGCACTGTTCGAAAGCGCGCGGCTGGTCGATCCACAGGACATCCGCCTGATCCCCGGCTCGGGCGTGGATTGCGTGCGATTTGCGCCGCGTTCAGACGCCGACGCCATCGCGCCGGACCAGCCATTGCGCGTACTGCTTCCCGCACGCCTGCTGTGGGACAAGGGTCTCGCCGAATTCGTGGAAGCCGCGCGCCGGCTGCGCGCGCAAGGCCGGGCGCTGGAATTCCTGCTCGCCGGCACGCCCGATCCGGGCAATCCCGCCGCGGTGCCGGAAGCCATGGTGCAAGGCTGGGTCGACGAAGGCGTGCTGCAATGGTTGGGTCACGTGGACGACATGCCCGCGCTGTTCCGCTCCGTGGACATGGTGGTCCTGCCCAGCTACCGCGAAGGGTTGCCGAAAGGGCTGATCGAAGCGGCCGCCTGCGGCCTGCCGCTGGTGACCACCGACGTGCCCGGTTGCCGCGAGGTGGTGACCGACGGCGGGAATGGTTTGCTGGTGCCGGTGCGTGATGCCGGCGCACTGGCCGTTGCCATCGTCCGGCTGCAGGACGACCCGACCCTGGCCCAACGCATGGGCGCCGCCGCACGGCAGCGTGCGCTGGCCGAGTTCGACGAACGCATCGTCATCGACAGGACTGTGGCGGTGTATCGCGAGGTATGGCCCGATGACGATTGAGCGACCAGGATCGCCAGGAGGTGACGCGGCACCCTCCACGCCTGCGCCATCACCGCAGCCGGCGTGGCTGACCGGGCTGGCGCGCGTCCTGCTGGGAGCAGCGGTGGCGCTGGTCGCGGTGGCAGTGCTGCTGCCCAACACCCGGCTGGCGGCGTTGCGCCTGCATTGGAGTTGGTTCAGCGAGG
>Ga0209792_1000917_pt1 | contig 16474 bp, 12 predicted proteins | sample EBPBio142005_DNA_FD_185860 | JGI IMG/M metagenome (GOLD analysis project Ga0209792, IMG submission 185860) | Wastewater treatment Type I Accumulibacter community from EBPR Bioreactor in Madison, WI, USA - Reactor 1_6/14/2005_ DNA (SPAdes)... | ecosystem: Engineered > Bioreactor > EBPR >... | reverse complement strand
TGCCGACATGGTGCCGCAGCCCGGCTTCTGGGCGAAGTGGAACCTGCGGGTCGTGGCCGGTCTGCTGGCCTACGTCGCCGTGTGCCTGGGCCTGCTGCTGACCGTGCCCAACACGCTGTGGGATCCGGCGGCGCGCCACGTCACCATCGTGATCGGCGGCCTGGGCCTGTGGCGCTTCGGCTGGTGGACCACCCACGTCGTGCGCGCCTGGATCTACGCCTTTGTCCGCTATCCCTCCCTGCGCCGTCTCGCCGACGCCGCCTGGCAGGCCGGCCATCGGCCGCGCCACGTGCACTTCATGATGACGACCTTCCTCGAGAGGCCGGAGATTACCCATGCCGTGGTCGACAGCATCGTGCGCGAACTGCGGGCGACCGGCCTGCCCGGCACGATCTGGTTGGGCTCAGGCGACGAGAGCGACGAGATCGTCGTCGCCGACTTCCTTGCCGAGCATGCTCGCGACGTCGAAGTCCGTCTCGAGATCGCCCGTCAGACCAAGCCCGGCAAGCGCCACGCCATTGGCGCCTCCCTGCGCGCCATAGCCGGAGGCCACGCACGCGGCGAGGTCCGCGAGAATGACGTCGTGGTCTTCATGGATGGCGATTCGGTCATCGGCAGCGGCATGCTCGCCAAGTGCACGTCGCTGTTCGTCGCCGACCCCACGCTCGAGGCGATGACGACCGATGAAGAGGTGATCTGTTACGGCCCGCGCTGGATCCAGCTCTGGCTCACCATGCGGTTTGCCCAGCGCCGCATCGCCATGCAGAGCCATGCGCTGGCCGGCAAGGTCCTGACCCTCACCGGCCGGCTGTCGCTCTATCGCGTCAACCACGTCATCCGGCCGGAGTTCTACGAGCTGGTCGAGGAGGATCACCTCGAGCACTGGCTGTGGGGTCGCTTCCGCTTCCTGTCGGGCGACGACAAGACGACCTGGTACTACATGCTGCGCGCGGGCGCGAAGATGATGTACGTGCCCGACACGATCGCCTACACGATCGAGCGCATCGAGGGGTCGGGCTACGAGCGCATGGTGCAGAACCTGCGCCGCTGGTCGGGCAACATGCTGCGCAACGGCGCACGTGCCATCGCTCTCGGGCCGCGCCGTACCGGCTTCTTCATCTGGTGGTGCATCGTCGACCAGCGCATCGCCATGTGGACCATGCTGGTGAGCCCGATCCTCGGCCTGATGGGCGCCCTGCTGGTCTCGCCTGCCTTCCTCGCCACCTACTTCATCTGGATCGCCATCACGCGGCTGTGGCAGGCGCTGGTGCTGTTCGGCTACTCGCGCGAAGTCCACCTCGTCTATCCGCTGCTGCTCTACGTCAACCAGTTCGTCAACGCGGCGGTGAAGGTCTATTGCCTCTTCCGCCTGTCCAAGCAGCGCTGGACCAACCGCGGCGACCAGATGGCGGGCTTCGGCGGCGGCCTGGCCGACCGGGTGCGCAATGCCGTCGCCTTCTACCTGACAGTCGTCGCCATGGCGGCCCTCGTGCTGGCGATCGTGAGCTACGCCGGCATCCTGCGGCTGCCGAGCCTCTATACCCTGCACGAACTCAAGCTGGCGGTGCTGCCATGATCCGTCGTGTCGCCATCGTGCTGCTGGTGCTTGCCGCCTGGCCGGCGCGTGCGGAATCGCCGGCGCAAGACGCCTGCCGTCCGCCAGCCGACCTTGCCGTGCCTGCGCCGATCAAGGCTGTCCAGGGGCCCGCTCACAAAGGTACCGATCGCCGCATCGAGCCCTATGCACTGCTGCAGATGGAGGCGGCCGCTGCCTGGCGCGGCCGTCGCGACCAGGCGGCTGCGGATCGCGCGGTCGAGGCTCTGGTGCAGTGGGCTCGCGCCGGCGCGCTCAGCGAGAGCCTCGATGCCGGGCCTGCACACAGCAACACCAACTCGATCTATTCGCTGCGCCGCGCACTGATCGCGATCCTCGGCTCCTGGATGGAGCTGCGCACCGCGCCGGCCGGCCGGGCGCATGGCGAAGAGATCGAGCGCTGGCTTGGTCATCTCGTCGCCGTCCAGGACGTCGAGACCGGCACCGAGAAGAGCCGCGCCAAGGGCGAGGCCATGAGCAACCACAACAACCATGTCCTGCTGCGCGCGACCGTCGCAGCCCAATGGGCCACCCTGACCGGGCGGCGCGAGTTCGCCGACAGCGCCGAGCGCATCGCCCACGCAACCATCGCCGAGATGCGCGACGATGGCAGCCTGCCGCTCGAGACGGCGCGTGGCGTGCGCGCGCTGTGGTACCAGCGTCATGCTCTCGCCTCGCTGGTCTACATCGCCGAACTGCTGCGGCCTTTCGGCTACGATTTGTGGCAGCCGCGCGCCGACGGCGCCGACCTCCACCGCGCCGTCGCCTTCCTGCTGGATACTATCGACCAGCCCGAGCGGCTCGCGGCCTATACGGGTCGAGACGATGCCCGCCGGCAGGACCTGGGCTTCCTGCAGCTCCGCGGCAACGGCCGCCACTACATGGCCTGGGCCGAACTCTATCGCACCCGATTTCCCGAGCGTGGCGAAGCGAACCGCCTCCTCGCCCTGCTGCCGCGGCGTGGGGATCGGGGCTGGCCGTTGCTGGACGACTATGTCGGCGGCAACGCCACCTGCCGCGTTCTCGCGATCGCTTCTCCCGACAAAAGGTAAATGGTCATGACCGCCTCTCCCTCATCCCTTCCGCGTGCGGCACTTGCCTGGTCGCGCGACGCGCTGCCGGGCCTCGGCATCATGAGCGGCGTGGTGAACCTGCTGGCGCTGACCGGCTCATTCTACATGCTGCAGGTCTACGACCGCGTGCTCGGCGCCCACTCGAACTCGACGTTGCTGGCGCTTACGCTTCTCATGCTGGGCCTCTACGGCCTCTATGGCGTGCTCGACGTCCTGCGCAGCCGCGTATTGACGCGCCTGGGCGCCCGCATCGATCGCCGGCTGCGCGACGACGTCCTCGCCGTAGTGCTGCGTGCATCGCTGCTCGGCCGACCGGGCGAGGGCCCGCGCGCCGTGCGCGACCTCGATCAGGTACGCGCCGTCGCCACTGGCCCGGGCCTGGTCGCGCTGTTCGATGCGCCCTGGTTGCCGATCTACCTTCTGTTGATCTTCCTGCTGCATCCCTGGCTCGGCCTGCTGGCGGTCGCGGGCGCGGCAATCATGGTCGCCACCGCGTTGCTCGCCGAACGGCGCGCGCGCGCACCTGCCGAAGCGCTGACCAACAGCGCAGGCCAGCGACTCGCGCTGGTCGACTTCGCCCGCCGCAACGCCGAGGTGGTGCGTGCACTGGGGCTCGCGCCGGCGCTCGGCCGACGCTGGACCGAGGCCAGCGAAAGGCACCTCGCGGATCTGATCCGAGCCGTCGAAGCGCCAGGCGCCCTCGCCACCTTCTCGCGTGTCTTCCGCATGGCGCTCCAGTCGCTGATGCTGGGCCTCGGCGCCTGGGTCGTGCTGCGCGGCGAGGCAACCGGCGGCATCATGATCGCGGCCTCCATCATGACCGGCCGTGCGCTGGCGCCGGTCGAGACGGTGATCGCCCAGTGGCGCAGCCTGGTTGCTGCCCGCCAGTCCTGGCGGCGCCTCGCTGCCGTCATGGCGACAGAAGAGGCCGCCCCCGAGTCCGAACTGCCGGCCCCGACGGCTCGGCTCGATGTCGAAGCCCTGGTCGTCGTGCCGCCGGGTGCCGAACGGCCCACACTGCAGGGCATCACTTTTGCTCTCGAGGCCGGCGACGGCCTCGGCGTCATCGGCCCGTCGGCCTCCGGCAAGTCGACACTGGCGCGCACGCTGGTCGGCGTATTCGATGCACGCCACGGCGCAGTCCGCCTCGATGGCGCGACGCTCAACCAGTGGCGTCCGGAAAACCTCGGCCCGCATATCGGCTACCTGCCGCAGGACGTCGAGATCTTCGACGGGACGGTGGCCGAGAACATCGCCCGCCTTGCCGACAGGCCGGACTCCGGCGCGGTGATCGCGGCCGCCCGGGCCGCCGGCTGCCACGACATGATCGTTGCGCTGCCGCAAGGCTACGACACGCGAGTCGGCCCCGCCGGCGCGATGCTGTCGGCCGGACAGCGGCAACGCCTGGCACTCGCCCGTGCCCTTTACGGCAACCCGTTCCTGGTGGTTCTCGACGAGCCCAACGCCAACCTCGACGCCGCGGGCGAAGCGGCACTCGGCGAGGCGATCGTCGGTATCCGTCGGCGCGGCGCCATCGTGGTCGTCATCGCCCACCGGCCATCGGCGATTGCCAATCTCAACAAGCTGCTCGTGCTGGACGAAGGCCGCGTGCGCGCCTTCGGACCGCGCGATCGCGTGCTCTCCCAGACGACCCAGACCCGCCCGGCCGCGGCACTTGCCGTCGTCGGCAGCTAACCACAAGCGGATGACAACCATGTTCTCACGTTCTCCTTCCGCCGCCGACACCGACGGCATTGCCTCTCCCTTGCGTGCCGGCCTGCTGGCCTGCGCCATAGCCGCCCTCGGCCTGGGCGCCGCGGCCACCATCGTCGAGATCGCCGGCGCCGTGCTGGCCCGCGGCAGCATCGTGGTCGAGGGCTCGGCCAAGAAGGTGCAGCATCCGACCGGCGGCATCGTCGGCCGCATCCACGTCAAGGATGGCGCCACGGTCCACGAGGGCGACGTCGTGCTCACCCTCGACGACACCATGGCCCGCGCCAATCTGATGGTCCTGGTGCGCCAGATCGACGAGCTCGAGATCCGCCAGATGCGGCTCAAGGCCGAGCGCAACGGCGAGCAAGGCTTTGGCCTGCCGCCGGCGCTCGCCCCGCGCGCCGGGGAGACGGAGATCAAGGACCTGCTCGCTTCCGAGCGCCATCTGTTCGAGTCCCGGCGCGACGCGCGCGCCGGCCAGAAGGCGCAGCTCGAAGAACGTATCGCGCAGCTCGAACAGGAGATCGGCGGCCTTGGCCAGCAGAAAGAGGCGAAAGCGCGCGAGCTGGGCTTCGTCGGCCGCGAGCTCGAAGGCTCCAAGGTGCTGTGGGAGAAGAACCTCTACCCGGTGACCAAGTTCACGGCGATCCAGCGCGACGCGGCGCGCCTGGCCGGTGAGGAAGGCCAGCTTGTCGCCCAGGCGGCACAGGCACGAGGCCGCATCGCCGAGATCCGCTTGCAGGTCGACCAGATCGACCAGGACCTGAGGGCCGAGACCATGCGCGAGCTGCGCGAGTTGCAAGCCAAGCTGGCCGAGCTCACCGAGCGGCGCATCGCCGCCGACGACCAGCTCCGTCGTGTCGAGCTGCGCGCGCCGCAGTCCGGCGTCGTGAACCAGCTCACCGCCCATACCGTGGGCGGCGTGATCGCGGCCGGCGAGACCCTGATGGAGATCGTGCCGCAGGACGACGAGCTGGTGATCGAGGCGCGACTGGCGGCGAACGACATCGATGCAGTACACGCCGGGCAGACGGCCCTCGTGCGTTTTCCCGCCTTCAACCAGCGCACGACGCCCGAGGTCGAAGGCACGGTGCAGCGCGTCTCGGCGGACATTGTGCGCGATTCCCAACCACGCTCGCAGGCATCGCCGCCTGCCCAGGATTACTACGTCGTGCGCATCACGCTGTCCGGCGAGAGCCGGGCCAAGCTCGGCAAACTCGCACTGCTGCCCGGCATGCCGGCCGAGGTCCATCTCGGAACCGGCGACCGCACGATCCTGTCCTATCTGGTCAAGCCGTTGCGCGACCAACTCGCGATGACATTCAAGGAGCGGTGACGGGAGCGCGCGTAGACTCGGCGCCTCTCGGCGTTCGATGTCCTGAATTGAAATGGCGTCCCCGAGAGGATTCGAACCTCCGACCTCCGGTTTAGGAAACCGCTGCTCTATCCGGCTGAGCTACGGGGACGTGGACGGCCCTATAGCAGAACGTCTGGATGCTGTCTGCAATTGGCATTTGCCGGCGAACAGAGGGTCGCTGCGGAAAATTGCACGCTTGACGACCGAACAGAGGCCCGGCGCGGCAATGCCGGAACGGCTCAGGGACTTGGCGGAGCGATCCTGATCGATGGATCGAATCTGTAAACCATCTCCGCATGCATTCTCGTGCCCATGACATCGGCCAGGCTTTGCCCACCGATGGGCAGGCGGGTCACGGGGTCGAAGTAGGCGGTGATCCGCGTCGTCTGCGGCCCTCTCGCGTTGCCGGTCGAGCCAATGCTGTAGACGAAAGTCAGATAGGGCATGCCGTCGATATTCTGCACGCCCTGGCATTGCAGGTCGCTCTGGCCCTTGACGGCGAAGTAGCCGCTGAGAGGCGCATCCTCCAGCAGGTCTGTCATCTTCTCCTTGGTCACTTCGACCCAGGGCCCACCGGCATTGGCCCAGCCCTTGCCATTGCCGAGCACGACCACTTCGGCGGAACGTGTCCGGATGCGGAAGGACTGAGGAGGCACGACCTGGATCGCATGGACGGCCTGCGCTGCCTGGCCGCCTCGATGCGTGTCGCCCGGATACGTGATCGAGAGCGTCGTGGCGATCTCGTAGGGCCCGGCCGCCGGCTTGATTCGGTTGACGTCGCCGAACTCGGCGGCGCAGTCGGCCCGCGCAATGGCGACGCTCGCCAGAACCAAGCTGCCGGCCAGAACCAGATCAATACTTGTGCGAAGCATCGGTCCTCCTCACTCGATAGTGCGGATCTCCCGTGGCGCGCCTGTTCCATCAACGAAAACACGCAGCCCACCCATTCAAAAGGGGACCACGCCATCCGGGTCCCGGACAGGGCTGCTTCAACAGGTTAACGGTGACTCTCTTTGCCGATAGAGTCGAGCCGGATGCGGGCGCAGGCAGGCCTTCCGCCGGCGCCTGATCGTCGAATTTCATTCGTACCGCAAAAGCCGGATTTTCTTCCCGGCCCGGTCCCGAGAAGAACTAGAGGCTCGACATCTGGAAGCAGTTCGACCTGCTGTCGCGATGCGGCACAGTCGTCTGCGGATCGTCGACGATCGTGAAGTTCTGTTCGGCCAGCAGACGCCCACGCTGGAAGAGCTGGAACGTCCAGATGCCCCGCATGAGTTCCCAGGGTTCGTCGAAGCCGTAGCCGATGTAGCCGACCACGCCGATCCGTGCCGAAAAGACCTCGGCGTAGGATTTCAACGGCTTGGGCGCGCCCGGCGGCGTCACCTCGGCGGGAAAGATCACCACCTTGGTCAGCCGTTCGATACCGTCGGTCGATGGTCCCCACACGCGATAGCGGAAGCCGAAGGTCAGCGTGGGCTTCATCGGAATCATGGTCGTGGTCGAGACATGGCAGATGTTCGACACCTGATTCTGTCCGATGCCGTTGGCATCGCGCGTCGTCGCATCGATATCGAGCGTGTAGATGCCGTGTTCAACGATCTCGACGCGCGTCGGCTCCACCGCCCGGGCCGACACGATGGCCAGCCCCAGGGCCACACCCAGGACCGGAGCCAAAGCAGCAACCATCCGGAACGGCGTCACGATACCAGCCTATGCAAAGTCGATCCGCAATGAATACGCCATCTCGGACCGGAAACACAGCCGGCGCGCGCGCCCTCAACTTCGATGATCCGAGCCGTCGCAGCGCCGATCCGGTGGTCTCGCCGACCACGCGGCCGACAACTTACGGCGCGCGCGGCATCAGCAGAACGCAGTGCGACGGGGCGCCACCGAGCGACAGCCACCCTTTGGCCGCCGCGAAGGCGATCGCGGCATCGATGGCATCCGGGCTCTCGCTGCCGAGGCAGTCGGCGAGCTGCGCCACGGCGATCCAGGCCCGATGCTCGCCGCGCACGTCACGCACGGCATGACAGACGCGGACGGCCAAACGGTCGATGGTCGGCCGATCGATTGTCGTTTCCGTCGCCATGGCACACTCCTCGTCAGATGCCGGCCGGTCGCTGAACACGATGACGCGGTTGGAAAGAAGCAACGCCTCTTCCACGTCCCAGCTCGCCGAACGACGCCCGACAGATGGCGGGATCGCGCAGATCGGCCGGCAGACCGCCGCCGACAAGGCCGCTCTGCGCGACGACGCTGGCGGGCAGAAGAGTGCCAGCGACGGCAGCGGCGCGAAGGAACGTACGCCGGGTGGGCTGACGAAACATGGGTTACCCCAGGGACATGCAATCGAGGGAAACATGAGGACCCGCGTCGGGGACGACGCAGCGCGGCGGCGTCAGCCGCTACAGCAACGACAACAGATCGTCGTAGGGAGCAGGGTGCTCATCATGGCCTCTAGGATCGGACGAGAGGTCTGCTGCGTAAATAATCTGGAAAACCAAAGAAGCCCTCGAAGAGAAAATCTTCTGCTTCATCGATCGAGGAAATCGACGCATAGATTTCTTCGATCGACGACAAGCTGCACCCCGCCTTCGGAGTGGCTCGATCAGAACTGCAGCCTGCAACACTCGCGGCAACGCCGAGGACGCGCACGGCGGCGACTGCGATTTCAACGGCCTCATGATCCAACCTGATCAGTGTCTCGGGGTGCGGCCGGCTGGCATAGCGTGCAACAACGACCGAACAGGTCGGCATAGTCGGGGAACTCGCGCAGCCGCCGGGTGTGGGCGGCACGGTACCATTCGGTCATGCGCACGGATCGATTCAACACCGCGTCGACCGCGCGGGCCGGGACGTCCGGCAGGAGTTCCTGCGCCAGGACCGCGACGCAGGCGCGGGCATGGGTGAGCGTGCCGTGCCGGTGGCGGCCACGTAGCGACGCCACCGTCACGCCGCAGGCGGCAGCGACCCGTTCCGCGAGTTCGCAGAGCGTGGGGGGCAGTGGCGTCGGGCTAGGGAGTTGCCGGCCATGATGCTGGCGGCTACGCCGCTTGCGTTTGCGGCCGCCGATATAGCCCTCCCCGGCCAGCACGGGTCTGGGGAGCGGCAAATCGAGATCACGATCCGGGGACGGCGCCCCCAGGATCTTCAAGGCGAAATGCGGGTTGGCGGCCACGATGCGCGCCTTGCGCTGCTGCAGCCATGCGAAGTGGCCGGTGTCGTCTTGTCTTGGGAAGTACATGCCCAGAAGTTAATTGACAATTTACTATATGTCAATTAACAATAGGCTAATGATTAACTCCGGGTTAAGTCAGAATGCCCACATGTCGATATTGGGCAATGCCATCAGAGCCAGCCGTCAGGCCAGGGGCATGACGCAGGCGGAGCTGGGCGAGCGCTTCGGAATCTCGAAGGCGGCGGTGGCGATGTGGGAGTCGGGCAAGAACATCCCCGACCAGCGCAAGATGGCCGAGCTGACGCGTGTGCTCGACCTCGATCCGGCCGTGGCGATCGGCCTTCACGACGAGGAGCCGCTGCCGCCGGCAAATGTTCGCGAAGCGCCCGGCGTGCCGCGGCCGCCGGCGCGCCAGGAGATGCCCAAGGACGTTCCCGTGCTGGGCACGGTTTCCGGTGGAGATGCCTCGAACCCCGCCGATTTCGAGCTGAACGGGCAGATCGTCGACTATGTGCGCCGGCCGCCGCGTCTGATCGGCCGCACCGACGTCTTTGCCGCCTATGTCCAGGGCAACTCGGTGTCGCCGTGGCGCGAGCCCGGCCAGCTCATCTACCTGGAAGGGGCCCGGCCGCCGAAGGCCATGGACTACGTGCTGGTCGAGCTCAAGCCGCACAATGGCGACGATGTGCGCCCCGCCCTGGTGAAGCGCCTGCTGGCCGTCACGCCGACACGCGTCCGCCTCCGCCAGTACACGCCGGCCAAGGATTTCGAGGTCGATCGTCGCCGCATTCTGCGCATTTTCCGTGTGCTCGACTGGGACGAGCTGATGGGCGTTTAGCCTCGCCGGGGCCGCCTCTCTGTTAATCCGGAATTGATCGGCAGAGCCCTGCGCAAACGCTATCGCCTTTCCCACGCGACTGGCTGCATCACACCGTCGACCTCGACATGACGGAAGCCGATGCCATAGGCGGCGTCGATCACACCGCTGCCCAGCGCCTCGCCAGGCGGCCCGTCGGCGACGATACCCGCATTGGCCAACACCACGATGCGGTCGGCAAAGCGGGCAGCGAGACCGAGATCATGCAGCACCACGATCACCACCACGCCGCGCGCAGCCTCGGCGCGCAGCACTTCCATGGCCTGCAATGCATAGGCGGGATCGAGGCTGGCCACCGGCTCGTCGGCCAGCAGGATCGCCGCTTCCGTGGCCAGAGTACGCGCCAGCATCAGCCGCGCGCGTTCGCCCTGGCTCAACGTGTCGATGGCACGGCCGGCCAGCCCCGCGCCGTCGACCCGTTCGAGGGCACGGCGCACCGCCTCCTGGTCGGCAGCTTTCAACGGCCGGCTCAAGTCGGCGCCATGCGGCAAGCGACCCAACGCCACAAGATCGTGCCCAGTGAGCGGCCAGTAGGCGGACGCGGCCTGCGGCAGGTAGGCAATGCGCCAGGCACGCACTGCTGGCGGCAGCGCCGCGAGCGGCTGTCCGTTCAGCTCGACCGTGCCGGCTTCCGGGACTTCGAGACCGACGAGATGACGAAGAAGCGTCGTCTTGCCCGCGCCGTTGGGCCCGACGATCGCCGTCAGCTGGCCCTCGGCAAAGGCGACGCCGATCCTGTCGAGGATCACCTTGCCGTCGCGGCGGCAGAGCAGTTGTCGGGCGGCGATCGCCGTCATGCCGCCAACCATGCCGCGCGCGCCTTGCGTACGGCGCGTACCAGGAAAGGCGCGCCGACCAGCGAGGTGAAGACGCCGAGCTGCAGTTCGTAGGCCGTGGGCAGCAGGCGCACGACAATGTCGGCCGCCAGCACCAGCGCCGCCCCCATCAGCATCGACGGCACGAGCGTCGCACCCGGTCGATAACCGACCTTGGCGCGCACGAGATGCGGCGCCACCAGCCCCACGAAGCCGATCACGCCGGCGACCGAGGTCGCCGCTCCCACCATCAGCCCGACGCCCAGGGTGAGACGCAATCCAAGCGACCTGGTGTCCGCGCCGAGGCTTCGAGCAGTATCCTCGCCCAGCGACAGCGCATCGAGCCAGCGACCGGCGCCTAGCACCAGCATGCCCCCCATCAAGAGGAAGGGGGTGGCGATGGCGAGATAGGAAAGGTCGCGATCGACGATCGACCCGGCCAGCCAAAGCGAGATTTCCTGATAGGCGAAGGGATTGGGCGACAGCGCCAGGACCAGGGCGATGGCCGCTGCGGCAATGGCGTTGATGGCCACCCCCATCAGCAACAACGAAACCGTGCCGGTGCCCGACCTCACCGCGCTCATCAACAGCGCCACCGCAATCGACGCGCCCAGGATACCGGCCAGCGGCAAGGCCAGGGTGACGGCGGCGGCGAGGCCCGAGTAGAAGGCACAGACGGCAGCAAAGCCTGCGCAGGCAGAAACACCGATCACGCCGGGTTCGGCCAGAGGATTGCGCAGCCACCCCTGCAGCACCGCGCCGCTCAGGCCCAGTGCCCCGCCGATCAGGAGACCCAGCGTCGCGCGCGGGACACGCAGCTCCCACACGATCGCCCAGCCGACCTCGCTGCCCAGCCGCCACGGCCACCAGGCCGGACCGATGGCGAGCGACAGCCCATAGAGGGCAATCACCAACCCGATCAGCGACGGCAGCAGCGTCCGGTTCATGGCCGTGCCTCGGCCAGCAGACGCAGGACCTCGAAATTCTCCGGTCCGGCGCAGATCTGGGTCCGCATCGGCACCGAGACGATACGTGCCCGGCCTGCCAGCGCCTTCAGCGCGTGATGCTCAACCAGCTCCGTCGCACGCGCCGGATCAGCGTTGGACTCGCCGTCGACCACCAGCATGTCGGGCTGGCCAGCCAGGATCGTTTCCAGCGACAGACGGCCAAAGGCCGGCATGCCCCATTCGGCGGCGAGGTTGCGCAGGCCCGCCAGGCGCAGCAGCTCGTCCATCAGGCTGCCGCGTCCTGCCGTGCCACGATTGGCCTGCAGCGCGATGGCGGTCGCGACCGGCGAGTTGTTCCAGACGAACGCCTGCCGCGCCGTCCGCATCTCGTCGATCAGGCGGCGGCCTTCGTCTTCGCGGCCAAGGGCAGTGGCCATAGTTTCGATCAGCGGTTCGGTCTCTTCCAGCGAGGTCGCAAAGGGCACCTCAAGGATCGGCACGCCGGCCTGGCGCAGCAAACGCTTTACGCCAGCATGAGTGCCCTGGTCGAAGATGACGAGATCGGGCCGCAGATCGAGAATCGACTCTGCAGTCGGCCTCACTGCCGCAACGGCACGCGCCTGGTCTGCCAGCACCGACAGGCCGGGCTGGTGCGACAGCGAGCTCACCCCCACGAGCTGGCCGGGCGCGGCCAGTCTGAGCGCCATCAGGTCAAGACAGAGGTTGACCGTAACGACCCGTTGCGGTGCCTGCGCCATCGTGGGCGACACCGGCGCCAGGCCGAGCAGCATCGTCACGAGAACAAGAACAGCGCGCAGCGGCCACTCCCTTCAGAACTTCGCCTTCACACCGAAGAAGGCCTGGAAGTACGGTGCCTGAAAGCCTTCCGGCTCCTCGTATACCCGATTGAGCAGGTTCTCGGCGCGGGCGAACAGCTCGACGCCGGGCGTTACATCGTAGGAGGCGGTCAACCGGACCAGCGAATAGGGCGATGGCTGCATCAGCGCGCCGGTGACGGCATTGTAGTCGTTGCGTTCGTTGACCTGCAGCAGGCCGGCGCCCAGCCGTACGTTGCTCCACGGCCGCGCGACGGCGCGCACGTTGAAGACGCTGACGGGGCGGCGCACCAGCGGCTCGTCGGCATCGACGTCGCGCGCCAGCGTGTAGGTGTAGTCGAAGTGGAAGTCGAGCCAGCTGGTGATCGCCGCATCGAGCACGAACTCGAAGCCCTGGCTCTGGGCGTTAGCGACGTTCTGCAGCGACACGAACGGCGGCGGACACTCGATCAGGTTGCTGAAGGTGTTGAAGAAGTAGGTGACGCTGACATTCACCTTCTTGTTGAACAGGCTCTGCTCGATGCCGGCTTCCCATCCGCGGCTGTATTCCGGCTGTATGTTGCGGTTTCCGCCACAGAAGAAGCCCGTCCCATAGAGTTCGAACAGCGACGGCGCCTTGAAGGCCGTGCCGTAGGACGCCTTGAGCCGCGTCTCGGTCTGCCGGAACAGATAGGTTGCGCCGGCGCGCCAGGTCGAGACCGTGCCGAATGTGTCGTTGAGGTCGATTCGGCCACCCAGCGACAGGGTGAGATCTTCGAATACCGTCGCCTTCACCTGGGCGTAGAGGCCGGTCTGCGCCATGGTACCCCAGCCCTGGACGCCGTCGACGTTGTTGTAGGCCCAGGTCCGTTCGTAGTCGACACCGGCCAGCACCATCACATTGTCGGTGACGTTGATCTGGTTCTTGAAATCCGCCGCCAGTCGCCTGCCGTTGTAGTAGGCGTCCTGCGTGAAGGGGAACGGGTTCTGCAGGCTCGGGAAATCCTGATCGTGGCGGTAGACGGTCGAGTAGTTGATGCCGACCGTCGGCTTCCAGCGGCCGTCGAGATAGTTGCCTTCGAATTCGAGGCGATTGAAGAACTGCTGCGTGAAGCCGCCGGCATTCGGATCTTCCAGCCCAACCTGATCGTATTTCACCTGCGTGTCGATGAAGCGGCCGAAGTAGTTGACCCGGGTATTGTCGTCGATCTGGAAGCCCAGCCGCCCCGCCACGGTGACGTTGCGATAGGGATCGGTGTCGACATAGCCGTTGGCCGGCCAGAAGCGTGCCGGCACAATCGTATCGTTGGGCGAGTAGGTGAAGGCACCCGTAAGATTGTAGTCGAAGCGGCCGATGCTGCCGCGGACATAGCCGCCGCTGTTGGTCTGCAGGCGCGTGCCAAGTTCGGTGAAGGCGGCGCCGTTCATCGGTCCCTTGCCGGCCTTGGTCACCATGTTGATGACGCCACCGATCGCCTGGCTGCCATAGAGCGTGCTCATCGGCCCGCGCACCACCTCGACGCGGTCGAGGTTCTCGGTGAGGAAATGCGCGAAATCGACAGCGCCGCCGGACGAGGACGGATCGTTGACGTTGACGCCGTCGATCAGCACCAGCACGTGATTGGCGTTCGAGCCGCGCACGAACACCGAGGATTGCGTGCCCGGCCCACCCGATCGCTGCACCGACACGCCCGGAATCGTGCTCAGCACATCGGTTGCCGTGCGGAGCTGGCGGTCCTGCATTTCCCTGTTGGTGATCACCGTCACAGTGCCGGTCACCTTGTCGGCGTCGGTCGGCACGCGATCGGGCGTCACGACCAGCGACGGCAGCATGATATCGGGCTCGGTCTGCGCCTGCACGGCAACAGACGGCAACGCGGCCAGCAACGAAACAAACAAGGCACATAACGAACGACGGATCGGCGTCATCGGACGATCTCCCAAACAGAACACGCACGAGGCGCGTCACCGCTCGGTTGACCGTCCCATGGATCGTCCCGTCCATCGGAAGAGCGACGCTATCGCCGGCAGGTCTTCTGGCTCGCGGGTCGTCGCTCCTGCCCGTCTTCCCGGATGCTCGGCATCCAGTGACTGGTGGGCATTTGCTCGCCGCTTACAGCTGCGGGTACAGCCGCCGATTGGTCCCGAAAGACTGCACGGCGTTCCCTGTTCGCCCCCGGTTAAGGAGGACCGTCGATGCCCGACGGATAGGCGGGCGCAGTGATTGCGTCAAGCTGGAGACATGGGGTCGCTTGACGCGCCTCCCTTGCCCGCTTAACGAGGACCGTATCGACGGTCCCCTTTAACCGGGGGCGAACAGGGAATGCCGTGCCGCTCCCTTCTTTGGGAGCCAATCGGCAGCTGTACCCGCAGCTGTAAGCGGCGAGCGAATGCCCAGATGTCACTGGACCTCACGGTCTGGGAAGACGGGCAGGAGCCGAGACCCGCGAGCCAGAAGACCTGCCGGCGATAGCGTCGCTCTTCCGATGGACGGGACAATCCATTGGGACGGTCAACCGAGCGGTGACGCGCTTAGTGCGAACCGTTTGGGAGATCGTCCGATGACGTCGATCCGTGAAGTCTTGCCTGCGCGTTTTCCGGAGACCCTCGCCTCAGACAGCGAGGCCAGCCGGCTGCAACGTTATGCCTCGACGCTGCCTTCCGCGCTGTCGCCGGAAGCGCTGGTGCCGACGCCGACGCTGAACACGTCCATTCCCTTCCGCCGCGGCGGTTTCTCCAGCCTCTGCGAAGCGCTCGACTATGCCGCGCGAGGCGAGACCGGCCTCAACTTCTTCGACGCGCGCGGCAAGCTCCTGAACCGCCTGTCCTATGCCGATCTCAGCGTGCAGGCGCAGCGCTTCGCGCGCCGCCTGATCGGCGCCGGCATCGGTCGCGGCGAACGGCTGGTGATCGTGGCCGACACCTGGCCGGGTTTCTGCGTCGCCTTCTTCGGGGCGCAGTATGCCGGCGTGCTGCCTGTGCCTGTTGCAGTGCCCGTAGGCTTCGGCGCCAAGGAGAGCTACATCGCCCAGCTCCGCCGCCAGATCGTGGCGGCAGGCGCCATCGGGGTCGTGGCACCCGACGATCTCGTAGGCTTCGCCGAAGCGGCGGCAGCCGGCACCTGGGCGCGCCTCGTTGGCCCCATGGCGCTCTTCGAAGCCCTTCCCGAAGCGCCCGCCGAGTTGCAACCGCTATTGGCCGGCGAACGCTGCTACATCCAGTTTTCCTCGGGCAGCACGCGCGCGCCGCTGGGCGTCGACATTCGCCAGGGCCAGCTCATGGCCAACATCGATGGCGCGATCGCGCGGCAAGAACTCGACGAGCACGACGCCGGCGTAAGCTGGCTGCCGCTCTATCACGACATGGGTCTGATCGGCTTCGTCTTGGCGCCGATGTGCGCACAGCGCAGCGTCGACCTGCTGGCACCGCGCGACTTTGCGCGCCGGCCGATGCAATGGCTGTCGCTGATCTCGCGCCGACGCGCCACCATCACGTATAGCCCGGGCTTCGGCTACGAACTGGTCGCCCGCCGCGCAAATGGTCAGATACCGGGCGAGATCGACCTTTCCTGCCTGAAGCTGGCCGGCATTGGCGCCGACATGATCCAACCCTCCGTGCTGCGCCGCTTCGCCGACACCTTTGCCTCGCGCGGCTTCGACGCGCGCGCCTTCATGCCGAGTTACGGCATGGCCGAAGTCTGCGTCGGCCTGACGTTCGGCGGACGTTTCACTGGTTTTCGCACCGACACGTTGAATGGCCGCGAGTTCGTGGCGTGCGGACGGCCGATGGATGGTCACCTCGTGCAGGTTCGCGGCGCGAGCGGCATGCCGCTGGCCGAGCGCCATGTCGGCCGCATCTTCGCCCAGGGTCCCAGCGTCATGCCCGGCTACTACCTGAAGACCGAGGAAAGCCGCGAGGTCCTCGACGATGGCTGGCTCGACACCGGCGACCTCGGCTACTGGTGCGATGGCGAACTGGTGATTACAGGCCGCGCCAAGGACCTGATGATCGTCAACGGCCGCAACATCTGGCCGCAGGACATCGAATGGGCCGTCGAAGCGCTGCCGCGCCTGCGTCGCGGCGATGCCTGTGCCTTCTCGCTCGA
>Ga0209792_1000916_pt1 | contig 16483 bp, 18 predicted proteins | sample EBPBio142005_DNA_FD_185860 | JGI IMG/M metagenome (GOLD analysis project Ga0209792, IMG submission 185860) | Wastewater treatment Type I Accumulibacter community from EBPR Bioreactor in Madison, WI, USA - Reactor 1_6/14/2005_ DNA (SPAdes)... | ecosystem: Engineered > Bioreactor > EBPR >... | reverse complement strand
CTGCTGATGCTGGACGGGCGCGACATGCAATGGACCGAGATGCGCACCCAGCGCGACCCGGATTGCCCCGTCTGCGCGACACCAGCGCACAGGTAGGAACGCACCTACGGCCACTGCCCGCAACTGCCGGCAAGCACGCAGCCCGAGTGCTTCTACAGTAGCGCCCTGGCCTATTCGCTCCTGCGCCAGGCAGGAAAACCCCGTGAAACTGCGCACCTACATCGTCGAAGACAACGCCACCATCCGCGAGAACCTGATTGGCACGCTGGAGGAGCTGGCCGAGGTGCAGGCCATAGGCTGCGCCGAGACCGAGGATGAGGGCAAGGCGTGGCTCACCGCGCACGCCGCGCAGTGGGACCTGGCCATCGTCGACCTGTTTCTGCGCCAGGGCAGCGGCCTGGGCGTGCTGGCCGCATGCCGCGACCGCGCAAGCGAGCAGAAGATGGTGGTGCTCAGCAACTACGCCACGCCCGACGTGCGCATGCGCTGCGCGCAGCTCGGCGTGGACGCGGTGTTCGACAAGTCCAACGAGATCGATGCGCTGGTGGACTACTGCATCGTGCATGGCACGCAGCGCGCGGCCGCCGCCGGGGCACCGGTCAATCGATCAGCCTGTTCTTGAGCGCGTAATAGGTGAGGTCGCTGTTGGACGACAGCCCCATCTTCTCCATGAGCCGCGTGCGGTAGGTGCTCACGGTCTTGACGCTGAGCGACAGGGACTTGGCGATGTCCCCGGCCGTCTCGCCCCGGGCGAGCTTGAGGAACACCTGGAACTCGCGCTCTGACAGCTGCTCGTGCGGCGGCGCGTCGCCCTTGCGGTTGAGCTGCTGCGCCAGCAGCTCGGCCACGGCCGGCGTCAAATAACGGCGCCCCAGGGCAATGGCACGGATGGCCTCGACGATCTCCTTGGGGTCGCATTCCTTGTTGAGGTAGCCGCTCGCGCCCTGGCGGATCAAGTTGATGGCGTAATGCTCCTCCGGGTAGCCGCTCAGGATCAGGATGCCCATGTCCGGCGCCTTGGCGCGCAGCATGGCCAGCGCATCCAGGCCGCTTTGCCCGGGCATGGACAGGTCCATCACCAGCACGTCGATCTCCTGCGCGCGCACCAGGTCGATGGCCTCGCGGCCATTCGCGGCCTCGCCCACCACGCGCAGGTCCACGTGCTCGGAGAAAAACTGCCGCAGACCGGAACGCACTATCGCGTGGTCATCCACAATGCCGATCTTGATCATCTAACCCTCTTTCAGGATTGCCGGACGCGGTGCCAACCATGACACCTCAGTAACGTTACAGGGTGATGATATGCAATTCGGCCCACCACCACCCTGGAGAAGCTCGAACATGATCTGGTCCCGCTTGCGCAAGATGGCCATCAGCCTGCCGGCAGCCCTGCTGGCGGTGGTCCTGCTGGTCGGCATCAACGAGACCGGGTACATGCGCTCGCACGATGCCGTCGGGGACTTGGCCCGCTCGCACGCCACACGCACCGCGCTGGACCGGCTGCTGCAGAACATGCTGAACGCCGAGACCGGCCTGCGCGGCTACCTCCTGACCGGAGACGACCGCTACCTGCAGCCCTACAACGAGGCCGTGGCCACGATCAACTCCAACCTCGACGAGCTGCGCCAGACCTACCAGCGGCTGCCGCAGGACCAGGCCGACTTCGCGCAGCTGTCGCAGCAGATCGCGCGCAAGCTGTCCGAGCTGGACCTGAGCCTGAACCTGCGGCGCCAGAACAACGACGACGCCTGGAAGTTCGTTCTGTCCACCGACGTGGGCAAGGACAACATGGACGCCATACGCGCCATTGCCGCCCGCCTGGTCGAGCGCAGCGCGCAACAGGCGCAGGGCAGCACGCAGGAAATCCTGCACTCCCTGATGCTCTCGCGCATCGGCATCGCCACCGTGGCCGTGATCGGCCTGCTGGCCTTCTACATGTACCTGCGCCAGACCAATGCGCTGCAGGAGGCCAACGAGCGCGAACAAGAGGTGCTGGCGCGCGAGCGCGACCGCCTGGAGCAGCTGGTGCGCGAGCGCACGGCCTCGCTGTCGGCACTGGCCAACCACCTGCAGCAGGTGCGCGAGGACGAACGCGCGCACCTCGCGCGCGAACTGCACGACGAGCTCGGCGCGCTGCTCACGGCCGCCAAGCTGGACGTGGCCCGGCTCAAGTCCAGGATCGACATGCAGGTGCCCGAGCATGCCGAGCGCATCCAGCACCTCACGGAAACGCTCAACAACGGCATCGCCCTCAAGCGCCGCATCATCGAGAACCTGCGCCCGTCCTCGCTGTCCAACCTGGGCCTGACGGCCTCGCTGGAAATCCTGACGCGCGACTTCGCCCAGAGCAGCAACGTGCAGGTGGAGATCAGCCTGGAGGAGGCTCACCTGTCCGACACGGCGCAGCTCACCGTCTACCGCCTGGTGCAGGAGTCGCTCACCAACATCGGCAAGTACGCCAACGCCCGCAAGGTGCTGGTGTGCGTGCACAACCACACCAACCACGTCTCGGTGCAGGTACGCGACGACGGCGCGGGCTTCGACACCACGCGCATCCGCGCCGACGCCCATGGCCTGCTGGGCATGCGCCACCGGGTCGAGGCCGCGGGCGGGAGTCTCACCGTGAGCTCCACCCCCGGCGAGGGCACCCTGGTCAGCGCCGTGCTGCCCCACCGGATCGCCTGAGCCGGTTCGGCGGCGTCCTACACCAGCGCACGCCCGCCACCTGCCCCCGCGCGGCGACTCCCACACTTAGAGTTCAGGTATGCGCTCCGGCGCATGCACAAACCGCGCGGCGCCATGCGCCCGTGCACAAAAGGAGTTGCTCATGTTGCACTACGCAGTGGTATTCCTGGTCATCGCCCTGGTGGCCGCAGTCTTCGGCTTCGGCGGCATCGCCGCAGGCGCCGTGGGCATCGCCAAGGTCCTGTTCTTCGTCTTCGTGATCATGGCCGTGGTGAGCTTCATCATCGGCCTGCTGAAGAAGAACTAGGACCGAACCCGCATCGCTCGCAGGCAGACGCCTGTGCCTCGCATCTTCCCTGAAAGGACGCATTCGTGACAGTTCAGACCACGACCAAGAAAGCATTGGAGACGGCGCACCAGGCCGCAGACGACATCCTCGACGGCGCCAGCGATACCGTGCAGTCCGCACGCGACATGGCCAACCACTCGCTGGACAAGGCCGACAGCCGCATACACCACCTGCGCCAGGACATGGACCCGCGGATAGACGACATCGCGGCCAAGGCCCAGGACCTCGCCAGCCGCGGCATCGCCTACTGCGCCAACACGAGCGACCGGGCCCGCCGCCAGCTCCGGCAGGCGGCCGACACCACCACCCGCTACGTGTCCGAGAAGCCCGGCACCTCGCTGCTGATCGCCGCTGCCGCTGGCGCAGCCTTCGCCACCGCCGTCATGCTGGCGCGCCGCAGCGGCGAGCGGCACTGAACGGGCCCGCCATCACGGCGCAACAGGCGCCAGCCGATCGGGCAGATCACAACCCCACGCGGCCAGGAGGGTGCAACAGGCCGCGAGGGATTCCTCCAAGCACCCGAGTCATCACTCCATAACCCGAAAGGACACAACATGAAATACGCCAGCGCCATCGCCTTCGCCCTGCTGACGGGTGCCACCATCGTCTCCACCGGCTGCTCAGTGGCCCGGGACCAGCAGACGGTGGGCTCCTATGTGGACGACGCCGCCATCACCACGGCCGTGAAGGCCAAGATGGCCGAGGACAAGGGCGTTTCAGCCGCCGCCATCAGCGTCGAGACGCTCAACGGCACCGTCCAGCTGTCGGGCTTCGCCAAGTCGCAAGCCGAGAAGGACCGCGCCGAGTCCATCGCGCGCAACACCAAGCATGTGCGCGACGTGCGCAACAGCATCGTCGTGCGGCCTTGATGTAAACAACCCCCTGAGCGGCTGCGCCGCTTCCCCCTTCTCTCGCATCGCTGCGCGCTGCGGGAAGGGGGACGCCACCAGCGCGGCGGGGCGGCCCTTGCGCGGTGGCTCTGGCTTGGGTTGCGCCGGTTTCATAGGGTGCGTATCACACGACACGCGGTGAGAACCCTATACACCGATTACAGGTGGCGCTTTTTTATGCCTTGGCCACCCGGGCCTGCAGGCGCCGCAGCACGGCGGGCGAGACAAACTGCGCCACGTCGCCGCCCAGCTGGGCGATCTCGCGCACCAGGGTGCTGCTGATGAACTGGTACTGGCTGGCGGGGCTGAGGAACACCGTCTCGATCTGCGGCACCAGGGCGCGGTTCATGCCGGCGAGCTGGAACTCGTAGTCGAAGTCGGTGCCCGAGCGCAGGCCGCGCACCATGGCCGTGCCGCCGCGCGCGGCGGTGAATTCGGTCACCAGGCCCTCGAAGGGCTCGACCTGCACCTGCGGGCAGTCGGCCAGCGCCTCGCGCGCCATGTCCATGCGCTCGTCCAGGCTGAACATGGTTTTTTTATGGTGGGCAATGGCCACGGCCACGATGACGCGGTCGAACATCCGCGCCGCGCGCCGCAGCAGGTCTTCATGGCCCAGGGTGATGGGGTCGAAGGTTCCGGGATAGACGGCGGTGATCTGCGCCATGGCGTGGGCTTCCTTGCAGTGACTGGCGCCCGGTGCGGGCCCCGATGGGGCGGATTATGCAGCGCCGCGAGGCGGGCAGAATTAACAAGCCAAATCGGTCTCTGGCGCTTTATACGCAAGCGCCAACAGCTCATTTATTAATAGCATTCACTGCCGCCGCAGCAGGTGCGCATGCACGGCGCCGGCCTTCAGGTGGCGGTGCAGCACCAGGCCCAGGGGGTTCAGCTCGGCATCCGTCCAGGCGCTGGGCGCCTCCAGGTAAATGAAGCCGTCGGGCGCCACGGCCTGGGCTGCGGCCTGCAGCGCCGGGGCAAACAGCGCGCCGTCGAACGGCGGGTCGATCAGCAGCAGCTGCATGCTGGCCGGCGCGCACTGGCGCAGCGCGGCCACGCCGTCGTCGCGCTGCACGCGCACGGCCGTGGCCTGCAGGCGTTGGCGCAGCAGCTCCAGTTGCCGAACAAGTCCCGCGTCACCCTCCACCAGCAACACACTGGCCGCGCCGCGCGAGGCGCATTCAAAGCCCAGCGCGCCGGTGCCGGCAAAGGCGTCCAGGCAGCGCCAGCCGGTCAGGTCCTGGCCCAGCCAGTTGAACAGGGTCTCGCGCACGCGGTCCGGCGTGGGACGCAGGCCGGGGCGCTCGGCCACGGGCAGGCGCGTGCGCTTCCATTGGCCGCCGATGATGCGCACCTCGCCCGCGCCGCGCGCGGCCCCGGGCTTGGCGGCGGCCTTGGGGGCGGGCTTGGCGCGCCTGGCCGGGCCGCTCAAGGCTGGCCCCCGACGATCACCGTGGCCATGCGCGCGGGCTGCAGGTGGCGCTGCATGGCGGCGCGCACCTCGGCCAGGCTGAGGGCGTTGACGCGCGCCGTCCAATGCTCCAGATAGTCCAGCGGCAGGTCGTTCCAGGCGATATTGGCCACGTTGGCCAGCAGCTTGCGGTTGCTGTCTATGCGCAGCGCAAAGCCGCCTATCAGGTTGTCCTTGGCGGCGCGCAGCTCGGCCTCGGTGGGGCCGTCGGCCACGTAGCGCGCCAGCGTGTCATGCGCCACCTGCACGGCTTCGGCCGCCTGGTCCGGGCGCGTCTGCAGGCCGATGACGAAGCCGCCCCGGTTCAGCCCCGGCGAGAAGTCGCTGTATACGCTGTAGGACAGGCCGCGCTTTTCGCGCACCTCCTGCGTCAGGCGCGAGGTAAAACCCCCGCCGCCCAGGATATGGTTGCCCACCAGCAGGGCCAGAAAGTCCGGGTCGCGCCGCGCAATGCCCAGCTGGCCGATCAGCACCTGGGCCTGGGCGGCGGCGAAGGGGATGTCCTCGCGCACGGCCTTTTGCAGCGGCTGGGCATCGGGCACGGCGGGCAGCGGCGCGCAGTCGGCAGCGCCGCGCGCGGGTAGGCGCGCCAGCAGCCGCTGCACCAGGGCCTGGGCCTGGACGCGGTCGAGCGCGCCGACGATGCTCACGCGCGCGCGGCAGGCGGCCACGTTGCGCTCATGGAAGGCCTGCAGGTCTGGCACTTCAATGCGCGCCAATGTCTCTTCGCTGGGCTTCTGGCCATAGGGGTGGTCGCCATAAATGGCGCTGCCAAAGGCCTTGGCCGCCACCGGGCCGGGGCGGGTGTAGGACTCCTTGATGGCCGCGCTCCAGCGCGCGCGCTCGCTGGCCCACACGGCGGGCGGAAAGCTGGGCTGGGCGATCTGGCGCGCGGCCAGCTGGGCGGCGCGCTCCAGCAGGTCGGGCTCGGTGAGCGAGCGCAGCGCGTACTGGAAGCTGTCGCGCCCGGCCTGGGCGCCAAAGCTCGCGCCCAGATCGGCCCAGGCCTCGCCCAGGTCGTTTTCGTCCATGGCGGCCTCGTTGGCCGCGCCGGCCGCCACGCCCTTGGCGCTCATCAGCGCGGCGGCGGCGGCCAGGCCGGCCTGGGGCGCGGGGTCGCGGCGCGAGCCGGCATCAAAGTCGATCTGCACATCGACCATGGGAATGGCCGGGCTGTGCACCAGCCAGACGCGCGCGCCGCTGGCGTCCGTCCAGTGCTGTATCGGCAGCAGCGCCCAGGCGTTTTGCAAGCCAAACAAGGCTCCAGCGCTTACCAGTAAAGCGCGAGCAGCTATCTTTTTCATAGAAATATTCATGATTCGCCGCCCCGGTCAGTGCATGCGTGTGCCATCGGCGGGCTTGGGTGCGGCGCGCTTGGCGCCTGCCGCCAGCGGCTGGGGCAAGAGCGTGGCCACGGTGAGCTGGTCGTCGCCAAAGTAGCGCGCGGCGACGGCCTGCACCTGCTCGGGCGTGACGGCACGCAGCAGCCTCAAAAGGCGTTCGTCGGCGTCCAGCGGCAGGCCCTGCACCCAGTTGCTGCCCAGATCGCTGGCCTGGCTGTAGAGCGAGTCGCGCGCGTAGATGGTGGAGGCCGCCCACTGCGTCTTCACGCGCGAGAGTTCGGCCTCGCTCACGCCTTCGCGTGCCACGCGCTCGAGCTGCGCACGCAGCGCGGCCTCGACTTGGGCTGCCGTCTTGCCGGCTGCCGGCACGCCGGTCAGCATGAACAGCGCCGGCCCGCGGCCGAACACCGAGGCATGGCTGTCAGCGCTGTCGGCCACGCGCTCGGCGCCTTGCGTCAGCGCCCGCTCCAGGCGCGCGCCGTCATAGCCGCTGAGCACGGCCGACAGCACCATCAGGGCCAGGCCGTCGCGGTCGCCGTCCTGCATGTCCTCGATGCGCTCCACGCCCGGCACATGGAAGGCCAGGGCCACATAGGCCTGCTCGGCCGGCGCCTTGAAGTCGATGCGGCGCAGGCCCTTTTGCTCGGGCTCGGTGCGGGGCTTGCGCGCCGGCAGCGCGCGCGCGGGAATGGCGCCATAGGTCTTTTGCGCCAGCGCCAGCACCTGCTGCGGGTCCACGTCGCCCGCGACCACCACGGCGGCATTGCCCGGCGCGTACCACTGGCGGTAGAACTGGCGCGCGTCGTTGGCGGTCAGAGAGTCCAGGTCGCTCATCCAGCCCACCACCGGGCGGCGGTAGGGCGAGGCGATGAAGGTGGCGGCGTACAGCTGCTCGATCAGCGCGGCGCGCGGCTGATCCTCGGTGCGCATGCGGCGCTCCTCCTTGACCACCGCCAGCTCCTTGGTGAACTCGGCGTCCGGCCACTGGTTATGGGCAAAGCGGTCGGACTCCAGCCGCATCACGTCGGCCAGCCGATTGGCCGGAATCTGCTGGTAGTAGCCGGTGTAGTCGCGGCTGGTGAAGGCGTTCTCCTGGCCGCCCAGAGCCGCGACACGGCGCGAGAACTCGCCGGGCGCCAGCTTCTTCGTGCCCTTGAACATCATGTGCTCGAGCACATGGGCCACGCCCGAGCGGCCATCGACCTCGTCCATGGAGCCCACGCGCAGCCACACCATGTGCATCGCCGTGGGCGCGCGCCGGTCCGGCTGCACGATGAGCTGCATGCCGTTTTTCAGCGTGAACAGCTGCGCGCCGCTAGCCGTGCTGGCCTGGACCAGCAGCGCCGGCGGCGCCGCCGCGGGTGGAACATCTTGTGCCGGGGTTTGCGCTGCGGCAGACAGGCAGGCCAGCAGGCCTAGGAGGGGGATGGCGCGTTTCATAGAATGGCTGCGATTCTAAGAACCCAGCCAATGTTCAGTTTTTTCAAGAAAAAATCCACTGCGCCCGCCGAGGCGCCCATCGAGACGCCCGCCGCGCCGCCGCCAGACACCGAGACCAGCGCCAGCGGCGGCGCCATGGGCTGGCTGCGCAAGTCCTTTGGCGCAGCGCCCGCTGACCGTGAGGCGCCCGCCGACCAGGAAGCACCGGCCCTGCCGGCCACCACCGACAGCACGCCGCCCACCGTCGCCCTGCCCACCCCCAAGCCCGAGGGCGAGCGCCAGGGCTGGATGGAGCGCCTCAAATCCGGCCTGCGCAAGACCGGCAGCTCGATTGCCACGGTCTTCACCGGCACGCAGATCAACGACGCGCTGTACGAGGAGCTGGAGGATGCGCTGCTGATGGCCGACACCGGCGTCAAGGCCACGCAGCACCTGCTCGATGACCTGAAGCGCCGCGTGAAGGACAGCAAGACGACCGAGCCCGCCGCCGTCAAGGCCCTGCTGGCCGATGCCCTGGCAGACCTGCTCAAGCCGCTGGAAAAGCCACTGGTCATAGGCGAGCACCAGCCCACGGTGATCATGGTGGCGGGCGTGAACGGCGCGGGCAAGACTACGTCGATAGGCAAGCTCACCAAGCATCTGGCCGACCATGGCGAGACGGTGCTGCTGGCCGCGGCCGACACCTTCCGCGCGGCAGCGCGCGAGCAGCTGGGCGTATGGGCCACGCGCAACACCGTGGAAATCATCAGCCAGGAGGGCGGCGACCCCGCCGCCGTGAGTTTTGACGCCGTCACAGCCGGCCGCGCACGCGGCAAGGACGTGGTGCTGGTGGACACCGCCGGGCGCCTGCCCACACAGCTGCACCTGATGGAGGAGCTTAAAAAAATCCGCCGCGTGGTCACCAAGGCCGAGGCCAGCGCCCCGCACGAGGTGCTGTTGGTAATCGACGGGAACACCGGCCAGAACGCCCTGACCCAGGTGCGCACCTTTGACGACGCACTGCAACTCACCGGCCTGATCGTCACCAAGCTGGACGGCACGGCCAAGGGCGGCGTGCTCGCGGCCATCGCCCAGGAGCGGCCGGTGCCGGTCTATTTCATCGGCGTGGGCGAGAAGGTGGAAGACCTGGAAACCTTCAACGCACGCGAGTTTGCGCAGGCGCTGCTGGCCTGACTCACCCGTCCACCTGCTGCGCCACCCAGCCTGCGTAGTCGGCCTCGGCCTCTACGGTGTGGGTCAGCAGCTGCGGCACCTGATACGGGTGCTGCGCGCGCAGCCAGTCGCACAGCGCGCCTGCCGCGGCGGGCAGGGTCTTGCACACCAGGCGCCATTCGGCGTCCTCCTGCTGGGCGCCCTGCCAGACATAGTGCGAGGCGATGGCCTCGACCTGCACGCAGGCCGCCAGGCGCGAGCGCACCGCGCCGGCCGCCAGGCGCTGCGCGTCGGCCGCGCTGGCCACGGTGGTGGTCACGACGGCAAGCGGGTGTGCGGCGCCTGGCATGGGTTCACCGGCTTATTTCTTGACCAGGTAGCAGCTGCTCTTGGCCAGCGGCTGGAAGGCCTTCTCGCCGGCAATGGTGTCCAGCACCTTGTAGTAGTCCCAGGGGCCCTTGGACTCCTTGGGCGACTTGACCTGCACCAGGAACATGTCGTGCACCATGCGCCCGTCCTCGCGCACATAGCCGTTTTGCGAGAAGACGTCATTGATCTTCATCTTCTTCAGCTGGCCGGCCACCGCCAGGCCATCGTCGGTCTGGGCCTGCTCCACGGCCTTCAGGTAGGTGGTCACGGCCGAGTAGATGCTGGCCTGGTTCATCGAGGGCATCTTCTTCATGCGCGCCTGGTATTTCTGTGCCCAGGCGCGCGACTCGTCGTTGCGATCCCAGTAATACGCCGTGGCAAACACCAGGCCCTGGCCCTGCTCCAGCCCCAGGCCATGGACGTCGTTGATATACATCAGCTGCGGCACGATGGTGGTCGTCTTGTTCATGCCGAACTCGCGCGCGCCCTTGATGGTGTTGATGGAATCGTTCGTGGCATTGGCCAGGGCCACCACCTGGGCCTTCGATGCCTGGGCCTGCATCAGAAAGGACGAAAAATCACCCGCATTGAACGGGTGGTAGACCGTGCCCAGCACGCGGCCCCCGCCCTCCTTGACGAAGTTGGTGATGATCTCCGAGGTCACCTTGCCGTAGGAGTAGTCCACCGCGATGATGAACCAGTCCTTCTTGCCCTGCTTGAGCACCGCGTCCACGGCGGCGCTGGCAATCGAGTACGAATCCACCGTGTAGTGGATCGCCGTGGGGGCGCAAAACTCGTTCGTCAGCGCGTTCGACAGGGCTCCCGTGGCAATGGCGATCTTGTTGCGCTCCTTGGCCAGAACGTTCACGGCCGAGGCGATGGCCGAGTTGTTCAGGTCGATGATCATGTCCACGCCCTCGGCGTCCCACCATTGGCGCGCCTTGGCGCCGCCGATGTCGGCCTTGTTCTGGTGGTCGGCAAACACCACCTCCACCGGCTTGCCGAGCACCTTGGCGCCAAAGTCCTCCACGGCCATCCGCGCGGCCTCCACCGAACCGCGGCCGCCCGAGTCGGAGTACTGGCCCGACATGTCGCTCAGCACGCCAATCCTGACCCTGTCGTCGGAAATACCAGCGGCATTTGCGCCAAATACCATCAAAACCCAGGTAGTTGTTGCGGCTACAGCTATATTTTTTGAAATCATCCAGGTCTCCTTTGTTGTCGTTTGCAATGGCCAGGCAAGGTTTCAGGCGCCCTCTGGCGTCAGAATCTGCCGCCCCACGGCCTTGCCCTCTTCCAGCGCCACCAGGGCCGTGAAGGCCTTGCTGAAGTGCATGCAGGTGGTGGGCACGCTCTGCAATTGCTTGTCCTTGACCAGTTGCATCAGCTCCTGCAGCTCGCGCAGGTTGCCCACGTAGGTGCCCTGGTAGGTGATGGCGCGCAGGGCCATCGATGGCGTGGGCAGGTCGATATGACCGCCAAACAGGCCGATCTGTACCAGCTGCCCCCCCTTGGTCAGCAGGTCGATGCCGGCCTGCACCGTCTGGCTGGAGCCCACACAGTCGATGACGGCCCAGACGGCGCCACCGGCGGCCTGGCGCACCTGGGCCAGATAGCCGTCCTGCCGGGGGTTGAACACGGCCAGGGCGCCGGCCTGCATGGCTGCGGCATGCTTGGTCTCGTCGGGCTCGATAACGATCACGCCGGTACTGCCCATGGCCTTGGCAAGGCCGATGGCCATCAAGCCCAGGCCGCCAGCGCCAATGAGGACGAGCTTTTCATCGTGCAGCACCTGGGGCGGGATTTTCTTCAACGCGCTGTAGGTGGTCAGGCCCGAGCACGCATAGGGCGCGGCCTGCACCGGCGGCATGTCGCCAATGTCCACCAGGTAGCGCGCGTGCGACACCAGCACATGGTCGGCATAGCCGCCGGGCTGGAACACTCCCATGGACTTGCCGGCCAGGCACAGGTTTTCGTCGCCACGCTTGCATACGCTGCACTCGCCGCAGCCATGCCAGGGGAAGACCACGTAGCGCTTGCCGACGGTGACCCCCTGCACGGCGTCGCCCACGGCGATGACCTCGCCAGCGATCTCGTGGCCCATGGTCAGCGGCAGCTTCAGGCCACGGTCGGCCATGGACAGCTTCTTGCCATGGCCCAGGTCGTAGGAGCCATGCCAGATGTGCAGGTCGGAATGGCACACACCCGCGGCCTCGATGCGCACCAGCACCTGGTCGCCCACCGGCCGGGGCGTGGCACGCTCGCTCTTGACCAGGGGCTGGCCGCACTCGATCACGTCATAGCTGATCATCTTGTCTCCTTTGGTTGTCATAAGGGGCTAACGGCACAGTTTATGGCCGTGAAAGCAGGTTGCACCGCCACCAGTCACGTCCGCGACACGGGACATTCCCCCATGACAAGCGACGCGAGATCTTTCCCATACAGGCCGTGGAACTTTGGCTTTAGCACTCGATCACAGAGAGTGCTAACATGAACCCCATGCAAGAAAGGACTTCTGATATGGCTCTCCAGTCTGCATCCGCCGTGACGACCCTGGCACCCGCGAACCCGTGGGCGCTGGTGCCACCGCTGGGCAATCTGGATGCGTATATCTCCGCCGTCAACCGCCTGCCGCTGTTGACGCTCGAAGAAGAGCAGCGCTTTGCACGCCAGCTAAAGGACGACAACGATGTCGAGGCTGCCGGGCGCCTGGTGATGTCGCACCTGCGGCTGGTGGTATCTATCTCGCGCCAGTACCTGGGCTATGGCCTGCCGCATGGCGACCTGATCCAGGAGGGCAACGTGGGCCTGATGAAGGCCGTCAAGCGCTTCGACCCCGACCAGGGCGTGCGCCTGGTGAGCTACGCCATGCACTGGATCAAGGCCGAGATCCACGAGTACATCCTGAAGAACTGGCGCATGGTCAAGGTGGCGACCACCAAGGCCCAGCGCAAGCTGTTCTTCAACCTGCGCTCCATGAAGCATGGCTTCAAGGCCGACGCCATTGACGCCGACACGCACCGCGAGACCCTGTCCGAGCACGAGATTGATCTGGTGGCCGAGCAGCTCAACGTCAAGCGCGAAGAGGTCATCGAGATGGAAACGCGCATGGCCGGCGGCGATGTGCTGCTCGATCCCGCACCCAGTGACGACGGCGAGCAGGCCTTCGGCCCCATTGCCTACCTGGCCGACGCGGCCCATGAACCCACGGCCATGATCGAGTCGCGCCAGCGCGACCAGCTGGCCACCGACGGCATTGCCACTGCGCTTGCAAGCCTGGACGCGCGCAGCCGCCGCATCGTCGAGCAGCGCTGGCTGCAGGTGAACGACGATGGCTCTGGCGGCATGACGCTGCACGAACTGGCCGCCGAATACGGCGTGAGCGCCGAGCGCATCCGCCAGATCGAGGTGGCGGCGATGAAGAAGATGAAGCAGGCGCTGGTCGAATACGCCTGAGCAACTTGCCGCCACGGCAGATAATCCAGGCGCGCGGCCCACACGGGCCGCGCGCTTTTTTTGTTCCAGGAGTATTCCCATGTTTCGCTACTACTCCACCCGCCGCAACCTGCTGGCACTGGCTCTGGCGACGGTCTGCGGCTCCGCCGGGGCCGCCGACAAGGGCGCTGCGCCGGAAATGCCCTCCTGGCCTACCAAGCCCCTGCGCATCGTCGTGGGCTTTCCGCCGGGCTCCTCGCCCGACCTGACGGCGCGCAGCTTTGCCGAACCGCTGGCCCAGGCCCTGGGCCAGCCGCTGATCGTGGAGAACAAGGTGGGCGCGGGCGGCAACATAGCTGCGGACGCCGTGGCCAGGGCGCGCGATGGCCACACCATAGGCCTGTTCATCAACGGCAACCTGACGATTGCCAGGCTGCTCAACCCGCGCCTGCCCTACGACCCCGACAAGGATCTGGCGCCGCTGTCGCTGGTTGGCGTGTCGCCGCTGGTGCTGGCGGCGCCCGTGGGCCTGGGGGATGCGACCAGCGACGCGCGCGCGTTCCTGCAGGCCGCGCGCCAGGCCGGCAACCGCTGGAGCTATGGCACGCCGGGCGTGGGCACGATGGGCCATCTGGGCACCGAGCTGCTCAAGGCGCGCACCGGCATGGCGCCGGTGCATATCCCCTACCCCGGCTACCCGCAGGTGGCGACCGCCATGCTGGGCGGTCAGTTGCAGATGGCACTGCTGCCACCGGCCCTGGCGCAGGCCCAGGAGCGCGCCGGCAAGCTGCGCCTGCTGGGCGTGACCTCGGCCGGGCGCAGCGCGCTGGTGCCCCATGTGCCCAGCCTGGCCGAGGCCGGGGTGCGCGACTTTCAGCTGGAAATCTGGAACGCCTTTGCCGCTCCGGCCGCCATGCCGGCGCCGGTGCGCGCACGGCTGTCCGCCTTGATCAGCGAGATCGCGCGCAGCCCCGAGGTGCGGGCCAAGCTGTTCCAGCAGGGCTGGCAGGCCGTGGGTTCATCCAGCGAAGGGCTGGCCAACCGCATGCGTGCCGACACGGCCGCCATGGGCCGCGTGATCCGCGAGCAGGCCATCCGGGCGGAATAGGCGCGGGTCAGCGCCCTTCATCGAGCAGCGCGCGCACGTCCGCGGCCAGGCTTTGCGCACCTGCGCCGTAGCGGTGGTAGACACGCAAGCGGCCCTTGGTGTCGTAGACATAGCTGCCGGCCGAATGGTCCATGGTGTAGCTCGTCGGTGTCTGGCCATCCACGCGCTTGAAGTAGATCTTGAAGTCCTTGGCCACGGCCACCAGCTGCTCGGGCGTGCCACGCAGGGCGATGAAGCTGGGGTCGAAGCTGGCCATGTAGGCCTTGAGCATCTCGGGCGTGTCGCGCTCGGGATCGACGGTGACGAAGATGCCCTGCAGCTTGTCGCCGTCGGCGCCCAGCGAGCGCTTGACCTCGGCGAGCTCCGACATCGAGGTCGGGCACACATCCGGACATTGGGTGTAGCCAAAGAACACCACCACCACCTTGCCGGCAAAGTCCTTGATGCTGCGCTCCTTGCCGAACTGATCGGTCAGCGGCAGGTCGCGCCCGTACTCGGCGCCCGTCAGATCCACGCCCTGGAACTTGGGGCCCTTTGGAGAACAAGCAGAAAAAATGCCTGCGGCGCCCACCCATAAAGCGCCGATAGCTATCTTTTTAAGAGTATTACGTTTCAACATGGTTGGAAATCAAAACACATAGTGATCCACCAGCAGCGCTGCAAACAGCAGGCTCAGGTGGACCAGGGAGAAGCGGAAGGTCTTGCGCGCCAGCGCATCCGAATAGTCGCGCCACAGCCAGTAGCCGTACAGGCAAAAGCCCGTGCCCAGCAGCACGGCGGCGGCCAGGTAGATCCAGGAGCTCATGCCATAGACAAAGGGCATGAGGCAGCCGGCAAACAGGATCAGCGTGTACAAGAACACCTGCAGCCGCGTGTATTCGCTGCCATGCGTGACCGGCAGCATGGGCAGGCCGGACTTGCGGTAGTCCTCCACGCGGTACAGGGCCAGGGCCCAGAAATGCGGCGGCGTCCATAGAAAGATGATCAGGAACAGGATCAGCGCCTCGGCGCCCACATCCCCCGTCATGGCGGCCCAGCCCAGCACCGGCGGCATGGCGCCCGAGGCGCCGCCGATGACGATGTTCTGCGGCGTGCGCGGCTTCAGGATCACCGTGTAGACCACCGCGTAGCCGACAAAGGTGGCAAAGGTGAGCCACATGGTCAGCGCATTCACCCACCAGTACAGCAGCGCCGAGCCGGCCGTGCACAACAGGGCCGAGAACGCCAGCGCCTGCCGGTTGGACAGCTCGCCCCTGGCCGTGGGGCGCCAGGCGGTGCGTTTCATCCGGGCGTCGATATGCCGCTCCACCAGGCAGTTGAAGGCCGCGGCCGCTCCGGCCACGAGCCAGATGCCGGCGCTGGCGATGGCCATCAGCCCCCACTGCGCGCGGCTGGGCAGGCCGGGCACGGCTAGCACCATGCCGATGAAGGCGCAGAACACGATGAGCTGCACCACGCGCGGCTTGGTCAGCGCATAGAACTGCGCCAGGCGCGACGGCAGCGCCCCGGCACCGGCCATGCCGAATGGGCCGGCGGGCGCCGGCGCGGGGGATGGGGTGGGCGCCAGGCTCATGCAGAAACCCTCTTTGCGGCCGGCTGCCTTGCCTGCACATGGGCTGCCCTGGCCTCGGCCGTGGCGCTGCGGCTGGCAACCAGCGCCCAGGTCAGCACCACCACCAGCGCCGCCGCCCCGCCCGTATGCAGCACCGCCGCCACCAGCGGCCAGTCCAGGATCACGTTGGACAGGCCGGTGAGCAACTGCAGCGCTCCCAGGCCCGCCAGCCAGCGCGCCTGGTCGCGCAGCAATTGCGCGCGCAGCAGACGCCACACCAGGAGCGCCAGCACCAGCAGCACGCCATAGGCCGCCAGGCGGTGCACGTAGTGGATGGCGGTCAGGGCGGCAAAGCCGATCAGGCTGCCGTCCTGCAGATGGCCCAGTTCGCGCCAGATCTGGAAGCCCTCGCTGAAGGCCATCTCGGGCCACCAGCTGCCCTGGCACTGCGGAAAGGTGGTGCAGGCCAGCACCGCATAGTTGGTACTGACCCAGCCGCCAAGCACGCTTTGCAGCGCCACCAGCGCCATCGCGCCAGCCAGCAACCAGCGCAGGCCGCCTGGCAGCGCCACGGGGGCCACGCCCTTGGTGTGCTGCGTCTGGCGCACGGCCTGCAGGCACAGCAGGGCCAGCAGCACCAGGCCGCCAATCAGGTGCAGCGTGACGATGGCCGGAAACAGCTTCATGGTCAC
>Ga0209792_1000915_pt1:0-12500 | contig 16498 bp, 15 predicted proteins | sample EBPBio142005_DNA_FD_185860 | JGI IMG/M metagenome (GOLD analysis project Ga0209792, IMG submission 185860) | Wastewater treatment Type I Accumulibacter community from EBPR Bioreactor in Madison, WI, USA - Reactor 1_6/14/2005_ DNA (SPAdes)... | ecosystem: Engineered > Bioreactor > EBPR >... | reverse complement strand
TTCGCCGAGGGCGGGCAGCCGGAGGAGCGCTATGCCGAGTCGGCCCAGGATATGCCGGATGCCGACGTCACCATCGTCAAGCGCGATCTCGGCGACCTGACCCTCCCCTCGGGCAAGCCGCAGCTCAGCGACGCCGAGGTGATCTCGCAGATCGAGGAAGAGCGCGCCAACCTGGCGAATTCCGGCCGCCAGCGCGCTTTGCCGATCCCGCCGCAATTGATGCTGAGCCGCACCCTGACCGGCGCGGCGACGCCGGGCACCGATATCCTCGGCTATGCGCCCGCGACCGATACCCGCTTCTCCGGCATCGAGGTCCGCGTCGTGCCGGAGAACGTCACCAACGCCCCGAAGACGCCGATCCCGGCCTCGCGCGAGCCTCTCGTCGAGGACAAGCTGCTGATGGCCAAGCGCGGCGAGAATTTCGAGCAGGCCATGCGCGGCGCCGGCGTCGCCCCCGAGCAGATCCGCACGATCATCGCGGCCTTCGGCGGCAAGGTCCGCACCTCGGCCCTGCCTGACGGCCAGGTCCTGCAGGTGCTCTACGCGCCAGGCCCTCGCCCCGGCGACCCCCGCCAGATCATGCGCGTCTCGCTGCTCAGCAACGGCCAGCCCGACGCCACCGTGGCGATGAACGACAAGGGCGCCTTCGTACCGGTCGACCTGCCGCGCCAGGAACCGGTCGGCCCGCAGAAGCCGCAGCGACGCAACACCGATGACGGCGACGAGGACGAGGGTTCGGGCGCCGCCCGGCTCTACGAGAGTCTCTACGAGACCGGCGCGCGGCATGACCTGCCGCGGCCGCTGATCGACGAGCTCGTCCGCATCTTCTCCTATGATCTCGACTTCCAGCAGCGCGTCCATGGCGGCGACAATCTGGAGGTGATCTTCACCGAGGAGGACGAGGGCGAGCGCGCCGAGATTTTGTCAGCGACCCTGACGGTGAACGGCGAAGCGCGCCGGGTCTTCCGCTATCAGGCCCCCGATGACGGGCTGATCGAGTATTTCGACGACGAGGGCAAATCGCTGAAGAAGTTCCTGCTGCGCAAGCCGATCGCCGATGGCGAGCTGCGCTCCGGCTTCGGCATGCGCTACCACCCGATCATGCGCTATTCGAAGATGCATACCGGCGTCGACTGGTCGAACCGGATCGGCACGCCGATCCTCGCCGCCGGCAACGGCACCGTGCTCAAGGCCGGCTGGTCCTCCGGCTATGGCAAGCACACCGAGATCCAGCACGCCAATGGCTATGTCACCACCTATTCGCACCAGTCGAATTTCGCCAACGGCATCGTGCCGGGCGCCAAGGTGCGGCAGGGGCAGGTCATCGGCTATCTCGGCAATACCGGCCTCTCCACCGGCCCGCATCTGCATTACGAGGTTCTGGTCAACGGCAATTTCGTCAACCCGATGAAGATCCGCGTGCCGCGCGGGCGCGAACTCCAGGGCACGACGCTCGCCGAGTTCAAGCGCCAGCGCGACGAGATCCGTGGCCTGATCGAGAAAGCCGGCGGCACGCTCGCGCAATTGCGCTGAGCGCATGACAGCAAAGCGTTAGAACCTCCGCTCCGCTTCGGCTGCTTGACAGCGCACCCGCAAGCGGACACCGCGGAGGGAGGCGTTCCTTTCTCGCGCGAGTTCCGAAGCCATGCTCGCTTCCCTCCTCGTCGTCCTGCCCGTCTTCGGGCTGATCGGCCTCGGCTATCTCGCACGCTGGAGCAAGCTCCTGCGCGAGACCACGGGCGAAGGTCTGTCGGATTTCGTCTTCGTCCTCGCCGTGCCCTGCCTGCTGTTCCGGACGCTCGCCAAGGCCGACATCCCCATGACCCAGCCCTGGGGATACTGGATCGCCTATTTCGCCGGCCTCGCCGTGGTCTGGGCGCTGGCGATGGTCATTGCCGCCAGGTTCTTCGCCCGGAAGGGGCCGGAACTCGTCGTCTCCGGCTTTGCCGCCGCGCAGTCGAACACCGTTTTCGTCGGCGTCCCCATGATCCTGAAGGCCTATGGCGATGCCGGCGCCGTGCCGCTCGGTCTGCTGCTCGCCGTCCATCTGCCGGTCACGATGACGGCGGCGACGCTGCTGGCGGAAGGGCGCTCGGCCTCGATCCCGCAATTGATCAAGCGCCTCTTCACCCATCCGATCATCATCGGCATCCTGCTGGGATCGGCGGCCCGTCCATTCATCGCCTACATTCCCGAGCCGGCCTGGACGCTGGTCGATCTGCTGGCAGGCGCTGCCGTGCCCTGCGCACTGATCAGCCTGGGCATCGCCATGCGCCGCTACGGCCTCGAATCCGGCCTCGCCTTGCCGGCGGTCCTCAGCGGATTGAAGCTCGGCCTGCATCCCCTGCTGGTCTACTGGCTGGCGACGCGTGTCTTCGAAATGCCGGCCCACTGGTCCGGCGTCGCCGTGCTGTTCGCGGCCTGCCCGTGCGGGATCAACGCCTATCTCTTCGCCGAGCGCTATCGGCAGGGCGTGGCCGATGCATCGAGCGCGATCACGCTCTCAACCCTGCTCTCCCTGTTCACCACAGCCGCCTGGCTGACTTTCCTCGGCGTCGGCTGAGAGGTTCAGACGAAGCCGAGCTGCCGGCGGATCTCTGCCGCGGTGATCCCGTCGGCGCGCAAATCCGCGAGGCCCTGCGAATCCCGGCTCTTGGCGAGCTTCTGCCCATCCTTGTCAAGCAGCAGGCGATGGAAGTGATAGAGCGGCGTCGGCAGGCCGAGGAGGTGCTGCAGCAGGACATGGACATCCGTCGCCGCTTCGAGATCGCGGCCGCGCACGACATGGGTCACGCCCTGCAGCGCATCATCGATGGTGACCGCGAGATGGTAGCTCGTCGGCACGTCCTTGCGGGCGAGCACCACGTCGCCCCAAAGTTCCGGCACGGCCCGGACAACGTGCCGGGTATCCTGCGCGTCGAAGACCGTATACGCCAGCGATTGCCCCGCCGCTGCGAGCGCCGCCGTCATGTCCAGCCGCAGCACATGCGGTTCCCCGGCCGCGATGCGCTGCGCCGCATCGTCGGAAGCGAGCCCCTTGCAGGAACCGGGATAGAGCGGCGCGCCATCCGGATCGACCGGCCAGGGCTGCCCGGTCGCGGTTTCCCGCGCCGCGACCGCATTGCGGATCTCCTGCCGGGAGCAGAAGCAGGGATAGACCAGCCCGCGCCGGCGCAGCCTCTCCAGCGCTGCGGCATAATCGTCGAAATGCTGGGATTGCCTGCGGAAGCCGGGTTCGAAATGAATGCCGAGCCAGGCCAGGTCGGTCTCGATCCCCTCGACGAGGTCTGGTCGGCATCGGGTCAGGTCGATATCCTCGATCCGCAGCAGCAGGCGCCCGCCGAAACGCCGGGCCAGCGCCTCATTGGTCAGGGCCGACAGCGCATGGCCAAGATGAAGCCGCCCGTTCGGGCTCGGCGCGAAGCGGAAAACGGGTGGAGCGGACTGCATCGATCCTGTCTAGGCATTGCACGCGACCGCGCCAAGCCGCTGCCTGCTGACGAAAGCCGTCGCCTCTGCCATCGATGCTGGGACCATGATCGAGAGAATCACATCAAACGCCGACCTCGAGGAAGGCATGGCCGCGCTGGTCGCCCTGCACCCGGACTGGCAGCCGATCGTCGCGCGCACCGGCCTGCCGCCCTTGCGGCTGCGCGAGGGCGGTTTTCCCGGCCTCGCGGCGATCATCGTCTCCCAACAATTATCGGTCGCGAGCGCGCGCGCCGTCTGGAACCGCTTCGCCGGGGTTTTCGTGCCGCTCACGCCAGAGCGTGTCCTGGCCGCGACCGATGACGACATGCGCCTGTCCGGCCTGTCGCGGCCGAAGCAGCGCACCCTGCTCGCGCTCGCGACCGCACTGGTCGAGCGGCGCTTCGCCTTCGAGGCGCTCGAACACGCCTCACCCGAGGAGGTTCATGCGCAGATGACGGCAATCTCCGGCATCGGTCCCTGGACGGCGGATGTCTATCTGCTGTTCTGCCTCGGCCATCGCGACGGCTTCGCCGCCGGCGACCTCGCCATCCAGGAAGCCGCCCGCCACGCCTTCGGCCTCGCGGCCCGCCCGAAGCCGGCCGAGCTTCAGACCATGGCGGAAGCCTGGCGGCCCTGGCGCGGCGTCGCGGCGCGGCTGCTCTGGGCGGACTACGCCCTGCTGAAACGCCGCGAGGGCATCAACGCCTGAGGCGCGTCGCATTTTTAACAAGAGCGCGGGTCATCCCGGACGCAGCGAAGCGGAGATCCGGGATCCATGCCTGAACTTTTATCGGGAACGTTCCGGCATGGATCCTGGGTCAAGCCCGGGATGACGGCGTGTTTCCTCGCAAAAGCGAGAGGCGAGGAGACGTAATCCGGGATCAGCCCCGCGTGATCTTCAGCGCCGCCTGCGCGGCCGCCTTCAGCATCCCTGAATCGCTCATCACGGTGACCATGCGCGCACCCATCTCGAGGCCCTGCTTGGCGCGCTCCGCCGTCGCGCAATAGAACGCGACCGGCTTGTTCACCGCCGAGGCGCGGGCGACGACATGCTTGAGCGCTTCATCGACCTCGCGCGCGGTGGCATCGACCTTCGCCCCGCCCGACAGCGCGATCGACAGGTCGGACGGCCCGACGAAGAGCGCGTCGATCCCGTCCAGCGCCAGAATGTCGTCCACGATCGCCATCGCCTCGCGCGTCTCGATCATCGCGAAGGTCATCGAGAAGCTGTTGGCGGTCTTGAGATAGCTGTTCTGGTCGAGGCCCGAGGCGCCGAGACCGCCATAGCTGCCCCAGCTCCGCTCGCCCATCGGCGGATATTTGGCATAGGCCGCGAAACGGCGGGCGTCTTCCATCGTGTTGATCATCGGCGCGATGACGCCGGAGACGCCGCTGTCGAACAGCTTCGAGACGTTCTGGAATTCGCCGACCGGAATGCGCGCGATCACGGGCTTGCCGGCCGCATTGATCAGCGGAATCGCGCGAATGACCTCGGCCAGCGTGATCGGCCCGTGCTGCATGTCGAGCGTGATCGCATCGAAATCCTCCTGCGCCAGGATCGCCGAGATCGAGGGATCGGGCAGGCCGCACCAGGCCGAGACGACGCTGTCACCCCGGGCGAAACGATCGGCGAGGGAAGCGAGGACTGTGGGCTTGGCCATGATGCGTTCATCCGTGTCTGGCCGCATTCCGGGCGTTGCGGCGGTCGCTGCAGGTTGACCAGTGCCGGGCCGGAAATGCAAACGGGCGCCCATGCGCCCGTTTCAGAGACGTCCTGCGTCAGCCGGGATGCACCCGAAAACCGGTCGGAGAATTCACAGCGGAATTCCCGATCGGTCTTGTCAGCGCCCGGCCTGGATGTCGTCGGCCGCCTTGATCAGCAGCTCGGTCATCACGGTGCGGATTTCGGTATCGGCGACGGTGATGCTGGCCAGCGCGAAGTCGTTCTTGACCTTGCGCACCACGTCCTCGTCGCCGGCCTCTTCGAAATCGGCCACGACGACCGACTTGGCATAGGCCTCGGCATCGGCGTCGCTCTTGCCGAGCTTCTCGGCAGCCCAGAGCCCGAGCAGCTTGTTGCGCCGGGCGGTCGCCTTGAAGCGCAGCTCCTCGTCATGGGCGAACTTGTTCTCGTAGGCGTCCTTGCGCTGGTCGAAGGTCGTCATGCGGCGTCCATGTCCTTGTCTGGGGAATATGTCACTCAACCATATAGGTTGCTCGCGAGGCGAGAGCCAGCCTCGATCAGGGTCTTCAGCGGTCTTTAAGCGTCCGAAGGCCTCCGGACGCCGATTTGTTGCGTTTGCGGCGCAGACACTCCATATAGCAGGCGCGAGGGCGCCCTTGGCGCTCCCGCTCACAACCGGCGCCGTTGCCGCCGCTGGATTCGCCTTGTGCGGCTCCGGCAAGCCGACGGCGAAGGACAAGAACAGATCAGGGGCCAGATCCCGCCGCGACCCCATCGCGTCCAGAGAAGGGCCAACCTTTGGATTTCCTCAAGCCACGGTACATACCCATGAATCGCCGCCGTCGCATTTACGAAGGCAAGGCGAAGGTCCTCTATGAAGGACCCGAGCCCGGTACGCTGATCCAGCATTTCAAGGATGACGCCACCGCCTTCAATGCCAAGAAGCATGAAGTGATCGACGGCAAGGGCGTGCTCAACAACCGCATCTCCGAGCACATCTTCTCGAATCTCAACGATATCGGGGTGCCCACGCATTTCATCCGCCGGTTGAACATGCGCGAGCAGCTCATCCGCGAGGTCGAGATCATCCCGCTCGAGGTCGTCGTGCGCAATATCGCCGCCGGCTCGCTGGCGACCCGCCTCGGCCTCGAGGAAGGCACGCAGCTGCCGCGCTCGATCATCGAGTTCTACTACAAGAACGACGCGCTGAACGATCCGATGGTCTCGGAAGAGCACATCACCGCCTTCGGCTGGGCGACGCCGCAGGAGATCGACGACATCATGGCGCTCGCCATCCGCGTCAACGACTTCCTCTCCGGCCTGTTCCTCGGCGCCGGCATCCGCCTCGTCGACTTCAAGATGGAGACGGGCCGCCTCTGGGAAGGCGAGATGATGCGCATCGTCGTCGCCGACGAGATCAGCCCGGATTCCTGCCGTCTCTGGGACATCAAGTCCAAGGACAAGATGGACAAGGACCGCTTCCGCCGCGACATGGGCGGCCTGATCGAGGCTTACTCCGAGGTCGCCCGCCGCCTCGGCATTCTCGGCGAGAACGAGAACCCCGGCCCGACCGGCCCGCGCCTGGTGCAGTGAGCGCCATCGCACAGCCACGATTGCCAATGAAACGGGAGCGCATGCGCTCCCGTTTTCATGTCGCGGCCGTGCTCTTGACCGGCGGCCTCCTGCTCGGTGCCTGCTCGCATCATTTCGGGCCGGGCATTGCCGATCTGCCGGCTTCGCAGGGTTGGCAGCCGCTGCCGATCGGCTCCTGGGTCCTGAATGACGGGCTCGAAGCCCGCTCCATGGTGTTCTGCCCGCGCGACACCTGCACGCGCCAGGGTTTTGCCGCCGTCATCGCCCTCGAAGGCGAGCAGGCCAGCGACATGGAAAAGGCCCTGTCGGAAAGCCCGGCGAGCCTCGGACAGGCCTTCGCTCGGCTGGCAGCGGCAAAGGCAGCCGAACGCCGTAAGGCGCAGCGCAAGCTGAAGAAGAAGCCGGACGCAAAACCGGAAGCCCGCAGCGCGACCGATGTCGCCCGCATCGATTCGACCGATGCCAAGGGCGTGCTCGTGACGATCCGCTCGCTCGACACCGCCGGCCGTCAGGCGACCACTGCGATCCTTTATGGCCGCGAGAGTGACCGTCTCGTGTTGGCGCTCGCCGTCAGCGAGACCGCCGAAGCCGCCCGCCGCGACGCCGAGGCCGCCTGGCGAGACCGCTGATTCACGTGAAACGGCGGGAAACGGTTGAGCCCGCCCCGATTCATCGTTAAGGCACCCCGTAACAATCCGCGTCCGGAGATCCCCATGAAAGCCCGCGTCACCGTCACCCTGAAGAACGGCGTGCTCGATCCGCAGGGCAAGGCGATCGAAGGCGCGCTGAAGTCGCTCGACATTGCCGGCGTGGAATCGGTGCGCCAGGGCAAAGTCTTCGACATCGAGCTCTCGGGCTCGAACAAGGCCGCCGCCGAGGCCGCCCTCAAGGCTGCCTGCGAAAAGCTCCTCGCCAACACCGTGATCGAGAACTACCGCGTCGAGATCGGAGCCTGAGCGATGAAAGCCGCCGTCATCACCTTTCCCGGCTCCAACCGTGAGGGCGACGTCGCCAAGGCGCTGAAGCAGGCCGGCGCCGAGGTCACCCATGTCTGGCACGGCGACACCGAATTGCCAGCCGGGACCGATCTCGTCGTGCTGCCGGGCGGCTTCTCCTATGGCGACTACCTGCGCACCGGCGCCATCGCCGGCCGCGCCCATATCATGGACGCGACCCGCGCCCATGCTGCACGCGGCGGCTATGTCCTGGGCATCTGCAACGGCTTCCAGATCGCCTGCGAGGCCGGACTTCTGCCCGGCATCCTCGTGCGCAATGCCCATCTGAAATTCGTCTGCAAGCGCCAGCACCTCAAGGTCGAGCGCAACGACACGCCCTATACCAGCGCCTATACCAAGGGTCAGGCGATCGATGTCTGCATCGCCCATGGCGAAGGCAACTACATCGCCGATGCCGAGACGCTCGCCCGCCTCGAAGGCGAAGGCCTCGTCGCCTTCCGCTATGCGGATGCTGAAGGCGCAGTCACCCCGGCGGCGAACCCGAACGGCTCGCTCAACAACATCGCCGGCATCTATTCGCCCGGTTTCAACGTGCTCGGCCTGATGCCGCACCCGGAGAACCTGATCGACTCGCTGGTCGGCGGCACCGATGGGCGCGGCCTGTTCGAAAGCCTCGTCGGCTCCAGGCGCGCGGCCTGAGGCGCAGCCTTCCCTTCTCCCCCTGCGGGAGAAGGTGGCTCGGCAAAGCCGAGACGGATGAGGGGTCGCTCAGGCCTCTCCGGTTAGCGCACAACCGACCATAAAGCGGTTCAGCACAGCGCGACCCCTCACCCCGGCCCTCTCCCGCAAGGAGAGAGGGGGGTGGGTCGTGCCCTGTCAGCGCACCTTCAACGCCCGCTGCAGCAGCTTGCTCGCTGCCGCCTGGTCGAGCGGGCCGACATGCTTGTCGAGAATATGCCCGTCCGGCCCGATGACGAAGGTCTCGGGCACGCCATAGACGCCCCATTCGATCGCGCCGCGCCCGGCCCGGTCGACGCCGACAGCCGAGAACGGATTGCCGAGCGCGCCGAGGAAGCGGCGGGCATTCTCAGCCTCGTCCTTGTAGTTCATCCCGACCAGCGCGACCTTGCCCTGCTTCACCGCATCGGTCTCGGCAAGGCCCATCAGCACGGGATGCTCGACGCGGCAGGGCGCGCACCAACTCGCCCAGACATTGACCAGCGTCGCCTTCCCCCCCGCGAGATCGGCATTGCCGAAGGCAGGGACGGGCTTGCCCTCCCGCTGCAATCCCTCCAGCGGGGCGAGCGTGATCGCCGGGGCGACACGCCCGATCAGGGCGGAGGGCACCTTGCTCTTGTCGCCGCTGAACAACCCGATGCCGAAGACGATGGCAAGCAGGCCGAAAATGATCAGCGGCGCGAGGAAGAACAGCGGTGAACGCCGCGTCGGTGCGGTCTCGGTCTGGCTCATGTCGTCTCCCGGCCCGAGCGGCGACCGGCGCCACGGCGCTCCAGCGCATCGAGCGCCCGCTTCTGGGCGGCGTGATCGCGCAGGATCGACAGCGTCAATCCGAGAAGAACCAGCGCCGAGGCGCCATAGGAAGCCAGGATGAAACCGGCATGCGGCCCGATTGCGTCGAGAAATCCGCTCATGCCGGCACTCCCTGCGCCGCCAGCCGGTCGAGCCGCTCCGCTTCGAGGATCGTCAGCGTCCGCACGCGACGGCGCATGATCTCGGCGCGCATCGCGACCATGTGCAGCGACAGCGCCATCAACGTGAAGCCGACGGCCAGGATCAGCAGCGGCCAGAGCATCGAGGGATGGATCGTCGGCCCGCCCATGCGCAGCACCGAGGCCGGCTGGTGCAGCGTGTTCCACCAGTCGACCGAGAACTTGATGATCGGCACGTTGACGAAGCCAACCAGCGTCAGGATGGCGACGGCCCGCGCCGCCCGCGAGGGATCGTCGAGCACCCGCCAGAGCGCGATCAGGCCGAGATAGACCAGCAGCAGCACCAGCATGGATGTCAGCCGGGCGTCCCAGACCCAGTAGGTGCCCCACATCGGCTTGCCCCAGAGCGACCCGGTGATCAGGCAGATCAGCGCGAAACAGGCCCCGATCGGAGCGGCCGCCTTCTGCGCGACATCGGCGAGGGGATGCCGCCAGACCAGCGTGCCCAACGCCGAAAGCGCCATCATCGAATAGAACATCATGGCGAGCCAGGCGGCCGGCACATGGATGAACATGATGCGGATGGTCTCGCCCTGCTGGTAGTCGGCAGGTACCTTGAACCAGGCGAGATACAGGCCGACGGCGATCAGCAGCGCCGCGATGGCAGAAAGCCACGGCAGCAGCACGGCCGAGAAGCGCATGAAGCGCGTCGGATTGGCGAGGTCGATCAGGCTGGCCATGATGCCGGCGATGTCATGTGCGGGAGCTTGAGCGCCATGGCGCATGCTTTAGCAATTTCGACGGGTTCCAAGCAATGCGTGGGAACTGGCTGCGACATCACGAACCGGAGGGGCATCGCTTAATCGGCCGAGCGCAGGGCCGCCGCCGCCGCGACCGTCCCAACCACGATCGCTCCCAGCGAAATCGCGCACAGGATCAGGAACGGCGTCAGGAAGGGCACGGTGCCACCGACAGCCGCATTCGCGGCGGACACGCCGAAGATCAGCACCGGCACCGTGAGGGGCGCGACCAGCACGGGCACGATCAGCCCGCCGCGCCTCAGGCTCGCCGCCAGCGCCGCCCCGCCCGCCCCGATGAAGCTCAGGGCCGGCGTGCCCACCAGCAGCGTCGCGACCAGCGGCAACACGCCTTCGCCCGGCAGCGCCACCAGCAGGCCGAGCAGCGGCGAAACCAGCGCCAGCGGCAAGCCCGTCGTCAACCAATGCGCCAACCCCTTGGCCAGCACCGCCAGTTCCAGCGGCAGGGCCGAAGCCCGGATCAGGTCGAGCGAACCGTCCTCCTCGTCGCTCTGGAACAAGCGGTCGAGCCCGATCAGAACGGAGAGCAGCGCCCCGAGCCAGAGGATCGCCGGACCGATCCGTGAGAGCAGGTTGAGATCGGGCCCCAGCGCAAAGGGCACGAGCACCACCATCGTCAGGAAGAAGACGAGCGCCAGCTCGCCGCCTCCCCCCGCCCGGCTTGCAACGGCAAGATCGCGCTTCAGGACTGCGAAAAAAGCGCGCTTCATGGCCCGATCCTGACTTCGCGCGCGCCGTCGAGCCCGAGCGGGCCGTGGGTTGCGGCCAGGATCGCACCGCCCTGCGCGAGATGATCGCGCATCAATCCGGCGACCATCGCCTGCGAGGCCGTATCGAGCGCCGAGAGCGGCTCGTCGAGCAGCCAATAGGGACGGCGCGAGACCAGAAGCCGCGCCAACGCGACCCGCCGCCGCTGCCCGGCCGAGAGATAGCCGGCCGGCAATTCCGCGGCATGGCCGAGCCCGACCGCCGCCAGGGCCTCGTCCGGAGTCGCTGCGGCATGCCCGAGCACGTCCTGCGCGAAGGCGAGGTTTTCGCGCGCGGTCAGCGCAGTCTTGAGCCCGTCGCGATGCCCGATGAGATGCGCAATCTCCGCGAGATCGGCCTCGTCCTCCACGCCCTCCAGCCGGATGCGGCCGCCATCCGGCCTGAGCCTTCCGCAGAGCATCGCGATCAGGCTCGACTTGCCGGCGCCGTTGCGGCCGGTCAGCGCGATGGCCTCGCCCGGACGCAGCGCAAAGCTCAAGCCTTCGAAGATCAACCGGCCGCCACGGCGGCAGGCGAGTTCTTCGGCGTGAAGGCTGGTCGGGGGAAAGGAAGCGGGTTTCAAGGCAGCGCTGCCGCAGATACGTCCGAGCTCATTTCGTTCATCTAGCGCGCTTCTTGGAATTGCTCTATAGAACCCGCGGCTACGCCGCACGCCGATCCGGCGCGGGGCTCGGGCACTCCCGAGGCGGCGCGCGCGTCATGCGCATTAGGCCTTCGAACGGCGGTGTCCGCAAGGGCGCTCCGGTCGCGACCGCAACCCCTTGATCAGGATCAAGCCCGAATGGCCTCGCTCGACTCATTCAAAGCCCGCAAGACGCTCACCGCCGGCGGCAAGACCTACACCTATTACTCCCTCCCCGATGCCGAGAAGAACGGCCTGCCGGGCATCTCGAAGCTGCCCTTCTCGATGAAGGTGTTGCTTGAGAACCTGCTGCAGTTTGAGGATGGCCGCTCGGTCACCAAGGCCGATATCGAAGGCTTCGTCGCCTGGCTCGAAGACAAGGGCACCGCCGGCAAGGAGATCGGCTTCCGCCCGGCGCGCGTGCTGATGCAGGACTTCACCGGCGTTCCGGCCGTGGTCGACCTCGCCGCGATGCGCGACGGCGTCAAGGCGCTCGGCGGCGACCCGCAGAAGATCAACCCGCTCGTTCCCGTCGATCTCGTCATCGACCACTCGGTCATCGTCGACGAGTTCGGCACGCCCAAGGCGCTCTCCCAGAACGTCGAGCTCGAATACGAGCGTAATGCCGAGCGCTACAAGTTCCTGAAGTGGGGCCAGGGCGCCTTCGACAATTTCCGCGTCGTCCCGCCCGGCACCGGCATCTGCCACCAGGTCAACCTCGAATACCTCGCCCAGACCGTCTGGACCCGCAAGGAGACCATCGACGGCGTCGAGGTCGAGGTCGCCTATCCCGACACGGTCGTCGGCACCGACTCGCACACCACCATGGTCAATGGCCTCGCCGTTCTCGGCTGGGGCGTCGGCGGCATCGAGGCTGAGGCCGCGATGCTCGGCCAGCCGCAGTCGATGCTGCTGCCG
>Ga0209792_1000909_pt1 | contig 16622 bp, 15 predicted proteins | sample EBPBio142005_DNA_FD_185860 | JGI IMG/M metagenome (GOLD analysis project Ga0209792, IMG submission 185860) | Wastewater treatment Type I Accumulibacter community from EBPR Bioreactor in Madison, WI, USA - Reactor 1_6/14/2005_ DNA (SPAdes)... | ecosystem: Engineered > Bioreactor > EBPR >... | reverse complement strand
CCCACTCCATCATCAACGAGGCCTCCAAACCCGCATGGTTAAAGGACTTCACCGTGATCGACATGGGTCTTTACCGTCGCTTTTACCGTCAGAAGCGCAGATCTTTTGCTGGCGCGGGAGATGGAGCGATTTGCGGGGGAGCGACGTTTTCGACATCATCATCAATCAAGCTCAAGGATACCTGCAACGAGGCAATCTGTTGAACTACTCCCGTCCGGCAGCTACGACGCATCGGCAGCATCGGCTATGACGTCTCGGGCTTCCCATTCGCCTTCACGCTCTTGCGTCACAAACTCCTTGTCCCAAACTCCCCACGACGCCCTCATTGGCACCCGCGCCATTGGGTTGTGCACGAACGTCAGTGGGCGTTCTGCACGAACCATGTTGCCGATTCCCAGCCGCGACCAAATGACACCGGATACTGGGGAAAAGCACTCGTCGAGGAAAGCCGTTCGCGGAATCGCCCCTGTTCGACGCTCAATTGTCAGCGACGACTCGAAGCCTTGAGCGACCGTCTGACCTGTAGCCCGATCTATCCGGACGAACTCGGCCCCGATCGGAAAAACTGCTGACAAGATCAGGGGCAGCCCGTTCTCAGGAATGTGCAGCCCGAAGCGGCCACCACCAATCGCAACGATGCGCACGTCTTCCTGGTGGATGACCCCTTCAGCAAGATAACGTTCAATGGCCTGGCTCTTAGTCCAGAGCGCGCTGGTGAGACGCAATTGTGCTTGGCGCAAGGGTGCAGGCTCAAATCCTCCGCCCTCGTTCATCGGTTGGGGACCTTGGACGTAGTCGGGGCCAGCTACGCCCCGGTCCGGCGCGATCGCTTCTATCCAAATGCGCCTGCCACCATCCAGGACGCAGATGTCTGGCTGGCCTCCCTCCCGTAGCCGATCCGCAGAAGGAAGCAATGATTTTCCGGCACCAATCAGTGCGCATCCCAGATACATCTCCCAGAATCGAGCATCGGGATCGCGGGCAAAGCCTTGTCGAAAATCGAGGTCCGCGTAGGGGGCATAGACGCTCCACATCTCTTCGAGCGCGCGCTGAAGTCGCTGCTCAGCGGCAAATCGCCCTTCGCGGATGTTGACGAATCCCAGGTCGAGGTTGTCTCCGCCGACGTCGAACAGACTCGTCATGGCGCTTCGCCCTCAATGGGACCGACATGCGACCAACGCATCGAATTCAACTCCTCGACTGCCGCGCAGGCTTATTCGAGCGACTCACCGCTGTTAGACGTTCGATCCGCGCGGCGCTGTCACACAACGCCGCATCCGTCATCTGCGCTAGTACGCGCAAACCAACCCTCACGACCTCGCTTTGGTTCATCAACATTCCCTGGGTGGCGCACCTGAGCCTTAGCGTCTCAATGAGCTGCGCGTCAGCCTCTTGCATGGAAAATGCGCGCCTAACCACTGGCTTGGCGTGGCCTGTCTTCTTGGCTTGGCGCCCCTTGCTCGTCCCAGTGGACATGGTCGGCTCCTATCGGCGATCATGCGATAATACCGTGTGCGTCGTATGCGCGCGCATACGACAACAAAAAAGCACGGCAGCAGGCTGCGGCCGGCACAACCTGGAGTTGCCGATGGCTACATCTTCTCGCCGTGTTGCGCCGGCCGATGGCGGCAATTTGAGCCGATCCGTCAAGACATCTCCGACCGCCAAGAAGCCAGCTGCCAAGGCGTCTCCGTACCATCTGCGGATCTCGCGACTCACCGTCGATAAGCTCGGGGTCAAGCTCTACGACAAGGCCAGCGCCGTCGTCGCCGAGCTCATCGCCAATGGTTACGACGCAGACGCCGAGACCGTCACCGTTCGTCTGCCTCTGAACATCCAACTGGCCTCCAAGGCGGGGGGGAAACTCCGCGACTTAGGCTACGTGATCGACGTCGAAGACGATGGTCATGGAATGACGCCGGAGGAAGCCATTGGCTTCTACTTGCGAGTTGGCGCAGATCGTCGTACCCGCAAGGGCCAGGATGGCAGCAAGTCGCGCAAGAAGAAGCGTCCCGTGATGGGGCGCAAAGGAATCGGCAAGCTTGCCCCATTCGGCATCTGCCGGCGCATCGAGGTTTGGTCTGCTGGTGGCCCGAAGACTGCGAAAGGCTATGCCGTCACGCACTTCTTCATGGACTTCGAGAAGATCGTCACGGATGAGGACGAGTCGGTCCCTTTGGAAGCCGGCACCGACGATCAAACCTGGAGCAAGAAGTCCGGTACGCGCATCCGGCTTACGTCGTTCCTGGCCAAGCGAGTGCCGGAACTCGAAACTTTTCTGCGACAACTCGCCGTTCGGTTCACCTTCGCCAGACCAGATTTCAAGATTCTCATCGTTGACGTGACTAATGGCGCTGCACAGCCCATTAAGGTCAACCCGTTGGACATCCCTCTGCTGCCGGGGTCAAAGATCGACCTGTCCAGCCGACCCGTAATCGACGACGATGGCACGATCCTTCCCGTTTCAGGTTGGCTAGGCATGGCCAAGGAAGCGTACAAGAACGAAGAGATGATGGGCGTACGCATCTATGCCCGAGGCAAGATCGCAGGCGTCACGCGCGACTTCAATCAGCCTGCGGGTTTCACGGGGGAGTTCGCGATGCGTTCGTATTTGGTGGGTCAGGTCGAGGCCGAATGGCTCGACCTTGACCACGGCGACGACCTCGTACGAACGGACCGGCAGGACATACTTTGGGACTCTGACTATGGCCAATTGCTTCGGCGCTGGGGTGCAGAACTGATCAAGGAGATCGCACGCATCTCGCGCGAGCCCCGCCGAGTTCGCGTGCGTGACGAATTCTTGCGCAAGTCCAAAATCGAAGAGCGCGCACGGGAACGATTCGGGGACAAACAGGTGGCACGCGTGGCCATCGACCTGGCGAAGAAATTCGGTGGCTTCGCCGCCGAAGACGAACTCGACGACGACGTCTATGTCGAAGATCTGTCGCAGATCATTCTTTCGGTCGCCCCACATCAGGCGTTGATGGAAGCCTTTCACGAATTCACGAATCAGGTGACGAAGGGCGAGGCATCCATGGATCAGATGCTCGACATCTTCAGTAAGGCACAAATCGCCGAACTCGCCTCGTATGCACAGATCGCGGCGCAACGCGTGCGCGTCATCAACGATCTACAGCAGATCATCGACGTGTCGATGGACGAGGATCAATTCCAAGCGCTCATCGCCAACGCGCCTTGGTTGATCGAACCGTCATGGACCGTCATCACCAAGAATCAGAGTTTGAAGAACTTCAAGCACGCGTTTGAGAAGTTCTGGAAAAAGAAGCATGGCACTGACGTGTCCTTGGCGATTGACCACGAAAGCAAGCGTCCGGACTTCACCTTGGTCAGCATCGATGGACTGCTGCACATCGTGGAGATCAAGAAGGCCGGGCACGCATTCGACGACACTGATTTCGCTCGGCTCATCAACTACGTTGACGCCTTCGAGCAATTTTTTGAAGAGAATAAGGAAACCGTGGCAGAGTTCTATCGAGAGTGGAGGATCGACCTCGTTGCGGACAGTCAGAAGCTCAAACAAAGCGCCAATCTGCGTTCGTTCCAGGGGCTTGAAAAAGAAAATCGAGTCAAGCGGATGTCATGGCGTGACTTCCTCACGCGGGCCAAGAAAGTTCACGAACAGTTCTTGGACGTACACGATTTGGGTGCGCAGAAGCGGCAAGGCAAACGAGCATGAGCAAACTACGAGCCGTCAGCCTCTTTTCCAACTGTGGTGCCGGTGACGTCGGTTATCGCGACGCAGGCTTCCGTTTCGACGTGATGGCCGAACTCGACCCACGTCGACTCGACGTTTGTCTCCTAAACCACCCAGGTGCGGAAGGTGTAGCAGGCGATCTTCGCAAGACTTGGCAGACCGTGATCAAGAAGTATCGCGCGCGGGCGGGCAAAGCCCGCCCGGCACTGCTGTGCGCCTGCCCACCGTGCCAGGGAATGAGTTCCGCACGTTCCGGGAAGGGTAGCCACGACGATGCTGCCGCCGGCTCGAAAGACGAGCGCAATTTGCTGGTGACGGTAGTCGCCAATGTGGCGCTGGAACTGAAGCCATCGCTGCTCGTCGTCGAAAACGTCCCGGCGTTTTTTACGCGGAAGGTGCATCACCCCAAGGACAAGAAGCCGGTTTCAGCAGCCAACTACCTGATAACGGCACTCGCCGACGATTACGTGGCATTCCCCTTGGTCACCGATTTGTGTGACTTCGGCGTTCCCCAGTCTCGCAATCGCGCCTTCCTCACCTTCGTTCGCAAGGATCTGCCAGGTCTCAAGGAGTTGCTCCGCATTGGACGCACGCCTTTCCCTCGGGCGACGCATGCACCCGACGTTGGGAGCGCCCGCCCGATCACGCTTTCGGAGGCGCTCGAAAGCTTCGCGCTTCCGGCTTTGGACGCTGCAAGTCCGGAAACTGCATCTGCCAGTGACTATGCAGGCTTCCACTCCGTGCCGGTATGGAACGAGCGCATTTATGCAATGGTCGCGGCGATCCCTCATGCAACCGGACGCAGCGCATGGGACAACGACGTTTGTCATCATTGCGGTCCCGTCAAGGTGTTGCCAGAGACCGTCACATGCCCTCAATGCAATGCCCCGCTCCTCCGACCCATCGTCAAGGAAGATGATGGAAGCTATCGCTTGGTCAAAGGATTCAAGAGCAGTTACCGGCGCATGCACAGCGATAGGCCGGCTGCAACTGTGACCACGGCCAGCGGCCACATTGGAAGTGACTACACGATTCATCCGACTCAAAACCGACTGCTCAGCCCTCTCGAATGCTCGTTGCTTCAGACGTTTCCCAAGGACTTCAAATGGGGAGACGCCTTGAAGAAACTGGGCCACACGAACGTGCGAGAAATGATCGGTGAAGCCGTTCCACCTGCCTTCACCAAGTTGCATGGAGAAGTGCTCCATGGCATCCTGAAGCGAGAGTGGGAGCGTGCGCCAATGGCATGGAGCGACGAGCGCCTCACCAAAGGCTGGGCGAAGCTAGCATCGGCGGCGAAAAAAGATGGACGGAAAGACCCGCGAAGCTATTTCGACTACGCCACGCCGCCAATCCGCGCATCGGCATCAAGTAAGCGCAAAACAGCCGAGGCAGTAACTACTAAGGGTTGAGCGGCCATCAGTGCGTAGATAGAAAGTCGCGCAGTCGATTTGTGAGTCGAGCGGAATCACGCACCTCGCATTCCCAGACGATCAGAACGTCCCATCCTAGCTCGCGCAGCGCGGTGAGATTTCTGCTATCTCGATTCTGGTTGCCCCTGATTTTGGCTCGCCACGTCTCGGCGTTGTTGACGGGGACCGTCGCGCGTTTGCAGTGCTCATGTCCGTGCCAAAAGCACCCATGGACGAGAACGATTTTTCGGTGGCGTGGCAAGACAACGTCGGGCGTGCCCGGCAAATCCTTCCGGTGCAGCCGGAACCTGTAGCCCAGGGCATGCAACGCCCGCCGCACGCGCATTTCAGGATCGGTATCGCGCCCCCTCACCGCCTGCATACGGCTCCGCGTTGCTCGCGATACGCCCTCATACGCCGCCGGTATCGAGGTCGCGGAGAGAAACTTCGTCGCACGGTTGACGCTACGGATTACCATAGACAAACTCAGCGCGCCCTACGCTAGGTTGATCCGACCGCACGATCAGCCGCAGGAAGACGCCGTGCTGATAGCCCAATTGACTGCAGTAGCCACCCAGTTTCTCGAAGTCGCGGTCATCAGATTCCGGATTGTTCGATTTCTTGAGTTCGAAAACGATGTGGTTATCGCCCGTACCACGTCGATGGACAATCACGTCGGGAAATACTCGGCTTCCGTGCTCCGCATCGTCGCCTGATCCAAACGCAATCTCTTTGGGATCATGACCGTCACGGTTGTATTCACAGTCAACGTCCCAACCCTCGAACCCCGCTTCGACGTAAATCGCGAATCGATGCGTCATCGTCCGCTCGTTCACGTCCGCTCGCAGAAGATACGCATCGCGGTCCAGGAGCGTCTGCACCGCTGTGATGACGGAATCAGCCAAAGTCTTCTCACCCCTGCAGCTTGCTCGCAGCGCGTCCGCCCACGTCATGGGTTGCCCCCTTTTTGGTGTCGTCAAGTCCACCGAGCGACCATCCACCTACGGTAGAGCCGTATCTGGCTCAGCACCCTGTGGTGGAACCGTGGCGGAAGCGGAATCGGTTGGACCGCCTAGCAGATTCAGCATGTCGGTGATGACGTTGGGAAAGTCCCCCACCGGCGCAAGCCGTGCCAACAGCTCCATCGTCTCCTTCCCGCCGAAGTCGGCAATCTGCCTCAACCGGGCATCGGTGGCCGTTGGATCCGACGCGAGCAACAGCGCCCTTAGATATTCAACGTGAAGGTTGCGCGCTTCAGCCAAAACTTCGGACCAAGTCATGACGGTGATGCGCGTGTCGTGCTCTTCAAACCCTCCCCTGTCATGGCCAACCAGCAAGCCTTTCACCGTAATGTTCTTGCTCGTGTAGACGGCACGAATGATCTTCAGGTACTCGCCCAACTGGCCATACTCCACGGGCTGAAGCGTCTTTCCTGCTTCGGGGCCCTTGAGCTCAAAAACGATGAGTTCTTCTTGTCCGCCCGGATCGCTGAGAAACACGAAATCGGGCTTCAACTTGATCTTGTCGCCAGCAATCGACCATTCGCCCAAACCCTCGTCGGGTTTGTGCTTTTGCATCACCAGAGTCTTGATCGACTCGTTGGCAGTCAAGCGTTCCCATCGAGGCCCCAGCAGCCAAGGGAAAGTTTCGATCAACCGTTGTAGGTGCGTTTCAGTCTTGTCTTGCTCAATCATGCGTCGCATGACAGTAATGGCCGCAATGCGCTGCGCCATCGTCACGGCCAACCCCATGGCTTCGGGCACCATGCTTTTGCGCAGGTTTTCGACGAGTGCAGCAAAAACCGTCGAGTCAGAATCCAGCGACGAAAAAACCTTCTCCCATAGGCTCTTGGTCAACAGCCTCGTAGGCGCGTGCGTCCAAGCCTCAGTAAAGCTCTTGGTTGCGCGGTCCTTCGCCTCCTCGTCATTCGCCAGATTGGGAAGCACCTCGCTCAACAGCTCGGCGAGAGCCTCTTCCTCGGCACCAGTCAGCGTCGACTTGGGAGAGACCGCGCGGATGCGGGTAATGATCTCCTTCTTAGGCTGCTGGCCTCGCCACTTTCGGAATTCTTCGAGCCAGTGAGAAATCCTCGAGTTGCCCCATTGCTGAAACGCAATGGTGTCGTCGGTGTCCCAGTCGATTGAGCGCCGATCGGTGGAAACTACGTCGTTGGGCAGCTCGTCCAGCCAATCAGCCTCGATCACGCCGTACAGATACCGACTCAAGATCTCCTTGCCCTTGACGTCAAAGAAGAACGGCCGATCCTGGGCAATTTTTCCGTGAGCGTAGACGCCGATGCCAGCATTCTCGATGGACCAATCGGAACCCTGCAAGCTGACGAACTTGATCCAATACTTGACCAGTCGCTCCACGCCGTTAATGCTCAACGTCTCTTCGACCGGCTGATTCCAGTCGCCGAACCCGAAATCGTGCAGCGGCGGTAGCGCCTGATCTGGCGTAATGAGCTTGTCGTTGATGTTGACGACGAAATCAGGCCTCAGCATTGACACCGTGAAGCGCCGCCCCATGGACTGAAGCAGCGTTTCCACGTTCATTGCCTTTTTGAGCGTGGTGTTCCTGAGGAACACGCATACGCCGCCCCGTCCTGCTTCGACGTTGGCGACGAAGTGCTTGTATGCGGTCTCGTGCCCGCTTTCCGACAACAGTTGCATGAAGGCGGCTTTCTCGACACCATCGGCGATGACTTCCGGCTCGTAGCTCCCCGCAAGCGCGGAGCCCGATTTGGCTATCAACTCCTTCAGCGAAAATCGAAGCCAATAAAAGCGCTGCTCTGGCTTCGGCTCATCTTTTCTCAGAACGTGATTCGGCGTAGAAACCACGTCCACCGTCCCCGCTATCCCGAAGCCGGCAAGCTTTCCGATACCTTTACGCCCCATCGGAAGCCGCCCACCAGGTGTTTGTTCGGTTGGAAGGGTCCGTCGATTTCTGCCAATGACCAGGAACTCGTCCGTCAGTTCATCCCGGGTCATTCCTCGCCCGTCGTCGGTAATGACGATGGTGGGACGGCCATCCACGCCATGGGCCGTCAGATCGATGTGCACGACGGAGGCATCAGCATCCCAACAGTTTGAAAGAAATTCAGCGACGACGTTCGTGGGCTTGTTTTGGTAGAGCTTGATGCCGAGATGTTCGATAACTCGGTTGGAAAACTCCAACTTGAATGGTTTGGCCTTCGCCTCTTCTTGCATCTGTGTCCCCGTCCCGTGCATGTCGTGCTTGTTTCCAAATCGGTGAAGCGCTCTACCAAACCGCGTTCTGACGCATTGGTTGGGTGCTTGGACTTGGGTCGTTGACGTATTTGTAACAGAATTCAAGATGCTCGCCCTCCCGGGCGTCCGGCGCTGCTCCGTCGGCTCGCGGGCTGCGCCCCGCATCGGGCTGATTCGCAGCAATCTCTGACGCCTCCAGCCCATGAGGGCCTGCGCGCCGCGCTTGCTTGGCAGAAGTCGTTGTTCCGGGCCGCACATGCCCATTCACGGGTCACGGGGACTGCTGGCTGCGACCGTAGCCCTTGGCCAGGCGCGGCGCCATCTCTGGGAAGAGGATGCCGAGCACGGCGTCGTAGCGCGCAGGCCGGAGGTGCGTTTCGTCGCCAGCGTCCACCTTGTCGATGATGCCTTGCCGCCAGGATGCATAGCGCTCGGCTTGCTTTGGAGTGAATCGGGCCTCCAATCCATACGCCTTGACGGCCATGGTGTACAGCGTGTGCCATTGCTGGTAGCCGGGTCTGCTTTGCGTGATGGCGTTGAGCACTTGGTACCCCGTATCGAATGCATAGCCGACGCCCCGGTTCTGCTGGATCGACAGCAGGCGTGAAATGATGCCAGCGACTCCCACCATCTCCGGGTCGGCGGCGCCTGGGTAGCCGTGCGCGGCAAGGGCTTCCGCGGCCTCCATGAGCCGCAGCCAAGGCTCGCTGTCCTTTCCCAGCAGTACAGGCGCTGGGCCCTCCCCTCTGTGTGCACGCCGGGCTTTGTCGATGCGGGTATTGGTGTCGTGGAACTCCGTGGCGGCGGCCAGATAGATCAAGCCCCATTCCGATGCTGGCGTCGCGAGCAGTCGGGGACGCCACAGTTCGGCCAGACGCTCTTGAAAGCGGACCGTGACCGGATGCTGGTCCAGTTCCGCTTCGAGGATCTGGCGACGGAGCCGCCAGGTCGGGTGATGAACCCAGCGCTTGCCGACGGTTTCGTTCACCACCAGGTGGCGCAAGCCTTCCCTGGTCACCCGGCCGCCGAGCGAGCCGATGTCGATTTCCAACGTCGGCAGGTTGAGCTCCCGGATGCGACGCAGCTTTTCCTGATCAATGCCGTGGGTCACAGTGACCTCGATCAGCACGGTTCGAGGCCACTGTTGGCTGCTGTGGGTGTCTTCTATCAATTCTTCAAAGGCCCCATCAAGCCAGGTTTCGGTAAACCCGTAGATATAGGGCCGTGGCTCGCGCAAGGTGCAGATGACGTCGGGGACGATGCTGCCCTGGCGTTGCTCCAACTGGGTGTTTTCCAGTGGCAGCGTCTCGGATGATGCTCCCCACTGAGCGCGAAGCGTGTTGTCCTCCCATTCGCCGCCGAATTCGTCGGGTGCGTAGCGGGTCACTTCGACATAGAGGCCGGGCGTCGTGATCTGCGACGCCTGTTCCAAGATCGCTTTGACTTCACTGTGCAAAAGGGTCTCGCGGCGCCATTGCTGAGCGACGGATGGATCCAGGTCCAGGGGCAGACCCCGATGAAACAGTGCTTCGTCCGCTTCCCCCCAGGCATCCATGGCGTCGTGCGCGGTCTGGCGGGCCTGCGCGCTCGCGGCCGCGTGCAATGCCTGGTCGTTCCAATGCGCGCACCAGCGGATGTCTGGAAGCAGGCGCAACCGCGCGCGGATCTCCTCCTGCGACATCATCGCAATAGCGGGGTCGGAAAGGGGCAGCGTGACGATGGCCCGCCCATGGCCATCGCTGCCTGCATCGCGTTGCCCGGTGAGATCGACGATGAGTTCCCGGCCATCTGGCAGCGTCAACAGCGCCGTGGCGTGATCATGGAGTACGGCGCTGACAATGGAAATACGCTCCTCGCCTGTCTCTGCCCAGCCCTCATAGCCCTGGCCGCTGAAGCCAGTGGCGGAGGCCGACATTCTGCGTCTGGGCAGATCGATGAAGCCCCGCTCCTTCAAGTGTCGAATCGCGGCCAGCCGCGCGGCAACGAGGGTGCAGTCATCTTTCTGGGCGCCTTTGGGGTGGCGGAAATGCGCCGTCGGATTCCGGCGCAGAGGTTGCCCCGCCAACACCGGCGTCAGCGAAAGGTTGCAAGCCGGGCATTGGCATTCGGCCCCTCCTTCGATGATCTCGGAGTCGTGGATGTAGCGTGGCTCGCCGGTGCGCGAGTCGTGACCCCATTTCAGCGGCACGGTGGCGGCATTGGGCACGGGACGCGTCGGTGCGGTAGGGGTGTCGACCTGCCAGATGCTCGAACCTTGCGCCATTGCTACCTCTGTGCTGCGGGAAATTCATCCGCGCCTCATTTGTGGGAGCTGGCCGTATTGTTTGCGGCTGGTGTACAGAGTGAGGTGCGGAATGCCGTGCTGACCAAGAATGCTACAGGTCCTGGCAGTGCTGCATTCCATACTGGGCGTCTCCGGCCAAGGAGCTATGGCCGGCCGCGCTGTCGTGCTGCGCATCGAGCCACCCTGCCCTGCGGTCCTGATGTCTCGCCCCCTGCGGGCTTCCATCGTCCCCTCGCTCCGCTCGGCTGACGCCTCCGGCCCGGCTTCCAGCTTCGGGCTTGCGCGCTTCGCTTGCCGTGCGGTCGGCGGTGGAGGTGGCCGTTGCCTGTCCAGCCATCTTTCCTGACTCCATCACCTTGCTCGCGACTGTAGCCCGCGGCCGTGTGCCGTCAAGGCGCGCAGGGCCGAGTCCTCGGCTGCGCCTGCGGGCCGCACCAACCCTGCGCTTGTCTCCTTGACGGCCCCCGTCCACGGGCTCCCTTTCGTCGCGGGCGATGAACTCAGGAAAGACGGTGGCAACGAGGCCAACCGGGTTCTTCGTGCCGACCGCACCGAACAGCCACAAAGGCTGGGCTTCGAATCTAGGAATCCGGTGTGCGGTTTTCTTCAACAGCCAACTTTGTCAGGAGAAAGATCATGCAACTCGCATCCCGTTTCGCAAACCATTCCCCCGCGCTGCGCAGCGATCACCCGCTGTCCGATGACCAGATTCGCAGGGTGGCCCCGTCCATCTTCGCGGACGCCCCGCACCAAAGCCGTTCCGAGCGGTACGCCTATATCCCCACGGCCACGGTTTTGACCGAGCTTCGGAAAGAAGGATTCCAGCCCTTCATGGTGTGCCAGACCCGTGTGCGCAACGAGGGGCGGCGCGAGCACACGAAACACCTGCTGCGCCTGAGGCACGCCAGCCAGATCAACGGCGCGGAAGCTAACGAAATCGTGTTGCTGAACTCGCACGATGGCACCAGCAGCTATCAGATGCTGGCTGGTCAGTTCCGCTTTATCTGTACCAATGGGCTGGTGTGTGGCGACACCTTTGCAGATGTGCGCGTGCCCCACAAAGGCAATGTGGCCGGGCACGTCATCGAGGGCGCTTATCAGGTATTGAGCGGCTTCGAGCGGGTCAAGGAATCCCGCGACCTGATGCGCGGCATCACCTTGGACGATGGCGAAGCCGAAGTGTTCGCCCGCGCGGCGCTGGCGTTGAAGTACGACGACCCCGACAAGCCAGCCCCCATCACGGAATCGCAAATCCTGATGCCGCGCCGCTTCGAGGATCGCCGCCCGGACTTGTGGAGCGTGTTCAACCGCGCGCAAGAGAACCTGACCAAGGGTGGATTGCATGGCCGCGCCGCCAATGGCCGCAGGCAGCAAACCCGCCCCGTGCAGGGTATTGATTCGGACATTCGCCTGAACCGCGCCCTGTGGCTGCTGGCCGATGGCATGCGCGCCCTCAAAGCCTGACCCGTCCCCCCGCCGGAGGGGCGGTTTCCCCTCCATTCCCTGTCTGTTTCATTTGATTGGAGATACACCATGAACGCCGTTACCCGTACCGAAACCCGGGCCGTCAACACCGCAACCAGCAGCACCACCAACGTGTTGCAAGCCGCCGACCCAAGCAAGAACCTGATTCTGGTTCCGCTGTCGCGGCTGGTGCTGCGCCCCACGGGCCGCAACGTGCGCAAGACCCCGCGCATGTCCATTCCCGAACTGGCCGCTTCCATCCAGCGCGTGGGCCTGCTGCAAAACCTGATCGTGATTCCCGCCGCCGATGGCGAGCATTACGAAGTCGTGGCCGGTGGCCGCAGGCTGGTCGCCCTCAAGCTGCTGGCAAAGAAACACCGCATCGCCAAGAATTGGCAAGTGCCTTGCCTGCGCGTAGCCGATGGCACGGCCCGCACCGCCAGCCTCACGGAGAACGTGCAGCGCGAAGCCATGCACCCGGCAGACCAGTTTGAAGCCTTCGCGGCGCTGGTGGCCGAAGGTCGGCCCATTGAGGACATTGCGGCGGATTTCTCCGTTACACCGTTGGTGGTGCAGCGCCGCTTGAAGCTGGCGAATGTGTCGCCGCGCCTAATGGCCGACTACCGGGCCGATGCCGTCACGCTCGACCAACTCATGGCGCTGGCCGTCACTGACGATCACGCATCGCAAGACGCTGCGTTCTACGATGCACCGCAGTGGCAGCGTAGCCCGTCCGCCTTGCGTGACCGCTTGACGGAACGCGAGATTGACGCCTACCGCCATCCGCTGGTGCGCTTCGTCGGGCTGGACGCCTACGAGCAGGCGGGCGGCGGTATTCGCCGTGACCTGTTCGCGGAAGGCGATGCGGGCGTGTACCTCAACGATGCCGCCTTGCTGGAACGGCTGGCACTGGACAAGCTGGCGGGCATCGCCGCCGAGGTCGGCCGCGAAGGATGGGCCTGGGTGGATGCCGCGCCCGCCGCCACGTATGCCGACCTGCAGGCCTTCCAGCGTGCCCCGAGAGAGCGCCGCGAACCGAACAAGCGCGAAGCGCAACGCATCGAGAAGCTGCAAGAGAAGATGCGGGCCATTGGCGAAGCCGTAGATGCGGCGATGGATGTCGACGACGAGGACAAGGCCGATGCCTTGCAGGAGGAAGGCGAAGCCTTGGGCCAACAGTTACAGGGGGTGGAAGATGGTCTGCTGGACTATGCCCCGAACGTGAAGGCCGCAGCCGGTGCCATCGTCACCATCGACCGCAACGGAGAGGCCGTGATTCATCGCGGACTGATGCGCGAAGCCGAAGCCAAGGCGCTGCGCACGTTGGAACGCCTGCGCCAAGGGTTCGGCGGCGAGGATGCCGAGATCGACGCTGAAGGCGAAACGGCGGACGCAACGCAGGCCTCGGCCATGTCCGACCGGCTGGCGCAGCGCCTGAGCGCCCACCGCACCGCCGCGCTGCAAATCGAAGTCGCCCGGCATCCACAGGTGGCATTGGCCGCGCTGGTGCATGGCATGGTGCAAACCGTCCTGCAGGACAGCCGCTACGGGCACGACCTGCCGCTGGGCGTGCGCCTGACGGTGCAAGACCGGCTGGAAGGCATGGCCCCGGATTGGCCGGAATCACCCGCCGCCGTGGCGTTGCGCGAAATGCAACAGGTGGCGGGCAAAGACCTGCCCGAGGACAGCGCCGAGCTGTTCGCCGCGCTGCTGGCGAAGTCGCAAGGCGAACTGGTCGAGCTGCTGGCCGTGTGCGTGGCGGGGGCGGTGGATGTGGTGACGCCGCGCGCCACCGCACACCAACCGGGCGCGGAACTGGCGCAGGCTGTGGGATTGGACATGGCCGCATGGTGGAAGCCGAGCGCAGAAGGCTACTTCAAGCATGTTTCCAAGGCGGTGATTCTGGAGGCCGTGGGCGAATTCGCGCCGGATTCCGTCACCCGGCTGGCGAAGCTGAAGAAAGCCGACATTGCCAGCGAAGCGGAACGGCTGGCCGATGGCACGGGGTGGATGCCTGCCATCTTCAAAGGCGAAGGCACGCAGGAAGAAGACCCGCAGCAAGGCACCCCGGAGAGCGCCGAAGCCGTGACGAATGAACCCGCCGAAGCATTGGCCGCTTGATTCTCACCACAGCACAGCGCCCGGAGTCATCCGGGCGCTGGCTTGCAAGGAGCCAGACCATGCCCACCGACAACCCCACCCCGAGCCGCCCGCGTATGGCCGCAATCTACATGCCCGGCACGGTACGCGCACGCCGCTGGCACGGCGAAGGCGACGTGCGCGGCTACCGTCCGCCTTTGGGCTGGACGTCCTGCGCCGACCTCATGGACATGCATCCCATCACGGGCCGCGCCTTGGTGCGTGCCGTGTGGTGGATCATCGAGACGAAGGAATAACGGTCATCGGCACCGGCCCCAGCGTTTGGCGCTGGGGCCGGTGGATTCAAAAATCCGGGCGCGGCAGTGGCCGTGCCCGGTGTTGGCGCCGGACAGCCCGATCAGAACGCGGCCACCTGACTGTCACTCAGGCGGCCGCGTTGAAGGCATCGCGGTGGTGCAAGATGCCTTCGGGCGCTGGCACCGATGGCGGCATTTCGCCGCCTTCGTCAAGCCGCTGCGAGTGCAGCGAGATGACGCTCAAAGCCGCCTGCGCCGCTGGCGGCATTCACATGGTCGAAGTAGCCATACCAGCCGCTGGCCTTGATACCGGCCAGCAGCGCATCGCGCACCTGCGGGTCGGGAAAGCGCCAGATGCCAAGGAAGCGGTGCTCACTGCCCTGGTCGATACCGGGTTCGGCTTCTGCCAGAGCGAGAACTTCGACACCCAGACTGGACAGGCCCCCCATGGCGGAGCCGATGTGGCCCAGGAATTGCTGGCGTTGTTCGACGGGCAGCGCCTTCCAGGCGGCATTGGGCGTATAGAGTTCGACGAGGTAGTGGGACACAGGGTTTCTCCTTTACTTGAGGCTGCGCTGGGCGCGTTGGCAGATGCGGCGGGTGGCGTCGCCCGGTGCTCTTTCGAGCCACTGCGCGCACAGGTTGCGCACCCAATCGGGTTGATCCTTGGTGGCGTCGTTGAGCCAGTTGGCCACCGAGTCCTGAACGTAGGCAGAAGGATCGGAACGTAGCGGCGACAGGATGGGCAATGCCCGCTCGGGTTCGCGCTTGAGCGCACCGATGTGGGCGCACCACACACCACGCGGGCGCAGGGCTTCGCTGGCAAAGCGGCGCAGGCGCTCGGACGGCTCCGCCGTCCATTGCGCCAAGTGCGCGATGGATGCGTCCAACTCCCGCGCCAGATGCGGACGCATGGCCATCCAGGCCCATTCGCGCACCCCGAAATGCATGTCGTCGGCCAGCGGGCGGATGGCAGCCAGCCGCAGCGCCAGATCCAGATCAGGCTGCGCACCGACCATGAAGCAAGCCCAGCCGCGCACCGTATCGGCGGCATGGGCCTGGCATCGTGCGATACCGTCCGTGCCCAACTCATCCAGCAGCATCGCGCCGACGCGCCCCATGCGCTTGAGCACGCCCAATGTGCAGGCGGCATCAACAGCCTTCAGGGCTGGCGCGGACAGGCTGGGGAACACCGCCCGCATCAGCGCGCCCTGGTCGAGCGCCATGCACTCGGCCAGGGTGGCGCTCGGCATCTCACCGCGCGACAGGGCTTGCAGTACGTCGGCAGGAATGTCGGCGGCGCGGACCGCGCCTTTGCGGGGACCGTCCTTGCGGGCGATGGCTGTCATGGCGTCTTGTCCGGGAGGTTGCCCGCTACCTTGTCCAATAGCGCAGCCAGTTGGGTGCGTTCCGCTGCGGACAGGTTGCCGTACAAGCTGGCGATCCAGTGGCCGTGCTGCTCGAACACCTTCTTTGCCACGCGTTTTCCCTTTTGGGTGAGCCGGATGGATAAGGCGCGGCGGTCGCCTGCGACCGCATGGCGCTCGATCAGTTCGTCGCGTTCCAAACCATCGAGCAGCCCCGTCACCGTGGCGCGGGTGACACCGGCCAGTTCCGCGAGCGTGTTGGGCGCCAGCCCGTCAGGGGCGGCATCCAGCAGGAACAACAACACGAAACGGCCTTCGGACAGGCCATGCGGTGCCAGCAGAGCGGCGCAGTCGCGGTCAATGGCCGCTGACAGCGAAAGCGTCTGGAAGCACAGCCGGATGCCTTCCACGTCGGGCAGCTTGCGTCGCTTCGCCTCCTGTATCAGCGCTAAATACTTTTGTTCCAGTTTCATTTCGTAGCTGCCATATTGTATGGCGGCTAATTATATCAAGATGCATGCCTTGTTCAACATGGCGTGTCGGTGCGATGCGCCGCCGGGCTATTGGGCTACGCCCCGCGCCGACTTCGCCGTCACGGCCATTCGGCAGCTATCCCTCACGCCTTCGCGCCTGCGGCGCTGCGCGCTTCGCTTGCCTCCAGGGGATCGGCGCCAGGCCCATCCCCGCCGCGCACAGCTTGGCGCCCCTCGAATGCCGCCGAACCGGCGGTGCCGGATCGGCCAGGCCAGCGCCC
>Ga0209792_1000907_pt1 | contig 16659 bp, 16 predicted proteins | sample EBPBio142005_DNA_FD_185860 | JGI IMG/M metagenome (GOLD analysis project Ga0209792, IMG submission 185860) | Wastewater treatment Type I Accumulibacter community from EBPR Bioreactor in Madison, WI, USA - Reactor 1_6/14/2005_ DNA (SPAdes)... | ecosystem: Engineered > Bioreactor > EBPR >... | reverse complement strand
ATCTCCGCGCTGGTGCCCGCGACGTTGCGTGCATTGCATGCGATCGAGTTCGCGAGTCGTCACCTCTCGCCAACCTCCCTGCCGCGAATCATCGACGCCCTTGCCGGCCGCAACGACGACCTCGCTCCGGCTCTCGCCGCATCACGGGCGTTGGAGTGGCCCAACCGGCTTGCTCCGGTACGCGACCATCTCGAACGTGCCGCCCAAGCCGCGGCCGACGCACTGGCCGGCATACAGGCAGCCCCGCATGCATCGCAGCCGATCATCGCGGCCTATCGCAGCCTGCGCGGCTATGCGCAGGCCTGCGAAGCGCTCTATCCGATGGCGGTGCATCTGCAGCCGATCAGCCATTTCTTTCTCGAACAGCCCGCACGCGCCGACACCGCACTGGTAGACCGCCTGGGCGCCGCCGATCCGACGCGCGAAGGCGTGGGCTTCATGCATGTCGGCGGCCCGGCCGGGACGCGCGGCGCCTTCTCGCTCTATGTGCCCGAATACTACGAAGCCAGCCGAAGCTGGCCGCTGGTCGTGGCCCTGCATGGCGGCAGCGGCAATGGCGGCGCCTTCCTCTGGAGCTGGCTGCGCGAAGCGCGCACGCGCGGCTTCATCCTGATCGCCCCGACGGCAGCCGGCTCGACCTGGTCGCTGATGGAGCCCGAAATCGACGGCCCGCGCATCGACCGCATGGTCGAGGATGTTGCCAACGAATGGAATATCGACGCCTCGCACAAGCTGCTGACCGGCATGAGTGACGGCGGCACTTTCAGCTACGTGCTGGGTCTACGCGAAGGTTGCCGGTTCACACACCTCGCCCCCATCGCCGCGAGCTTTCATCCCCTGCTGATGACGTTTGCGGATGCGACGCGCCTCAAGGGTCTGCCGGTCCATATCGTGCACGGTGCACAGGACTGGATGTTTCCACCGGAAATGGCGCAGGGAGCTGAGCGCACCTTGAAAGAGGCTGGAGCGGCGGTGGTGTATCGCGAGATCGTCGACCTTTCCCACACTTATCCGCGCGACGAGAATGCGCGGATCCTCGACTGGTTCCTGGCAGGCAGAATCTAGGACCGTGGCGAGTCGTCGGCGCCGATCGGCGCGGAAACGCCGGTCCGGGACGGCGGCGCCGTCTGGCCGGAAAGTCGCAGCGTGCGCTCCAGCAGAAGCTCGTAGATCGGCCGCCCACCCAGCGCCTGCGCCGTGGCATTGGAGGTCATGCAGGTCACGATCAGCGGCAAGATGAGCGCATATCCACCCGTCAGCTCCGCCGCCAGCACGACGCCGACCAGCGGCGCGCGGACTGTGGCGGCGAACAAACCACCCATGGCCGCAATGGCAAAAGCCGCACTGGTAAGCGGCGGCGTCGGCAATGTTGCTTCCACCAGCAGACCAATGATCAGGCCCAGCGCCGTCGCAAGAGTGAGCATCGGCGAGAAGATGCCGCCCGGCACACCCACCGGATAGCTCACCATTGCACCGATGAATCGGAGGACGACGAGCACAGCCAGGGTTGCCAGCGGCAGATGGCCGGTGACCAGTCCGGGGATCAGCAGCTCCCCGCCGCCGACCGCCTGCGGCAGGACGAGCGCGAGCGCCCCCACAACGGCGCCGACGACGAGCGCCGGCACGAACGGCACCTTGCGGAAGGTCTTTGCCGTCCAGTCCAGCATGAAGAGGATGGTTTGATTGAACAGCAGGCCTACGCCCCCCAACAGCACCCCGAGCGCGAGGAAGGCCGGCAGCATGGACAGGGGCATCTCGGCACTGTCGAGTTTCAGCTGAGGCGCCGTTCCTCCGACCAGTTCCATCGCGACGGCACTCGACACCGACGCGATAATCACGGCGGTGTAGGCGCGAAACGTATAGGCGAACTGTTTGCGGGTTTCTTCGATAATGAACAGGATAGCCGCAAGCGGTGCGTTGAAGGCCGCCGCAAGTCCTGCCGCCGCGCCGGCGGCGAGAAGGCCGCGCAGCTCGCTTGTCTGAAACTTCAAGCGTTCGGCAATCGCTGCGGCAATGGAAGCGCCCATATGGATGGTCGGTCCCTCGCGGCCGGCGACGAGGCCCGACGACAGGGACAGGACACCGGCGACGAACTTCACCGGCAGGATGCGACGCCACCGGACCTCGCGCAGTCCCTCCATGGCGCCCTCGATCTCCTGGACCCCGCTGCCTGCGGCCTCAGGTGCGATCCGGCGAGTCAGAAAGAAGGCAATGACCAGGGTCACCGAGGCAATGGCGGCCGCCAGCAGGATGGCGCCGATACCGTGGCCGAAATGCGCGACCACCCACGACGGCCAGACCGTCAGCTTGTCGACCACGAGATGGAAAGCCGCTCCCACTACGCCGGTGAGGGCGCCGCAGAGCGCGGCAAGGAGGTAGAACAGGCCGTCGGAGATCGGCGCTCTCGCTGGTCGATCTCCTGCTGTCACACGCGCCCCCCAATGATGGCCGGCAATAATGCCCGTCGATCCCGTTCTGTCAAAGGCGGGCGCGCAGCAGCCAGCCGTCGTCGGTCCGCAGTCGCTCGAACCGAACGCCGAATACGGTGTCGAGCCGCGGATCGTCGAGCAGGGCTCGTGCCGGCGCATCGGCAACCACCCTCCCGTGGTCGACCAGCACGATCCGGTCGAAGAAGCTGAAGGCGAGATCAAGATCGTGCACGACCACGATCGAAAGGCGATCGCGTCCGCGCGCCGCCAGGGCCTGGATCACGTCCAGGCGATGGCGGATGTCGAGACTTGCCGCAGGTTCGTCGGCCAGCAGCACCGGCGGATCGACGACCAGCACGGTTGCCAGCAGCACGCGCGCCCGCTCGCCACCGGACAGGGTCGACCAACGCCGACGGTCCAACCCCGAGAGTTCGAAGGCCGCGACGATTCTGTTGACGGACTCCTGCGGAACCCTTTCGCCGCGCTCCGCACCCAACCGCACCAGCTCGCCGACGCTCAAGTCCCAGTGCGGATCGAAATGCTGCGGCACGAAACCCAGCGCATGGGCGCGCGCTGCATGGGACAGCGAGGCGAGATCGCGGTCGCCCAGCAGAATTCGGCCAGAGGTCGGCGCCTCGATGCCCGCCAGCACCTTCAGCAGGGTAGACTTTCCTGCGCCATTGGGACCGATGACGGCGACGGAGCCGGTCGGCCCCAGGGACAGCGACAGGCCGTCGAGCAGCGTGGCATTGCCGCGCTTCACCGTGAGCTTGTCGGCGACCAGCGCGGTCATGTGCGCAACCTGCGGGCCAGCAGCAGAATGAAGAACGGCCCACCCGCGACCGCGGTCACGAGGCCGAGCGGAATCTCGGCCGGCGGCAGAGCCGATCTTGCAATGGCATCGGCCACCGTGACGACGATGGCGCCCACCAGAGCCGAAGCGGGCAACAAGGGCCGATGCAGCGGCCCCACCAGCCAGCGCGCAATGTGCGGCGAGGCGAGGCCCACGAAGGCCACGAGACCGCCGAACGCCACGGCTGCGGCAACCACGACCGACCCAGCCAGCACCGCCAGCATGACGAAGCGGTTCACGTTGAGCCCGAACGACGTCGCCATGGTCTCGCCAAGGCCCAGAATGTCGAGGTTGCGGGCGAGCACGAGAGTAAGGCCGAGACAAGCCGCCGAGATCGCCGTCATCAAGCCCAGCACCGGCCAGCTCGGCGTCTGCACGCCTCCCAGCACCCAGCTCAGCACGATCTGCAGGCTCACCGTCTCGTCCGAGAGCGCCAGCATCAGGAAAGAACGCAGCGCTCCCAGGATCGCCGCCATGGCGACGCCTGCCAGCAACATGCCGGCTGCATCGACCGCACCCGAAACACGCGAAATGCCGATGACCAGGATCGTGGCCCCCCAGGCACCGGCGAAGGCGAGTACCGGCAGGAGCAACGACTGCGGCACGGCGAGCGGAACCAGCAACGCCACCGTAGCACCCAGCGCCGCACCACCGGCCGAACCCAGAAGATAGGGCTCCGCCAACGGGTTACGAAAGACACCCTGAAAGACCGTGCCGCCCAGCCCCAGCAGCGCCCCGACCAAGGCCGCGGCTAGCACGCGCGGGATGCGCCACTCGACCAGCAGGCGTGCACCGAGCGATGGATCGCCGGCGATGGCCCGCAACACGTCTCCCGGCGAGGCCCAATCATGACCGGCGCAAGCCGCGACGATGATCGCCAGCAGAAGCGCCAGCGCGAGAGACGCCCAAACCCTCATTGCCTGGCCGTCGCAGTCGGATGCAGCACCGCCGCCAGCTTCTCCACGCCGGCAATCGTGCGCGGCCCGGGGATCAGCAATTCGGCGCGCACGACGGTGAAGGCCCGCCCGTTACGGACAGCACGCATGTCGGCCCAGCCCGGCCGGGCAACCAGCTCTTTCAGGTCCTTGTCGCTGCCGGCGAACAGCAACACGTCGGGATCGGATTTCAGCACCGCCTCGGGCGAGATCTGCGCAATGGCGCCGCTATCCAGAGCAAAACGGCCACCGGCCATCAGCACGGCGTCCCCCGTATAGGTGCCGGGGCGGGCGATCAGCAGCAGGCCGTTGCCCAACCGGCCGGTGATCATCACCACGCTCGGCCGCGGCAAGCCTTCGACCTGCTTCTCGACCTTGTCGAGCCTCGCCCGCAGTTCCGCCGCCAACGCTTCGCCGCGTTCCGGTACGCCACATATCTTCCCAAGCAGTCGGATGTTATCGAGAATCTCCGGCACGCGACGATGCAGCAGCACCAGCACCGGAATGCCGAGCCGTTCCATCGGTTCGACGAGTTGGTTGGCGGCCTGGCGGGCCGGCGTCACCACCACGAGATCGGGCTTGCGGTCGACCACGGCATCCACCGAGAAGCCGAGTCGACCGCCGACCAACGGCTTGCCCAGCACCTCGGGCGGAAATCGGGTAAAAGCCTCGATGCCGACAATTCGATTGGCAAGGCCGAGCGCTGCCACCATTTCAGTGTTGGAAGCGAAGATCGTGACGATACGCTGCGGCGGCGCCGGCACAGTGACGTCGCGGCCGAAGGCATCGCGGACCGTGATGGGTTCCGCCGCTGCGTTCGCACTCGAAAATGCGGACGCAGCCATCAGAAGCGCAAGCCCTGCCCTTAGCATCAGAACCGGAACTGGAAGCCCATGATGAACTCGCGGCCGGCCATCGAAGTACCGCAGGCGCCGTTCTGGTTGGCCTGAACGGCCACGCACGGAACCTGATCCTGGGCAATGAAGATCGGATGAGCGTTCACGTTGAAGATGTTGTTCACCGCGGCGAAGACCTTGATGCCCCTGTACACCTCGACCTCACCACGGATCTTCCAGATCCAGAACGGGTCCTTCTGATAGACCGTCGTGCTGCGGATCTGGCCCGGGAAGAAAACCGGCGAGAGGCTCTCCTCGGTGTTGTACCACATCGGACCGCGTAGAATGCCGAGAAGCTGGAGGTTCCAGGGTATCCTGGTGCCGGTCTGGCCGAACTGCGTACCAATATCCATGCCGTACTGGTTGATGCGCGTCGCCATGTCCGTTCCAGCCGCAGCCGGCGCGCCATAGTCGACCATCTTGAAGTTGTAGTAGCCGTTGCCGAAGACCTTCCAGTTCCAGCTCTCCTCGAAAGGCAGCTTGAAGCTCCTCACCAGGTCGGCCTCGGCCTGAAACTCGAGACCCTGGACCACGATGTTGGCCGGATTGTTCTGGTAAACTTGAATCGTGCGGCCGCCGACAGAAGAGGCTGTGACCGCCGAGATGCGGTTGGCAATCGTGTTCTGGAACACCACGGCGTCGAAACGGCCACCATCCCAGGTGAGCGTCGTGCCCGCCTCCATTTGCTGCGCCGTCTCCGCATAGAGTCCCGGATTGCCGAAGATCGTCGTGCCGATCGGCGTAACCGTGAAATTGGCGCCGAGTTCGGTCGCCGTCGGGGCACGGAAGCCCGTCGAAGCCCCCGCGCGGAAGCCCAGCCAGTCGGTCGCCTGGAAGGTGGCACCGGCCATCCAGGTCGTGACCTGGTAGTTGGTGCTGCCGGTGATCAGGGTCGGCGAATAGGGCGTCCAGTCGAGCGCCGTCGTGCCGAAGGTTTGGCGGATGCCGCCGCGCACGACGAGACGATCATCGATCAGACTTTGCGAGTCTTCGAGGTAGAAGGCGAAGACGTTGTCGGTCTGGTTGTTGTCCTGCGGCGAGGCCTGCGTCACAGCCGCACCGCCCGCCCGGTTGCGGTCGGACCGCAGCCAGCTTCTTTCCCAGTCGATGCCGACCAGGAGCTGGTTGCCTTTCCAGACGTTGAAGCTCGGCTGGAAGCGTGTGCCGAGAACGTCGAGCTGGCGCCGGTTGTAGTCGGTGAAGGTCCGGTTCGGGACGGTGTTGAGGGCGCTGAGCGGCGAGGGATTGTTCAGCGCATCGACGTCGTTGACGTAATAGGCCTGGAAGAAATAGTTCATCACCTTGTCGGGCGTGTTGCCGGTGAGGCTGATGTCGAAAGACGCGTTGGTACGGGTATCGAAGGCGAAGATGTTGGCGGCCGAACCGCGGAAGCCGGCGTTGTAGATGCCGTCGGTGCGCGCCGTCATGTCGATGCGGTTGTTTTCGTTGAACTGGTAGCCGAACGCACCCGTGGCGCTGAAACGCGTCCAGGCCGTGTTCTCTTCGGACTTGCCGCCGGGAATGGCGTAGTTGCCGCGCGTACTGGAGGCAACGCCGCCATAGTAGTCGAAGCCGCCCTTGGTGACGCCGCCATACTGGGCCTGCCCTTCGAAGAGGTCCCAGGATCCGGCCAAGCCCTCGATGAAGCCACCGGGCGCCGTGCGGCCGTTCTTCAGGATGATGTTGATGACACCGCCCATGTTCTGGCTGCCGTAGACCACGGAGCTGGGGCCACGCACGATCTCGATGCGCTGGATATCGGCATTCGACAGTTTGGAGACGTTAGCCGTGCCGGCGCGATGGCCGTTGATCAGCACGAGCACCTGGCTGCGGAAATCGCGACCCTGACCCTCGGTCTGCGCGCCACGAATGTTGATCGAGGTCTGGCCGGGCGTCCATTCGCTCATGAAGCCCACGGCATTTTCCGACAGCAGCTCGGCAACCGAACGCGCCGTCGACTTCTCGATGCGGTCCTGATGGATGATCTGCACCGTGCCGGCAATGCGATTGACAGGTTCGTAGCGGCCGGTTGCGGTGATGAAGCCTTCGGGCAGCGTATGCGTGGCGTCCTTCGAAAGCGCCGGCGTCGGCGCCTGCCCCTGTGATTGATTCTGCGACTGATCCTGGGCGATGGATGGAACCGAGGTGAAAGCGATGCTCCCCCAAACGAGCGAGGCATAGAGCCGGTTCATTCTTTCCCCCAAACGAGAACGGCAGTTCTTCTGACAATGTCGAGACGAAAACCCTGGGCGGTGCGCGTCGCCTTGCCGGCGAGATGCGCATGCAGGTGATCGCGACGTTCGTCGGCGTCGGACCAACCGAGACGACCGGCCATCCAGTGCGCGAGTTGATCGAGGTCGGCCACGATGCCGGTGAACGTCCAATCGACAAAGGCCGCTTCCTGCGGCCGCGACGCCGACGACAATCCCCGCATCACGATATCGATGCCGGGGGTCTCGTCTTCGCGGTGCCATTCCGACGGTAAACATCCCGCAAAGCACAGACCCTTGGGGCCGGCATGCGCCGGCACGACCCAGACGACGGTGTTACGCGCCCAGGCGCGGCAACGCGCGAGAAAGGCTTCGGGCTGTTCGAAGAAGGCCGGCATGGTCGCCGCCAGCACGGTGTCGTGCGCCCCCGCGGGGACCGCCGCCTCTGCCCATCCGGCGTCGACGATGTGCGGCGGATCATCGAGCCGCGCCAGGCGGCGGCGCATGGTCGGTGATGGTTCGACCGCCGTCCATGGCAGTGCCGGATCGCGCAGGGCCCCGCCAAGCTGACCGCCACCGGCGCCGACATCGAGCAGTTCGCCCACCGCCGGCACCATGCGGTGCACCAGCGGCGCGATCTTCGGCACATAGTCCGACGCGTCGATCGCCGAGGCATAGAGCTCTAGCGGGTCGAGAGTGTTCTCTGGGTGCATCTTCTGAACTCGGATATGTTACGTTATAACATAACTATCAATCATGATCTCAAATGGCGATGAGTAAGTGCTTGTGGTGATCCATAAATTCTTCACGTCAGACTCGCGGCACGTCTCGACGTCACCGCGAACAGTAGCCTTCCCTCGCCATGCCGCTTCGAGCGGCCGACGACAGGTCGGTTGCTACATCGGAACACCCCGCCCAATGCGTTCGCGCGTGACCGCGGCTGGTGGCAGGTCTCCTGGCTTGCGGGTCCCAGCCTTCGCCCGCCTTCCCAGGAACCTCACGGTGCCCAGTGGCATCTTGGTCGAAAGCTCGCCGCTCACAGTTGCGGGGGCAGCCACGGAATTGCTCGCCGAAGCGAACGCACCGCGTTCCCTATTGATCCCCCGAAGGGGAACCACCGCCAATCGTTCTGGCAGTGGAGATGAAACGCGTCAAGACGTCAGCGGATGAACACGACATCCTTGAGGTCGCTGCGCACTTCCCAATGGTGTCGTTCGAGTTCGGGATCGAGATGTTCTTCGGCCGGGAAGCCGAGACAGAGATAGGCGACGAGGCTCCAGCCGGCCGGCACGTCGAGCACGCGCGTCACCGCCTTGGGATCGAGAATCGAGACCCAACCCATGCCGATGCCGTCGGCACGCGCGGCGAGCCACAGCGTCTGGATCGCCGCGACTACCGAATAGTGCAAGGTTTCGGGCATGGTCTGCTGGCCGAGCCCGCTGCCGCTGTGCGTGCCGTCGTCGGAGAAGACAGCGAGATGCACCGGAGCTTCCTTCAGCCCGGCAAGTTTCAGGCCGGCATAGATCTCCTGCTTCTCGCCGACATAGCCGGCCAGCGCTTTCTTGTTGGCCTGCGTGAAGCTCTCGACCACGGCGCGGCGACGTTCTGGCGATTCGACATGGACGAACCGCCAGGGCTGGCTGAGCCCGACCGACGGCGCATGGCTTGCGATTTCGAGCAAGACGTCGATCCGCTCGCGCGCAACCGGATCGGTACGAAAGCGCCGTACGTCGCGCCGCCACAGAACGAGGTCGCGAAACTCCTTGCGAAAGGCGGCGTCGAAGTCGGGTGTCATGTCTGCCATCGATCGATTGCGTGAAAGAACGTGCCACTCACCGAACCGCGACGGGCGCCCGCTTCGGCAACGGCAGCACCCGTTGCGTCGCGGCAGTCGACCAATGGCTCGTCGCCCGTCGACTGGATGCTGGCATAATGGAACTCGTGGCCGGCGATCTCGGTTCCGGCGTTTCCCAACACATTGTCGGCCAGAAGCTTCGCACGGCGATAGCCGAGGTGGAGACGCCTCCTGGCGAAGGACGATTCGAGCCGCAGCAACCCCGCCATCGCATGGCGCTTGCCATTGGCATCTTCGAGCCCCTGGCCCAGCACCATGTAGCCGCCGCACTCGCCATGGATCGGCACCGACCTGGCCGCATGAGCACGCAGACCGTCCATGAACCGACGCGCCGCCGCCAGCGTGCCGGCGTGAAGTTCGGGATAGCCCCCGGGCAGCCACACCGCGTCGGCGCTGGCATCCGGCGCTTCGTCGGCCAACGGCGAGAAGGGCACGATCTCGGCGCCGGCCAGGCGCCAGCTCTCGAGCAGATGCGGATACATGAAAGTGAAGGCGCGATCCTGCGCCAACGCAATCCGCTGCCCCGGCGGCTGCAGCCCCGCAGTGCTGCCCACCGCCGGCATTGCCGCCGGCCGCGCGGCCGCTTCGATGGCGGCTAGATCGAGCGAGGCCTCGACTGTATCGGCGAGCACGTCGAGCCGTTGCGGAACATCGGCCGTCTCGACGGCCTGCACCAGGCCGAGATGCCGCTCGGGCAGAGCGAAACGCTGATTGGTCGCGATGGCACCAAAGAGCTTCAGGCCCTCGCGCTCCAGCGACGGCGCAATCGTGGCGAGATGGCGCGGACTGGCGACGCGATTGAGGATGATGCCGGCCACGGCGATGTCGGCGCGATAGCGCGCCAGCCCCGTGGCGACCGCTGCGGCAGTCTCCGCCTGGCCCGACACGTCGAGGACCAATACGATGGGCCAGCCCGTCAGCGCGGCAAGATCGGCCGTCGCGCCGCGCGCCGTCTGGCCGACGGACGCGACGCCATCAAACAGGCCCATCACGCCTTCGACCACAATCAGATCGGCAGCGTGGCGCTGCACCAGACCCGCGAGCGTCGCCGGCGCCATCGACCAGGTATCGAGATTGAAGCTCGGCTTGCCTGCCGCCACGCCATGGAAAGCGGGGTCGATATAGTCCGGACCGCACTTGAAGGTCTGCACGACATGGCCGCGGCGGGCGAGCGCGCGCATCAGGCCCAGCGCGATGACGGTCTTGCCGGCGCCGGACCGGGCGGCGGCAACGATGAAGCCGCGCGGGCCGCCGCTCATTGCCAGCCGACCATCGACGACAAGAGCTCTTTGCGCAGGCCCGCGATGGCGCCGATGACGACAATCGAGGGCGAGCCGATGCCTTCGCGTGACGCATCGGCAGCAAGGGTGCCCAACGTGCCTTCGACGACTCGCTCGGCGTCGGTCGTCGCCGATTGGATGAGCGCAGCCGGCGTGTCGGCGGAAAGCCCGCCTCGCGCCAGGGCAGCGGCAATCTCCGGCAACTGCGCCATCGGCATGTAAAGAATGAGCGGCTGGCCAAGCCGGGCCAGCGCCTCCCAATCCGCGGCAGAGCGGCCATCCTCGGCGCGATGGCCGGCCGCCAGCACCACGGCATGGTTGGTGTCGCGCGACGTCGCAGGAATGCCGACAAGCGCCGTGCCGGCGAGGCCGGAGGTAAGGCCGGGAATCACCCGGAAGCGAATGCCGGCGGTATGGAGCGCCATGGCCTCGTCCCAGCCGCGCCCGAAGACGAACGGATCGCCGCCTTTCAAACGCAGCACGCGGCGTCCGAGACGCGCCCGCTCGATCAGGATCTCGTTGATGTCGCGTTGATGCGGCGAGGGCCGGCCGCCGCGTTTGCCGACCTTGATGAACTCTGCCCCTTCTCGGGCGAGCTTCAGGACCCGGGCATCGACCAGCGCGTCATGAACGATGTCGTCGGCTTTCGACACCGCATGCAGCGCCAGCACGGTCAGCAGGCGCGGATCGCCGGGACCGGCGCCGGCCAACCACACTTCGCCCGCCGGGAACTCGGGAAGATCGGGGAAACCGTCGAGGATCATGCGCCGCGGCCGCGGAACCGGCGCTGATAGGCCGCGTCATAGAGCGCGCTATTGCGGAAGTCGCGCGCGCCCAGGACCTTGCCGACCACAATCAACGCCGTGCGTTCGATCGGGCTCCTGGCGACCTCCGCGGCGATGGTGCCCAGGGTGGCGCGAATCACGCGCTCGTCCGGCCAGCTCGCGCGATAGACCACGGCGGCCTGGCAATCCGCACCGTAGTGCGGCACCAGCTCGGCCACGACCTTGTCGAGCACATGGATCGAAAGATGGATCGCCAAGGTCGCGCCCGTCGCGCCGAACGCCTGCAGCGTCTCACGCGGCGGCATGGCCGACGCGCGCCCCGACGTGCGCGTCAGGACCACCGACTGCGCAAGCTCCGGCAGAGTGAGCTCCTGGCCGAGCGCTGCGGCCGCGGCGGCAAAGGAGGGTACGCCCGGCGTGATCGTGTAAGGAATGCCCTCTTCGTCCAGTCGACGGAGCTGCTCGCCGAGCGCGCTCCAAACCGAAAGATCGCCCGAATGAAGCCGCGCCACGTCGCGCCCCTGCTCGGTAGCCGCACGGCAGGCCGCCACGATCTCGTCGAGCGACATCGGCGCGGTATCGACGATCTCCGCTCCCGGCGGGCAATGGTCGAGCAGCGCCCGGGGCACCAGCGAACCGGCATAGAGGCAAACCGGACAGCGCGCGATCAGATCGCGGCCCCGCACCGTGATCAGGTCGGGCGCACCTGGGCCCGCCCCGATGAAATGTACAGTCAACGTCCTTCTCCAATGGCAATGGCGCAGGTCGCGCGTTCGGTGGCGACGCGCGTGCCGAGCAGCCGGCCTTCGCCGCCCGCCACCACGAGCGCCGACGCCTCGGCAATCGACGGCAGCCCCTTGGCTGCCAGCACGAGCTTGGATCGCGTGAGCACGCGGCCCGCAACCTTGTCGAGATCGTGCGCCGTGCAGGCGATCAGCTTCACCGAGAGCCGCCGGGCCGCCTCGGAAAACGCAGGCTCCGTCGCCTTTTCCGACTCGGTGGCGATGGCGTCCAGCCGCTCGACGGCGAGGTCGAACATGCCGAGCGCCATGCGCACGACCCGCTCGATTTCGTCGGCCGAGGTTTCCCGCCGGCAGCCCACACCCGCGACAATCATGGCTTCCTCGCCCGCCACTGGGTGACGGGAGCAGCGTGACGCCAGACGAAGACATTGCCGGTGCCGGCGCGGCCCGCCTTGGCGACCTGCAGCCGCGTGATCTCGCCGCCATGCTTCTGGAAGCAGTCGATCAACCGCGCTTCGGATTGCAGCGACACGGCATTGGCCACCAGGCGTCCGCCGGGCCTCAGGGCAGCCCAGGCAGCGTCGAGCAGCCCAGCATCGGAAAGGCCACCGCCGACGAAGATCGCATCGGGGGTCGGCAGACCCGCGAAGGCCTCCGGTGCAACGCCTTGCACGATCTGCAGGTCGGGCGTACCGAGTGCCGCAGCGTTACGGGCGGCGCGGGCAGCGCGTTCCGCGCCTTCCTCGATGCCGATCGCACGCATCGAAGGATGACGCAGCAACCATTCGATGGCGATGGAGCCCGCGCCCAACCCGACATCCCAGAGAAGCTCGCCCTGTCGCGGCGCCAACGACGAAAGTGTCACGGCGCGAATGTCGCGCTTGGTGAGCTGGCCATCATGCTCGAACAGCGCATCGTCGAGACCGGGCGCCAGGGTCACGACCTGCGCCTCGGCTGAGGCAACGACGTCGAGGGCAATGATGTTGAGAGGCACAATGTCGGCCAAGGCGAACGCATCGGCCGTGGTCGTCCGAACGCGTTCCTTGGGTCCGCCGAGCGACTCCAGCACCGTCAGCGTCGAGGCGCCCATGCCACGCGCCACCAGAAGCGCCGCAAGCTTTGCCGGCGTTCCGCCGTCCCATGACAGCGCCAGGAGACGCGCCTTGGGCTGGAGGTGACGCACGACATGCTCCAGCGCCCGGCCATGCAGGCTAACCGGCGTCACGTCCTGCAGCGACCAGCCGAGCCGCGAGGCGGCCAGGCTGAAGGACGAAGGCTGCGGCAGGCAGATCGTTTCGTCGACCGCAACCGCGCGCATCAGCATGTCGCCGACGCCGTAGTGAAACGGATCGCCGCTGGCCAGCACGACGACGGGGTGACCGCGATAGTTCTCGATTTCGGGCAACACGGCGCCGATCGGGCTTGGCCAGGACATCTGCCGGCCACGGATCAGCTCGCTGGCCAGCGCAAGGTGGCGCTTGCCTCCGAGCACAAGCTCGGCCGAGGAGATGAGCTGCTGCGCGACCGGCGAGAGACCGGCCACGCCATCCTCGCCGATCCCGACAATGGACAGCCAGCGCATCGCCGGGCAGGTTGCGCCCTCGGCCGTCATCGATCGATCCTGCAATGCGCGTTCTTATTCTCGGCGGTACCACGGAAGCCGCGTCGCTGGCCCGGCTGCTGGCCAACGACACCCGCTTCGAAGCGACCCTGTCGCTCGCCGGCCGCACGTCCGCGCCTGCGACACAGCCCTTGCCGACGCGGATCGGCGGGTTCGGCGGCATCGAAGGTCTGGTGCGCACGCTCGCCGCCGAAAAGATCGAGGCGGTCGTCGACGCCACGCATCCCTATGCCGCGCAGATGTCGGCGCATGCCGTTGCCGCCTGCCGACAGGCCGGCCTGCCGCTTGCGTCGCTCACTCGTGCGCCGTGGACCGAACAGGCCGGCGACCGCTGGCAACACGTCTCGAACACCGAAAGCGCCGCGATGGTGCTGGGAGAAACGCCGCGCCGCGTGTTCCTCACCATCGGTCGCCAGGAGCTGCCCGCCTTCGCGGTCGCACCGCAGCACCATTATCTGGCGCGCCTGATCGATGCGCCCAAAGGCGAACGCCTGCCGCCCGACCTGGTGTTTCTCCAGGCGCGCGGCCCCTTCGACCTCGCGGCCGAAACGACGCTGATGCGCGACGAACGAATCGACGTGGTTGTCTCCAAGAATGCCGGCGGCGATCCGACCTACGCCAAGATCGCGGCCGCCCGCGCCCTCGGCCTGCCGGTGGTCATGATCGCCCGGCCCGACAAGCCTGCCGGCCATGTCGTGAACAGCCCGAACGAGACCGTTCAGTGGCTCGATCATGTGCGGCGCTCGCTGCGCGGCGTGTAGACCCAGCGGCCGACCTGTCGTGTGGTGCTGGCGCCGACGATCACCAGCGTTCGCATATCGGCCACGGATGCGTCGGCCACGCCGAGCGTCGTCGCCACGACCCTGGCCTCGGCCGTTCCCGCCGCCCGCACGAACAGGACCGGCGTGGCGGCATCCTTCAGCTTACGCAGCAGATCGAACGCCTGACCGAGCTGATGCGGCCGCGCCTTGGAGGCGGGATTATAGAGCGCGATCACGAAGTCGCCTTCCGCCGCCGCCGCCAGACGCCGCTCGATGGTCGCCCATCCCTTGAGGTTGTCGGACAGCGAGATCGCGCAGAAATCGCCGCCGAGAGGCGCGCCGACTTCTGCCGCGGCCGCCAGCATGGCCGTCACGCCGGGCTCGACCTTGATGTCGAGCGTGCGCCACACGGGATCGCCGGCCTCGACGGCCTCGAACACTGCCGCCGCCATCGCGAAGACGCCGGGATCGCCGCCCGAGACAACGGCGACGTGCCGGCCCGCCGCCGCCAGCTCCAGCGCGTGACGCGCACGGTCGAGTTCGACGCGGTTGTCCGAAGCATGGCGGCATTGATCGGCGCGGCCCACCGGAACTCGATCGAGATAGGGACCGTAACCCACGAGATCGGTGGCCCGGTCGAGAGCGGCGCGTGTTGCCGGCGTCATGAGGTCGACCTTGCCCGGCCCCGTGCCGACCACGACGAGCGAGCCGGTCACAGCGCCCTCCCCTGGCCGGGGATCAAGATCATCGCGAAATAGGCGCCGGCCGGTTCGCCGCACTCGGCCAGCGGCAGGATGCGTTCTTCCTGCATGGTGCCGCGCTCGACATAGACGGCGCGCGACAGCAGGCCGGCCGCCTCGACGGCGCGGCGCACCTTTCCGAGGTTGCGGCCCACTTTCATGATTACCGCGGCGTCTGTCAGGCGTAGACGATCCGTAAGCTGCGTCTCGTCGAGCGTGCCCGGCAGCACCGCAAGCGTGTCGTCGCCCCAGGTGATCGGCAGGTTGGCGCGTGTCCAGCAGCCCGACATGCCGGTGACGCCCGGCACGACCTCGACCGGGAAATCCGTCGCCAGCCGCCGCCACATATGCATGAAGGAGCCGTAGAAAAAAGGATCGCCCTCGGCGATCAATCCGATCGACCGCCCCTGCTTCAAAAGCGAAGCCAGTCGTTCCGCCGACTCGCGATAGAAGCCTGCGATCTGGCTTTGATAGTCGGGATGCCCGGCCGGGATTTCATCGGTGACGGGATATTCGAGCCTCAATTCCATCCGGCCCTCGCCCATCAAGGGCGCCACGATGCGCCGGGCGTTACCTTGCGCCCCTTTCTTGGCGAAGAAGGCGACGACATCGACGGCGCGCACCAAACCGGCAGCGCGCAGGGTGAGATAGCGCACGTCGCCCGGCCCGACACCGATGCCGTAGAGCGTGCCGGCGCTGGCCGTGCCGGCGAGACTGTCGAGGCTTGTCATTCGATATCGCTGGCGAGCGCGTTGACGGCGGCCACGGCCATGGCGCTGCCGCCCTTGCGACCGCGCACGATCAGGAACGGCACGCGAGCGTCGGCCGCCAGCGCTTCCTTGGATTCCATCGCGCCGACGAAGCCTACCGGCAGACCGATCACGGCCGCGGGCTTGGGCGCACCGGCGTCGAGCATTTCGAGCAGGCGGAACAACGATGTCGGCGCATTGCCGATGGCCACGACGGCGCCGGCCAGGCGGTCGCGCCACAGTTCCATCGCGGCAGCCGAGCGCGTGTTGCCGATCTTCCGCGCAAGCTCCGGCACCACAGGATCGTCGAGGGTGCAGACGACATCGTTGCCGGCAGGCAGGCGCGACCGCGTGATGCCGTTGGCCACCATTTTGGCGTCACACAGGATCGGTGCACCGTTGCGCAGGGCCTGTCGCGCATCGCGGGCGAAAGTTCCGGACATCGCAATGTCGCGCACAATCTCGGGCATGCCGCAGGCATGGATGATGCGGACCGCCACACGTTCCTCGACGGCATCGAAGCGGCCAAGGTCCGCCTCGGCACGAATGATCGCGAAAGAGCGCCGGTAGATCTCCGCACCGTCGCGAATGTAGTCGCGCGGCTCAACCATGGGCGTTCTCCGGGAACACAGAAGCAAGATCGTCGGCATCGACCGACCGTTCGGCCGCTCCCCGCGTCGTCGCATGACGGATCAGCCGATACCGACCGCCATCGCCCACCAGCACGAGGTCCGACGGCGCCGACCGCGCGCATCCCTTGGCGCAGCCCGAGACATGGAGGGAGCCGGTGAAGCCCATGGCC
>Ga0209792_1000906_pt1 | contig 16669 bp, 17 predicted proteins | sample EBPBio142005_DNA_FD_185860 | JGI IMG/M metagenome (GOLD analysis project Ga0209792, IMG submission 185860) | Wastewater treatment Type I Accumulibacter community from EBPR Bioreactor in Madison, WI, USA - Reactor 1_6/14/2005_ DNA (SPAdes)... | ecosystem: Engineered > Bioreactor > EBPR >... | reverse complement strand
GGCCGACAGGGTCTGCCAGGCGTGGCTCACGGTCGCGGGGCTGACCCCCAGATCGGCAGCCAGGGCACGCACCGTGGGCAGCCGATCGCCGGGCGCGAGGTCGCCACTGGTGATCAGGCGCGCGATACCCGCGGCGATGCCTTGCGGGGTGGGCGCCTCGATGGCGAGGGCTACCGACTTCATGCGAACCGCCGTAGGGTCGGGATTTACCCGGAAGTCACGAATCGTAACGTTCGGGAAATGTTTAGGGCACAGAATAACAAAAAGCACCAATTAGGGAGAGCACTGAGATGACTGTCGTACGCGCAGCGATCACCCAGACCACGTGGACCGGCGACAAGGAGTCCATGCTCGCCAAGCACGAGCAGTTCGCGCGCGACGCCGCTGCCCAGGGTGCGCAGGTCATCTGCTTCCAGGAGCTCTTCTACGGCCCCTACTTCGGCATCACCGAAGACAAGAAGTACTACGCCTACGCCGAGCCCGCCGACGGCCCCATCGTGCAGCGGTTCGCCAAGCTCGCCAAGGAGCTGAACCTCGTGATGGTCCTGCCGATCTACGAGGAGGACATGCCGGGCGTGTACTACAACACGGCGGTCGTGGTCGACAACGACGGCACGATCCTCGGCAAGTACCGCAAGCACCACATCCCGCACCTCGACCGCTTCTGGGAGAAGTTCTACTTCCGCCCCGGCAACATGGGCTACCCGGTGTTCAACACCGCCGTCGGTCCCATCGGCGTTTACATCTGCTACGACCGCCACTTCCCCGAGGGATGGCGCGAGCTGGGCCTGGGCGGAGCGCAGATCGTCTTCAACCCGAACGCCACCAAGCCGGGGCTCTCCAACCGCCTGTGGGAGGTCGAGGGACCGGCCGCCGCCGTCGCCAACGGCTACTTCGTGCTCCAGCCCAACCGGGTGGGCCGTGAGGACAACGAGTACGGCGACCTCGCCGTCGACTTCTACGGCACCAGCCAGGTGATCGACCCGCGCGGCAACTTCGTGGGCGAGCGCGGCTCGGGTGAGAAGGAGGAGATCGTCATCCGCGATCTCGACATGGACATGATCCGCCAGATGCGCGACGACTGGCAGTTCTACCGCGACCGTCGCCCCGAGTCCTACACGTCCATCCCGAAGCCGTAGCGGCTGGTCGCGTAGCTCCGCAGGGGCGTATCGAGACCGGTTTCGATACGGCCTTCGGCCTACTCAACCAGCGAAGAGAAGGAGTCCCCTTGAGCACGACACTCATCACCGGTGGCACCGTCGTCACCGCGACCGGCCGCTCCGAAGCGGACGTCCTCATCGACGGCGAGACGATCGTCGGTGTCCTCAATCCCGGGTCTGTTCTCCTGGGTTCCGATCTCGCGTCCTCGGTGGATCACGTCATTGACGCGAAGGGCAAGTACGTGATCCCCGGGGGCGTCGATGCCCACACCCACATGGAGTTGCCGTTCGGCGGCACCGCGGCATCCGACACGTTCGAAACCGGAACGCGCGCGGCAGCCTGGGGCGGCACGACGACCATCATCGACTTCGCGGTGCAGACCTTCGGGCAGAAGGTGCTCGACGGCCTCGCCGCCTGGCACGAGAAGGCCGCGGGCAACTGCGCCATCGACTACGCGTTCCACCAGATCATCGGCGAGGTCAACGACGACTCGCTGGCCGCGATGAAGAAGCTCCCCGACGAGGGCATCTCCAGCTTCAAGCTGTTCATGGCCTATCCGGGCGTCTTCATGTCGGATGACGCGCAGGTGTTCAAGGCGATGCAGGTCTCAGCTGAGACCGGCATGATGACGATGATGCACGCCGAGAACGGCCCCGTGATCGACGTGATCGTCAAGCAGTTGCTTGCGCAGGGCAAGACCGACCCCTACTACCACGGCGTGGCTCGCGCCTGGCAGATGGAGGAGGAGGCGACCCATCGCGCCATCATGCTCGCCAACCTCACCGGTGCGCCCCTCTACGTCGTTCACGTCTCCGCCAAGCAGGCCGTCGAGCAGCTCGCGGCGGCCCGCGACATCGGGCAGAACGTGTTCGGCGAGACCTGCCCGCAGTACCTGTACCTGTCGCTCGAGGAGCAGCTCGGCGCCGAAAGCGCGGAGTGGGGAAAGTTCGAGGGTGCGAAGTGGGTGTGCTCAACCCCCCTGCGATCGAAGGCCGAGGGGCACCAGCACCACATGTGGCAGTCCCTGCGCACGAACGACATCCAGATGGTCTCGACCGACCACTGCCCGTTCTGCATGAAGGGCCAGAAGGATCTCGGCCTCGGCGACTTCTCGAAGATCCCGAACGGCATCGGCTCCGTCGAGCACAGGATGGACCTGCTCTATCAAGGCGTCGTCGACGGTCAGATCTCGCTCGAGCGCTGGGTCGAGATCACCTCGACCACCCCGGCGCGCATGTTCGGGCTCTACGGCAAGAAGGGGGTCATCCAGCCCGGGGCGGATGCCGACATCGTCATCTACGACCCCAACGGCCACACCTCAATCGGTTACGGCGAGGGCAAGACCCACCACATGAACATGGATCACAGCGCCTGGGAGGGCTTCGAGATCGACGGCCACGTCGACACCGTGCTCTCGCGGGGCAAGGTCGTGGTCGACGACAACCAGTACCTCGGCGCCAAGGGTGACGGCAAGTTCGTCAAGCGCGGCCTCTCGCAGTACCTCATCTAGCGGTGATCGAGCGAGTCGAGATCTCGACAAGCTCGATCACCGGGAGCTCGCACTACCTGATCTGAACGGAAGCACATGCAATTCGGAGCAGTTCTCCAGACCCACCCGCCGGCATCGCGCACGATCCACCTCGCCAAGCTGGCGGAGCAGTACGGCTTCGAGTACGTGTGGACGTTCGACTCGCACATCCTGTGGGAGGAGCCGTACGTCATCTACAGCGCGATCCTGGCCCAGACCAGCCGGGTGATCGTGGGGCCCATGGTCACCAACCCGGCGACGCGCGACTGGACCGTCACTGCATCCACCTTCGCCACGCTCAACGAGATGTACGGCAACCGCACCATCATCGGCATCGGTCGCGGCGACTCGGCGGTGCGCGTCACCAACGGCAAGCCGACGACTCTCGCGGAGCTGCGCGACTCGATCCACGTGATCCGCGAACTCGCCAACTCGCGGGCCGTCGAGTACAACGGCTCGCAGCTGCAGTTCCCGTGGAGCAAGGGCTCCCAGGTCGACGTCTGGGTCGCCGCCTACGGCCCGCTCGCGCTCAAGCTCACGGGTGAGGTCGGCGACGGCTTCATCCTGCAGCTCGCCGACCTCGACATCGCCGAGTGGATGATCAAGACGGTGCGGGATGCCGCGGAGAAGGCCGGGCGCGACCCGCTCTCGGTGAAGTTCTGCGTGGCCGCGCCCTTCTACGTCGGTGACAACTTCGAGCACATGCGCAACCAGACCCGCTGGTTCGGCGGGATGGTCGGCAACCACGTCGCCGACATCGTCGCCAAGTACGGCGAGGGCTCGGCGGTTCCCAAGGCGCTCACCGACTACATCAAGGCGCGTCAGGGCTACGACTACAACGAGCACGGACTCGCGGGCAACAGCCACACCGACTTCGTGCCCGACGAGATCGTCGATCGCTTCTGCATCCTCGGCACCGCCGAGCAGCACATCGAGAAGCTGAAGGCGCTCAAGGAGCTCGGCGTCGACCAGTTCGCCGGCTACCTCCAGCACGATCACAAGGAGGAGACGATGCGCGTCTACGGCGAGACCGTGATGCCCGCCCTCCGGGACCACGTGGTGGCGAAGGCATGACCCTTCGGCGGGCTCAGGGCGGCGCCCGACTCCGGGCGGTTCTGATTGGCGCGTTGGGAATCGTGCTGCTCGGGCTGCTCTGGGAGGGCTACAAGGCCATCGGGCCCGCGGAGGGCTTCGACCTGTTCGGGCTCCAGTTGCTCCCGCGCACCTCGGATGTCGCGATGCCCCACCTCGCGGACATGCTGGCCAGGGCACTCGCCCCGGTGAACTCGGCCGCAGGCTCGCAGCCGGTCTGGCTCGCGGTACTGCTCGCCTGCCTGTCCAGCCTCGGCACCGCCGCCGTCGGCCTCGCCGTCGGAGCGGCCGTCGGGTTCGGGCTCGCCCTGCTGATGCTGCGCTTCCGACTGGCCGAGTCTGCCGTGCTGCCGTGGCTGATCCTCAGCCAGACGGTGCCGCTCATCGCCCTCGCGCCCGTGATCGTCAGCTGGGGTGGCCGCGTGCAGATCGGCGACTTCGAGTGGCAGCGATGGATGTCCGTGGCCGTGATCGCGAGCTACCTCGCCTTCTTCCCCATTGCGGTCGGCGCGCTGCGCGGCCTCCAGTCGCCGGCCACGGCCCAGACGGAGCTCATGCACACCTTCGCCGCGGGATGGTGGGCGACACTCGTGCACCTGCGGCTTCCGGCAAGCGTGCCCTACCTGATCCCCGCGCTGCGGCTGGGCGCGGCATCCGCCATCATCGGCACCGTCGTCGCGGAGGTCTCGACGGGCGCGAAGGGCGGCATCGGCCGCTTGATCATCGAGTACGCGCAGTCCGGGTCGTCGGATCCGGCGAAGGCGTTCTCGCCGATCGCGGGCGCCGTGCTCATGGGTCTCGCGGCCGCGGGCATCGTGGCGGTGCTCGCACTCACTCTGGGTCGTTTCCGCCGCACCGAGGAGGTCACCGCATGAGCGCCGTCGTCGTCACGGGAGTCACCAAGACGTTCCCGCCTTCGAGACGCGCTTCGCGCTCCTCGGGCACCGAAACCGAGGGCGTCACTGCGCTCGACGACGTGTCGCTCACTGTCGAGAAGGGCGAGTTCGTCTCGCTCATCGGGCCCTCGGGCTGCGGCAAGTCCACGCTGCTGCGCCTCGTCGCCGACCTGGATGCCCCGACGAGCGGCACGATCGAGGTCTTCGGCAAGACGGCTCGCCAGGCGCGGCTCGACCAGGACTACGGCATCGCCTTCCAGACCGCGGGCCTGCTGCCGTGGCGGTCGGTCACCGCGAACATCGAGCTGCCGCTGCAGCTGCACGGCGTCGACGCGGCGGCCCGGCGCGATCGCGCCGCCGAGCTCATCGAGCTCGTGGGCCTCAGCGAGTTCGCCACGAGCTTTCCCGAGCAGCTCTCCGGCGGCATGCAGCAGCGCGTCGCGATCGCACGCGCTCTCGCGGAGCGTCCGGAACTGCTGCTCATGGACGAGCCGTTCGGCGCCCTCGACGAGATGACCCGCGAGCGAATGCAGTCCGAGCTCGTTCGCATCTGCGCCGAGACCGGGGCCGCGGTGATCTTCGTCACCCACTCGATCCCCGAGGCGGTGTTCCTCAGCGACCGGGTGGTCGTCATGTCGCCACGACCGGGTCGCATCCGCGAGATCGTCGACGTGAGGCTCGGGGATGCCCGGGGCGAAGACCTGCGCGAGGAGACCAGTTTCTTCGCCTCCGTCACGCAGGTGCGCGAAGCATTGCACGGCGCACCGGCACCGTCGACCGCCCGGGGCGTGGACAGCCGATGACCAACACCTTCACGCGCCGCGTACTGCCCCCGCTCGTGCTGGGCGTGGTGGCGCTCGCCGCGTGGGAGCTGCTCGTGATCGTCGCCGACATCCAGCCCTACCTGCTGCCAGCGCCGAGCGCGATCGGCAAGCAGCTGGTGATCGTCGCTCCTGCGCTGTGGTCGGCGATGCTCGCCACCGGGCTCAACGCCCTGCTCGGACTGATCGGCGGCAGCGTTCTCGGAATCGTGCTCGCGATCGCGGCGTCGCGCCTGCGGTTCATCGACCAGCTGATCGCGCCGGTCGTCGCGGCGATCGCGGTCGTGCCGATCGTGGCGCTGGCACCCGTGCTCACCAACATGTTCGGCGCCACCAGCGAGACCCCGCGGCGGGTGATCGTCGCGATCGTGGTGTTCGTCCCGGTCTTCGTCAACACCCTGCGGGGTCTGCGTCAGGTGCAACCGGTGCACCGCGACCTGATGCGGGCGTATGCGGCATCCAACTGGCAGCTCACCCGTACCGTCACCGTGCCGGGCGCCCTGCCCTACATCTTCACCGGTCTCAACATCGCCAGCTCGCTCGCGGTGATCTCCGCGGTGGTCGCCGAGTACTTCGGCGGGCTGCAGAACGGTCTCGGCTCGCGCATCACCTCGGCCGCCGCCAACAGCGCCTACCCCCGCGCGTGGGCGTACGTCTTCGGCGCGATCGTGCTCGGGCTGGTCTTCTTCGTGGCCACGCTCGCCCTCGAACGATTGGCCAGCCGGCGACGGTAGGTCCGCACCCGTCCCCCTGCCGAAGGTGCCAGGAGGTCGTCCCCACCCAGCAGTAACGAACAGGAGAAAACATGCGACACAGCAAACGCGCCGTGCTCGGCCTCGCGGCCGCCGCGGCATCCGCCGCACTCATCCTCACCGGATGCACTGCCACCTCCACCCCGGACGACTCAGCCAGCGGCGAGCTCACGCCCGTCACCCTGCAGCTGCAGTGGTTCGCCCAGGCGCAGTTCGCCGGCTACTACGCGGCGCTCGATCAGGGCTACTTCGAGGAGGAGGGACTCGACGTCACCATCCTCGAGGGTGGTGTCGACATCGTTCCCCAGACCGTTCTCGCCGACAACCAGGCCGACTACGCGATCGCGTGGGTGCCGAAGGCTCTCGCCTCCCGCGAGGCCGGCGCCGGTATCACCGACATCGCGCAGATCTTCCAGCGCTCAGGAACCCTGCAGGTCTCGTTCGCCGACAAGGACATCACGACGGCGGCCGACCTCAAGGGCAAGAAGGTGGGCAACTGGGGCTTCGGCAACGAGTTCGAGCTCTTCGCGGGCATCACGAAGGCGGGCCTCGACCCGGCCGCCGATGTGACCCTCGTGCAGCAGAACTTCGACATGGCGGCACTGCTCGCCGGCGACATCGACGCGGCGCAGGCGATGACCTACAACGAGTACGCACAGGTGCTCGAGGCCGTCAACCCGGCCACCGGCGAGCTCTACCAGCCCGAGGACTTCAACGTCATCAACTGGAACGACGAGGGCACGGCCATGCTGCAGGACGCCGTGTGGGCCAACACCGAGCGACTCGCCTCCGACGAGGAGTACCAGGCCACCACGGTGAAGTTCCTCAAGGCCGTCATCAAGGGCTGGATCTACGCCCGTGACAACCCGGAGGACGCCGCCACGATCGTGCTCAAGTACGGTCCGCAGCTCGGCGCGAGCCACCAGCTCTGGCAGACCAACGAGGTCAACAAGCTGGTCTGGCCCTCGCCGGACGGCATCGGCATCATCAACGCCGACGCCTGGGCCCAGACCGTGGATGTCGCCCTGACGGCCAAGAACCTCGAGGGTTCGACGGTCATCACGGCCCAGCCGGACGACGGTGCCTACACCAACGAGTACATCCAGAAGGCGCTCGACGAGCTCGGTGACCTCGACACCACCGGTGACGCGTTCGCGCCGATCACGGTCACCCTCAACGAGGGCGGCAAGTAACACCCAGCACCAATCGGGGCGGGTGGCCGGCCGTGTACCGACCACCCGCCCACTATCTAAGGAACACCATGAACCACCTCAATCCCGCCGACGCTGAGCTCACCTACGACCTCGATCGCGCTCACGTCTTCCACTCCTGGTCTGCCCAGGGCTCGCTCAACCCGCTCGTCATCGCCTCGGGCGCGGGCTGCGAGGTGTGGGGCTTCGACGGGAAGCGACTGCTCGACTTCTCCAGCCAGCTGGTCAACACCAACCTGGGGCACCAGCATCCGGCCGTCATCGCGGCGATCAAGGCGCAGGCCGACGTGCTGGCGACGGTGGCCCCCGCCACGGCGAACCTCGCGCGCGGCGAGGCGGCCAAGCGCATCCTCGCCAAGGCCGGCGCCCACTTCGGCAAGGTCTTCTTCACCAACGGTGGCGCCGACGCCAACGAGAACGCGATCCGGATGGCTCGGCTCACGACCGGCCGCGACAAGGTGCTCTCCACCTACCGCAGCTACCACGGCAACACCGGTGCGGCGATCGTCGCCACCGGCGACTGGCGACGGATGCCCAACGAGTTCTCCCGTGGGCACGCCCACTTCTTCGGCCCCTTCCTCTACCGCTCCGAGTTCTGGGCCGACAGCCCGGAGCAGGAGTCGGAGCGCGCCCTCACCCACCTCGAGCGCGTGATCGTCTCGGAGGGCTCCAACACGATTGCCGCGATCCTGCTCGAGACGGTTCCCGGCACCGCGGGCATCCTGGTTCCGCCGCCCGGTTACCTCGAGGGCGTGCGTGGCCTGTGCGACAAGTACGGCATCGTCCTGATCTTCGACGAGGTCATGTGCGGCTTCGGCCGCACCGGCGAGTGGTTCGCCTGGCAGGGCCTGGGGGAGGGTGGCACCGCTGTCGTTCCCGACCTGGTGACCTTCGCGAAGGGTGTCAACTCCGGCTACGTGCCCGCCGGCGGCGTGCTCATCTCGGAGTCGATCGCCAACGCCTTCGACAGCCAGGTGTTCCCCGGCGGTCTGACCTACTCCGGGCACCCCCTCGCCATGGCTTCGATCGTCGCGGCGATCGACGCGATGGAGTCCGAGGGTGTCATCGAGAACGCGAAGATGATCGGCGAGCAGCACCTGGCCCCCGGCCTCGCGGAGCTTGCGGCGAAGCATCCGCTCATCGGAGAGGTGCGCGGCCTCGGCGTCTTCTGGGCGCTCGACCTCGTCAACGACCCCGAGTCGCGCGAGCCCGTCTCGGGTGGCGTCGTGCTGGAGCTCAAGAAGGCGCTCATGGAGCGCGGGCTGCTGCCGTTCATGGCCGACAACCGCCTGCACGTCGTGCCGCCGTGCATCGTGACGCCGGAGGAGGTCGCGCGCGCTCTGGCGATCTACGACGAGGCCTTCACGGCGGTCGAAGCGGCGCTGTAACCCGGTAGCCCGGGGCCGCTCGCATCGGCGGGCGGCCCCGGCGCACCCCAACGCAGGTAGAATCGTCCCTCGTGTCCCACCTCAACCTCACCCCGTACACCGTGCCGGTGTTCGACCTCATGCACCGCCCCGGCGAGATGCGGGAGAAGTCGCTCGACATCGTCGTGCCGGAGGGTTTCGGCAACGCCGTGATCGGTGTTCGGGCGGGTTCTGCGATGCACATCGACGCGCGCCTGGAGAGCCTTCATGACGGCATCCTGGCCTCGGGCGAGGTCACGGCGACCGCCGAAGGCGAGTGCGTGCGGTGCCTCATCGATGTGGTGCAACCGATCGAAGTCGAATTCCAGGAGCTTTTCGCGTATTCTTTCGACGAAGCTTTTGACTACACGGTTCACGACGATCACGTCGACCTGGAACCAGTGGTCAGGGATGCGGTGGTGCTGTCACTGCCATTCCAGCCGGTCTGTCAGGAAGATTGCCTCGGCCTGTGCCCGCAGTGCGGGGTGCGGCTTCTCGACAATCCCGGCCACGAGCATGAGGCTCCCGTCGATCCACGATGGGCTGCGCTCGCCGGGCTTGACGGCCTGAACGACACCCCGGACTCAGACAAGACAGAGAAGAGATAACCATGGCAGTTCCGAAGCGCAAGATGTCCCGCGCATCCACCCGCATGCGCCGCGCGCAGTGGAAGGCCGACGTGCCCACGCTGGTCAAGACCGTCGAGAACGGCAAGGTCACCTACAGCCTCCCGCACCGCGCGAAGGTCGTCGAGGACTCGACCGGCACCCCCCTGTACATGGAGTACAAGGGCCGCAAGGTCGCCGACGTCTGAGTTGACGTCTCGCCCTACGGGCGACGCGGTCGTGCCGGATGACTCGACCGAGCTCACCAGTGTGCTCGGGGTCTCCATCGCGCCCGAACTCCTCCAGCTCGCGCTGACCCACCGCTCGTTCGCCTACGAGAACGGCGGGGTCGCCCACAACGAGCGCCTCGAGTTCCTCGGTGACTCGATCCTCGGCCAGGCCGTGACCGTGATGCTCTACACGGAGAACCCCACCCTCGATGAGGGCGAGCTCGCCAAGCGCCGCGCGAGCCTGGTCTCCAGCGTCGCGCTCGCCGAGGTCGCACGTAGCATCGGCCTCGGAGCGCACCTCAAGCTCGGCCGTGGCGAAGAGCAGACCGGCGGTCGCGACAAGTCCTCGATCCTCGCCGACACCGTCGAGGCGATCATCGGCGCCGCCTACCTCGATCGCGGGGGCGACGAAGCCACCGACCTGGTGCTGCGGCTCATCCGTCCCCTGCTGGACAATCCCGACCGCTTCGGTGCGGCGATGGACCCCAAGACCAGCCTCCAGGAGCTCTCGACCCGACTCGGTCGCGGCATGCCCACCTACGAGGTGTCAGACAGCGGCCCGGACCATTCGAAGCGTTTCCACGCGAGCGTCCTGCTCGGCGGCGACGTGATCGCCACCGGCGTGGGTTCGAGCAAGAAGCAGGCCGAGATGGCCGCCGCGCTCGACGCCTGGACGCTGCTGACGGAAGAGTAGTCCCGCGTGCCCGAGCTGCCCGAGGTGGAGGTGGTGCGCGCCGGGCTCGCACCGGCGGTGAGCGGGGCGGGCGTGGCATCCGTCACCGTCTACGACGAGCGCTCGCTGCGTCGGCATGCCGGACCGAGCGAGGACTTCATCGACCGCCTGACCGGCCGCCGGATGCTCGTGCCCGAGCGTCGGGGCAAGTTCCTGTGGATCCCGCTCTCGCCGGTGGTCGAGCGGCCGGTGGTCGAGCGTGTCGAGACCCAGCCCGCGCACGACATCGGCGAGATCTCGACAGGCTCGATCACCGAGGCCATCGTCATCCACCTCGGCATGAGCGGGCAGGTGCTGCTGCGCGACCAGTCGACGGATGACGCCCTGACGCGCATCCGTCTCGATCTCGACACCGGCTACCGCCTCAACTTCGTCGACCAGCGCATCTTCGGATCGATGGCGATCGACACCATGGTGCCGACCGCGGACCACCCCGACCAGCTCGTGCCCTCCCAGGTCGCCCACATCGCGCGCGACCTCGTCGACCCGCTCTTCGACGACCGGCGCTTCCTCGCGACGCTGAAGCGCAAGAACACGACCATCAAGCGCGCCCTGCTCGACCAGACCCTCGTGAGCGGCATCGGCAACATCTACGCCGACGAGTCGCTCTGGGGAGCGCGCATCCACTACGACCAGCCGACCGCCACGCTGAGCCGTCCGCGCGCGGTCGCCCTCCTCGCCGAGCTGCGCGCCGTGCTCGCGCAGGCGCTCGCCGAGGGCGGCACCAGTTTCGACACGCAGTACCTCAACGTGAACGGCCAGTCGGGGTACTTCGCGCACTCGCTCAAGGCCTACGGTCAGCAGGGAAAGCCGTGTCCGCGCTGCGGCACCCCGATGGTGCGCGAGCAGTTCATGAACCGCGGCTCGCACTTCTGCCCGCGCTGCCAGCGGCTGCGCTGACGGTTTCCTTCGCGACGTGCGAGTTGAGTTGCATGGGACGCGACAGCCGCGACGGAAACTCGCAAGTCACGGTGGGTTGGTGCCGCGAGTAGGCTCGCGGCATGACTTCAGGCACGCCTAACGGCACGGGGGCTGAGGGGCTGCTCGGGCTCGACGGCCTGCTGACGGACGACCAGCGGGCGTGGCGCGATCGCGCTCGCGCCGTGGCATCCGTCATCGCTGAAACGATCGACGATGATGCCGAGACGCAGACCTTCCGCCGGGAGTACGTGCAACTGCTCGCCGAGGCGGGCCTCGTCGGCATGCACCTGTCGGGCTACGGCTGCGCGGGCGCCGATGCGATCAGCTACGGTCTCGCCTGCTACGAGCTCGAGGCGGTCGACACCTCCTGGCGCACCTTCGTCAGCGTGCAGGGGTCGCTCGCGATGTCGGCGATCCACCACTTCGGCTCCGAGGAGCAGAAGCTGCGCTGGCTGCCCCTGATGGCCCGGGGCGAGGCTCTCGGATGCTTCGCCCTCACCGAGCCCGCCGGTGGCAGCGACCCCGGCAGCATGTCGACCTCCGCACGGCAGGAGGGCGAGTCCTGGATCATCGACGGCACGAAGCGCTGGATCGGCCTCGCATCGGTCGCCGACGTGGCCGTGGTCTGGGCGCGCACCGCGGAGGGCATCCGCGGGTTCCTCGTCGACACGACCGATCCCGGGTTCGGCGCAACTGACATCCCGACCAAGCTCGCGCTTCGCGCCTCCATCCAGTGCGACGTCGTGCTCGATTCGGTGCGCGGTGAACTGCTGCCCGGCACCACCGGCCTGGGCAGTGCGCTGGCCTGCCTCACCGAAGCGCGGTACGGCATCGTGTGGGGAGTGATGGGGGCGGCACGGGCATCCCTCGATGAGGCGATCGAGCGCGCGACGACCCGCGAGGTGTTCGGCGGACCGATCGGGGCGAAGCAGCTCGTGCAGCAGCGGCTCGCCGATGCCTTCGTCGAATACGAGAAGGCCATGCTGCTCGCGCTTCACCTCGGTGCCCTCAAGCAGGCGAAGACTCTCACGCCCGAGCAGGTGAGCGTCGGCAAGCTCAACAACGTGCGCGAGGCGATCGGCATCGCCCACGCTGCCCGCGAGGTCCTCGCCGGCGACGGCGTGACGACCGAGTTCGCGGTGATGCGCCACCTCGCCAACCTGGAGGCGGTGCGCACCTACGAGGGCACCGACGACATCCACACCCTCGTGATCGGTCGCGCGCTGACGGGGCTGTCGGCGTTCTGATCGGTCGGTCATCGAGCGCCTCCCGGTGATCGAGCCTGTCGAGATCCGAGTCCGGGGGATCTCGACAAGCTCGATCACCGGAAGCTCGATCACCGGAGGCTCGATCACCGGAGGCTCGATCACCGGAGGCTCGATCAGCGCAGTTCGACCCGGAACACTGCGCCGCCCTCGGGCCGGTTCGCGACGCTGATGGTGCCTCCCAACCGGTCGACGAGGCGAGCCGCGATCGAGAGTCCCAGCCCGGTGCCCACCGGCCGGATGTCGCGGTACCGAGCTCGAAGAGCCCCGCGCTCGAATGCCGTGCTCAGGTCGCCCTCCTCGAGTCCCGGACCGTCGTCGAGTACCTCGACGACGCCGTCGGAGCTGCGCAGTTCGACGGAACCGCCCGCCCGCAGCGCGTTCTCCACGAGCCCGTCGATCACCTGGCGCAGGCGTCGGGGGTCGGTGACGACGGTGCCGCCTCCGACAGAGCCGCCTCCGGTGGTCGAGCCGCCCCCGGTGGTCGAGCCCGTCGAGACCCCCACCCCCAGCACCGCAGCACGCCCCGCCCAGGCGGCGGCGACCTCGTCGAGCAGGGGCGCCAGTTCGACCGGCGCGGGGGAGATGCTGAAGTCATCGGCTTCGAGCCGGGCGAGCTCGAGCAGGTCGCCGACGAACTGGTCGAGCCGCTCGGTCTCCGTCACGAGGGTCGCACCCACCGAGGCCACCTGGTCGGGGTCGACGAGCCCGTCGGCCAGCGCCTCGGCGTACCCGCGCACGGCGGTCAGGGGCGTGCGCAGCTCGTGGCTGATCGACAGCAGGAACTCGCGCTGTCGTCCCTCGGAGGCGCTCAGTGCGGTGTCCAGGGCGGCGAGGGCGTCGGTGACGGCCGCGAGCTCCGTGGTGGGGGAGTCGGGCATCCGCACCCCTCGTTCGCCGGCGGCGAGACGGCGGGCGGATGCCGCGGCGCTCGTGAGCGGTCGCGATAGCCACGTCGCCAGCAGCGTGCCTCCCACGACGGCCACGACCAGCCCGATGCCGAGCGCGATGAGGATGCGGCCGGTCGACTGTCCCACCGCCCGATCGACACCGGCGAGCGGCAGCGCGAGCACGACCGCCCCGCCGTGCATGGTCGTCCGGGCCTCGATCATGACCATGCCGCCATCACCGCGGCGCACCGTGGACACCTCCTCGCCGTCGGCGAGCCGCGCGAGGATGGCCGCGTCGACGTAGGTCGCGGCCGCGCCGTCGACCGTGCCGTCGGGCTGCACGAGGGCGACCTCCGTTCCGCCGAGGGCGAGGCTCGCCTTCTCGGCGAGCTCGGCGGCGCTGGCGAGCCGCGGCATCCGGGCCAGGATCTCGGCCTGCGCGGCGAGCTGGTCGCGGGCATCCTGGGTGGTCGACGACCGCACCAGCTGCAGCGAGATGAGTCCGGTGACCACGACGGCGATGACCGCGACGGCCACGGTCACCAGGGTCACGCGGGCACGCAGCGAACTCATGATGCGGCGTACCCCACGCCGCGCACAGTGCGGATCGGGTTGGGCTCGCCGAGCTTGGCGCGCAGCTGGGCGACGTGCACGTCGACGGTGCGACCCGCGCCGTAGTCGACCTGGCCCCAGACGCTGGACAGCAACTGCTCCCGGGAGAACACCTGCCCGGGGGACGACATGAGCTTGGCGAGCAGATCGAACTCGATGGTGGTGAGCGTGATCTCGTACCCACGGCAGGTCACCCGCCGACTCGCACCGTCGAGGGACACGTCGCCCACCGTCACCGGCGGGGGCGTGCCCGGTCCCTCCTGGCGGCGCAGCAGGCCGCGCAGCCGGGCGACGAGCTCCCGCGGCGAGAACGGCTTGGTCAGGTAGTCGTCGCCGCCGAGCTCGAGACCGATGACCCGGTCGACCTCGTCATCGCGCGCCGTCACGAAGATCAGCGGGGTCCAGTCGCCCTCCGCCCGCAGCGTGCGGCAGAGCTCGATGCCGTCCATGACCGGCAGACCCACGTCGAGAATGACCGCCGCCGGTCGCAGGCGCCGGATCGCCGCGAGTCCCGCGGCGCCGTCCCGCTCGACGTGCACCCCGTACCCGGCCTGGGCAAGGTAGAGGCGCTCGACGTCGGCGATGGCAGGCTCGTCCTCCACGATCACCACGAGGCCGCGTCCCTCCGCCATGGCTCCATTCAAGTGCATGGGATGCCCCGCGGCGGCGGCGGGAACCGCGACTTTACATTCCCCGAACATTCCCCTGACGAGGGCCGAACCCCGGCGCGGCACAGTCGTTCCGTCGCCACCTCCGGCGATCCGAACAAGGAGTGACATCATGACGTTCCGCACCTGGACCGCTGCCGCAACGGCGGCTGCCGTGCTCGCCACCGCCCTCGTGGTGGCTCCGACTGCCGCCTTCGCGGCGCCCGCCGTGTCGACGTCGGACGCGGCATCCGACGACTGCAACTTCGGCGAGCGGGTGATGAGCGTCTGGCGGCAGCTGCCCGACGAACTGCAGGCCGACCTGAAGCACCTGCGCGAGCTGGAGCCCAGCGAGCGGCGCGACGCGGCCATCGAGATTCGTCAGAAGGCCCTGGCCGGCGACTACGGCACCGAGGTGCAGAAGCGGGCCGAGAACATGAAGGACCGCCGAGTGCTCGCTCTCGAGACCATGCCGCTCGAGCTGAAGCACGCCCTGCTCGACCTGCGCAATGCCGACGCCGACGACCGGCGCGACCTGGCCCGCGAGATCGCCGACGATGCCCTCGCCGGCGTCTACGGACCCCGCGCCCAGCACACGGTCGAGACGATCCGCGCGAGCGACTTCTGGCAGGAGTGCGTCGGCGACTAGAGGTCGCGGCGCCACGCCCCCTCGGAGGCGATCGGCACGAACCCGAGCGCCTCGTTGACGCTCAGCATGTGCCGATTCTCCTCCGCGTTGAAGGTCGTGACCGACGGATGCCCCGGCGCAACGCGCTCGAGGTGTGCGAGGTTCGCGACCTTCAGCAGCATCCCCAGCCGGTGTCCGCGGTGCTCACGCAGCACGAGCGTCGCGTACTGGGCCGCGGACCGGTACGGCTGCCGGGGCACCGAGAGCACGGTGTATCCCACGAGGTGGCCCGACGGCAGGTGCTCGACGGCGGCGACGGTGCGGGTGCGCGGGCTTGCGGCATCCCGCTCGTCGGCGGCGATGACGCGCTCGATCGTCCAGGTCTCCTCGGGCTCCTCGAGGCCGGCGCTCGGGGCGTCGGTCGACATGCGGTTGCCGAGCACGGCCACGTCGGCCCGCCAGCGCTCGGGGGTCGCCCCGTACCAGTAGTGCAGCGCGTAGTCCGGACCGCTCGCGGCCTGGGCGGCGAGAAGCCGGTCGGCCAGGTCGGGCACGGGCAGTGGCAGCCGGCTGACCCGCTCCACCTGCTCCAGCCGGTAGTCGCGCGCCAGCAGGAACCGTACCGACCGGTCGTCGGCCGGCACCGAACCGAACCCCGTGGGCGGGTGCAGCTGGGGCCCTGTCGAGTCCTGCACGCCGTGGTAGACGACGACCTTCGCGCGACCCTCGGCGCGCGACAGCTCCTCGACGGCGTCGGCCAGCGCCCGGCCGATTCCCTGGCCCTGGTGGTCCGGATGCACGTTCACCCCGATCCACGCGGTGTCGGCGTCGTCCTCCGCCTGGGTCTCGTAGTGGGCGGCGCCCACGACCGTGCCGTTGAGGCGGGCCACGAGCATCCGCTGCGGGTGGAAGGGGTCGCGATAGTAGGGCAGCTCCTCGTCCGGCTCGTAGGCGAGGTCGGTGGTGCCGTAGGTGATCGCCTCGACGACGTTGCCCACGTCGATGGCCCGCGCGAAGTCCTCGCCGCCCGGTGCGCCCAGCGTCTCGGGGATCGGCAGCTCGTCGATCGTGACGGTCACGGGGCATCCTTTCGAGTGGGCAGCCGACCAGACTAAGGCTCATCATCGCCGACCGCCGCCGATCGAGACAGAAGCGTTACCTGCAGGGGTCGGGTACCGTAGTCCCAGCTAGCGTGACCGACCGAAGGGCTGCCGTGTATCTGAAGAGCCTGACCCTCAAGGGGTTCAAGTCCTTCGCACAGCCGACGACCT
>Ga0209792_1000905_pt1 | contig 16677 bp, 16 predicted proteins | sample EBPBio142005_DNA_FD_185860 | JGI IMG/M metagenome (GOLD analysis project Ga0209792, IMG submission 185860) | Wastewater treatment Type I Accumulibacter community from EBPR Bioreactor in Madison, WI, USA - Reactor 1_6/14/2005_ DNA (SPAdes)... | ecosystem: Engineered > Bioreactor > EBPR >... | reverse complement strand
AAGTCGACGGCGGTCTGGAAACCCTGTCGCTTGCCACCCCCGCGGTCATCACCACCGACCTGCGCCTCAATGAGCCGCGCTACGTCACGCTGCCCAACATCATGAAGGCCAAGAAAAAGCAGCTCGACACGGTGAAGCCCGAAGACCTGGGCGTAGATGTCGCCCCGCGCCTGAAGACCCTGAAAGTGACCGAGCCCGCCAAACGCGGCGCCGGCATCAAGGTGCCCGACGTGGCCACGCTGGTCGCCAAGCTCAAGAACGAAGCCAAAGTAATTTGACCCCCCTGAGCCGCTTCGCGTCTTCCCCCCCCAGGGGGACGACACCCTCGGTGCGGGGCGGCCCTTCCTCGGTGTCTCCCGCCTGGGCCGCGCCAGTTGCAAAGACCGCGGGCGATGCAAGACACCATGACCGATTCAAGAGAAAGACGACTGACATGACCGCACTCGTTATCGCAGAACACGACAACGCCCACATCAAGAGCGCCACCCTCAACACCGTCACCGCCGCAGCCGCCTGCGGGGGCGAGGTGCATGTGCTGGTCGCCGGTGAAGGCGCACAGGCCGCAGCAGCCGCCGCAGCACAGATCACCGGCGTCACCAAGGTGATCCACGCCGACGGCGCGGCCCTCAAGGACGGCCTGGCCGAGAACCTCGCCGCCCAGGTGCTGGCCATTGCATCGAGCTACAGCCACCTCCTGTTCCCCGCCACCGCCAGCGGCAAGAACATGGCCCCGCGCGTGGCCGCGAAACTCGACGTGGCGCAGATCAGCGACATCACCAAGGTGGTGAGCCCCGACACCTTCGAGCGCCCCATCTACGCCGGCAATGCGATTGCCACCGTGCAAAGCCAGGATGCCGTGAAGGTCATCACCGTGCGCGGCACGGGCTTTGACGCGGCCGCCGCCACGGGCGGATCGGCCGCCGTGGAGGCCGTGGCCGCCGTGCAGGACGCCGGCAAGAGCAGCTTCGTGGGCCGCGAGGTCACCAAGAACGATAGGCCTGAACTCACCGCCGCCAAGATCATCGTCTCGGGTGGCCGGGCGCTGGGCAGCAGCGAGAAGTTCAACGAGGTCATCACCCCGCTGGCCGACAAGCTGGGCGCGGCCATAGGCGCGAGCCGCGCGGCCGTCGATGCGGGCTACGCCCCCAACGACCTGCAGGTGGGCCAGACGGGCAAGATCGTCGCGCCGCAGCTGTACATCGCCTGCGGCATCTCCGGCGCCATCCAGCACCTGGCGGGCATGAAGGACAGCAAGGTCATCGTGGCCATCAACAAGGACCCCGAGGCGCCCATCTTCAGCGTGGCCGACTATGGGCTGGAGGCGGATCTGTTCGTCGCCGTGCCGGAACTGGTCAAGGCCTTGTAAGCCCGTACACCGTCATTCCGGCGCATGCCGGAATCCAGAACCAGCGCCCCTGGACCCCGGCATTCGCCGGGGTGACGGGCTTCATCATGCCGGGGCGGATCAGCCGCCATGGCCGCAATCTTTGGAGACAGACATGAGCAGCCCACCGCCGCGCCGCCAGGCGCTCACCCTCATCGCCCTGGGCCTGGCCGCCGCCAGCATCCCCCAATGGGCGCAGGCGCAGGACTTCCCGAGCAAGCCCATCACGCTGATCGTGCCCTTCCCGGCCGGGGGCTCCACCGACCGCCACATGCGCATCCTGGCCGAGCTGGCCGGCAAGCAGCTGGGCCAGCCCGTCGTCGTGGACAACCGGCCCGGCGCCGGCGGCACGCTGGGGCCGGGCACCATGGCGCGCACGGCCAAGCCCGACGGCTACACGATCACGCAGTTCCCGCTGTCGATGTTCCGCATGCCCTACATGCAGAAGGTGAACTGGAACCCGATCAGCGACTTCAGCTACATCGTCGGCGTGTCGGGCTATACCTTCGGCTTCACGGTGCGCAGCGACTCGCCCTACAAGAGCTTCAACGAGTACCTGGAGTCCGCGCGCAAGAAGCCCGGCGCCGTGGACTACGGCTCCACGGGCGCCGGCACCTCGCCGCACCTGCTGATGGAGGAGCTGGCCGAGCACGCCAAGGTTCAGCTCAACCACATCCCGTTCAAGGGCAATGCCGACCTGCAGCAGGCCGTGCTGGGCGGCCATGTGTCGGCGCAGAGCGATGCCTCGGGCTGGGACAAGTATGTGGAGGGCGGCCAGATGCGGCTCTTGCTCACCTTCGGCGAAAAACGCACCAAGCGTTGGCCCGACGTGCCCACGGCCAAGGAACTGGGCTATGGCGTGGTGTCCACCTCGCCCTATGGCATTGCCGGCCCCAAGGGCATGGACCCGGCCGTCGTGAAGAAGCTGCATGATGCCTTCAAGAAGGCGATGGAAGACCCGCGCAATCTGGAAGTCATGGAGCAGCTCAACCAGGAGGTCTGGTACCGATCCAGCGCCGACTACGCCCAGTGGGCCAAGGAGGCCTTCGCCAAGGACAAGGGGCTGATCGAGCGCCTGGGGCTGGCGATCAAGTAGGCGCCGCGCATGGCGCCCGCATCCTGATACGGCAGGCGTATCGAGCGAGTGCATTTAGCAATTGGACGGGTGCGCCATGCCTTTCCACAATGGCCATCACGGATAACCACAGGAGACAAGCCATGACCATTCTTTCACGCCGCCAATATCTGGCCCAAGGCCTGGGCGCAGCCGCAGCCCTGGTCGCGCCGCAATGGGCTTTCGCACAGGGCAAATACCCCGCTAAGCCGGTGCGCGTCATCGTGCCGTTTCCGGCCGGTGGCACGACCGATGTGGTGGCGCGCCTGGTGCTGCAAAAGCTCGGCGAGCTGATGGGCCAGTCCTTCATCGTGGACAACAAGGGTGGCGCCAACGGCATGATCGGCACGGCCGAGGCCGCGCGCGCAGCGCCCGACGGCTACACGCTGCTGCTCAACACCGCGGGTGCGCAGACGCTGAGCCCGGTGATCTACAAGGCCAACTACGAGGCCCTGGGCAGCTTCGAGCCCATCACGCATATCTGCGACGTGAGCTTCATCGTCATCGCGCGCAAGGATCTGCCGGTGAACAACATGCAGGATCTGATCAAGCTGGCCCATGGCAGCAAGCCGCTGGCCATCTCGTCGGGCAGCGCCATGATCAACCTGATGAGCGAGGAGTTCAAACGCGTCATCAAGGCACCGCAGACCATCAATGCGCAGTACCGGGGCACGGCGCCGCAGATGCAGGCCGTGGTCGCGGGCGAGGTGGATTTTTCGCTCGATTCGTTTGCCTCGGTGGAGATGATCCGCGCCGGCCGCGTGAAGGCGCTGGGCGTGCTGTCAGACCATCGCGCGGCGTCGTTCCCCGATGTGCCCACGCTCAAGGAACAGGGCGTGGAGGGCATGGGGTTCGCATCCTGGGCCGGCCTGCTCGCGCCCAAGGGTACGCCCAAGGAAATCGTCGACGCCATCGCGCAGCAGATGGACAAGGTCATGCAGATGCCCGACGTGATCGCCAAGCTCAAGTCCTACGACTACATCCCGCGCCGCACCTCGCGCGAGGAGTTTGCCAAGCTGATCGACGCCGACAACAAGCGCTGGCAGCGCATCGTCAAGGAGACGGGGTTCAAGATCGAGTGATGATGGGACGGCGGCGGGGCTTCACGCCGCTTTACGCCGCCCCGCCAGAACCCCGCGTGCCCGAGGACGGCAACGGCAGGCCCAGCAGCGCGCAGGCCACGGCCTCGCCAACCTTGATGCCGTCCACGCCGGCCGAAAGAATCCCGCCCGCATAGCCCGCGCCCTCGCCGGCGGGGAACAGGCCGGGGGTGTTCAGGCTCTGAAAGTCCTCGCCACGGTCTATGCGCAGCGGGGCCGAGGTGCGCGTTTCCACGCCGGTGAGCACGGCATCCTGCATGTCGTAACCGCGGATCTTGCGCGCAAAGGCGGGCAGGGCCTCGCGCATGGCGGCGGTGGCAAAGGCGGGCAGGGCCTCGTCCATGCGGGTCCATGTCACGCCGGGCTGGTAGGAGGGCTGCACATCGCCCGGCGCCGTACTGGCGCGGCGCGCCAGGAAGTCGCCGACCCGCTGCGCCGGCGCGTTGTAGTTGCCGCCGCCGAGCACGAAGGCGTTCGATTCCAGCTGGCGCTGCAGCACGATGCCGGCCAGTGGGTGCACCTGGCCCGGCGCCAGTGCCTCCACGCCGTGCGTGGAGCCGAAAGCGGCCTCGAAGGCCGCGGGCTCGCGCGGGTAGTCGGCGGGTTCCACGCCCACCACCATGCCGGCGTTGGCGTTGCGCTCGGCGCGCGAATACTGGCTCATGCCGTTGGTCACCACGCGCCCGGGCTCGCTGGTGGCGGCGACCACGGTGCCGCCGGGACACATGCAGAAGCTGTACACCGTGCGCCCGTGGCTTGCGTGGTGCACCAGCTTGTAGTCGGCCGCGCCCAACAGCGGGTGGCCCGCATGCTTGCCCCAGCGCGCGCGGTCGATCACGCTTTGCGGGTGCTCGATGCGCACGCCCACCGAGAACGGCTTGGCCTGCATGGCCACGCCGCGCTGGTAGAGCATGGCGAAGCTGTCGCGCGCGCTGTGGCCCAGGGCGATGACGGCGTGCGAGGTGGGCAGCTCGCTCTCCTGCCCCGACGCCAGGTCGAGCACGCGCAGGGCGCGCAGCTGGCGGCCGGCAAGTACCAGGTCGGTCACGCGCTGCTCAAAGCGCACCTCGCCGCCCAGGGCGATGATTTGCGCGCGCAGCGCCTGCACCATTTTCACCAGGCGGAAGGTGCCGATATGCGGGTGCGCCGTGTACAGGATCTCGGGCGGTGCGCCGGCGGCGACGAACTCCTGCAGCACCTTGCGCCCCAGGTGGCGCGGGTCCTTGATCTGGCTGTAGAGCTTGCCGTCCGAAAACGTGCCCGCGCCGCCCTCGCCAAACTGCACATTGCTCTCGGGGTTGAGCTCGCGCTTGCGCCACAGGCCCCAGGTGTCCTGCGTGCGCTCGCGCACGGCCTTGCCGCGCTCCAGCACGATGGGCCTGAAGCCCATCTGCGCCAGCACCAGCGCGGCAAAGATGCCGCAGGGGCCGAAACCCACGACCACGGGGCGCTCGGCCATGCCGGCCGGGGCCCGGCCCACGGGGCGCCAGGCCATGTCGGGCGTGGGTTGGATATGCGGGTGGCCGGCGTGGCGCGCCAGCAGCGCTGCCTCACTGGCCGGGTCGGCCAGCGTCACATCGACGATGTACACCGCCAGCAGGTCGGCCTTGCGCGCGTCAAAGCTGCGTTTGTGCACCTGTAGCTGGGCGATGGCGTCGGGTTCAAGACCCAGCGCCTGCGCGGCGAGCGCGCGCAGCGCGGCGTCGGGATGGTGTTCGGGATCGAGGGGGAGGGCGCCCAGGGGCAGGCGCAGTTCGGACAGGCGCAGCATGGCTTGTGACGATCAAGCAAAAAGGGGGGGGATGGTAGCACCCCGGGTTTTGGTTTTTGTATCAAAAATGGCTGTAGCGCTTGCTGGTAGTGCGCAGGCAGCTATTAGTTTTGATTGGGAGCGCCGGCATCTTGCCGGCAAGATGCCGGCGCTCCAGTCGTCAGAACCAGTCGTCCATGTCGTACTGCTGCGCCTTCAGCTGCTGGCGCTCGGTTTTGATCCAGCCCTTGAGTGCGGCTGGGTCGGCGCGCAGGGCGTTCAGCTGCTGGCGCAGCTGCAGATTGCCGTATTCGACGATCTGCAGCTGCGAGCGCAGCTCGCGCAGGATGCCCGCGGGCTTGTAGCGGCTGTAGGGGGCGAGCCCGAATTCCATCATGAAATGGTCTTCCACCTCCCGCACCTCCTGCTGCAGCTCCTTGAGCTGCTCGGCCAGCACGCGGTTGTAGTGCGAGAGGCGCTCTTCGCTCAGGCCGGCGATGTGCTCGGGGTCGATCTGCTCAATCTCCAGCTGCAGCTGCAGCAGGTCCAGCAGCTTGTTGTTCTGATAGGCCTGGTTCACGCGCTGCATCAGCGCCGTCTTGCGCTCGCGCTCGGCGGGGTCGGTCTCGCGGTCGGGGTGCAGGTGGCTGGCGAGCTTGCGGTAGATCTCGCGCACCGACTGCGTGGCCTGGGCCGCCTCTTCCTGGGCCTTGAGTTCGCGCGCGCTGGGCTTGCGCGGCCTGGCTGCGCGGCGGGCCTCGCGCTGCTGTGCGGCCTGTTCCTGCTGCTGCTGCTGGGCCTGTAGCTGTTCCTGCAGGCGGCGCAGGAAGTCCTCGGGCGAGTCCATGTCGGCACCCTCCAGATCCACGTCCACGCCGAAGAAGTCCTTGGCCATGGCCTGGGCCATGTCCCTGGCGATGTCGTTGCCCTCGGCTTCCTCGGCGTCGTAGTCGCTGCCGCTGTGGCGGTTGTAGACCTGCTTGAGGCTGGCGCGCGTGGCCTCGTCGCGCACGCCGTCGATCAGCGCGGCCAGCCGGTCGGTGATGGCCTCGCTGAGCGTGCGGCGCTCGGCCTTGGTGAGCTTCTTGTTGTCGCTGGCCGCGTCCAGGTACTGCACCAGCTCGATCGACAGCGCGCGATATGCGTCCTGCAGCGGCACGAACTCGCGCGCGTGGCGCTCGCGGTAGCCGGCAATGGCCAGCTGCCAGTCGGCCAGCAGCTCGCGCTGCTGCGCGATGCGCTCTATGTGGCGGTTGAATTTTTTCTGCTGCGCACTGAGCGGCTGGCTGTGGTGCGTGGTGGGGATGTGGACGGGGGCGTGGTGTTTGGCGGCCATGGTGGGCCCGATTGTGCCCCCCGCCGCGCCCCCGGGCCCGGTCAGGCCGTGGGCAAAAAGCCCTCGACCGACAGGTAGCGCTCGCCCGTGTCGTAGTTGAAGCCGAGCACGCGGCTGCCGGCGGGCAGCTCGGGCAGCTTCTGCGCAATCGCCGCCAGCGTCGCGCCGCTGGAGATGCCTACCAGCAGGCCCTCCTCGCGCGCCGCGCGGCGCGCGTATTCGCGCGCTGGTTCGGCATCGACCTGGATCACGCCGTCGAGCAGGCTGGTGTCCATGATCTTGGGGATGAAGCCCGCGCCCAGGCCCTGAATGGGGTGCGGCCCGGGCTGGCCGCCCGAGAGCACGGCCGATAGCGAGGGCTCCACGGCGAAGACCTTGAGGCCCGGAAACTGCTTTTTCAGCACGCGCGCCACACCGGTGATATGCCCGCCCGTGCCCACGCCGGTGATGATGGCGTCCAGCCCTTCGGGGAAGTCGGCCAGAATCTCCTGCGCCGTGGTGCGCTCGTGCACCTCCACGTTTGCGGGGTTCTCGAACTGCTGTGGAATCCACGCCCCCGGGGTTTGGGCGGCCAGCTCCTCGGCCCGGGCGATGGCGCCCTTCATGCCCTTTTCCTTGGGCGTCAGGTCAAAGCTTGCGCCATAGGCCAGCATCAGGCGGCGGCGCTCGATGCTCATGCTGTCGGGCATCACCAGCACCAGCTTGTAGCCCTTGACGGCGGCCACCAGCGCCAGGCCGATGCCGGTGTTGCCGCTGGTTGGCTCGATGATGGTGCCGCCGGGCTTCAGGGCGCCGGACTTCTCGGCCGCCTCCACCATGGCCAGCGCGATGCGATCCTTGATCGAGCCGCCGGGGTTGCTGCGCTCGGACTTGATCCACACGTTGGCACCGGGGCCGAACAGGCGGTTGATGCGGATATGGGGCGTGTTGCCAATGGTTTGCAGGATGTTGTCGGCGCGCATGGCTTCTCCAGAAAAAAGTGGGGCAATCCGGCACGGCGGAATGCAGGCACTCATTGTGGAGGACTTGTCCTGCCGCGTCGCGATAACGATATGCCGCGGCCGCCATATGCGCGCCCTGATGCACCGGACAATAGGGACATCGTTACCAGCAGGCCCATCCATGACCCTTTTGCAAACCACCATGCTCATGCTCACCGTCAGCTGCGCGCTGCTGCTCATCGGCTTCTCGGCGCGCGCCTCGCGCTGGGGGCCGGCGTTGATGATGCTGGGCATCGTGGGCACGCTGGCGATCATTGCCTACAACATCTTCGAGCAACTGCCCGCGCGGTGAGACAATCACGCCCGTGAAGCACGCCAGACCGCCGCTGGTGCAATCTGGGAAACCAGGCACTGGAGGAACGTCCGGACTGCACAGGGCAGCGTAGCAGCTAACGGCTGTCCACCGTGAGGTGAGGATCAGAGCAACAGAGACGAGTCCGAGTGGGTACCGCCACGAGGTGTTCTGTGAGGCGCCAGCGCAAGCTGGCGAGAGGACAGCGCAAGCTGTCCGAACCCGGCGCAGCCGGGTCCGAACAGCCACCCCGAGCGGGCTGCGCCCGCTCGGGGTGAAACGGGCAATCTCTACGCGCAGCAACACCAAGTAGGCACACGTTGACGGGGCCCCCGGAGTGTGCGGGTAGGTGGCATCGAGCCGGCGGGGCGACCCCCGGCCCAGATTAATGGCGGTCACATGTGGGCAACCGCATGCACAGAATCCGGCTTATCGGCGGGCTTCACACTTTTTTTGCGATTGCAGCGGGCGCGGTGCTCGCCAGGCGCTCGTGCACGCCCTGCAGTCGGGCAGCTTCACCGCATCGTCCGCCCAGGCTGCCGTCGTTATTCACCCAGCGCAGGCGCTGGGTGGCGGTGGTGTCCGTCATGCCAGGTCGTTCATTCATTGCTTCATTTGCCTATGCCCAGGAACACGGCCAGGCAGCGCTCCACTTCCACCAGGGTGTCGGCGTCGATGCGGCCAAAGGCCGAGCCCAGCCTGTCGCGCGGCACCGTCATAGCCTTGTCCACCATGACTTGCGAGGGTTTTTGCAGGCCGGTGTCGGCGTTGGCTGGCAGAGGGATGCGCAGCAGCGGCGCATCCACCAAGGTGCTGGTGACCGGCAGAACCGTGACGCTGCTGTGCGCCTCGAACCAGTCCGCCTGGATGAGCAGCGCCGGGCGCGGCTTGCCAAAGTCCCCCTGCAGGGCAATGGTGACCAGATCGCCGCGGGCCATCAGTCCGTCCAGCCGTCCAGTTCAGCCAGCGCGGCATCCATGAAGGTTCGCAAGGACTTGTCGGCGGCATCGGCCTGGGCCGCCAGCAGGCTCTGGCGCTGGCATTCCTGGGCGAAATCGGGGCGCCGGGTATCGGGTACCCATAGTTGCACCGGGCGCAGGCCGGCCTGGCGCAGGGCGTCGCGGTGCTTTTGTACGCGTGCGTTGACGTGGGGCGTGGGCATAGCGGCCTCCTATACGTTACATGCAACATCGTAGGTGCGTTGCATGTAACGTGCAAGCGGCTGTACTCAAGATGGCGATTCGCCGTGTGCGCCTTGCGCAAGCCAGGTGCCGGCGAGTTCATGGAGTCAACGCTCCTGCCCCGTCTTGAGCGCCCGGCGCACCCGGGAGGCCGGCGGGGCCGCTGCGCAGGCGGCCTGGGACAGGGTGGGGGCGTAAAACCCGATGCCGCAGGATCAGTGGCAAGATCAAGTCAAATAGGCCTGCAAGCCATGCCGTTAATGCGTGAGCAGCTACTGTTTTTGATCAGAACCGTTCCCATGGCTGCAAATAGCGCCACTGCCCCTCGGGCACCTTGGCCAGTGGCACGCGGCCGATGCGGATGCGCTTGATGGCCCGCACTTGCAGGCCCACGGCCTCGCACATGGACGGGATCTGCCCCGGGCGTATGCCCTTCAGGGCAAAGCGCAGGCGCGTCTCGTTCTGCCAGCTGACCTTGATGGGCGGCAGCGGCCGGCCGTTGAACGCGAGGCCGTGGCACAGCCTTTGCAGCCCGCCCTCCATGATCTGGCCTGCGACGGTGACTATGCACTCCTGCTCCAGCGTCTCGATGTCTTCGTGCAGCTTGCGCGCGATGCGCCGGTCCTGGGTGTAGACCACCAGGCCGCCGGCCTCGGTGGGCAGGGGGGTGAAGCATTCAAGCTGCTTGAAGTGGCGCAGCAGCACGCGGGTGCCGGCGGCGTCTTCGGGCAGGTGCGATTGCGCGTTGAGCAGCACGGCGGCTTGCGGCGCCCCCTGGCTGCGGCTGCCGTGGGATGCAGCGGCTGCGTCCAGCCCCAGCCCGGCCTCGTAGCCCGGGGGCTTGTGCAGCAGCAGGGTGACGGGGGTGAGCTCCATCGGGTTGGCGTCCGGGGCCAGCGCCACGGTTTGCTGCGGCGCGACGCGTGCGCCGGGCAGCTCGACGACCCGGCCGTCCACCGTGACCCAGCCGCCTTCGATGTATTGCTCGGCCTGGGTGCGCGAGCAGTCGAACTGCTGCGCCACGCGCTTGGCCAGGCGCTCCGTGCCTTCAGTCATTGCCGGGTTCCAGCATGCGGATGCGCTCGATGTGCGCCAGCAGCGAGCGCTGCGCCACGGGCCAGATGCGCTCGGGCACGTCGTCGTAGGCCAGGCGCACCCAGTCCTCCATGCTGCCGCCCGGCAGGGCCTGCAGGGCGGCCAGCACCTTGGCCTCGCGCGCCAGGCGGTGGGCGCGCAAGCGCGCAATGGCCGCGCGCGCCTCGCCCAGCACGTAGCCGTGGGCGGGCAGGATGAAGTCCACGCCGTGCTCGGCGCACAGGGCGTCCAGGCGAGCCAGCGAATCGAGGTAGTCGGCCATGTTGCCGTCGGGCGGGTCGATGACGGTGGTGCTGCCGTTGAGGATGTGGTCGCCCGAGAACAGCAGGCCGTCCTCGCGCAGCAGCAGGCAGACATGGTTGGCCGCGTGGCCGGGGGTGTATACCACCTGCAGGGTATGGGTGATTTGGCCTTCTGGCGCTTGTCCAGTAAGCGTCAGCAGCTCACCATTTTGTAGTGCGCGGTCGGGTGTGAACTGGCTGTGCGCACGCGCCGTGGGCAGTGAGGCCAGGCCCAGGATGGGCGGCTTTGGGCGCCCATGGGCGGCGACCATCGCCTGCAGCGGCGCGGCGCCCGGCGAATGGTCGGGGTGCGAATGGGTGCAGACGATGATGCGTATGTCGCCGCCCGCGGCGCGCCACAGGCGCTCCAGGTGTTCGGCGTCCTGCGGGCCGGGGTCGATGGCGATGTAGCCCGTGCCGGGGTCGCCCACCAGGTAGCTGTTGGTGCCGGGGCCGGTCATCACGCCGGGGTTGGGTGCGGTCAGGCGCTGCACGTTTTTCAAGAGCGCCACGGGGGTCTCGCTCTGCCAGTCCAGTGCATGCTCGCTGCGGCCCGTGGGCGTGACCAGGGCCAGCTCGCCATAGGGCGGCTCATGCTCCATGTAGCGCGCTTCCTTGCCCGCCAGCAGGCCCGAGCGCGGGCTGCTGACCCACAGCGGCTGCTCGCCCGCGACGGCGGCGAGGACTGCATCCACATCGGCAAACTGCGCCAGCCGCTGCAGCGTGCGTATGGTGGGGAAGATCATGAAGAACTGGCCCGCCTCGTGGCGCGCGACGGCGTCGGCGGGGCAAAGCCACACGGGCTCGAACTGCTCGGACTCGTCGGCCACCGGCTCCTGCCCCTCGGGCATGCGCGCGACCAGGAAGGGCACGGCAAAGCGTTTGGGCAGGTTGCGGTCGGCCGTCCAGTGCGCCAGCCAATAGATGCTGTCGGCCGCCAGGCGCAGGCCGCGTGCGGCGCATGCGGCGGCAAAGCTGGTGCCCGGCGGCAGCTTGCGGTCTATGGCGGCAATGTCGGCGGCGTCGGCCCAGCGGCCGTCGGCGTGGCGCGCCAGCAGCACGCCCAGTTCCTCGAAGCTTTCGCGGATGGCGGCCATGGCGTCGGTCAGGCGCGCGGCGTCTTGCGCCGGGCGGTGGTCGGCCAGGGCGTGGCTGGCGGCGTCGCCGTCCTGCGCCTCGATGCCGCCGCCGGGAAAGACATAGGCGCCGGGCACGAAGCTGGCCTTGTCGGAGCGGCGCGTCATCAAGACCTCCAGCCGGGTCGTGCCGCCGGGCGCCGGCGCGTCGCGCAGCAGCAGCACGGTGGCGGCATTGAGGGGGGCGACGGGTTCGCGGTGGGGGTGCAGTTGTTGGCTTGGGCGTGGCATCGGGGCATTATCGGCAAGAGCGGTGCACGGTGTGGAGCGCCGATAATTGCGGCCATGCTTATCCGCTTCACCAAGATGCAGGGCGCGGGCAACGACTTCGTGGTGCTCGACGAGACCCGGGGCCGCCTGGGCCTGACGCGCGCGCAATACCGCTTCCTGGCCGACCGTCATTTCGGCGTAGGGGCCGACCAGATCCTCACCGTGCTGCCCTCGCCGGCGCCGGGCGTGGACTTCGAATACCTGATCCACAACGCCGACGGCGGCCAGGTGCAGCAATGCGGCAATGGCGCGCGCTGCTTTGCGCGCTATGTGCGCGACAAGGGGCTGACGGACAAGGACAACATCCGCGTGCAGACCGTCTCGGGCGTGATTGCGCCGCGGCTTGAAGCCGACGGCCGCGTGACCGTGGACATGGGCCGCCCGCGCCTGGACCCGGCGAGCCTGCCGTTTGACACCCAGGGGCTCACGCCCGAGCTGCAGGGCTCCATGAAAAAATGGCCGCTAGCGCTTGAAAGCCAAGCGCCAGCAGCTACTGTAATGATAGTGGCCATCTCCATGGGCAACCCGCACGCCGTGCAGCTGGTCGATGACGTGGACCGCGCCCCCGTGGCCGAGACCGGCCCGCTAATCGAGGGCCACGCGCGCTTTGCCGAGCGCGTCAACGCCGGCTATCTGCAGATCGTGGGCCGCAGCCAGGCGCGCCTGCGCGTCTACGAGCGTGGTGTGGGCGAGACCCTGGCCTGCGGCACGGGCGCCTGCGCGGCGGCCGTGGCCGGCATGGGCCTGGGCCTGCTCGATGCGCGCGTCAACGTGCACACGCGCGGCGGCCTGCTCACCATCGCCTGGGCCGGCGGGCCCGATGATCCGGTGCTGATGACCGGCCCCGCCACCACCGTTTTTGAAGGCCAGATCGACATTCCCGACCTACCATGACCCATTCCTCCGTCACCCCCATCACCGAAGACGACATCGCCCACTTTCTGGCCAACACGCCGGGCTTCTTCGAGCGCCATGCCGAACTGCTGGCCAGCGTCACCATGGCCAGCCCCCACGGCCAGCGCGCCGTGAGCCTGCAGGAGCGCCAGGCCGAGATGCTGCGCGAGAAGATCAAGGGCCTGGAGCACCGCATCATGGACATGGTGCGCCACGGCCATGAGAACGCCGCCATCACGCACAAGATCCACCAGTGGTCGTGCGAGCTGCTGGCGGTGCAGGACCTGGCCCAGCTGCCCCGGGCGGTGGAGCAGGGCATGGGCAGCCTGTTTGACGTACCCCAGGTCGCGCTGCGCCTGTGGGGTGTCGCCGATGCCCATGTGGGGCAGCCGTTCGCGCAGGGCGCGAGCGAGGATGTGCGCTCCTTTGCCTCGTCGCTGACCATGCCGTACTGCGGCCCCAACCTGGGTTTTGAGGCCACGGCCTGGCTGGCCGAGCCGGCCCAGGTGCAGTCGCTGGCCCTGCTGCCGCTGCGCCGTGGCGCCATCGACGCCGCCGACCAGCCGGCCTTTGGCCTCTTGGTGCTGGGCTCGCCCGACGCGCACCGCTTCGAGGCCACCATGGGCACCGACTACCTGGTGCGCATGGCCGAGCTGGCGAGCGCGGCGCTATCCATATTGCTCTAAAAAATAGAGCGAATGACGCATGTGTGCAGGGCGTTTGAATCGAATTGGCATCAAATAACGATGCCTGTTGATGCGTCTTGCTACGGCATGGGGCGTATGCAGACCCCGTCATCCCCGCGAACGCGGGGATCCAAGTGCTACCCAAACCCTTGGTTCGTCGCTGCTGTGGATCCCCGCGTTCGCGGGGATGACGGCGGTTTACGCTTCAGCAGAGATCGCAACTTGAGCCATGGAATCTGGCGCTGAGCAGGCCAAGCCCGCCCCCCATCTGCCCCCCGAGGCCCAGCAGTACCTGGAGCATGTGCGCGTGGAAAAGCGCCTGGCCGCGCGCACGCTCACGCTCTACACGCTGGACTTGCAGCGTCTGGCGGCCTGCGCCGCAGGTGTCGATCTGCCCATGCTGCGCCTCTCCAGCGCGCATATCCGCCGCTTCGTCGCGCAAATGCACGCCGAGGGGCGCAGCGGGCGCGGCATTGCGCTGATTTTGTCGGGTTGGCGCGGCTTCTACACCTGGGCCGCGCGCCAGGGCCTGGTGCCGCACAACCCCGTGCAGGACGTGCGTGCGCCCAAGGCGCCCAAGCCGCTGCCGAAGGCCCTGGGCGTGGATGACGCCGTGCGCCTGGCCGAGCATGAGCAGGCCGGCGCCGACCCCTGGCTGGAGGCGCGCGATGCGGCAATCGTCGAGCTGCTCTACGGCTGCGGCCTGCGTGTGGGCGAGCTGGTGGGCCTGGATCTGGCGGCAAGCCCGGCCGCGCACCAGCAGGGCCGCGGCTGGGTCGACTTGGCCGCGGGCGAGGCCCATGTGTTCGGCAAGGGCGCCAAGCGTCGCAGCGTGCCCGTGGGCCGCGCGGCGGCCGAGGCCCTGCGCGCCTGGCTCGCCGTGCGCGGGCCGGCGGCCGAGGGCGCGCTGTTCCTCAGCCGGCGCGGCCGGCGCCTGTCGGTCCAGTCGGTCTGGCAGCGCCTGCGCCAGCGCAGCCAGCTTGCGGGCCTCTCCACGCCCGTGCACCCGCACATGCTGCGCCACTCCTTCGCCAGCCATCTGCTGCAATCGAGCGGCGACCTGCGCGCCGTGCAGGAGCTGCTGGGACACGCCAGCATCACCACCACCCAGGTCTATACGCGGCTCGATTTTCAGCACCTGGCCAAGGTCTACGACCAGGCTCATCCGCGGGCGCGCAAAAAACCCGCACCCTGAACGCGTTCTTGTTTGCCCTGGGCGCGTGCTGGTGGGATAGTGGCCGTTTTTCAACAAGGAGAACCCCACCATGGCAGACGCTTGGCTCACCACATTGATCACCGACACCCCGCAGCAGGGCTTTGAGCTGGCCATCACGCTGAGCCGGCGCGGCGTCAAGTACACCCAGCCCGACCCCGAGGTGCTGCACAAGCTGCGCCCCGAATACTCCAACAGCTCGCATGAGCTGACGGCGGCCTCGCAGGTCATCGCGCTGAATTTCCAGACCGTGGCAGCAGCCAACAACTACTGGCGCAAGTGATGGCTTGACAGGCTCGCTAAACTAGCAGGCAGTCTGTTGCGCGGCGGCCATCCGGTCGCCGCTTTGCATTTGTTGATGGAAAGCCCCCATGTCCCTGATCCCCGCCACCATCCTCACCGGCTTCCTCGGCTCGGGCAAGACCACTCTGCTCAAGCGCGTGCTGTCTGAAAAGCATGGCCAGAAGATTGCCGTGATCGAAAACGAATTCGGCGAGGAGAACATCGACAACGACATTCTGGTCACCGACTCGGAAGAGCAGATCGTGCAGATGAGCAACGGCTGCATCTGCTGCACCATACGCGAGGATCTGCGCGAGACCCTGCAGCTGCTGGCCGCCAAGCGCCGCAAGGGGTTGATCGAGTTTGACCGCGTGGTCATAGAGACCACAGGCCTGGCCGACCCCGGTCCCGTGGCCCAGACCTTCTTCATGGACGACGAGATCGCCGAGACCTACCTGATCGACTCCATCATCACGCTGGTCGATGCCAAGCATGCGCAGAAGCAGCTCGACGACCGCCAGGAGGCGCGCCGCCAGGTGGGCTTTGCCGACCAGATCTTCCTGTCCAAGACCGACCTGGTGAGCGAAGACGAGAAGCACGACCTGATCCACCGCCTCAAGCACATGAACCCGCGCGCGCCCATCCGCGCCGTGCATTTCGGCGAGGTGCCCATCGCCGAGGTGCTGGATCTGCGCGGCTTCAACCTGAACGCCAAGCTGGACATAGATCCCGACTTCCTCAAGGAAGAGGACGAGCATGGCCACGGCCATGACCACGACCATGTGCACGACGAGCACTGCGGCCATGACCACCATGGCCACGACCATGCGCATGGCGAGCACTGCAACCACCCGCACCACCACCGCCATGACGACGATGTGAAGAGCTTCGTCTACCGCGCCGACCGGGCCTTCGACCCGGCCAAGCTGGAGGACTTCCTGGGCGCCATCGTCAACATCTACGGCCCGCGCATGCTGCGCTACAAGGGCGTGCTGAACATGAAGGGTACCGAGCGCAAGGTCATCTTCCAGGGCGTGCACCAGTTGATGGGCAGCGACCTGGGCCCACAGTGGGCCGAGGGCGAGAAGCGCCAGAGCAAGATGGTGTTCATAGGCATAGACCTGCCGCAGGACATCCTGCTGCAGGGGCTGGAGCAGTGCCTGGTGGCTTGAGGCACGGGCCGCCGCCGGCGGGGCGTAAAGCGCACCGTGCTGTGTGGGAACTGCAACGGTTTGCTTGTTGTCAGCACAGCTCTATACAATCGCGCCCCGTCTGAAAGACCCCATCAGGGATCCCATCCCCGCGCTGTTCATGACATTGAAATCATGGCGGGCGGCTATTGTTTGAATTGCATTGAGGCTTTTCGACAATTGAACCTACCATCAACGGCCCACTTGGGGGCGCCACGCGCCTCCTAGCCAGCTTCCTGTAAGACTATGACCACGACCCTGCAAACCCCTGTGGCGGCCGCCAAGAAAGACCCCAAGCTGGCCAACAACTGGAAAACCAAGCCCGCTGAGGAGTTGACGGACGCCGAAGTGCTGTCCATGCCCGACAGCGAGTACATGAACGACAAGCAGTTGGCGTTCTTCCGCCACAAGCTGGTGCTGCTCAAGCAGGACATGCACGCCAATGCCGGCGAGACCACCGAGCACCTGCGCG
>Ga0209792_1000901_pt1 | contig 16727 bp, 16 predicted proteins | sample EBPBio142005_DNA_FD_185860 | JGI IMG/M metagenome (GOLD analysis project Ga0209792, IMG submission 185860) | Wastewater treatment Type I Accumulibacter community from EBPR Bioreactor in Madison, WI, USA - Reactor 1_6/14/2005_ DNA (SPAdes)... | ecosystem: Engineered > Bioreactor > EBPR >... | reverse complement strand
CCAAATCCAACAAATTTACCGAAACAAATAACTGGGGTGTAAAAGTCTTTTTTCCTTGCATGAGTAAATTTAAAAAAATCAAATTTATTTCCAAAGTTTTGTATATTTGAGTTGTGCAACAAGCACAGCGGTTTCAAGAAATGGCGAAAAATGTGGTAAATTCACATTTTTCTTTCGCAAGTTTTTTTATCTTAGTGGAAAATTAAGCGGTTACGAAGTTCGCCACTTCTTGAAGCCGCAAAACGTTATGGGGCATAATAAGAAATGACAGACCGAGACTTTAAAATAGAATTTGAAACTATAGTAAAGGAAATAGTTGCGCCTATTTTCCAAAGACTTGGGTTTAAGAAAAACGGAAACAATTTCTACAGAGAAATTAATGGAATCGGACAAGCCTTTAATGTTCAGCAAAGTCAATGGAACTCTAAAGACGACAAGACTTTTGTTTTTAATCTTGGACTAATTGATGAAGAAACCTATTCTGAGATTTACAACAAAGAACTTCCAAAGTTTCCAAAAGAATATGACTGTGAAATCCGGCTACGACTTGGACATTTAATGAACAAAGGCGACAAATGGTATGACCTGAATAAACGAACTGACTTTTCAAAACTCAAGGAACAAATTAGTCACGACCTTGAAACTTTTGCAGTTCCTTTTTATGAAAAGTATTCGGATCCTAAAAAATGGCTTGAATTCTTTGAATGGAAGTATGAACCGCTTACAAGTCCAATAGGAAAGTTTTTAATTTTAGAACGATATGGACAACGCGACAAAGCGGAAATATTTTGGAATAAATTATATAATGAAGCATTGACACCAAAGCCAAGCGTAAGCGAGATTCACACAAAGAATGGAGAAATTATTAGAACCGAATCTGAGCCGACAGTAAATAAAGAATGGGTTGGTAGACTTGAGGACTTTGCAAAAAGAAAAAACGTAGAGCTGAAAATTACGCCCCATAACAGCACCTTGCCAAAAGCGGGGCGGTCGTGGTTAAAGAAACTTTTCGGCTCTGAATAAACATTAGTAATAGCTTGAAAGATTGGTGCTTCGAAAGCCCCGCCTTCGGCAAGCTGCAAAACGTTATGCCTCACCCTAAACCCACCGCACATTCAAGCACATTTGGTTTTCCAACCACACAAATCCAAAGTTAAAAACCAAAAGAGCTTGAATTTTCCCAACACTCGAAAAAAGAACTTCAAAACATTGGACAAACGAAACATTATTCTTATTTTTGTCAAAATCGTCAAGATTTAAAATTCAAGACAATGGAAGCAAATTTTGGAGAATACATCAGAAAATTAAGAACTGAAAACGGTTTGACTCTTACTCAACTAGGTGCAAAACTTGGCATTGACTCAGGTGCATTGAGCAAGATTGAAACAGGTAAAAAAGAGTTTGACGAAAAGTGTTTAGACAAGTTGGCAAACGCTTTTAACCTTGATATTGATAAACTTAAAGTCGAATATTTTGGCGACCAATTCGCTAAAAAAATGTACGCTTATAATTGCTCAACAGAAACACTTATTGTTGCGGAAGAAAAAGTAAATTATCTGAAAAATATAAACGCAAAACAAGGCGAATTGGAATTTTAATATGAGTGAGTACAAAAAAATAACGGCAAATAGTGGCTTAATTTCATTAGGCAACACGGGAGCAAGATTAAGCGACCCGAGAGCAACTTATGTCAAAATTTTGAACGCTCTTGTTGAGTTCAGAAAACTAAATAAAAATTGGGAAACAGAAGACCAAGCAGATTTTGGAAAACTTTTAGGCGAATTTGAAATTTTTGACATTAAAACAGACAACAAAGTTAGTTCTGACAAAGATGTAAGAGTAAAAACAGGTTTTATTTCACAGTTAGGTTTTACAACTGATGAGCGAATTATTACAAACGCAGGAATAGAATTATTGACAAATTCTTTAAATTTTGAAACTAACGAATTTGATATTTCAAAGGAAAGTTTTACTTATCTAAAGCAATTCTTGAAATACCAGCAAAATGATTTTGAGGTTTTTCCTTTACTTTCACTAATCTATGCTATCATTGAATTTGACAACGAATTACCGATTGATTTTGTCACTTACGTTTGGTCAGGTTCACAAACAAAAAAAGAGCTGATTGACAACATAAAAAACTACAAAAAATATTCTGATTATAAAGAAACGGTATATCAATCCGTCACAAATTCAGAGAATACAAAAATTGTAGCAAAAAATGCTACGCATTTTTTTGCCACTCATAGTATTGCTGATAAAAAGGAATTGAAAGAACTTTTATACGCAATTCTTCCACACGGAAAAGGAAACAGTTTTAAGGATAAAACGATTACACTTTTTCACGATATTTATTCTTATTGGTTGAATAAAGAAATTTGGAATGAAGCGAAAAAGAAGAAGTTCATTCAAGACAAATTAAAATCTCGACATAAAGATATTTCGAGCAAAAAATCAAGTTATTATTTAGAAAGTTTATTTGATACAACTGCCTTAAATAATTCTTCAGATTGGAAACAAATCATTGACTTTTTTGAAAACACATCTTTAATTTCTTCCGTTAATGAAGAAAATTTTGTTGTGAATTTTCACGTTTTGTATATGTTCATCAAAAAACTTTCTCTTTGTGAGGAATACCGAGATTTGAACACAAGACATTTAAAGTTGCTCGATATTTTCGTTTTTGAATATCGAAAATTAAAACTTGACCTTGTTTTTTGGTACTTATTCAAATCTGTAAAAGATGATTTGCTAAAAGTAAAACCACTTCCACAAAACGAATACAGGATAAAGTTAGAAGCAAGTCAGAGCAATATCGGAGATATTTATGATTTCTTAAAAATCAATGTTACTGAACTTTCTAAACAAATCGCAACCGATTTTCCAGAGGTTAAGAAACTTGGTTTACAAAACTTTGCTTTAAAGAAAAAAGAAGAACGTTTATTAGAATTGGTAAATACTGTTTTCACAAAAGAAAACATCATCAAAATATTTGAAAATATTTACCCGAGAAAAGACGACCAAATTCGTAAACTTATCAAAGAATGGTATCAAGATTACGAAGCTACAATTCCAGCATTATTTGAATATTTATTGGGGATTTCTTTTTATTGGCTTTCTGAAAAGCAAGTTAGAATTTCCGATATTCTCAATTCGGGATTAGACGCTAATCTTTTACCAAAAACACATACAGCAGGAGGACAAGCCGATATTATTGTGCGTTGCAAAGGTAAAGATTACTTGATTGAAGCAACTTTGAGCGACAATGACGGACAGCGTAAAATGGAAGCTGAACCTGTTCCACGACATTTAGCAAAACATATTTTAGAAGTCAATCCAAATAGTTTAGCATTATTTGTTGCAGGACAACTTGACCGAAATAATTTGGTTGTGCTACGCAATTATAAATATTCTCCTTGGTATTATTCTGATGAAGATAGTGTTGAAACAATGAACATACTTCCTTTGTCGGTTTCAAATATGATTTACTTGTTGAAGCACGAAACGGATTTCAATAAACTTGAAAATAAGTTTGAAACGGTTTTAAATTCAGAAACCAAAGACGGTTTTAAATGGTACACAAACGAAATAAACCCAATATTTTCATAATGGAATTAAATAAAATTTATAATGGCGATTGCATTGAAGTTATCAATAAAAACATTGATGAAAGTTCCGTGCATTTAATTTTTGCCGACCCACCTTACAATCTTTCGGGAAATTCTTTGAACCTCGAAAATAATAAAACAGGCGGAGCATTTTACAAAGTAAATGAAGATTGGGACACGTTTAATTATGCTGATTATGTGAAGTTTACAGCCGATTGGTTAAAAGCAAGTCATAGAGTTTTGACACCAAACGGAAGTCTTTATATTTCTTGCACACAGCACAACATCGGAGAAATTTTGGTTGAAGCAAAAAAACTTGGCTTTAAACTCAATAATATTTTGACTTGGTACAAAGTAAACGCAATGCCAAATATTACAAAACGAACTTACACACATTCAACGGAATTTGTTTGTTGGTTTGTAAAAGGCAAAAATTGGGTTTTCAATTATGATGAAGTTAAAAAATTCAACCCTAACAAAACAAAAGAAGGAAAAGATAAGCAAATGCGTGATTTTCTTGATTTTATTGAACTTCCAATCGTTCAAGGAAAAGAAAGAATACGAGGCGAAAATGGTCGTGCTTTGCACCCAACACAAAAACCCGAAAGATTATTGGAGTTGATTATCAAAGCATCTTCCAATGAAAAAGACATTGTACTTGACCCATTTTTTGGAACAGGAACAACGGGTTTTGTTGCAAAGAAATTAAAAAGAAATTGGATTGGAATAGAAAATAATTCTGACTATTTAAAAATAGCAGAAGAACGTTTAACCCCAAAAAAGAAAGAATATGTCTGATATAAGATTACAACTTGGAAACTGCGTTGAACTCCTGAAAAAATTACCTTCGGGAAGTGTCAATCAAATTTTTGCTGACCCACCTTATAATTTGTCGGGTGCAACTTTTCAAACCGTCCAAAGCGGAAAAATGGTTACTTGTGATAAAGGCGATTGGGACGTAATTGACGACATTCACGAGTTTAACGAAACTTGGGTAAAAGAATGTATCCGAGTTTTAGCAGATGACGGAACAATTTGGATTTCGGGAACTTTACACAACCACCCATCAATCGGAGTTATTTTGAAAAAATTAAACTTATGGATTATCAATGATGTAATTTGGTTTAAACGAAATGCAGCACCTTTATTGTCAAAAAATCGTCTTGCACCATCAACGGAGTTGATTTGGATTGCGAGTAAAACGAAAAAATACTTTTTCGATTACGAAACCGCAAAAATGATAAATGGAGGAAAACAAATGCGAAACCTTTGGGAAATAAACGCAGAGCGACACAAAACTTCGCATCCAACAGAAAAACCCGAAACACTTTTAGAAAGAATTATTTTGCTTGGCAGTAAGCAAGGCGACACAATTCTTGACCCATTTACAGGAAGTGGAACGACAGGAGTTGTAGCTAAAAAATTAAAAAGAAATTTTATCGGTTTTGAAATCAGTCCAGAATATTATGAAATAGCACAAAATAGAATTAACGGAACGAGCGTAAACGGAAAAGCCGTTTATTCTGAAAAGTTGCTAAAACAAGATGAGCAATTAAGGTTCTTTTTAGAGGAAAAAGCTGAATATGGACTAACTTAACCCAACGCAAAGGTAGCACATTTGCTGTTTTCCAAACCCACAAGCCAAACAAAAAACAGCAAAAGAGCTACGAAGCCAACGCACCAAAACAGGCACGAAATGATAACGTACAAACACGACAGAAAATAAGGGCGAAGGCATAACAGCAGTTTGGCAAAATGGCGGGTTCAGTGCTAAATTGAACATTTGGTTTTCAAATAAACATCAGTGCTATAATGAAAGTAAGTACTTCTAAATCCGCCACTTCGCCAAGCTGCAAAACGTTGGGCGTTATTTTATGAGAACACAGGAGAATCGAAATAATATTAGAGATAAAATGAGTTACAATATTTCTTTTGAAAAATTTAAACGTGGAGAAAATTATAATTTTTATGATTATCACGAAAATAATTTTGACCTTAATTTAACATTTGAAGGTGTTTGGAACGAAAATTTTATAGAAAAATTAAACAAAGAAATAGAATCAATTTCTATTTCTTGTGATGAAGAAATAGATTTGTCATTTTTTGAAAGTAAAATGAAATATATTAAAGAGATTAACATTAGTTGTAAATCAATACAAAATGCAAACTCACTTTCAAAACTTGAAAAATTAGAAAACTTATCAATAACAACATATAAAAACACTGTAGTTACTTTTGAACTTCCTGCTTCATTAAGAAGTTTTTCGGTTAATTGTTACAAAAATTACACTATTAAAAGCTTACCTGTTTCACTTGAAATGTTATTTTTAGACAATTTTAATACTTTACAAGAAATTGAAAACTTTGAAGAGTTAAACAATCTAAAAAAAATTGAACTATTTAATTGTACTTTTATTGATTTAAACAAAATTTTGAAACTTGATAATTTAATTTATATCTCATTATATAAATGTCAAATAAATTATAAGAATGATAGTTTTGAAAACTTAAGCATAAAGTATATCAACTTTGAAAATGTAAAATTAGAAAATGTAAATTGGATCGCAAATTTAAAAGAAATCGACATCATAATTTTGAATAATTGTGGAGAAATAGAAAGCTTAAACATACTCGAAAATAAAAAAACTATAAGAGGCATAAGCATAAATGGAAAAACAAAAATAATTGATGGTGATTTTAAATTTTTAGAGTCACTTAATAAACTAAAAAATTGTTCCATTACAAATCAAAAAAATTATTCTCATAAAAGTATATTAAATTGGAATTGGGATAATTTTAAAAAGGATAAAATTACTTGTTTTGAACAAAAATAAAAACAACGCCCAACAGCGGTTTTAAGAAATTGGGGTTTTTGGGCTTAATTTAAAATTTGTTTTGTACTTTTGATTTTCGGTGTTTAATCGAAAATTTAGGGCTTACAAATCCCCAACTTCTTAAAGCCGCAAAACGTTATGTGGCATTTTTTGAGACACCCTACATTAAGAAATGAACCAAAGAGAAATAGACCTAAAGGAAATTAAACGACTAATAGCTAAAAAAGACTATTTAGGTGTGGAAGAAAGCGCTTCCCATTTTATTGAAGTTTACTCAAGAGATGAAGAAATCTTATTATTACTCTGTGAGATTTTCGAATCCGATTGGCATACAAGACAAGAAGACTTGGCTTCAAGTTTTCAGTTTATCAAAAATCCAATAACTGCAAAATCATTATTCAGAATGGTATTTAAGCTAACTGAGTATGATAAATGGAATGATACATTTCCAATGCAAAGAAAATGTGTTTGGGCTTTAGCTGACATTGGAACAACAGAAGCAATAAATTATTTAAAAGAAATTGAATCTAAAGCCAATAAAACAATTTCTTCGTTTGCGACTAAAAGACTACAAAATTGGGAAGTCGAGTTTCGAAGAAAAGGACAAATGTTAAGAAGTGACTTGAATTATACTTTCAATATTTCTCTTGAAAGTTATATAAATAGCATGAAGGAATTACCAAAAGAAGGACAAAGAATAATTGGATATAGTCAAAATATAATACATAACGAAGTCAAAAATTTTAATACTGGAAATTTAAAAGCACTCGTTGATAATTACATGGTTGTTTATCAAGCATACAAGTCAAGTATAGCAGATTTTGCTGTTAAATACCAAAAACTTGGTGGAGACGACTTTAGTTATTCAAGAATGAGTTGGATTAAACCAAATTTCCTATGGATGATGTACAGGTGCGGTTGGGCAGAAAAAGAAAATCAAGAAAGAGTATTAGCTATTTGGATAAAAAAGGAAGTGTTTGAAGAGATTTTAAGAAATTCAACATTCACCTCATTTCAACCTGATTATTTTTCAAGCGAGAACGAATGGCGAAGTGATTTAGAAAACAAAAAAGTACGATTGCAATGGGATCCAGACCACAACTATAAAGGAGATAAAATAGAAAGACGAGCAATTCAACTTGGTTTAAAAGATAAAGTCCTTGAAAAGTTTGGACAGGAACAGATTGAATTTATAATGGACATTACTGAATTTGTAAAAGAACAAAAGTTACATATAGACAAAAATCAAATAGACAAACTACTTGTTCCTAAAGAAAGAGTAATTGAATTTGAAGACAAAGAATTAATGAAAAGAATTGGAAATAAAATATAAAACGCCACATAACATCGGTTTGGCGAAATGCGGGCAGAGGTGCAATCCTCAACTTTTGTACATTCTTTGCCGCCAATGCTGTTCGCATTGTCTTTTTTATTAATTTAGCCATACGAGACAGCATTGGCTTCGCTCGGTGCAAAACTGAACTATCGTCCATTTTTGTCCCGCACTATCGCCAAGCCGTCAAACGTTGGTGGTAATTATAGCCGAAAATTGCGCAAAACCATAAAATAGAAAGAAGTTATGACAATGCAAGCCAGTGAAATAATTGAATATAGAGGCGAAAATTATTCTATGAATAATTTGCCTTTAAATTCTTTTATTGAAAAAAATAATCTTCAATTTGAAGCACACACAACTGCACATTGGAGAGGTTATCAAGGTTATTGGAAATTTACAGATGATAAATTGTTTATAACCAATTTAGAAACTTCAAATCAAAATTATTTTGAGGTTTTTAAAACAAATGAACCAATTTTTGCAGATTGGTTTTCAGGAGTAATACAAATAGGATTAGGAAATGTAATTTATGATGATTTTTCAAATTATTATGAAAATTATTTATGGTTAAAATTTGAAAGTGGAAAAGCTATTGAAAAAAGAATTTCTAGTTTCGTTAGTTCCGAAGGAAAAATCAATTTTGGAAAATATAAAGGAAAATCAATTCTAGAAGTTTTAAAAGGAAAAATCAATATTACATATAATCGAGAAAATTTAATAAAAGATTATATAAGTGAAATTATTAATTTTTGTAGAAATAAAGAATTTAATAATAAAATAATTGTTCCATATTTTGAGATAACTGACGAAATAAGAACCACAATTGATGATGTTAGAAATAATCCATTCAATTCATTATTGACAAAAAATTTCTTTGCAATAGAAAAACATTTTTATGTAAATCAAGCCGAAAATGAATTAGAAGAAACAGAATATTTTTCTAATTTAATAGAAAAAATTATAACATCTGATTTCCGTAATATAAGAACCTTAAATCAAAAGGATTGTATTAATTGTGAAATTTCAGAAAAAACCAATCTTATAAATCCCGATATAAATTATTTAGATTGGGCTATAAAAAATGTTGAAAAATTTACTATTCCTCCACATTTATTAAGAATTGAAAAACTAAAATTTTTATCTAAAATTACAGTAAATAGATTGAATTCAACAATATTTGAATTTGCTCCTAACTTAATTGATAATAACTTAAATTTCAGTAATGAAACTTTAGCATTAAACAATATCAAATTCGAGAAAAAATATGGTGTTAGTTATGATGAAAACCTTAATAATTATTTTTTCGATTTAAAATTAAAGTCCAATTATGAAAAATTCGGTTATTTTCTTGATGAAAATTTTGAAGAAGAATGCGAAGATTACGATTTTGAAGATTATGAATATGACAGTCGAAGTTATTCAGAATATAATGGAGCATACGGTTTTGATGACGAAACGATAAATACAGCATTTGAAGGTGATCCCGAAAACTATTGGAATATTGACTAATTTAATGTAATCAAAACAAGTTATGAATAATTACTCGATAGAAAAAACTCTTGAATATTTAAGAACAAAAACTTTATTTTCAATTACAGAATTATACAATTGGTCAAATCAAAATAAAAGTGTTTATAGCTATTGCTCACGCAATAGCTATAATATTTCTTTTGAAAATGAAGATGATAATTTATTAAAGCTCTGTAATAAATATAGAAATGAAGAGAATATTAATTTTTGTGATTTTTATGAAAAAATTAATGAAATAATAGAACTTCATAACTTTGAAAGAATAACTGAAATCGAATTAGGAAAATTTGAAAAAATAAAATTAAATGATTTTGAAATTCGCTATTGGTTAATTCAAAATGAAAGAATTGGCTGTGAAAATTTATGTGTATTTGCTTGGGAATATTTTGAAGAAGATGAGCAAACAACGCTAAATAAAAACATAAAACTTTTTCAAAATTCATATAAAGACATTATAATTAATATTCAAAATAAAGATTTTGAAAATATTATAAAATTTTGTGAATTATTTAATGAACTGTATTATGTCAAAAAACTCTATCCTGAAGGGATTCAAAAAATAGAAGAAGAAATTTCAAAATTACCAATAGCTGAAAAAAAATAACTACCACCAACAGCCGTTTCACGAAATTGCGGGGTTTGGGATTTATCAGAATTGGTAATTTTTAAAACTAAATTTTGTCTATATTTGTAAACAAAAGTGTTGAAAATCCGCAACTTCGTGAAGCGGCGAAACGTTAGCAGAAAATTTTGAGTAACTCAAAAAAAATGAAACTATACTTCATGTAAAATAATTAAATCAAGCCAACTAATAAAAAGTAAAAAAAAATTAAATATCTACAAAATGAAAAAAACTCTAATTTTAATGTTAATAGTTTTAAATTTTTCTAAAATTTATGCTAATGATAATTTTTTATCGTGTCTAAAAAACAGCAAATCAAATTCTCAAATCGAATTATTAATATACTATAAAAGTGATTGTCCACATTGTATAAAAATGGAAAGTGAAATTAATAAAGATATTAATTTCCAAACTAAAATTAAAGAATTATACTTGATAAAGTTAATAGATGTTTCAACAATAGAGGGAAGAAAAAATGCTTATATTAATAATGTTACTTCAGTTCCTTTTATAATTAAAGCTAATTTAATTTCAAACAAAAAAACAATCATAAAAGGTTTTAAATCGGTTGAAAAACTAGAATCTGATTTAACCGATCAAAAATATTTTTCTAACAACTCGGTTAATGCTATTTGTGGAAATGGAATTATAGAAGCAGGTGAAGCCTGTGACGATGGAAATTTAGTAAACGGTGATGGTTGTGAAAACAATTGTACTTTAACAGGTGCTATTTGTGGAAATGGAATTATAGAAGCAGGTGAAGCCTGTGACGATGGAAATTTAGTAAACGGTGATGGTTGTGAAAACAATTGTACTTTAACAGGTGCTATTTGTGGAAATGGAATCATAGAAGCAGGTGAAACCTGTGACGATGGAAATTTAGTAAACGGTGATGGTTGTGAAAACAATTGTACTTTAACAGGTGCTATTTGTGGAAATGGAATTATAGAAGCAGGTGAAGCCTGTGACGATGGAAATTTAGTAAACGGTGATGGTTGTGAAAACAATTGTACTTTAACAGGTGCTATTTGTGGAAATGGAATCATAGAAGCAGGTGAAACCTGTGACGATGGAAATTTAATAAACGGTGATGGTTGTGACAGCAATTGTACTTTAACTTTAGGTATTAATGAGAATGAAACTAAGAAAAAAAATGTTTTAATAATTCCAAATCCAACGAAAGATTTCATTCAAATTCGAAATAATAAATTAAATTCAATTGAAAGTTTTGAATATAAAATTTTTGATTTATTAGGTAGAGTCATAAAAAGTGGAAAATCAAAATATAACGAACAAATAAATATTGAGAGTTTGACAAATGGAAATTATATAATCCAAATAGAAATAGAAAAAGGAGAAAAATCAGCCGAGAAATTAATCAAAAATTAAATCTTCTGCTAACAGCAGTTTGGCAAAATGGCGGGTTCAATGCTATATTGAACATTCGGATTTCCAATAAACATTAGTGCTTATTTGAAAATAAATGCTTCTAAATCCGCCACTTCGCCAAGCTGCAAAACGTTATATGCCATTTTAACGAAACGCTCAACAAATGAAGAAAACACTACTAACTTTTGGACTTTTATTAATTACAATTCTGACATTCGGACAACAAATAAAATATGTTGACACCGAAGAATTAAATATTAGAGCAGGTGCAGGAACAAAATATGAAGTCGTCGACAAAATTTCACAAGGACAAAAAGTAACTGTTCTGACTGAACACGGAAAATGGAGCGAAATTGAACTTGAAAACGGAACCAAAGGTTTTGTATCGGCCAAGTTTCTTTCTGACACTCAAACATCCAATAACCCCAACAGTTCGGACAAGAAAAATTCTTGGATTGGATATGTTTTAGTAATTGGTATTGTTTTGTACGGATTGAAAAAATTATTTGGCGGTAGTTCTTCAAGTTCAAATTCAGGTTCAAATTCTCAACCAAGAGAAAGACGTGAAAAACCACAGCCTAAACAAGAACCAATTCATATTTGTAAGCATTGTGGATATGAAGATAAAAATCTAAAATCTCTAACATTTTTTACTTGCCATAGAAGCCCAACCAAAAAACATCAACCTTTGGAAGGGGGTGTAAAAGAAATTTATTACTGTAAGCATTGTGGCTATCAAGATAAAAATCTAAAATCATTAACATTTTTCACTTGCCACAGAAGCCCAACAGGAAAACATCAACCACACGTTTAAATATAATTAGATGAGACCAAACATTTTTGACATCGCAACGAAAGAATTAAATCAAGACGCATTTATAACGTGGCTTCTGCAATTCGCTGACCCAAAATATCAATCAGCAAATCCAAAACTTAACAAATGCGGAAAAGCATTTGTAAGCCAACTTTTGAAAAAGCAATTAACTTCATTTGACGGACAAATCAACAAAGTTGAAGCAGGAAGGCAATGGGAAAATATTGATGTTTGGGCAGAAATAAACGATAAATATTTAATCGTTATTGAAGACAAAACTTATTCTTCTCATCATTCAAACCAATTGGCTCGTTACAAAGAAAACGCAGAAAAATGGTGCGAAAAGAACAATTATGAAAAGCCAATTTGCATTTATCTGAAAACAGGAAATGAAAGTCAAAGCAGTTTAACTCAGATCGAAAAACAAGGTTTTGCAATTTTCAGCAGAATAGACTTTATCAATTTACTCAACGAGTTTAAAGATATTGACAACGATATTTATACAGACTTTTACGAGCGATTAAAAAGAATTGAAAAATCTAACAATGAATTTGAAAACAAATTCATTAAAGATTGGAACGGTAATGATTGGCAAGGATTTTTTCAGTTCCTCGAAAAAGAAATTGAAATCGTAAATTGGGATTATGTGAACAATCCGAACGGCGGTTTTTGGAACGCAGTTTTAAATTGGGATTATTGGGACATTTATCCAGCTTACATACAACTTGAAGAAGGAAAATTATGTTTCAAAATTTCGACTGACCCAGATGAACTTGAAATGCCCGAAGGTTTGACACGTGGCGAAATCCGAAATCAATTACACAATTTGATACTAAACCAAGCTGAAAAATTTGGCTTTGAACAGATTAGGCGACCAGACAGATTTGGAAACGGTAATTATATGACAGTTGCTATTGTTGACAGGCAAAATTGGTTAGGTGCAGACAACCAAACAATCGATAAAGAAACTATCATCAAAACACTGACAGACTATGTAACTTTCTTGAGAAAAATAATTAACGAACCGAATAAAAACGGCATATAACAAGGGTTTTGCAATAGTGGGGCGAAACTGCAAAGTTCAACGGCAGTTCTTCGGTTCAACTTTTGTACAAAATTGAAGATTTGTGCTTCGATTGCCCCACCATCGCAAAGCCGTTTCCCGTTAGCTGTGATTTTAGGACGACCCTACAATAAAGAATGGAACAACACGAGTACTTTAAACTTTTTCACGACATCGGCACGGCTGACTACGAATTGCTGACCAAAAATCTGAAAACAAAAACGTTTAAAAAAGGCGACTTCATAACCGTTGCAGGACAAACACAACGAGAACTTTACTTTGTAAAAAGCGGTGTGCAAATGTCATTCTTTGACGCAGACAATAAAACACACGTTATTGCTTTTACTTATTCGCCTAATTTGTGTGCAATTCCCGAATCATTTTCATTTCAAACACCTTCAAAATATTTTCTGACTTGTCTTACAGACAGCGAATTGGAATACATCACGTTTGACGAACTTCAGAAACTGTTTGACCAATCTCAACAAATTGAGCGACTTTTCAGACGAATGACAGAATTTGTATTAGCAGGAATGATTAACCGACATATTGAACTACATAGTATGACGATTGAAGAACGTTATAAAACATTTTGTCAACGAAGTTCGCATTTGCTTCAACTTGTTCCACATAAATACATTGCTTCTTATTTGGGCATTGACCCTACAAATTTCAGCAAGTTGTTTAACACCGTTAAATTCTAATGTTGGTCTATACCAACTTTTGTTTTCCAAATAGTAAGGAACTTTGCCGTATAAATTTTAAAAGGTATGGCAAATCATTGGCTTGACAAATCAGAGTATCCATTTAAATCAAATTATTTTGACATCAACGGACACAAGTTGCACTACATTGACGAGGGACAAGGCGAAACAATTTTGTTCGTTCACGGAACGCCTTCGTGGAGTTTTGATTTTCGCAACATCATCAAAAAATTAAAAAAAGATTTTCGTTGTGTAGCAATTGACCACATTGGTTTTGGACTTTCGGATAAACCCGAACACTACGATTATTCAACCCAAAACCACAGCAAAACACTTGAAAAATTTGTGCTTGAAAAGAAATTAAGCAATTTAACACTTGTTGTTCACGATTTTGGCGGTGCAATCGGATTTAATTTTGCCATTCAACAGCCCGAAAAAGTAAAGAATTTTGTCATTCTAAATTCTTGGTTATGGAGCAGTAAAACTGACCCTGATTTTATTAAGTTAAGCAGAATTTTGAAAAGTCCTTTGTTGCCTTTCCTGTATCGTTATCTAAACTTTTCGCCCAAGTTTATTTTGCCTAAATCGTTTGGAGACAGCAAAATTTCAAAGCAACTATTAAAGCAATATACGAAACCTTTTGCCGACAAGACCCAACGAAATGGAGCATTGACATTTGCTAAATCATTGCTTAACGACCAAGATTGGTTTGAACAACTTTGGAGCAAACGACAAGCAATTTCCGACAAGCCGACATTGTTCGTTTGGGGAATGAAAGACCCCGTGATTAAACCACATTATTTGGACAAATTTGTTTCGGGTTTTACAAATTCAAAGACAATCAAACTTGAAACAAGTGGACATTTCCCACAAGAAGAGCAACCAGAAACAGTAACAAAATCTATGTTTGACTTCTTGACGGACAATAAAAACCACAGCTAACATAGCATTGGCGAAATGGCGCGGTTCACGGTAAATTGAAAATTCCGTCTTCGTATGCCGCCAATGCTTTTTGCATTGGCTTTTTTTGTAATTTAGCCACTGACAAAAAGCATTGGCTACGTTCCGGCTAAATCGAAACTTTCCGCTTCGATTTTCCGCCACTTCGCCAATACTTTTTCCGTTGTGCGACATTTTATGAAAACCCCGCAAAATATGAATGAAAATTATCAAATTGACTATCTAGGAGATGAAGAAAATGAATTAATGCATTTTATTTTCAAAAAAGGAACGAATAATTTATTATGCGTTGCGCTAAATCCTAAAGAAGAAAAAAACCAATTAGAAATCACAGAAAGTTTAAACAAACTGGCTCAATTCAATGGTTACGACGGTTGGGTTTTATGTTTTTTAAATCCTAAAATTACAAGTGAGGAATATACTCTTGAAAAGGATAATTCTGAATTGAATGAAAATTACCTTTTAGTTGGGGCTTTATTATCAAATGATCAATTTAATATAAAAACCGCTTTGCTGTGTTGGGGAGAAAAAATCGAACATTATAACCAATCCTTTTTGAAGCAAAGTGCGTATAAAATTATTCGGGATTTGGAGAAAGAGGAACTTAAATTTGTTTCAATTGGAATTGATAAATTTGGAAATCCAATTTCTGTTTCTAATTCAAATTTCAATACAAAATTTAAGAAATTTGATTACAACAATTACTTGGAAAATATCAAAAAAACGATAAAAATAAATCCTGAAATTACAATTGATGGAATTGAATTCAAATAGAATTTGTAATCTCAATGAATTGATTTCATTGAAAACTGACTTTTTTGATAATTCAAGAGTTAAATTAGTTCGTCATAAAGATAATCGCAAAGAATATCGAGAACTAATGAAAGATAGAGAACAACTAATTGAATATCAAAAATCACAAGATAAAGAAGTTTTTTCAAAAACAGACTATATCATTTCGTTTGTAGGTCAAGATGGAACTAAAGCATTATTTTTTGGTGTATTTAAAATAAATGGAGTTGAAAAAAGAGAAAAGGATTTCTTTTATAATATTGAAGAAGTTGATATTCTTCAAGAATTTATAGGAAGAATTGTTATCGATTGGGGTTCTGCTGCTATAAAATGGGATCAATATTATGATAAAAACCCAAAAGAAGTTTTAGAGATTTTACCCAAAGGTTATATAGGAAATTTTCCAGGTTTGACAAATTTTGTTTTAGATTATGAAGAGTTGAAAAAACTAATTTCAAATCCCGATGCTAATAAAGATTGGAAAAATCATCTTTCTTCCGTAAATGGAATTTACTTAATTTTGGACAAATCTACTGGAAATCTATATATTGGATCTGCAAATGGAAATGGTGGAATTTGGCAACGATGGAGTGATTATGTGAAAACAAAAACTGGAGGAAATAAAATCTTAATTGAGTTATGTTGTGATAATGAAAATTACCATAAAAATTTTCAATTTACTGTATTACAAACTTTACCAAGCAATATAACTCAAAGAGAAATCGTAAATATTGAAAACTTATATAAAAGGAAATTTGGAAGCAGGTTTTATGGATTAAATGCAAACTAAAAAAAACGTCGCACAACATAGTATTTGCAAAAGGCGGGGTTGAAGTAATAATACAACTACCCGTTGCATTTAGTCGCAACTTGCTTTTCATATTGTATTTTTTTGTAATTTAACAATCTGAAAAAGCAACTTGCTTCGCTCGGTCGAAATTGAACTTGCAGTTAAATTTAGCCCGCCCTTCGCAAATACTTTTTCCGTTAGCAGAAATTTTAAAAACAAATTACGTGAAAATTCAACTTTCAATATTTTTGTTCCTAAATATATTTATATTAACAAAATCTCAAA
>Ga0209792_1000900_pt1 | contig 16735 bp, 15 predicted proteins | sample EBPBio142005_DNA_FD_185860 | JGI IMG/M metagenome (GOLD analysis project Ga0209792, IMG submission 185860) | Wastewater treatment Type I Accumulibacter community from EBPR Bioreactor in Madison, WI, USA - Reactor 1_6/14/2005_ DNA (SPAdes)... | ecosystem: Engineered > Bioreactor > EBPR >... | reverse complement strand
CAATCGTGAAGGCGAGCTCTGTCGCATTCATCTTCGGCGTAGCGCCGGGCGATGTTATAGTAATTTTCTACTCCGTTGTTTGGTGCGGCGCTCAGCCCTTCCCCGGCTGAGCGCCGTTTTTGTTCGTGAGCAGGCGCGCGCATACGCAGCGAAGGCCTTCTCAAGGCGACACAGGGCGATCGCCACGCGGCGCCGCTCGAACAACCTAATGTGCCAAATCGTTGAGAAATGCCGTCGGCGGCACGTCGCACGCGCTCGTCAGCTTCGAGCGTACTCGAGGTCTTCAACGGGAGGCTGGTATCGAGCATCGTGGTCAGCGGCGATTTCCGCGGCAAGGCGCGCATTCGCACGGGTGTGGTCGAGCAGACCGTGGTGTTCGACGAACAAGTCGGACGCCGCGCGTAGGCATGCTGAAAGCAATTCGGCAGAATGAACGCCCTGCCGAAGATACGCCGCGTCGTGCATTAATTGGCACGTGGCGGCCGTGTAGGTGCTGACGGCGCCCGCCACGTCACTTGCCGCAACTCCCAGATACTCCGCGGCCGTCTCGCACGCCCTCATGCGGTCGCCCTCTCCGAGCCGGCCTCCGCAGACAAGGAAAACGTAGGTCGTGAAGAACATTGCGAGCCCTTCGTGCCGGTCAGGACTCTGGCGCTCGGCATGCTGCCATATACGGAGGGCCATCAAACCGTTCGCGTATCGTAGGACGTCGTTAGCGTAAGCTAGTTTAGATGCTAGAGGCGGCAAGTCAGTGCGCCGCGGGTGCCGGTCAACGATTTTGCGAGCCGCATCCATGAAACCGTCAAGGCCCTTCGGCCAGGGTGCAGCGTCGGCGGCTTTGCACACTGCGAGCAGTGGCGATCCAGGAGGCGGTTGCCGGATGGCGAGCGGCGCTTTTGCGCACAGGCTACGAAGCGAAGCGCTCATACGCCCGCCTCTTTCCAACCGTTGGCGGCGAGCTCGGCTCGCTTTACACGTGCAGCGGATCCCGCCTGCGAGGCCGTCCAAGGATCGTCGGCATTCTCGAGAGCAATAACGCCGGCTGTCTTGACCAGCGTCCGCCCGGCAAGCCGGCGAAATTTTACCTCGCCTATCTGCTCCAGCCGATAGAGCGACGCCACGCTGATTCCGAGCACATGCGCAGCGCGCTGTAGAGGAAGAAAAGCCGTATCGCGCCACGACGCCTCGCCGACCTGTTCGTCCGCTGATGTGGCCTGAACCGGATTCGTCACATTAGGGGCGCGCGCCGGCGCGCTTTGCCGAACGCTCCGCGCGCCGCCAGTGTATGTGTGCATTGAAGGCCCTATGCATCCCGCGCGGTCAGCACAGCAGGTGCCGCATTCAAGCGGCAAATCTGAACTATGAAATGACAAACGCGGATTGAACCAAGACCAGGACTGAACCTAGTCGCTCGTGTGGTGCGCCTGAGTTACCACCGCTTAGCAGGACATAAACTATATTACTGTAAGCGCGGGGTCGGTTCGAAGTAGAAAATGACGCCCATGTTTAGTTAGGAGGCCAGCACTGTCCTCTTACACTCTCGCAGTCTCAACTCACAGTCGAAAGCATGGCTCGGTGCTTTCATGCCGCCAATCGGACAGTGGATACTGATAGCACCGCCCGGCGCGCAAGATCCTCCGTCACATCGACGATAAAAGCCGCGTAGTGCTTTTCGATCATCTCGACAGATGTATCGTGCAGCGCTGCAACCAGGCGCACCGGAAGCATGCTTCGTAGACCTCTTACAATGGAGCTGTGGCGCAGGGCGTACATGACAGTGTCAGCGGGAATGCCGGCCCGCGCCACAGTGGTCGGCCACCACCGTTGAACGTCGTACGCAGGCCCCCATCGGCGGCGATGGTCTGGCGCCCACTTCGCCCTGCCCGTCTGCCGCAGAGCCCAACGCTCAAGAAGAGGAGCGCTCGCGTCGCGGCCGGCTACGGCCGGCTTTAGAAGAGCCAGAACGTCAGGCGACAGCGGCACCGCAACTGGCGGCTTCGCCACACTCCTTTTCCCCTTCTTTGAACCAGGCATCATTACGCGGCCAAGATCCGGCTGGAGGTCAGACACGTTCAATGCCGCGACCTGTGAGTGTCGGGCTCCCGTTGCTGCCAGAAGCGCGACCAGGCGGCCGAAGTCACCTTCTTCGTCGACCTCATACGCGGCTTGAATAGCGGCCCTCGTTTGGTCATCGCTCAGGAGCTGCCGGCGGGCTTGGCTAGTGCCTTCGACGGCCTTGGTCCCGAATTTGATCTCTTGGAAGACGTGGGCCGGCAGTTCACGCCGACGCCGCAGCGCGCAAGCATTGAGTGCTGCGCGAAGGTCGTTCAAGAGCCTGTTAATCGAAGAAGCTGCCATAGGAGCCGCCCCGTTCACTTGCATTGCCTTTTGCGTCTCTGCTTCGGTAAGGCGGCTAAGCCAGTCTTCGATCGAAGACGAGCGAAGTGACGCAAGCTTCAGGTCTGCAAAAGCGATATCTGATAGGACATGTCGCTCGAGCCGACTCTTGGCGTTTGCACCGCCCTCCTTCGATCGTCGTGCTCGCGCGGCACAGTACTCCTCCACCGCGGTGCGGACAGTCGGCGCCGCTCCACGTCTACCTAGCTCAGATGAGCGATGAAGTATCGTTTGCTGTCGCGCGCCCCATTCGAGGCAGGCGGCAGCGGCTGCGCGGTAGGTAATGGCGTCGCGAGCTGCGTCGTGATCATCGGCGATGCCAATCCGCTCTTCCATACGATCGCCTCGCACGACGACCTTCGCCACCCACGCTCCCGCGCCGCTTGCTCGCTTGCGATAGCCAAGGGACAATCCGCCCCGCCCGCCCGCCAGGCCTTGCCAGTACGGGTTCTTTCGGGGCTTGAGACGTGCCCTCTTTGCGACGGTATCAATCTCATGGCGCATGTAAGCTTCCCACTTTCGTCCCACACAGATGCCCAGAATGGCGATGAGAATGATAACGCCCGCAGTAGCAAAAACTAAGTTTCACAGGCATCCTACGCATCAAGATCGGAGATAGTGATGCCCCTCTACGGCAAGGGAATGCTGATTACGCTGACGCAGGTGTCGGCACGCGACGAGCGAGACTTCAACGAGTGGTACAATCGCGAGCATATCGACGAGCGCGTGAACCTGCCGGGCTTCCATCGCGCCCGCCGTTATGTCGCCGTCCGAGCAACGCCCAAGTATCTCGCAACCTATGAATGCGACAGCGTCGCCGACCTCGCGACGCCGGACTATCTGAAGCTGCTGGGCAACCAGACGCCGTGGAGCCAGGCCGTCATGGCGCGCTTCACGCACTTCCAGCGGCTGACCCTGCGCATCCTCGCCGACCAGACGCATGGCGTGGGTGGTGCGCTGGCCTGCGTGCGCTTCGTGCCCGACCCGCGGCGACGCAAGGCGCTGGTCGAGTGGCTGACCACCATTGCCTTCCCCAAAGTCATACAGCGCCCCGGCATGCTGGGCGCCAGCGCCGGCGAGAACGATCTCGAAGTCGCCCACGCCCCTCTACACGACAAGAGCATGGACCATCCCAGAGCCGAGGAATCCGAATGGGCGGTGTTGCTGGAGGGCGCGGATGTTCCGGCCGTCAGTGCCGCCGCACGCCTGATGTTCACGACGACCAAGCTGCGGCCTTTCGGCGTCGAAACAGCACCCACGGTCGGCACCTACCGACTGCTGTTCGGCAACCAGCGATGACAATTCTTTGACCTCTCGTTGATCGCGAGATCGCCTAGGGTCCGGCCCGTGCCCATGGGACTGTCGACGCAACAAACCATCTTCTGGCTCAGGCTCGCGACACTAGTCGCACTCTGCGTGCCGGCAGTGGAACTCGTCTGGCGCTGGTACACCGGCGCACTCGATCCGCGCCCTGTCACGCTCGCCACGCATGCAACCGGCGACTGGGCCGTCGTGCTCCTTCTGGTGTCGCTGGCCATGACGCCGGCCCGCGCCCTGTTCGACTGGATGCCGCTGATCCACATCCGGCGGCGGATCGGCGTCGCGGCCGCGCTCTATGCGCTGGCGCATCTGCTGATCTACGTGCTCGACCAGAAATGGAACCTGATCGTCGTCGCCACCGAGATCGCGAAGCGTTTCTACCTCACGATCGGTTTCGTGGCCTTGCTGGCTCTGGTGGCGCTCGCCGTGACCTCGACCAACGGCTGGCAGCGCCGGTTGAAGCGCAACTGGAAACGTCTACACCGGCTGGTCTATCCGGCCGTCGCGGTGGCGCTGGTCCATTTCTTCATCCAATCCAAGGTCAAGATCGGCGAAGCAGCTTTCGCTGCGGGCCTGTTTCTCTGGCTGATGCTGTGGCGCGTCCTGCCGGTGAAGCTGCGGACGAGTTACGCGGGCCTTCTCCTGCTCGCCGTTGCCGCAACTCTCGGCACCGTCGTCATCGAGGCGGCCTGGTACGGACTCGTGAACAAGATCGACCCGATGCGCGTGCTGGCGGCGAACCTCGATCTCGACCTGCTGCCGCGCCCGGCCCACAAGGTGCTGGCCGTTTCGCTGCTGGCCATCGTGCTGGTGGCGCTGCGTCGCGGCATCGCCGCGGCGAACAAGCTCTGGACGGAGCGCTATATCCGACGGACTATACCGACTTCCTGACCGGAAGAGGATATGACTGCGGAAGAATGGACGGCGGTGCGGCTCAGCCTGTTGGTCGCCACGACGGCGACGCTGGCCGGCCTGCCCTTCGGCATCGCCATCGCCTGGCTGCTGGCGCGCGGCAAGTTCTGGGGCAAGAGCCTACTCGATACGGTGGTGCACCTGCCGCTGATCCTGCCGCCGGTCGTGACCGGCTACCTCCTGCTGCTCTCCTTCGGACGGCGCGGTCCTATCGGGTCTTTCCTCGCCGACGAATTTGGCATCGTCTTTTCCTTCCGCTGGACCGGCGCGGCGCTGGCCTGTGCCATCATGGGTTTCCCCCTGATGGTGCGCGCGATCCGGCTCTCCATCGAAGCGGTCGATCGCCGGCTTGAGGCCGCCGCCGGTACGCTGGGGGCCAATCCACTCTGGGTGTTCGCCACCGTGACCCTGCCGCTCTGCCTGCCGGGCATCATCGCCGGCGCGATCCTGGGCTTTGCCAAGTCGATGGGCGAGTTCGGTGCGACCATCACCTTCGTCTCGAACATTCCCGGGGAGACGCAGACCCTGCCTTCGCTGATCTACACCCTGACCCAGGTGCCGGGCGGCGATGCGGCAGCGATGCGGCTCACCCTTGTGTCGATCGCGATCTCCATGGTGGCGCTGCTCGGCTCGGAGTTGCTGGCGCGCCGTATCGGCTCGCGGCGGCAAACCGCATGAGCCTGGAGATCGACGTCGAACACGCCCGCGGCAGTTTCCAGCTCCGGGCGCGCTTTACCGCAGCGCCTGGTCTGACGGCGCTGTTCGGCCGGTCAGGCTCGGGCAAGACCAGCGTCGTCGACATCGTGGGCGGCCTCATCCGGCCGGCCCGCGGCAAGGTCATCGTCGATGGCCAGGTGCTGGTCGATACCGAGCGCCGGGTGTTCGTCCCCGCCCATCGCCGGCGCATCGGCTATGTCTTCCAGGACAGTAGGCTCTTTCCGCATCTCAGTGTTCGCCACAACCTGCTCTACGGACGGTGGTTCGCCCGCGGCAACGGCGGCGCCGCGGGCGATCTCGGTACCGTGGTCGATCTCCTGGGCATCGGCCATCTGCTCGACCGCCAGCCGGACTCGCTCTCCGGTGGCGAGAAGCAGCGTGTCGCCATCGGCCGCGCCCTGCTCGCCAAGCCGCTGCTGGTGCTGATGGACGAACCGCTGGCCTCGCTCGACGAGGCCCGCCGGGCGGAAATCTTTCCCTACATCGAGCGGCTGCGCGACGAGGCCGGCGTGCCGATCCTCTATGTCAGCCATTCCGTGGCCGAGGTCGCGCGGCTTGCCACGACGGTCGTGATCATGGCCGAGGGCACGGTGACCGCCGTCGGCCCCGTGGTCGACACGCTGCCACTAGCCGACGCCAACGACGGCGGCTCGGTCCTGGATGCCACGGTCAGCCGCCACGACGAAGCCTTCGATCTTTCCCTGCTGACGACAGCCGCCGGCGAACTGCAGGTGCCGCGGCTCAATGCCCCCGCCGGCGCGCATGTGCGCGCCTACATCCGCGCCCGCGATGTCATGCTGAGCCTGCGGCCGCCCGAAGAGATCAGCGCCCTCAACGTACTGGCGGGTCGTGTCGCTGCCGTGACGCCCATTTCCGGCGCGCAAGCCGACGTGCGGCTCGACTGCAGCGGCGCGCTGTTGATGGCCCGGCTTACGCTGAAGTCCGTCGAGCGGCTGGCACTCGCACCGGGCCGGCCGGTTTACGCCATCATCAAGAGTGTGTCGTTCGAGCGCACCTGAGTGCGCTATGGTGGCGTCGCGAGGAGAACGCGATGTCACGCCTGCTGATGCCTTTTACGCCCCGTTTCATCACTTTTACGCTGTGCATTATCGCGGTCCCTGTCTTCGGGATCGCTTGGATCGCCGATCCGCATCCGGTCCTGGCGATCTGTTTCATCGTCGCGGCCTTCCTGACGGCGGTCGGCATCCACGACCTCAACCAGACGAACCACTCGATCCTGCGCAACTATCCCGTTGCCGCCCATATCCGCTTCATCTTCGAGGAGATCCGCCCGGAGATGCGGCAGTATTTCTTCGAGGGCGACAAGGACGGCATGCCGTTCAGCCGCGACCGGCGCGCCGTGGTCTATCAGCGCGCCAAGAAGGTGCTCGACGTCCGGCCCTTCGGCACGACCTTCGACGTCTACAGCGTCGGTTACGAGTGGATGGCCCACTCGATTGCACCGAGGCCGCTCACCAAGGATCCCTTCCGGATCATGGTCGGCGACACCGAATGCACGAAGCCCTACTCGGCATCGGTGTTCAACATCTCGGCCATGAGCTTCGGCGCCCTCAGCGCCAACGCCATCCGCGCCCTGAACGGCGGCGCCAAGCGCGGCGGCTTCGCCCACGATACCGGGGAAGGCGGCTTCAGCCCCTACCATCGCGAGAATGGCGGCGACATCATCTGGGAAATCGGCTCGGGCTATTTCGGCGCCCGCAACCCCGACGGCACCTTCAGCCCGGAGAAGTTCGCCGAGGTCGCCGCCTCCGATCAGGTCAAGATGGTTGAGTTGAAGCTCAGCCAAGGCGCCAAGCCCGGCCATGGCGGCGTTCTGCCGGCCCCCAAGGTGAGCCAGGAGATCGCCCTGACCCGTGGCGTGCCGGTGGGCGAGGATTGCGTCTCGCCCTCGCAGCATTCGGCCTTTTCGACGCCCATCGAGATGATGCACTTCATCGCCGAAATGCGCCGCCTGTCCGGCGGCAAGCCAGCCGGCTTCAAGCTCTGCATCGGCCATGAATGGGAGTTCCTGGCCATCTGCAAGGCGATGCTCGAAACCGGCATCTATCCCGACTTCATCGTGGTCGACGGCAAGGAAGGCGGCACCGGCGCCGCCCCCATGGAATTCATCGACCATATCGGCAAGCCGATGCGCCAGGGCCTCTACTTCGTGAACAACGCCCTGATCGGCATCGGTGCGCGCCACCGCATCAAGATCGGGGTCGCCGGCAAGATCATCACCGCCTTCGATATCGTGCGCGCCATGGCGCTGGGCGCCGACTGGTGCAACTCGGCGCGTGGCTTCATGTTCGCCGTCGGCTGCATCCAGTCGCAGTCCTGCCATACCGACCGCTGCCCGGTCGGCGTGGCGACGCAGAACCCCAGCCGCCAGAAGGCGCTGGTCGTGCCCGACAAGATCGAACGCGTGGTCAACTTCCATCGCGCCACCCTGCATGAACTGGCCGAGCTGACGGCGGCGGCCGGTCTCGACCATCCGCAGGAATTCAAGCCGATCCATATCTCGCGGCGGGTCTCCTCCAGCGAAGTCCTGACCTACGCCGACGTCTACCCGTCCCTGTCCGAGGGCGAGCTGATCGCAGGCTCCGGCAACCCGCGCTGGCGCCGGCCCTGGGACATGGCCAACCCGCACTCGTTCCGCGCGACGGCCTGATTCAACCAAATCTGTTGCAGCAACACGCCGGTTGGCTCAGCAATGGGCCACCAAGAAAGGAAACGCCATGACCGCTCCGTTTGATTTTGTGCCCCTGCTGGCGCCCGGCACCCCGGCGCCCGCCGTCAAGTGGAACGGATTCCCGAAGTACAATTTCATCGGCGGCCACAACGACGCCAAGAACGTGCCGGTCGACGCGCTGATCGACGCGGCGACGGCCGTGCTCAGGCGCGAAGGAGTCACGCTCGCCACCTACGGCCTGAACAGCGGCCCGCTGGGCTATCGGCCGCTGCGTGAGTTCCTGGCCGGCAAGCTCAAGGGACATGCCGGCATCGAGTGCTCGCCGGACGAAATCCTGATCACCTCCGGTTCCATGCAGGGCCTCGACCTGATCAACAGCCTGCTGCTCGCCAAGGGCGATACGGTGCTGATCGAGCAGGAGACCTATGGCGGCGCGCTGACCAAGCTGAACAAGCTCGGCGTGAACGTGATCGGCATCCCGCTCGACGACGAAGGGCTGCGGCTGGACGTGCTGGAAGAGAAGCTGGCGGAGCTGAAGAAGAAGGGCGTGACGCCCAAGTACATCTACACCATCCCGACGGTGCAGAATCCGACCGGCGCCATCATGGGCGAGAAGCGCCGCGCCGACCTGATCGCTCTCGCCGCCCGCTACGGCGTCATGATCTTCGAGGACGAGTGCTATTCCGACCTTATCTGGAGCGGCAAGCGACCGAAGTCTCTCTTTGCCATGGCGAATGGCGAGGGCGTGATCCATATCGGCTCCTTCTCCAAGTCGATCGCACCGGCCCTTCGCGTCGGCTATATCGTCGCCAAATGGGAGATCCTCGGACGCATCCTCGGGCTCAAGCAGGATGCCGGGTCGGGCGCACTGGAGCAGATGGTGCTGGCCGAGTTCTGCAAGCAGCACTTCGCCGACCATGTGCCCAAGCTCAACAAGGCACTGGCCGCCAAACTGCAGACCTTGCGTGAAGCGCTGGCCGAGCAGTTCGGCACCGCTGCCGAATTCGGCGATCCCGAAGGCGGCATCTATCTCTGGATCAAGCTGCCCGACCAGGTCGACACGACCAAGCTCGCGCAGGCCGCACTGGCTGCCGGGGTGTCGCTGAACCCCGGCCAGGAATGGTCGACCAACAAGGACTATGCCCGCTCGCGACTGCGCCTCTGCTTCGCCAACCCCGAGCCCGAGACCATCAAGAAGGGCGTCGAGGTGCTGGCGGAGGTCTGCCGCAGCGAGTTCGGCGTCCCGCTGCGTAGCGCCAATATCGAGAAGGGCGCCTAGCGCCCTTCTCCGCTACTTGCTCGTTACTTGCTCGTTACTTGCTCGTTACTTGGGCTCGACGATCACCATCCAGGAAACGCCGAACTTGTCGGCGACGCAGCCGAAGCGCGGCGAGAAGAACGTCTTGCCGATCGGCATCTGGATCTGACCTTCCTTGGCCAGGGCGTTGAAGACCTTGTCCGCCTCGGCCTCGTTGGCCACGGTGAGGGAGAGCGAGAAGCCCTGGAAGTTGGGCTTGTCGTGCTGCACGCCGTCGGAACACATCACCATGGCGCCACCGATCGTAAAGGAGGCGTGCATGATCTTGTTGATATCCTTGGGCATCATGGCTGCCGTATTCGGATCGGGGTTCTCGCTGAAACGCATCACCATGTCGATGTTGGCGCCGAGCGTCTTCTTGTAGAAGTCGAGCGCTTCCTCGCAACGGCCGTTGAAGAACAGGTACGGCTGGATCGTCATCGCTTCCTCCTTCGGTCAATCGTCGATCGCCTGGTATGCCCCGCTCCAGAAATCGGTGTAGGCGCGCGGCGGCTGAGGTGAATCCATCATGCGCTGCGTCAGCAGGATCCCGATCAGCCCCTCCTGCGGATCGGTGTAGGCCGACGTCCCGAGGCCGCCATCCCAACCGAAACGACCGGGCGTTTCCCAGAGATCGGTACGGCGCACCGTGACGGCAAGCCCGAGCCCCCAGCTCTTGGCGTCACCGAGGAACAGCTCGGCACCTTCCTTCTGCGAAGGCAGGAGCTGGTCCGTCGTCATCAGTTCGACAGTCGGCCGCGACAGCAGGTATTTGCCGCCGTGCCGCCCTTTCGCGAGCATCATGCGGCAGAAGGCAAGATAGTCGTCGGCCGTCGAGACGAGCCCGCTGCTGCCAGCCTCGAAGATCGGCGGCTGGCTCCAGCGTCCGTCCTTGCCTTCGTCGACGCAGACGAGCTTGCCCGCCGCCGGATCGTAGCCGTAAGCGCCGGCCAACCGCTTCAGCTTGTCGGCAGGCACATGAAAGCCCGTATCCTTCATGCCGAGCGGCTCGAAGAGACGCTCCTGCAGCACCTCGGCCAGCGACCGATCCGCGGCGCGCGCCAGCAGGATGCCCAGCACGTCCGAGCCGGTGTGGTACAGCCAGCGCTCGCCAGGCTGATGGATCAGCGGCAACTCGCCCAGGCGCGCCATGTATTGATCGGGGCTCACGGTGGGCATGAAGGGACCCGGCGCAACGCCCGCCTCCTCCATCGCGGCCTGGATTGGATGTCGCGCGGAAAAATCCATCACCGCACCGATACCGAGACGAAACGTCAGCAGATCGCGCAACGTGATCGACCGCGCCGCCGGTACGGTTTCATCGAGCGGGCTCGATACACATTTCAGCACCCGGCGATCGGCAAGTTCGGGCAGCAGCTCTTCCACCGGATCGTCGAGCCGGAGGCTTCCCTCTTCGACCATCGACATCGCGGCCGCCGCAAGCACCGGCTTGGTGAGCGAGGAGATACGGAAGATTGAGTCCCGCCGCATCTTCTCCCTGCCGCCCGCCGCCAGGGCACCGCCGACCGCAACATGCGTCTCGCCGTGCCGATGGACGAGGGCGACATAGCCCGGCAGGTCGCCGTGTTCGACGCCTGCGTCCAGCAGATCGCGCAGACGCGCGAGCCGCGGCCTGGAAAGACAGCTTTTCATTCAGCCTTCTCGAATTCGGTGTCGATCACGATCTGAATGGGATCGGTGAAGAACGGCGACAGGCCATAGTCCTGCGGATTGATGGTGGCGACGGCGGTCACGCCGATCCGAGGCTTGCCGCCGAAGCCCTTGCCGGCGCCGACCAGCGAGACATCGAACGTCACGGGCTTGGTCTTGCCCATCAATGTGAACTGGCCTTCGACCTTGCCGCGCATCTTGTCCGTCGGCTTGAAAGCCGTCGAAACGAAAGTTGCCTGCGGAAACTCCTTGGACTTGAGGAATTTGTCGCCGACCAGCTCTTCGGCAAAGCCCTTCACATTGGTGGTGATGGATGCCGTCTCGACCGAAGCCTCGATTTTGGACTTCTCGATCGCCGACGGATCCCAGGTGAGCGTTCCCTTCGCGCGATCGAAGCGGAAGATGCTGTGCGAGTAGCCGAGATGGGAAACACGCGCGATGACCGCCGTGTGCGATTCGTCGAGTGCATAGGTGCCAGCCGTCGCCAGGGCGATGTCGCGTTCTGCCGCAAAGACGCCGGGAGGCAGCGCCATCGGGGCCGCAGGCGCGGCCGCGGGAGGCGTCTGGGCAAAGGCAGCCGGCGAAGACATCGCCAATGCGACGGCGAGCATCCGCATTCCATTCTTCATGGTTCTTCTCCTCGTTACGCTAACGCTATTTTTCGACGATCGTCTTCAGCTTCGCGAGGCCGGCGGCGAAGTCGCGGCCGATCATGTCGTCCATGTCCATGAATGTGCCGATCAGTTTAGACATGAACGGACTGGGCCCATACATCGCCCATGTGACAATCGTCTGACCGTCCTTTGGCTGCAGGGTAAGCTCGGCTGTGTTATGGCCTTCGAACGGCTTGATGAAATCGAGCTTGATCACAATCTTGTTGGGCGTGGCCACATCGGTGATCTCCATGCGGCCCTTGCCGACATTGCTGTTGCCGTCCCATTCATAGGCGGCGCCCTTGCCGCCCTTCGGCCCCGCATAGGCACGTTTCATATCGGGATCGCGGGTCTCGTAGGGCGACCATTCGCGCCAGCGCTCGAGTTCGTTGAGATAGGGAAAGATCTTTTCCGGCGGCGCATTCATGCTCGCCGTTCGCTGTACGCGAAAGGAATCGGGTTTGGTCGAGGCGTAGATCAGGATTGCCGCGACTGCCACCACGACAATAATACCCAGGATTCCCAGGGCCTTCCGCATGCGAACCTCGCCTTGTCGGTTTAGTTAACCGAAGAGTTAAACATTTAGGCAAGAAGATCGCAGCCGTCAATTGCCTCCGCACCGCAGAAGAGTAGATTCGCAAATCATGACGACGTCCTTTCTCGAAGATGCCTCCTTCAACCAGTCGCCGGCCTTCGGCGACGTCGATCTCTTCGGCGCCGACCGCGCCCTGGCCGATGCCGCGCAGCGCGCAGGCCTCGATCTCGCTGCGCTCTCCGGGTGCGGCCGCGACTATGGTGCCGCCGAGACGCTCGATCTCGGCAGGGTTGCCAACGAAAACCCGCCGAAGCTGCGGATCATGGACGGCAAGGGCAATCGGCTCGATTTCGTCGAGTTTCATCCCGCCTATCACGCGCTGATGGCAAAGAGCATCGGCCACGGCATTCACGCATCGACGCATGATGGCAGTGACAGCACGGCGCCCGTATCCGCCCGGGCAGTACGGCTTTATCTCGCGACGCAGGCCGAGAGCGGCCACATGTGCCCGATCACGATGACCCACGCCTGCATCGGCGCGTTGCGTTCGGAGCCAGCGGTGCTGGCAAAGTGGCTGCCGCACATTCGGACGCGAACCTACGATCCGCGACCGCTGCCATGGTGGGAAAAGAAGGGCGTGACCCTGGGCATGGGCATGACCGAACGTCAGGGCGGCACCGATGTTCGCGCCAACATCACCCGCGCGGCGCCCCATGGCGACCATGTCGAGATCAGCGGTCACAAGTGGTTCATGTCCGCGCCGATGTGCGATGCGTTCCTGGTGCTCGCACAGGCCGAGGGCGGCCTCACCTGCTATCTGATGCCGCGTCATCGGCCCGACGGCTCGCAGAACGCCATCCGCTTCCAGCGGCTGAAGGACAAGCTCGGCAACAAATCGAACGCTTCGTCCGAAGTCGAATTTCACGGCGCCCATGCGGAGCGGGTCGGCGCCGAAGGTGCAGGCGTGCGCACCATCATCGAGATGGTGAACCTGACGCGACTCGACTGCGCCATCGCCTCGGCCGGCCAGTCGCGCATCGCGCTGACGCAGGCGATCCACCACATCCGCAACCGCTCGGTCTTCCAGCGTCGCCTCGCCGACCAGCCGTCGATGCGCGCCGTCGTGGCCGATATGGCGCTGGAACTCGAAGCACAGGTCGCGCTGGTCTTCCGCCTCTGCCGCGCCGTCGAACATGCCGAGTCGGATCCGCGCGAGGCGGCCTATGCGCGACTGCTGACGCCGGCCATCAAATTCCTGGTGTGCAAGAGCACGCCGCAACTCGTCTACGAGGCGCTCGAATGCCTGGGCGGCAATGGCTACACCGAGGATCTGCCGATGGCGCGTTACTTTCGGGAGTCGCCGCTGAATGCCATCTGGGAGGGTTCGGGCAACGTCATGGCGCTCGACGTTCTGCGCGCCGCCGGCCGCCACCCCGACGCAGCGACCGACACGCTCTCGCGTCTCGTCCGCTCCGCCGCACAGGCCTTCAATGTCGGCCCGCTGGCGCAATCGCTGGAGCACACGCTGAAGTCGGGCGATGCCGAGCGCCGCGCCCGCTTCCTCTGCGAAGGCCTCGCAAAGATCGCCGCGGTGGCCGCTCTCGCCGAAGCAGGCTCGCCCTTCGCCGAGGTCTATGCCGATTCGCGACTGGGCGGAGCCCGCTTCGCACAGTACGGCGCGGCCGATCTTGGCAGCGCAGAGACCTGCTTGATAGACCGCGCGCTGGCTGCATAGTTTCCCTGCCGATGGAAGGTGCTTGCAGCCGCCGGGCGCGCCACTAGACTTTCGCCCCATCATTGCCGGAGCCTGACGTTCCGGAGCAGTCGCAGCGAGTATACTTTCCTGATGAAAAAGATCTTCACGGCGTGCCTCGGCACCGAGACCAATACCTTTGCCGCCATCCCGACCGGCCATCAGCTTTTCGAGGAAACCTGCCTCTACCGAAAAGCGAGCTACGGCAAGAACGTGCCGATGTTCGGCGCGCCGCTGGCGGTGTGGCGCGGCCGCGCCGAAGCCAAGGGCTGGCAGGTCGTGGAAAGCCTCTGCGCCTTCGCCCAGCCGGCCGGCAAGACGGTGAAGAAGGTCTACGAGTCCTTCCGCGACGAGATCCTGGCCGACCTCAAGGCAGCCCTGCCGGTCGACGGCGTGCTGCTGTCGATGCACGGCGCAATGGTGGCCGAAGGCTACGACGACTGCGAGAGCGACCTCGTCACGCATGTCCGCAAGCTGGTTGGCCCCGACGTGCCGGTGGGCGCCGAGCTCGACCTGCATTGCAATATTGGCGAGGACCTGCTGCGCGATGCGACGGCACTGGTGCTGTTCAAGGAGTATCCGCACATCGACGTGCCGGAGCGCGCCGACGATCTCTTCACCGTCATCGAAGGCGCCATCGAGGGTCGCACCAAGCCGGTCATGGCGGCCTTCGACTGCCGCATGATCGGCGTGTTCCACACCACCCGCCAGCCGATGCGCAGTTTCGTCGACAAGCTGCAGGCGATGGAAGGCAAGGACGGCGTGCTGTCGCTGTCCATCGGCCATGGCTTTCCCTGGGCCGACGTGAAGGAGATGGGCACGCGTCTGATCGCCATCACCGACAACGACAAGGCGAAGGCCGAGAAGCTCGCCCGCGAGCTCGGCATGGAATTCTTCGCCATGCGCGAACAGACGCAGCCGCCTTATGTAACGCTCGATGCTGCCATGGCGCGCGTGAGCTCGCACAACCTGCCCAAGCCCATGGTGCTGGCCGACGTCTCGGACAATGCCGGCGGCGGAGCGGCCTCGGACTCGACGTTCATCCTGAAGGAGCTGCTGGACCGCAAGGTGAAGGACGCCGCGCTGGCCATGATCTGGGACCCCGGCGCCGTGAAGCTCGCCTTCGAGGTCGGCGAGGGCGCGGAACTCGACATCCGCCTCGGCGGCAAGCTCGGCCCGCAATCCGGACCGCCGGTCGACGCGCGCGCCAAGGTGCTCAAGGTCGCCAAGAACGTCACCATCGAGTTCGGCGGTGAGCGCAAGAGCGTCGGCACGATCGGCGACGCCGCAGCGCTCGAGATCGAGGGCGTGACGGTGATCGTCAACACGCGGCGCTCGCAGTGCCTGAGCCGCGACTGCTTCACCAAGCTCGGCGTCGATCCTTCGACCAAGAAGGTCGTCGTGGTGAAGTCGATGCAGCACTTCCACGCCGCCTATGCGCCGATCGCCAGCGAAGTGGTCTATGTCGCCGCCCCCGGCGCGCTGGTGCCGGACTGGTCGCTGCTGCCCTACAAGAAGGTCGACAAGGCGCAGTGGCCGTTCGTCGCCCAGCCGCATACGGCATGAGCCGTCTCGCCTGCTACAGTCTGGTCGCAACGATAGCGGCGATGTCCACGGGCATCGTCGCGGCGCAATCGCCGAACGGTGTCCGGACGCTCGATCCGCCGGGCGCCATCAAGGCGGAAGGCACCTGGAGCGTGGGCGCGAGGGCAGGCGATTTCGTCTTCGTCGCCGGCATGCAGGGCGTCGATCCGGCAACCAACAAGCAGGTAGCGGATCCCGAAGCCCGCATCCGGCAGGCATTCCTGAACATCAGGACGATCGCCCAATCCGAAGGCGCCAGCCTGCAGGACTGTGTGCGGCTTACGGTCTATGTCAGCGATCTCAAACAGGTGGCCCCCTTGGTCGACAAGGTGCAGACCGAACTCTGGGGCAAGCCGCCCTATCCGCCACGGACCATGGTCGAGGTCCGCCGATTGTTCGACGACGACCTGATCGAGATCGACAGCGTCTTCTACGCGCCGCAGAAGAAGTGAATCGGGCGCGCTAAAAGGCCCGTATTTCAGGGCGTTTACAGCGGCGAGACTCATTGGTATGTTCCGCCCCGTCGCGGCCGGGGATGGCCGTTTTGTCGTTTTATATCAACGACTTAACGAGATCCCGTCCCGGCGCAAGGGGCGCGATATGAAGATTCTCACCGGCAACAGCAATAAACCGCTGGCGGAGGCCATTTCCGCGAAGCTCGCTTTGCCATTGGTCAAGGCCAACATCCGACGGTTCTCGGACAACGAGATCTTCGTCGAAATCCTGGAAAACGTGCGTGGCGAGGACGTCTTCGTCATCCAGTCCACGAGCTTTCCGGCCAACGACCATCTCATGGAGCTGCTGATCATCATCGACGCCCTGCGTCGCAGCTCGGCCCGCCGCATCACCGCGGTGATGCCCTACTACGGCTATGCCCGGCAGGACCGCAAGACCGGGTCGCGCACGCCGATCTCGGCCAAGCTGGTCGCCAACCTGATCACCAACGCCGGCGCCCATCGCGTGCTCACGCTCGACCTGCATGCCGGCCAGATCCAGGGCTTCTTCGACATTCCGCTCGACAATCTCTATGCCGGGCCGGTCTTCTCAAAGGACATCAAGGACACGCTGAGCAATCGCAAGCTCACGGTCGTGTCGCCCGACACCGGCGGCGTGGTGCGCGCCCGCGCCATTGCCAAGCGGATCGACGCCGACCTCGCCATCATCGACAAGCGCCGCGAAGCCGCGGGCGTCAGCGAGGTCATGA
>Ga0209792_1000898_pt1 | contig 16750 bp, 13 predicted proteins | sample EBPBio142005_DNA_FD_185860 | JGI IMG/M metagenome (GOLD analysis project Ga0209792, IMG submission 185860) | Wastewater treatment Type I Accumulibacter community from EBPR Bioreactor in Madison, WI, USA - Reactor 1_6/14/2005_ DNA (SPAdes)... | ecosystem: Engineered > Bioreactor > EBPR >... | reverse complement strand
TTCAGGCCCTTGAGTTCGCGCAGGAGCGGCGCCCGCACCGGATCGACCAGCGCGCTGTGGAAGGGATAGTCGAGGTCGAGTCGCCGGGCGCCGATGCGCAGGTCCGACGCCGCCGTCAGCATCAGGTCGATCTGCTTGACCGGCCCCGAAACGGTGACGCTGCGCCAGCTGTTGATCGCTGCGATATCCACGCCAGGCACGTTCGCCGACGCGAGGAAGCGGCGCGCGTCGCGCTCGCCCAGCATCAGGGCGGCCATGGCGCCGGAGTGCCGCACCGATTCCTGGTGGCGGCTGCGGGCGATCACGACGTCGATGGCCTGGTCGAGGCTCAGCGCACCCGCACACCAGGCGGCGGCGATTTCGCCGACGCTGTGTCCCATCGTGGCGACAGGCGTGACGCCCAGCGCCTCGAAGCTGCGTACGGTGGCGATCTGCAGGGCCAGCAAAAGCGGCTGGGCATAGGTCGCCTGACGCAGCTTCTGCGCGAGATCGTCGGCGAACATCAGATCGACCAGCGATTCCTTCTGGCGCCGCGAGAAGTGGCCGTCGACTTCCTTCAGGGCCTCGCGGAAGCGCGGATTGGCGTGCCACGCGGTTCGGCCCATACCGACCCACTGCGAGCCGTTGCCGGAGAAGATGTAGGCGACGGGCAGATTCGTGCCGAGCGCCTGGCCGCTCTGGACTGCGGGCGACGGCTCGCCCTGGGTGAACTGTTCGAGATGCTGCTTCGTTTCCTCGGCGGTCTTGCCGCGCACGATCAGCCGATGCGGCAGGGGGTCGCGCAGATGGGCGGCGGCGCCGATGAAGTCACCGCTCAGGCGCTTGTCTGACGGCCACTGCTCGATGAAGGCACGCGCCAATTCGGGCAGCGCCTCGGCCGTATGCGCCGACAGCAGCAGCGGCGGTGGACCGGCCTCGGACTTCGGGTGAGCCACGCTCACCGATGTATCCTCGCCGCGCAGGATGACGTGGGCGTTGGTGCCGCCGAAGCCGAACGAATTCACACCGGCCAGCGACGGACCGCGGCGCTCCGGCAGCGACCAGTTCTGGCCGACCACCTTGAGGTTGAGTTCGTCCAACGGGATGTTCTCGTTCGGCGAGACCTGGTGCAGCGTGCCCGGCAGGACGCCGTGGTTCAGCGCCAGGATCGACTTCAGCACCCCCGCCAGACCCGACGCGGGTTCGAGATGGCCGATGTTCGATTTCACCGAGCCGATCGGCAGAGGCTGCGAGCGCCGTTGCGCCAGGCCCTTGCCCAGCGCATCGGCTTCCAGCGGATCGCCGGCCTGCGTGCCGGTGCCGTGCGCCTCGACGAAGGCGAGGTCGCTGGGATCGACGCCGAACTCGCCGTAGACCTGCTCGAGCAGGCGGCGCTGCGATTCGGCCGAAGGCAGGGAAAGGCCGGTCGTCCGGCCGTCCTGCCCGATGGCCGAGCCGACAATCGTCGCATGGATTCGGTTGCGCGCCTTGCGGGCGGTGGCAATCGACTGCAGGACGAGGACGACCGCGCCCTCGGCCCGGACATAGCCGTCGGCGGCCGCGTCGAACGGCCGGCAGCGGCCGGTCGGCGACAGCATCGAGGCGCGGGAGAAGCCGACGAACGAGAAGGGCGAGAGCAGCAGGTTGACGCCGCCGACGATGGCCGTTTCGACCGTCCCGTTGCGGATGGCGTCCGCTGCCAGCGAGAGCGCCACCAGCGACGACGAGCAGGCCGTATCGACCGTGAAGCTGGGACCGTGCAGGTCGAGACTGTAGGAAAGCCGATTGGAGACGATGCTGAGCGTATTGCCCGTCATCATGTGGACGTCGGCCGCAGACGGATCGGCGAAGAAGCGTGCGCCATAGTCGACCGACGAGGCGCCGACATAGACGCCGGTATGGGTGCCGGCGATTTTCGACGGGCGGATGCCGGCATGCGCCAGGGCGTCGTGTGTGACCTCCAGCAGGTGGCGCTGCTGGGGATCGACCTGTTCGGCCTCGCGCGGGCTCATACCGAAGGCCGAGGCGTCGAAGCCCCAGACATCGTCGATCAGGCCGGCCGCAAAGGTGTAGGCGCGTCCCGGCTGGTCGGTCGACGGGTGGTAATAGGAGGCAGTCGGGAAGCGATCCGGGGTGATCCAGCTTATCGCAGAGCGGTTGTCCCGCAGCAGACGCCAGAAGCCTTCGGCATTCTTCGCACCGGGCAGGCGGCCGGCATAGCCAACGATCGCGACTTCGTCATGCACCGTCATCGACGTTCAATGCCCCCCAACCGAACGCCAGTCGCCCCTCTCCACCTTAATGAGTCGGCACTCGCGAACGACTTGATGATCAATCTTTGTCTTCAACCAATTCAGTTCAGCCGCGGGCTGACATTCACCATACTGGGGGTGGCAATTTCCTGCAACTGCTGCACTGCACAATGAGCGTCACAGACCTGAAGAAATCCACAGATGCACTTGATGTGCAACGCATTGTCCTCTGCCACCTGGAGAGCTTGACCTGCGTGCCGGCGCTCAATCGGATCTTCGACGCCTTTGGCGACCGCATCGGCCTCGTTCTGGTCTCGCGCCGCTTCGATACAGCCCATGGCGGGTTCTTCGACCAGCTGGCCGCCAGCGTCCGCAAGTCGGGCATCCGTATGACATTCTGGCTGGGCTTCGACCTGATCTCGGCTCAGGTCGTGGCGGTCGTTGCCCGACTGTTGCGTTTTCTGGGCAGGCCTGCGCTTGAAACCTTGCCGGCATTGGCTCGGCGCCATGGCGCGACGCTGGTGGAGACGGGCGACATCAATGGAGCGGAGACCCTGGATCGCCTGCGCGCCTATGCGCCGGATGTGCTGGTGGTCGTGAACTTCGATCAGATCCTGCAGCCTGCCGCCATCGCGATCCCGCACCTCGGCGCTGTCAACATCCATCCCTCGTTGCTGCCCGACCTGCGGGGCCCCTGTCCGGTCTTCTGGGCCCTGGCGGAAGGGCGCACCACGAGTGGGGCCACGGTCCATCGCATCGAGGATGCCCGGATCGACGCCGGGTCGATCCTCCGTCAGGCCGAGCGGCTGATCGATGCCCGCAAGTCTGTGGCCGAGATCAATACCGATCTCTTTCTGGCCGGGGCAGGCGCACTGGGAGAGGCGCTGGAGGACGTTACCTCCAAACGGACCTTCAGCCCGCCGGCCGCGGGCCGATACCGAGGCTTTCCAACCGCTGCCGAGGTTGCCGAGGCTCGGCGTGCTGGTGTGCGGCTATGCGGTCTCTGGTACGCAATTCGATTGATCGCTGGCGCCGTGTTGCCGAGCTACCGCCGCAGCGGCAGGGGGCGGTTTCGCCAGTAGGTTTGCCGGCGTGGCAGCAGGGCGGCCAGCCAGAGCGCCGGCGCCAGCAGTTCGCGCGCCGCCCAGGCGAAGGGGAAAGCCCGCCCGGCAGGCCAGCCGGCCAGTCGCAAGAAGGCCCATTCCGCACCAAGGAACAGAACCGCCGTCGCCCCGGCGCCGCCGGCGAACCCGAGTCCCAGCGATCCCGCTGCCACCCCGCCCGCCAGCACCGCCACGGGTGCGGAAGTGACCAACTCAAGGCCGAAGAGCAGAGGCGCAAACTGCCGCCGGCAAGTCGCCCAGCGTAGATGGCGATGCCAGACCTCGCCGAGGTCGCGCCGGCCAATCGGCTGGCGCACCGGCTCGGCCGTGAGCGCGACCTGCTGGCCCGCCTGTACGAGCTGGCGCTGCACGACGGCGTCCTCGCACATCGTGTCGCCCGACGGCGCGAACCCGCCGCTGGCCAGCAGGTCCTGCCGCGACACCAGCATCGACTTGCCGGTGCTGAAGGAAAGGCCCACGGCGTCGCCGGCGCTTTGCAGGCGGGCGAACTGGCCGTTCATGAACGCCGCATCGACCTCGGCCCAGAAGGACTCCGCCGCCTCGCCCAGGGCGCAGGCGGAGACCAGGCCATGGCACGCTGCGCGAACGGCCAGGTGTTGCGCGATCCGTTGCGGCGAGGCGACGACATTGTCGTCGCTGAGCAGCAGCAGATCGTGCGTGGCCAGCGGTACCGCCGCCGCCAGCAGGGCAGATTTCGGGTTGCGGAGAGGGGCCGGCATGACGACGCGGCTCTGCAATGCCGGATGGCGCTGCACGGCGGCTTCGATGGCCGTTGCCGCGGCCGGATCGGTTTCGGCACAGCACAGGATGATTTCCAGCGCCGGGTGATCGAGCGCCGCCAGCGATGCCGCGCACTGGGGCAGGGCAGGCGCGGGCGAACTGACCGGCACGATCACGGAGACAGGAACGGCCGGGGGCGATAGAGCCGCTCCGTTCCGACGCGCACGCATCAGCGGCTGCAGCAAGGCCATGCCCAGGGTGCCGAGCAGCCAGCCCACGCCGAGCATCCACAGGGCGGCACTCGCCAGCGTCGTGATCGGAAGGGTGTCTGGCAAAGTCCTGGCTTCTCTCGGTTGGCGACAGGCTGGCGCCGCCTGAACGCGCGCCCAAGCAGACATTTGGAGGAAGAGAGCGTCTGCGACAACTTCGCGGGATGCTGGATCGGTTCCCCTGGTGCTTCGGCCTCGGGCAGAAATTCCCTGCTAACAGGGAATTATCAGGGAATATTGAATGCTTCGTGTGGGCGTTGGGCGGCGAATTGCGCTCCAAACAGCCTATTTGAGGGCTGCCGGATCATGTGGTTGGCGAGTGAGGCAGGGAAATCTGATTGGCAGGAACAGGGATTCTCGGGCGAGAGAACAGGCTTGCCTGACCTCTATTCAGGGAAATCCCTGATCCTCCTGGCATTCGCCGCTCTCGAACCAGGGCATGGTCAAAAGCGAACCACCTCGGCGGCGCAATCTAGCGGCCGTCTACCAGCCTCCTAGTGTGTCCTTCGTCGACCCGGCGCCTTGCAGGTGCGGGTGACGGCCTCTCACGACTGAGGGGCCTGCTCGAGAAGTCTGCACGAGGTGTCGTTATGGACAAGGCGAGAAAATGGAAGGCGCGAAGGCTCTACAGCCAAAACGCCAGCGAGGCTGCTGCCGAGTCGGCCTCATTCAAGGGGGCCGCAAACCCCTTCATGCCGATGATTGAGATGCGTGCAGTCCGCGATCTCAAGCCAAACCAGCGCAACGCGCGCATTCACAGCACCGGGCAGATCGACCAGATCGCCGAAAGCATACGCACATTCGGCTGGGTTGGACCGATCGTCGTCGATGGCGAAGGGACGGTCCTGTCGGGCCATGGCCGCCTTCAAGCGGCTCTGCGTCTCGGCATGCCGCGCGTGCCGACCATTCCCGTCAAGCACCTAACGCCGGCGCAGCAGCGCGCCTTCATGTTGGCCGATAACCGATTGGCCGAGTTGGCCGAATGGAATGAGGATGCACTGGCCGCCGAGCTCAAGGAACTCTTCGAATTCGATTTTGACGTCGAGGTGACAGGCTTCGATGCGTTCGACCTTGAGCAGATGACGGCGCCGGCAATTCGCCCATCCAAGAAGAAGGAGAAAGCGGAGTTCGTTCCCGAACCGAAACGCCATCTGCCGGCCGTTAGCGCCATCGGCGATGTCTGGACGCTCGGGGAGCACCGCCTCCTGTGCGGCAGTGCATGGGAGGAGGCCTCCTACGAGAGGCTTCTGGGACAGCAGCTCGTGCAGCTCGTGTTTACGACTTTGCCTGGTGGGGATGCCGATCATCGCAACCTCTCGCAGTCCCTGGCACGGGTCATGAACCTTGCAGCTCGCTACAGCGTTGACGGGGCAATCCACGAATTCTGCACGGATTGGCGACGGACGAAGCAGGTCTTGGCCGCCGCCGAAGGAATCTACAGCGCGCAGGAAGATCTCTGTGTCTGGACCAGGAGCGGTGCTGGCGTCGATAGCCCCGAGCAGTCCGCGCACGAACTGATATTCGTGTTCAAGGTCGGTTCGGCGCCGCTCACTGGTGGGACACCGCCAGGCAAGGGCGGACGGCCGCGCAGCAATGTCTGGGACTATCCTGCCGTGAAGACGCAGCAATCGGGGCGCACGGCGAAGGCCCGGGCGCATTCAACGGCGAAGCCCCAGGCTATGGTCGTAGATGCACTGACGGCTCGTTCGATGGTCGGCGGCGTGATCCTGGATCCGTTCCTCGGAATGGGTACGACCCTGCTTGCCGCCGAGAAGGCGGCGCGCATTGGGCGCGGTATTGAGGCGGATCCGCACAACGTCGATGTCGTGATTGAGCGCTGGCAGGAACTCACAGGGCTGAAGGCAGTCCATGCCGAGAGCGGCCAGACCTTCGCTGAGAAGGCCGGAAGGGTGCGACGACAGGCTGACGCTGCATAAATGAGGCCAATATGAGCGAAATGAACAACGAACCCTCGGAGCTGCAGCCCGAGGCCATCGGCTATGGCAAACCACCAAAGGCCACGCGGTTCCAGAAAGGAAAATCCGGCAACCCCTCGGGCCGCCCGAAGGGACTTGGCCGCCCAAGCTTAAGGGAGGCTCTCGAGCGACATCTCGACCGCGAGGTGACAGCCCGAGTCGGCGACAAGACGGTCAGGATGACGCTGTTCGAGGCCATGGTCGTGCGTGTGTGCTCGAAAGGCGACCTGAAAACCCTGCAGTTCGTTCAGAACATTCTATCGGCCCCAAGGTCACTGGAAGAGATGATGGCCGGTCGGCGGCCCGCCGAGTTCACCGAAGAAGAGGCGGCGAAATTCAGAGAAACACTCCTGGAGGGTGTGGGCTACAGGCATCTGGGGCTAGAAAGCAGCTCCCTTGACGATGGTCTGGTTGGCGGAGATGGCCAGCGAAATCTTTAGTAAGCCTGGCCCGAGGCCCGCCAAGGCTGAACTGGCCTGTCTGCGACAACTTTGCTGGATTCACAGCCCCCAGCCTAGGAACTTCACGGATATTCGCCTAACGTCCGGCCCGTGATGGCATTGGACAGAAACGTATCGGGCCTCGGGGCATCGGCGGTAATATCGGGGCACGCAGCCTATGCGCGTGTCTTTCGCAAGGGCATGGGTCTGGTCGTGTCGGCCTCGATGGCCGTGTCGTCGTTGACGTCCTGTTCCGGCTTGCCCGGGGCGGGGCCGACTGCCGGCGAAGTGACGGCGGCCTCCAAGCCGACCTCCACGGGAGAGACCCGCTTTGCCCTGATCGATGTCGATCCCAATGTCGTCGCCAAGATGGAGAGCTGGTCGGCGGTTTCCCTGCAGGGCACCTTCGGCAAGCAGGGCGCGACGGCCACGCAGGCAATCGGCCAGGGCGACTATGTCCAGGTGACCATCTGGGAGGCGGCGGCGGGCGGGCTCTTTTCGGCCCCGGCCAACGCTCAGCTTGGCGGCACCGGCTCGCGCCAGGCAACCATCCCCGAACAGGTCGTGGGACCGGACGGCGCGATCACGGTGCCTTATGCCGGCCGCGTCCAGGTCAGGGATCGCACGCCCCAACAAGTCGAACAGGCCGTCGTCACGGCCCTGACGGGCAAGGCAATCGAGCCGCAGGCGCTCGTGACTGTGACCAAGAACATCGCCAATACCGTTACGGTCGTAGGCGAAGTGACGGGTGGCGCGCGCGTGCCGCTCACGACGCGCGGCGACCGTATCCTCGACGTGGTGGCCAGCGCGGGCGGCACCAGGGCTGCGGCGCACGAAACCTTCGTGACCTTGGTACGCGGTCGCCAGTCGGTGCGCATCCCCATGCAGGCGCTCCTCACCAACCCGTCGGAGAATGTCTTCGTGAAGCCCGGCGATGTCATCAGCGTCGCCAAGGAGCCGCAGACCTTCACCTCGGCCGGCGCCACCGGCCAGAATTCCGTGGTGCCCTTCGACTCAATCGGAATCACACTCGATCAGGCCATTGCACGGGCCGGAGGCCTTAGCGACACGCGTGCCGATCCGGGTGGCGTCTTTGTGATTCGCTACGAACGGCCGGAGGAATATGATCAGCTCGGCTTTCGCCGCCCCGATCCGGGCGCGTTGCCACAGGTGCCAGTGATCTACCGCGTCAACATGCGCGACCCCAACGGCTTCTTCATGGCGCGGCGCTTTCCGATCCGAAACAAGGACATCCTCTTCGTCTCGACCGCGCCGGCGGCAGAGATGCAGAAGGTGATCAACGTGCTGATCGGCTTCGTTGGTGCTGCGGCGACGGTGGTCGCGGTCTCGGCGGCAACGAGATAGAGATGGAAGACGCCGGTTTGGAGCGCGGCGGTCTCGAAAACCCGCAAGAGGGTACTTTCACGCCGCTGGTCATACCCGGCTCGGATCCGCGGCTGCAGTCAGAATATGGGACCCGCGACAACGGCGTGCTGCGAATTTCGGGCGTTCCGGACGAGGGCCGGCGGATCCTCTATGGACCACATATCTCGCTGCCAACCGGGCTCTTCCGTTTCGAGCTCTCCTTCGATCTCGAAGCTCGCGGCACAGGCTTGGTGACCGTCGACCTTACACGCGCGGGCGGCCACCGCGATTTCTACCTGCGCCGCTGCTTCGAATGGGAGTTGCAGCGCGGCTTGATCCAGATTTCCCATGCACTGCCACAACCGATCGAGCGGTTCGAGTTGCGTCTCTATGCAGGGGCAGGTTTCGTGATGGCGGTGAAGCAACTGGCTGTGTTTCGCCTTGACGAGGTGCAGTAGGAGTTAACTTTTTAGAGGATGTGGAGGTTATGCCTCTTAGCAGCGAGCCTAAGCTGCTTTTGCTGTAGCGCGCGCAGCCGCGCTCCAGGAGGCGAGCCTGTAGAAGGCGACGGAGGCTCGGCGGGGCGTTCGAAGGCTTTCGGCTTCTGGGCGATCGATGAAAACGGAGGCTAGCGAATCCAAGGATAGTACCTCCCTGGAGGCCCTAACAGCTTTCGCGAGATTGCCATACAGGAGATGAGCCTCGCTTCCGGGGAGCGCATCTAGACGCTGGTCGTGTCGTCAGCGCGCGGGAGGGTTGGCGCATAGGTCTGGTGATGTATGGAGTGCCTGGCGCTCCTGGGGGCGCCCGCTGGGATGTCGAACATGCCGTGGCACAAGTCGCGGACGGCTTACTGCAAGGTGACCGGATCGCCCATGAACCCGAGGCAGGATTGCTGCAGTTGGGTAGTCTAGTGTCGACGATCTCGATATGAAGTTAATGAGTGCTCGACATATCGGCATCGAGGTGGTGCGGATTCTAGGCAAGATAAGCCTTCGATAAAGTCGCTGCCGACGCTCCATTCGACCAGGAAATCGATGCGGCCCACATCACCGACCCGCACGGTTCGAAGGTTAACAGCTCGATCGATCGAGAATTGCGGCGAGATGGCCAGCGCCAGCCGCGCACCCTACGCGGCCGCCCAGCCGGATCGTACAATAGCGCCCATGCTCTAGCAGTGGGCGACGACATACGGATAGAACGCGGTCAGCGCGCGAACCCGGCCGCGGGCCTCGTTGATCGTCATATGCAATTATGAGCTGATGTTGTGCGGGATGATGTGGATCGCATCGATGCGCTTGCATCAAAGAAGGCCTCGCCGAAACTGTCGTGATCGAGCATGTGGTAGTCGGTATAGGATTCAAAAATCACGGCGCAGCAGGCGCTGGCATGCCGCAGGTCCTTTACTAGCAGCTCCGGGCTTCTGAAGATCCCCATCGAGGTAGGGAGAGAGAGGGACGGTTCGGACAACGATGCGGGCACTCGATGGCTGTTGGCTCGATGCCTCCACATGGGACAGCAGATCCCACGTCGATTGTGGTCGAGCTAGGCAAGGTGCAAAAAGGGCTTTGTCGTGATGCCGTTCGAACCGATAGTAAACTTAGTGCCATCGGAGAGGCTGCGAGCCAAGGGTGAATGACGAGGAGGCGAATTTGAGTGCGCATACCGTGCACGAGCTATCCGTCGCTGGCTGCGCGGCATGAAAATTTTCCTTTTGGGACGTGGCCCGACTGGAGCGTGGGCACACACCTTCCTCAACAAGGTGTCAGCGACTTTGGCTGCGAAACCGGAGATCGTCATCGTGGATGGAATGGCGCCGCATGATGTTCTCGCCGCGCTCGACGTCGCGCCAACCGACGTTCTCGTCTTGGCACAGCACACGCTCTTTGCGGACGGCGGCGCATTGGCCGATGTTTTAGCCGACACTGTACGCAATGAAGCGCAGAAAGCGATCCTTGCCCTTGAACTGGCACGCCGTGTTCCGCGGACGCTGCCCTTGCGTCCGGCGAAAGCGGCGGAATGGCCGCTGCAAATTGCTGAGCTGCTGGGCATGAACCGTTCCGACGTCCTGCCACTCGCCGAGACGGTGCCGGCGCTTGCAGGAAATGAAAGTGCGGCGCTGTCGGCACCGCCGTCGCCAACACCATCACTTCTGCGGACTTACCTTGCGCCGCTCCTCGCGGCGATCGAGCATCCGGCCTCGATCGTGGTAGCCTGGCCACGCGAGTGTTTCCTTTACGGTGATGCGCCGGGTGAAGGCTTGCCGGCAACAGTCGAGGTTGCCGGAAGGGGGCGCATCCTGGCTTACGGGCCCTACATGCCGCTACCCAGCGGCCACTGGCGGGCGACAGCTTGTCTCGGCTTCAGTGCGGATATTGGCAGCATGCCATTTATTCTGGAAGCGGACACCGATGCCGGCATTACCCGCGGCTTCTTCGAGGTCAAGCAAGGTGGCATCTTTACCCTTGAGCTTGCGTTCGAGGTGACTAACCCTTTCCATCCCGTAGAGTTTCGCCTCGTCAGCCAAGACTCGGCCCTGGAAGGCCTCGCGTCGCTGATTGAGATTAGATTGGAACAACCGCCGCCGATTACAGCGTGACGCCAGGCGCAGCTCTTGTCTAAAGAGTCCCGTAGATACGCTCAGCCAACGAAAGGTCGCTCAGCACGCGCCCGCGGCCGCCCTTCAGGATAAGGGCGCTCTGGCAAAATTCCTTGATCACGCCGGCATCATGCACGGCCATGATCATGCCGCAGGAACTGCGCTTGCCGAACAGCTCATCGTGGCATTTTAGTTGGAAGCGCCGGTCACCGACCAGGATGACCTCGTCGATTAGGTAGCATTCGAAGTTCATCGCCAACGACAACGCGAAGGCGAGTCGCATGCGCATGCCGTCTGAGTAGTACCGCACCGGCATATACATATGCCGGCCCAGTTCCGAGAAATCGGCGACATAGTCGAATGTCTCACGGAACGGCAGGCTGTAGAGTCTGCTGAGGAAGCGCACATTATCGTAGCCCGCGAGCTCCCCCTCGAATCCGCCGCCTAGCGCTAACGGCCAGGACAGGTTGAGGCCGCGCCGAACCTCGCCTGAAGTCGGATGGAGCACGCCGGCAAGGATGCGAATTAGCGTCGACTTGCCTGAGCCGTTGCTGCCCAGAATGCCGATCCGTTCGCCAGCGCCGACACGAAACGACACGCCGTTCAGGGCGCGCACCGTTCCGTGGTCTCCCTCGAAGACCTTCGCGATATTGACAGCTTCGACGCACCGTCTGGCACTTGCGACTTCCGTAGAGCTGGCGCGTATTAGCCCACTGTCAGGCGTCGTCGGCTCATGGCTCTGCATGCTTCAGGCTATCCTTGACCAGGGTGCGCCACATTCGCCATGCCATGTATCCGGCTACTAGTGTGACGAGGCACCAGACGACACGCCAAGGGTAGGCAGGATAGTCCGGCCGGGCCGGGGTCGCGACCTTCTCAAGGTAAACCTGCTGGCGTTGTGCCTCGACTTTTGCCGTTTCCAAGGCCGTCATCGCGGTGATCAGCGCCTTAGCCGCGAATTCGCGCTCCAGCATCAGCCGCTCATACTCGGCAATCCGAGGTGCAATGGCCTGCGCGTCGCCGGCCAGGCGATGGCGTTCGGTGACGATCTGCGCCTCGATCGCGCTCCTACGGCTATGCAACGGCGTGATCTGCGGACTGTTGCGCGAGGTTTTTTCAAGCTCGCCAATCTGCACGCTTAGGGTGGCGGCCTCCACCGAAAGCTTGGCAATGGTCTCTAGCACGGCCAGCGTCACTTGGCTGGGATCGACCAGACGTTCCCGTTCGCGGAAGGCCGTCAGCGCCGCCTGTGCCGCCAGCGCTCGCGCTTTCATGCGCTCCACCTCGGTATCGGCGACTTTGATTGCGTCCTGGCGCGCCCGCTCGTTAAGTCGGTTTACTAGGCTCTCAGCAGATTCCAGTAGCGCCCCCACAAGCCGCTGTGCGGCTTCCGGCACGAAGGCTTGCATCTTCAGGGTGCTGACGCCGGTTGTGCTGTCGAAGTCCGCGGACATCATCCGCTGATAATGCCAGTAGAGGCCTTCTTCAGTTTTGGACGTGAAGAAGTTCGGGAACTTCCAGATGAAGTCGCGACCGCCAGCGGCATAGGCTGCCTTCAAGTCGGCATGCTTCTCCAGTATCTCCATGGCGTCGCGCGATACTAGGAACTCACGCACAATGTAGCCGTCGTCACTGGCCCGGGCGATGCCGGCAGCCTGGAGGATGTTCGGCAACTGGGCAGAGATGGTGCGACCAGGCGACCGGAGGATGAAGCGAGCCTCCGATTCGTAGCGATCGGCAGCGAAAAAAACGAAATAGGCCGCGGCCAAAAAGGTAGGCAAGGCAACCAGCAGCAGGAAGGAGACAATACCGTGAAGCTTCAGACGTCGCCTGGGTTGCGCGGCGGCGACGGGCGTATCGACCGTGACGGCAGCCGGCGCCAGCTGGACATCCGAAACTGGTGTCAGCCGTAGCAGGCGGGCATAGGTGGCAAATTCCGTAGCGTCGGGCATCTGGACCTGTTCAAGTAACTATATTACGCAGGACGCTCAAAAGTCGATGATGAAATTGGGGCGGCTTGAGCACACTGCCGCAGCGCGACCCCATATCGCGACTGGTCGGGCGCGACTATAGTGCTTTGACATGCTATCCAGACTTCCTTCTCCCAACGGCGCCGGCAATATCATAGAGGTTGCGGGCGAAACATCCGGCAAGGTCCAGCGCGGGCTCTCGAAGATTGAGCTGCCTCTGTGGTTGCGTCGGCGGGCTTGGCTGATTCTGTTCCTGCCGACCCTGCTTTCGGGAATGTATTTCTTTTTCATGGCCTCCGATCAATATGAGTCAGAAGCCAAGTTCGTAGTCCGGTCGGCTCAGCGTCAAGACAGTCTCGGAGGCCTGTCGTTTCTCGTTCAGCTCGGACTGCAGCGTTCGCAGGACGACTCCTTCATCGTGCAGGATTTCATGACTTCGCGCGACGCAGTGCGCGAACTGCAGCAGCGCCTACCATTGCGTGACATGTTCAAGACGGATGCCCTCGATATCATCGCTGGCTATCCGTCGGTGCTTTATGGCTCGCGTGAGGAGCGATTCTACAAGTACTTCCAAACTATGGTGTCGGTGATCCATACCGACAAGACGGGCATTACGACCCTGAACGTGCGAGCCTTTTCTGCAGAGAATGCCAAGGCGATCGCGAGCACGCTTCTGGAACTGGGGGAGGGGCTGGTCAATCGTTTAAACGAGCGACTTTTCCGCGATGGCGTAGGGAGAGCTGAAGCCGAAGTTATGAAGGCTGAGAAACGAGTTATCGCGGCTCAGGCTGAATTGACAGACTTCAGAAACAAGGAGCTCCTCATTGATCCGGCGCGCAATGCTGTGGCGCTTGCGGAACTTATCGCGAAGCTGTCATCTGAACTCGCATTGATGCGAGCGCAGATTACCGAGATGAAAATGAATTCGAGTGGTAGCCCTCAACTTCCAGTTCTGGAGCGCAAAGCGACGGCACTTGACGAGCAAATAGCGTCTGAACGGGCGCGTGTTGCGCGAAGTTCAGATGGTCTAGCAGAGCGAATCGCTACCTATGAACGGCTTACGCTTGAACGTGAATTTGCAAACAAGCTGTTAAGTACCAATGAGGCTGACCTTGTTCGAGCGCGAGCAGAAGTAGCCAAACAGTTATTGTATATTGAAAAGGTCGTTGAGCCGCATCTCGCCGACTATTCGACTCAACCAAAGCGCTGGCCGAGTATGTTAACAGTGTTCGTCGCAAATCTTCTAGCGATACTGATTGCGTGGCTATTATTCACTGGAATTCGAGAACATGGATTGGTGAATTAGCGCGCTACTTGGCGATATGCATCCTCATTTCTGTACAACGCAGAAGCTATTCATACGAGGCCCTGAGATACGCTGAGGTGCAACAACACTGGTCAATGTAGGATCTTTTTTCCTTCTGCTTCCTTTCTTTTCATGGCTGGACAGCGGCGATGCATCTTCGTTGAGCATCGACACGTATCAAGACAGCATCCTACTGCCATCGGTATCGTAGTTTTCTGCTGCTACTATTTTTTTGTCCCATCGACGGTAACGTACAGTGGCCGACTCCTCTCCAAAGTCGTTTTTATTAGAAGGCTGGCGTGTTCAGCGTCGCAGCTTGCACGCACTCATGGTGCGAGACATGATGATGCGCTATGGGCGCGGAAACATTGGGTTCGTGTGGATTATTCTTGAGCCAATGATACTGTCCGTCGGCGTTATGGTGATTTGGACGGCAATGGGTCTGGATAAGGCGGGTGTCAAGGCAGTCGAGATGGTGCTGACAGGCTATCTGCCGCTCACTCTCTGGCGGCATCTTACGAACACCATGGTTAATTTGTTCAGAAATAGTGCTGGAATGCTCTACCATCGGCGAGTGACTGCTCTCGACTTGGTGTTGTCGAGACAATTCTTGGAAGTCATTTCCACCTCTGCGGCACTTTTGGTCGTTTACTCTACCTTGAGGATGTTTGGTCTAGTTCATAGCGTTGATAGGCTTGACCTGTTCCTCTTGGGTTGGCTCATGATGGCATGGATTAGCATGGCATTTGGCATGTGGTTGGCCGTGCTCTCTGAAAAATACGAGGTCGCCGAGCGCTTCGTACAGCCGATGCAGTATCTCAATATTCCAATCTCTGGGGCTTTCTTTTTCGTGGATTGGCTGCCGTCATGGGCACAGAAGATGATTCTTTTTCACCCCTTGGTTCACAGTTATGAGGTGTTCCGTGCTGGTTACTTCGGCGATGCAATGGTCACACACTACAATTTGCCCTATTTTGTAGCCGTAACGTTCGTGCTCACCTTTATTGCGTTCCGATCTGTTCATAAGGTGAGTAAGCATATCAGACTTAACTAAGGCAACTCGTTGGCCGACTTGCTTGAGTTCGAAAGTCTAGATACTTGGCAGAGGACTATGAAAACCGATTAAGGGTGAAAATGGCACGGTATTGGACTGCAAGGCACCTAGGGCTTGCGCAATTACCGGCAGCTCGCAGGCCCCGACGGTAAAGCCGATCCGTTTTATTGGAGACGGTCCACGTGCGGCGATTCTAGTCTTTAGTGGCAGCTATGACTGCATCACGATCAAGAGTACGGTCTCGGGAGGTCGGGTGGCGAATGCTGGGTTACAGGGATTGGGTCTTTATGCATCGGAAATGACGGGAGGTAATCTTATCGTCGTTGACTACGCGCAAGGCACACAGTTCTCAGATCTGATCGTGAATTCGCCGTACAATCTCTTGTCCATTCGTCAAGCTGGGGAAACCCGGCTATCCAACATCCATATGATGTCTATCCGCGGCGATTATGGGATTAAGGCCTACGGGGCTGGTGAGCTGAGGAACGATGCGGGTGGGCCTAGATCAGGTTGACAAGATAGATGTCATCGAATTGCGCTCCGTCGTATTTCAAGGGGCGGCAAGGAGCGGCACACCGTCAAAGACGGATCTTGTTTGGTTGGATGGATATGTCCAGACGGTAGATATTGTGAATGTTGCGTTGTTAACCGGGGGGGGCGCGCCATTCATGCAACAAATACGCCCAAGATGGCTAACCCCCTGTGGCCGTCATTCATTACGGCACAGAATCTCCAGATTGAGAGTCCATACCTTGAAGCAATGCGGTTAGACTATCTAAATACCGCAAATTTCAGTGGTTTATGGATCTCCGGTTCGATCACTGAAAATGGAATCTACGCAGGTCCCAACGTGCGTGAAGTGACAATTCAAGGCCGAATCGAGAACAACTTCTATCACGGCGCCCAGTTCGATGGTTCATCGGACATCAATCTGACTGGCGCATGGGTGTATCGCAATTCGTTAGTTGGCAGTGGTCTCAAATCAGGAATCTACCTCGGCCCACAAGAGGTTATCAACTTCACCATGCTTGGTGGATTAGCTGGAAAAGCTACTGGAACCACCGACTATATTGAACTCCAGAGATACGGAGTCGACGACAACGCTCAACGTCACAGCAAGATCGTTGGGACCATGATGAACGGCAATGTGATTGCAAAGACGAGTGGAGCAATTGCTACCGTTGCAGTTCCTTAGCCTAAATGCTTTGTCCCGCGGTTTGAGAGGCTGGTCAGCATGGTCGCTGGATCGCGCCTGATGTGCGGAAATCAAAGGCAAAATCTTAATTTTGGCACTGTCTAAAACTACGTACTTAAGTGAGCGTATCCATTTAGAGCGCGCGTAGAATGGGCTCACCCGTACGTGTGAGCCGGGACCCTTCCATTTGTATAGACGGAGCCTCAACTTGATATCAAGACTTGCCGAATAGTCGCTGCCCCAACCATGTTGAATGAATGTTCTGAAGTCTTTGAGCTAAGTCGGATTTTTCTCGATTGATAAGCTCCAAAGTGCATTCAACTTCACGAAGCTGCTTTCTCAGCGAATGGCATTGAAAATCAAGATCTCTGCACTTCTCGTTTTCTTGTATAGCGCGCACCTCGACGTCGTCGATCCGCCCTTGCAACTGCTGGGCATGCGCCTGGGACGCGCGCACCTTTTCTTCCCACTCACGGGCTCGCGCCTCCCAATCCTGAGCTT
>Ga0209792_1000895_pt1 | contig 16772 bp, 17 predicted proteins | sample EBPBio142005_DNA_FD_185860 | JGI IMG/M metagenome (GOLD analysis project Ga0209792, IMG submission 185860) | Wastewater treatment Type I Accumulibacter community from EBPR Bioreactor in Madison, WI, USA - Reactor 1_6/14/2005_ DNA (SPAdes)... | ecosystem: Engineered > Bioreactor > EBPR >... | reverse complement strand
CTCTGTGGCTGCAAGGCTTTCAGCTTGTCGCGGTGGCACAGAAGGATCTCCAGCGCGATTTGCGCATCGGCCGGATCGGCCTTGGCGTGGCTGGGCTGGAAGGCCTGACGATACTTCGCCAGGGTGGCCGGATTCACTGGAAACAGGACAAAGAAGTCGTGTTTCTGCAGCGCGTAGACCAGCGGTCCGCGGGCGATCTCGAGACAGACGGCCACCGCCTGGCCATGAAAGCGCTGCCTGAGCGCAGCGGCCCACTCATCAATGGCGTCGGGGCGATGGGCGAGCACGGCGAATTCACGCTGCCGGCTTCCGGCCGCTTGCAGGCAGATGTCGTGTTTCGCATCGGCCCAGTCGATGCCGATGAAGGCGGCGAATTCTGGGTTGGGTTCAGGAGTCATAGTTCACACCTCCAAGTGCTAGAGTGGAGGAACGGGACGTGCCTGCCTGGGCGCTGCGAAAGCAATATAGAGAGTCGATGAAGCGACAATCCCTGAGTATTCGTTATCGCGCTCAAGCGCACCCGCGGATTCGAAACCAAACTGGTGAACATCGAATGTTTGCGTGGAATTATTCGTAATCCGCGGCTGCATGTCCCGCTTTCACCGACAGCTACCTGCCGGCTGTAGTTAGACTACCGAAAGCGGAACCACCGCATGTGGGCTCGGCAAGGGGCGACCACGCCGTGCGTGCCCGTCAATAAGCCAATGCTGGCGTCGTGTCGGCGTGCTCGCCGACACGACGGTCGGCTCGCCTGCTGGCTCGCTCGACCATGCTTCTAGAATAAACCCAAAAGCATGTCTGGGAATTGCCCCTGGCCCTGCTCACACTTGGTTGAGTAACTATATTGGTGTGGAATACGCACAGAACAAGGCGTCCGGCGGGGTGATCGTTTTTGTCACAGAGCTTTTGCTGCGACGTTCCTGGCGGACCAGAACGTATGCCAACACAAACGCTCTGGGGCTAACCGCCATAAGACAACCCGAGTTCGACGTAGCGCGCCAAGTGCGCTTCCGGTAGCCATTCCTGTACCGACGGCGGCATCAGAAAGTCGGTCTCGGTCTATCGCGTGAAACGCCATCAGACCCCTCCACAAGCTACAGAAAACCCATACATCATGACATGCTAAAAGTCCGACAGGCTCCTAGCGCCTGTGCGGGTTGCAGGTATTTCGCAGGGCCAGCTTTTGTAGACTCAACGTGTCACAAGACGAAATTTTCGGCCGAGCCCCATCTCATTGTTTTTACTACACCCAAGGCTCCGTTTATGGGTTGGGCATGCGAGAAGTGTCGAAATCGGGCCGGCAAGCCTGAGCAGTTACCCAAAATCACTGATACGTTCCGCAGAAGGAGGGGGTTTAAGCCATCCCGTTATACACAACTCACATGACATGACTGATCTCGCGCATATGCTCTACGCCGGAGACGAAATCACGCAAGCGCTGGATGCCGAGCCAGAGGGATTTGACGCCGGGTTCGCCGTCGCCCTTGCGGGCGAGGAATCCGCCGAGCTGTGCGATCAGGCGGACGACCTCGCGAATGCTCGGCACCTTCTTCGGTGGCTTCTTCTTGTTGAGGATAAAGGCGCCGGCCCATTCCGTTTCGGAGAAGAGCAGATCGGCAGGCCACTGCGGGTGGATGCGTCCCAGGCGGATCAGGCGGGCAAGGCGCCAGGAAACGACCAGATAGACCGCCAGCGCCAGTTCCAGCTTGCTCTGGCTGCCCAGCTGCAAGGCCTCGACCCGGCAGCCGTTCTTGAGCACATGGAACAAGGTTTCGATCTCCCAGCGGCAGCGATACCAGTCGATCAATTCGACGGCCGCCTCAAGACCGGCGACTTGACGATTGGTCAGCAAGCGCCATTCGACCGGCTTGCAGCCGGCGGGCGCCCCGATTTCCGTGGCGATCAGGCAGGTTACGCTGACGTGGCGGTCGTCCGTGCCAGGAGCCGGGAGGTCGACCGCATGGCTTCGCAACTGCTGGCGCACGATCCGTTTCGGTTGCCCGTGCCGCGATGCCAGCGTGAATTCGATCTCGCCGAGCGGCGCTTCGGCAAGAGTTGCCGCCCACAGTTTGCCGCCTTGCGGCAAACAGCGGTTGTGCTTGGCGCGAATCAGCCAGTCGGCCGGCGTCCCCAACGCCTGGGCGCGCTGCATCAGGCCGACAATGTCCGCTTCGCGGTCGGCCACATAGACCAATCGCGTTTGTGGCATCCCCGCCGCGGTTTCGGCGACCCGCTCGTAGCCTTCAATCCAGCGCGTGCTCTCGCTGATGCCCGGCCGGCTTCCGTCGGCCGCTTTCGCTTCTCTCGCCCACATCCAGGCGTCGATCACCCCGAGCGGTTCGCGCTCCGGGGTCACCGCATAGGTCGGGTGCAGATACATGCCGCGCTGGGCTTCGTACGAGAGCGGCCCGAGCCCTTCGATCTGCTGACCGTTGAAGTCCAGTTCCGTGGTGTCCTGAAGGCACAACACCACCGGGTGTTGTGCCATGCGCCCTTGGCTGCAATCCATGTGCGGTTGCAGGATCGACTGCCAGTTCAACCCGCGCTTGCCAGCACGCGCCTGATCGAAGAAACGGTACGCCGCCACCGTCTCCGCCCAATCCCCGCAGGCGCCCGGTATGCTCGCCGTCGGCTGCTCTGCAAAGCGTGTCGCCAGTTTGATCAGCCTCAGCCTCAGACGTCCGTCCCCCAGTTCAGCCCCGCCAAATTCGTCTCCCGCCCAGTTTGCCATCGCCCGATCCCTATGAAAATGGGAAAGGGAAAGCAAAGGGTATACCAGACAAAAACGGTCAACTATTTGCCAGGGGCCCATCGGGCGGCCAAGTTATGCTAAGTGAGTTGTGTATAACGAGATGGGTTTAAGCCGACCCATATTCTCAATTTGGCGCCTTCGCGTGCGCTATTGATTTTTTGAAGACTGCACGCTCAAGAATCAAATTCATGCTGCGAAAAGCCAATTGTGGCCCGTACTCCCTTCGCCCGTATTCTGCCCCTACTACATTAGGAGGCTTGCCACAGAATGGACAATTCGTCTCATGGATTTTGACATACATTAGGCAGGCCTTGCAAAGCCTCAGGCGCGGGCTGAACGCTAATCCTGCCATGGCTCTTGAACGACGCTAAATAGTCCAACCCCGAATGATGTCTTTTCTGCAGCAGTAACTTTCTCAATCCTTTCCCTGACGCCTTGTTTTTTTAGGGTAAGGACGCGGTGGTGGCAGAAGGGGTTATTACCTGGCCGCCCAAGTAGAGAGTCCGAGGTCCAAACACAGCCCCCTCGACAAGAGTCAGCATAATAGCAAGTACTGCAGAATCCCCACAGATTCCGAGTACCGATTTTGTTTAATAGAAATAATCTTCTGTCTTCCCAAATTTCTTTCAGTGGTCGAAGGCGTACATTGCCCTCCGTATAGCGGGAGGTTGCTAGTGAGGGGCACCCCTTGATGGTCCCGTCTGCTTCAATTCCGATTGCGCCTATTCCCGCTTGACAACCTTCATAATGATCAGGTATTCGAGCTGGTCCTCTCCAAAGGTGCTCGTAAGGCCCAAAGTATCCAATGTTATTCCCAGCCTGGAGTTGAATACCTTCTCTGTTACACTCATCGAAAAGTCGAGCCAAAGTTGGAAATAGTAAATCGAGAAAATATGGTTGAAGCAAGAGTGCGTCATTGTCCGCCGCGTTGCCCATTGCCACTGTGAGTTGTACTTGCCACGCTGCTATTTGGGCGTCTGCCAAGAGCCGATGTATTTCATCTAAATTGTGCCAATTTTTTGCATGAATCTGAGTGTTAGCAGTCGACACTAGACCAACCGCCTCTGCAGCTTTGATCGCTTGAATAGCCGCGCGAAATGAACCTTTAACCCCACGAATCTGATCGTGCACATACTCAGTTCCATCAATTGACACACCTACGGCAGCCAGGCCAGCAAACTTCGCGCGGCTTGCCAGTTTCTCCGTAAAACCGTACCCACCTGTTTGAAGAACCGGCCGAATGCCGTGGTTACGAGCCCTTTCGACAATATCAAGCCAATCGCTGCGAAGGTATGCTTCGCCCCCAATGATTGCAAGCTCCCGGACACCTAGTTCTGCTAGCTCATCCACCAGCTTAAGAGCCTCTGGCGGACTAAGCTCGTTACTGCGCCGCACCCCTGCTCGAGAACCGCAGTGCCCACATTTTAGGTTGCATTGGAGGGTGAGTTCCCAAACCGCATAGACCGGACGGCGCTCTACTTTGTCCAGGGTTCGAATGAACCGTACAGGTTGGGAACTCAAGCCGTCAGTCCCAACCAAAGCTAATCTTCATGTACGGACCCTCAGTATCGGAAGTCAGCAGCGTCTTGAGAACTCGCGCCATGGCTATGCTGTCTAGAACAACAATGCCGTCCCGAATTGCAATTATGTCCTCTTTTGCCAACTTAATTGACTCTTTCTCTGAGATAGCAGTGACCAGCTGTTTGTGAGCCTCTTCCCATTCCTTGGCTTCATCTGACTCCAAGTCGTCTAACTGCGTACGCTTGAGAAAAGTACTTACAGCAACCAGGTCGCGCATCTCAGAGAGATTTCCTCGAGCGATTGCTTCGTTCAAAGCAACTCCATACATCAACATTGGCATTCCCATTTTTTTTCCTCCTATTTATGCGAAGCAGATAAGCCCTGCCCCAAGCTGTCCAACAAAGTTTGGATTACTGGAGTCAATTGCGACACTGTACTTTGTGCTTGCCAGCACAATCACCTCCCGCGCCGTCATATTTGGATTTCTTGACCATATCGTCGTCAGCAAGGCTGATGCATGTGGTGCAGCAAATGACGTGCCGGAGACATAGTCGAACAGTCCGAGGCTTTGAGCCGCCAAGATGTCTTCGTCTCCGTAGGGGCTACCATCGCCGCCTGGCATGGCAAAACTGACAGATCGCCCAAAATTGGAGTTCTTTGACTTCGTCATAGACCGCGTAACGGCTGCAACTGAAATGCAGTTTGCGTAGTCGGAGGGAAAGTGTGGTTGGCTCGAGTTGTCATTCCCCGCAGAACAAACACATATTGCGCCACTCGCGGTGAGATTAGAAAAAGCCATTGAGACTGCAGTTAAGTCCTGTGTTCCTCTTACTTGCCAACTACAGTTAACCACCAACCTTGGCAATGGCAGACGACCTGCTGTCTTCGTAACTACCTCCCGCGCGACAGCGCTCCGAGCCAGGAAATTTATGGCTGTCGCCCTCCTTGCGTAACTGGAAAGCGCCGAGGTATCTATCGAAACTGGAAGGAGTCTTGCTGATGGACAAAGTCCCAAAGAAAATCCAGGCCCGATTGGAGTCGAATCAACCAATATGCTTGCGACGGCGGTTCCGTGCGAGTCAGGCACTGGGTTCTGGTCTCCAAAGTAGAGTTCATGGCTCTTCAGATACAGCGCGGCAGCAAGGCCTGGGTGGTCTAATGAAATGGGAGTATCAACAATAGCAATCACAATACCTTTTCCGTCGTCCGGCGACCCACCTGTATTGCGATTTAGGGCAAGATGGTTCCATGCTAGATAAGTCGGGGGCGATACCCCGTCCCTCTCTAGGTCTGAGATTCCAGGTAAGTTCGCGCCGTCAAGTACATTAGGCTCTGCGAATAAGACGCGCGAATCTTTCTGAAGGCGGCTTAGCACTTCATCAAGTTCGGTCTTTGTGAGGTTGAACTTGCCAAAGTTTCCACGATGGTCAAACCAGATTAGCCGCATGTCATATTGGAGAATTACGTTAGCTACATCAAAGGCTGACCGACGGGCAAACCCAATGATAATCTCCCTCTTGCGAAAAAAAACCTGATTATTTTGAGCGTCGGAGAATGCAAATATGTCAGTGCGCGCTTCCGCGCGACTAGTTTCCACATAGTTATCATGGTTAGGAGGTTTTACAATCGCGGCGAGGTCCGGGACTACTCGAGAATTGCCGTCAGACAGGAATCGAAATGACCGCAGTTTTCGAGTATTTTCTTTGTCACGAAACGCCACGTCTACGGCTATCGCCGGACTTTGCTCTTTGTATAGGGGCTCGACGAGCCTGCGCCTACCCGTCTTGTCAACAGCAAGGAGTTCCAAGATAAGGCTCCTCCATTAGTAGTCTCGCTGGGTAGTAACTTGAACACACACCGAGCAAGCCAAGGCGCCGTCTTGCGTGAACCAGCGGCAGTCGTTTCGAATCCCGCAGTCAGGGAGTCGGTCATCAAGCGGTGGAAGGACGCTCAATGTTTCTTCAGGAACTTTGCACTTTTGGCCCGTCCAATTCCGACACCCACTACCTTTGCATGGTGATGCAAATCGAAACCGCTTTTCTGCCGCGCGGTGCTTGCTTGCCTCATCAACGAACGCGGTACTAATAATTATTGGAGTTGGAAGGATAACGACCTTAGTGGGGCTGACAGCGCGACCAATCAAAAGTGCGCCGGTCTCGCAGGTGGCGCTAGGACACAAGACCGTCACAGAGCTAGCTCATTGGGCCATAAAGCCCGCAACTCCTCCTAGCGGGCCACCTCTAAGACCTTCAGTGTCATCGAGCTTTCCCAGTTCAGTTTGCACCGTATCCTGAATGGCAGTATCAATTGCAGCTAGCTGCGCCGCCGACAAGTTGAGGCTCTTGAGGTCGACGACGAAGATTCCGGTTAGTTTGGGGGTTTCTGAGGTTCTTGGCATGATAAACCTTCAAAAAGAGTTACAAGGTTGAATTAGCTTCGCTTGTTCTCCGAAGACCGATCATCATCGACGATGTCATTTAAGAACACGCTACCTCTTTTGTCAACGCTTTTTTTGATTCAGAGACGACCGATCTCATCAGCGAGCTGGCCATGTTCTACGGTGTGTCCTTCGAGGCCAGGTGCATTCGCTTGCTCGAGATCACCGGTGACGTGCCGTACTGGTCTATTAGGATAACGGGATGCTGCTCCGCTGGTCACGCAGCGAACCTGCGAAGGTGCAGCGGCTCTGGATAGCCAATCGAAAAGGCTATCCGCTGGAACCGATTCCCGGCACTGTTACTGCGGACACGTTGGTACGCCAATGCCCTGACGGGCAAATCGTGCCGGCGAATCTGTGGTTCAAGAATGACGGCGGGATGCCACGTGAAATGAAACACACGTCGGACACCTTCGAGCGCGTGCTGTCACTGCTGATCGTCCCGAGGTTTGAGCCGCGATGTGCGCGTGACGGGGATTACCGCACGTTCGATACCTACGACCGATTCATCGAGGGCGGGCAGTAGGTGCTCGGGGCCGCCTACGACGGGTACTGGTCATTGGCACTCGCGAACATCAGATGATTTTTCAAGAGCTTCGAGGGGGCGACCAAGGGCAAATTCGAGTTTGACCGAATGTAGTACGGTTGCTTTACGGTTCGACCGCCTTCTTGAACGGACTTCCACTCGTAGAAACCGTTGGCAGGCACGATGCATCTGCCGTGACGAAAAGCTGTACGGAATGCGGGTTTCTCGGCGACGGTTTCCCCGCGAGCATTGATGAGTTTCGTGCCAATAGCAGCGTCCTTGGCCCAGACCGGAATCAGTCCCCATCGGCAGAGGCCGGCCACTCTCCAGCTTTGCGATCCTGAACGAACAATCAGCGCCTTTGTCGTTGGTGCGATGTTGTAGCGAGGCACGAAGTCGAACTCCTCGTCGAGATCGAACTGCTCCCGAATACGGGAAGTCGGACTGTAGAGCGCATATCGACCGCACATCTCAATGGACCTTTGGAACGTCTTCCCGCAGACGACGCCACACGGCTTCGATGATTATCAGTGACGCATCGTCTGGGTTTAGGGTGCCCGCGGATTCCAGCAACTGCCCGTTCCCCGACCAGAGGCCGAGGTTGTTCGGAATCCACGTTCCCAAACCGAAGTGCAGCCGGATGAGATCAGACTCTGACGTGGCTGCAATTTGCGCCTTGTCATCATCCGACAGCGTGGCGATCACTACGCCGACCGCTTCGTCAATCGTGGCTGGAAACTGTTTCTGAGTCATCAGCGTTGGCCTTTGCGCCAATCCCACGGCGGTATCGGGAGCGCATCGAGGCCAAAAGGCGGCACCGTTTCATCAGTGCTCACGAGGCGAGGCAGCAGTCCTGCCCGTCATTACCACAAGGTTCCGCCTAGGAGTCGTTTGACGAAAGCTATCACCGCCTTAGAGGCTTCAGTCGAGGAAGGAAGCGGCGGGATTTCGTTACCAGCTTGGTCGAGCACCTCCTGGGCATCCGTGTACACCCGCGCGAAGTTATCCGAAACAGTGTCAACTACTGCTTTTTTCGTCGGGACTGAAAGCCCGCAAACTGTGCTTTCATCGGTTGCGGTCTCCTCCATCGACAAGGCAAGTTGGTTGATCTCTTTGACTGTGTCACATGAATCCTTCAAGTCCAGACTGGTCATGGCCACGGTAACTGCGATTCCAAAGTAGGGGACTGCCTTGCCTACCAAGAGTGAGACGGTTCGATTTGCTCCCTTGGCTAGCCGTTGTGCAACACCTCTGGAAAACCTCTGTGTTGCCGCCTGTGCTCTCGAGTACTTCGTCTTCCAAGTTCGCAACAGTGCTTCAACTTCGGCCTTTTCCGCTTGGAGCCTACTTGCGTTTGAAATGAAAATATTTGTGGCAGCAACCAAATTCATGGTTTGACGTGCCAAATGATCCTTCTGAGACCTCAGTACTTGCGTGGCGACCGCGACGTCACGCCTCCTGACTTCAGTTGAGCTGTTCTTGAGCATTGGGCCAGCCACTGTTCCTTGTACGACGCTTTCCAGCACACCGTAGGCTTTTGCATGAATGCCGTCATCGACCAGTGTCAAGACGTTGAGCGTGAGCAGACCAAGGAACCCAATGACAACAGCAATCATCCTCGACTGTTTGACGATTGCTCTTAAAGTACCAAGCATTATGTAACTCCCTACTTCTGTCCGCGCCGAAATTCCCACGGCGGTATCGGGTGAGCGTCGGCCCAGAGACCAGCACGCCTGGCTCTGGCTTATTGTTCAGCGAATTCATAGCGCTCAGCATCCTCGGCAGACTGATCCTTCGCGTATTTTTGGTACCACCAGGCTAGGCCTACCGTGATCTGCGCAAGCCCTGCGTCCAGGGTCTTGGGGCAGGTCGGGCAGTCGGCGGGTTGCACCATCACCTTGCCGACGATGCGCTTGTAGCGGTCGCGCTTGTCCCAGACGACATCGACGTCTTTGCCGAATACGAGCGCCGACATAGATTCCTTCGATCGTTGGCCGAACGCTTGGGATTTCTCCGGGGCATCAATGCCCGAAAGACGAATCTTGTGTTGTTGGTGATTGGCATCCAGCACTGTGACCGTGTCGCCATCCGCCACTCCGACGACGGTACCTGTCAGTGTTTCAGCACCGCCGGCGATGCTGACTAGCAGCAATAGAGGCAGTAGCATATTTGCTGTTCTTGTTCGGCTCACAGGAATAACCTCTCGCTTCTCGGTGCCTCCGGAGCCACGCAGAGGTAGCTTGGCGTGACCGTCTTCGTGAACGGGCCCCGTGCCGAATTGCAGGTGGGTGGTGTGGGCGCCACGGGGAGAGCCGTCCGGCTACCGGACTAGAACTTAAGATGGCGTTCGATGACCGCATCGATCTGCTCGATCGACGCCTCATCGGGTAGAGACTCCATATCGCGGGAGATTTCGGCGAGTTTGCCCTGAAGGAACTGCTCTTCCAGCAAAGGGACGTCGAGGCGCTCACGGAAGATGGTTCTTTCCCGAGAGAGAGATCTGGCCGGCAGACTTGCAGATGTCCATGCTCCAAGGCGTACCCCGGCATAAAGTATTTGAGCTTGGAGAGGACTGCAGCCACCGGCACGACAAGCATGAAGGAACATGGCATCGGCGTCCTTCCGTGGGACACTCGGTGTATCGCACGCCACGTCATGAACTACGGATGCCCGTCGATAGTCGTCTGTGTAGGGACTGCCGATTGTCGACCAGAGGGCACGCGGAATGCTAGCGCCATTTACAATGGCGCCTTTCGGGGCCAGCCATACGCGACCAGCGGGATCTGTAAAAGAGAAGTTTTCAAGTAGCTGCATGTCGCGGTCTTCGCCATTGGCGTCAACGAGCCACTCGGTCTTTGGATTGCCAGAAAACGAGCCGTGTGCTGACATGGGGCACTCCTTGCAAAGTTAGGACGAAACCGCCAATGAAGTCAGCGGGCGAATGACCAACTTTTTCCGGCCGTGGCGCGGATCGCGGCCGGTTGGGGCGGTAACGGTCGTCCTTACCGTGAGACAACAGCGGAACGCCGTTTGACTGAATACCCGCGACAATCGTACTGACAGTCATTGTAAGCGAGGTTTGTCTGCCTTTGAACGTCAAGGCGGCATGCTGTCAACCTGCCCGACGCCTGTCCCGCCGCAGAAATCTCACGCCTCCATCACAGCACCTCCTTCACTTCCTTGGCCACCTCATCGATCCCGGCATCACGGTTTCGCTCGATGAAGTTGAAGACCAAGCGCACGATCGCCCACCCTGGTAGGCCGCAGCCGAAGATCAAGCCGCCCAGCACCACGAGCCCGGTCACCGAATCGACCCACTCCTGCAAGCGGAAATACTGGACGGGCAATCGCCCCGCCGCCGATTTGGGTGATCACCGTGCTGATCAACCCCACCGCCAACTCGCGCGTCGAGCGGGGCGGCGTCATCAGCATAACTACCGCGCGCGCAACCATGCGGAATTGACACCCCCCGCGCATGCTCCCGAAAGTGACGCGTGCGGAGGACGTCTATTGCCGTCGATGACACGGACAGACGATTGCGCTCTACACTACGCTGCGCAATACTCGCTGGCATTGTCGCCACTTCGTCTGGCTCGTTCCAGCACGGCGGCTGATCCTCCACAGCGTTAGCAATAGCGCTTACCCATTCTGGAGCCTACCGATGTCTCGTTTGAAAAGTCCCGCCATTCTCCTCGTTGCGGTGCTTTTGTCATTATCTTTGCACCTTTCGGCCGAGGAGATCTGCGCGATTGAAGACTGCACAAAAGATGCCCAGATTGGGTGTTTTCGCGGCGTGGAGAAGGTGGGGAAAAAAGGCGTCGCACTCACAGAAAGGGAATTTCTCACAACGTTCATGCGCTCGAACCCGAGCGGCAGTCTGGAGTGCTTCCGACAACAGGTGGTAGCCGCCGGCAGTAACGAGATACAGAGCCTGAGTGCATTCTCCGGTGTCATCGGCGGCGATGTCAAACCGGACAACGTCGACATCGTGAAGATTGACGGAGACTGGCAGATCGGCTTGATCGATCTCGATGACGGCGGTCAGGGCAGCCTTCTTGGCGACGTGTTTCACACGCTCACTTACAATGAGGTCTGGGAACCGCGGCTTACCTTCGATGAGGCGGTAGCAGCGTATCGCCTGGGCCTTAAGGGGCAAAAGCTCAAGGACGTCCCGCAGGTTTTGGGCGATTCGAGTGCACCCGAACGATCCTGCAAGGAACTAGAGGAGAAGTGGAAAAAAGCCCTCGGGAGGGATATCAAGCGTTTGGAAGGCGAAGACGCCAAGAGTGCGGTCAAACAGCGCTACGACGCGGACCAGAATACCTTCTCGAAGGTGGTTCAGGAGATAGGTGAGGTGCAAGATCATGGGTTCGAGATGAAGACAGCAGGCGGGGGGAGTATGTGCATCCCACGCTTTGTCTACCTAGTCAGCGACAAAGAGCAGAAACGTTGCGATATCGTGCAGTTCAAACTCCAACGGCCACCAGCTGCAGCCGTGTTCAGCGGCGGGGAGGCTGATCATAAGCAGCGACTCGCCAGTCTGACCGAGTACTATCGACCCGGTGGCGACATTGGCCACCTCGTCAAGGCCGAGCCTGTGCGGGGAGAGAGCAAAGGGTACTATATTGCTCGTTACGATAGAAACGAGAACTTCAAAGCTACCTTGAACAAGCGCCTTGACAGTGAGCACTTCGCGAAACGCCACGCCTACTCGAAACGGATGCTGCACTGGCTGGGCCAAGTGCATGCTCAGCAGAATGCCGAATATGCGAAACAGTTTGAGGAAACGTTTCCAACGACTCGCGACAAACTTAAAGCGATGATCGACTCACACATCGCGTACATGGAGAAGCGAGCGGGCGGACTGGAGCCTTACAAGTGCTCCCCGTGAGTGATCATCCTCGCACGCATATCTGATCGAGCGCGGCTGCCAGAGCGAGCTTTGTACCTCACCGAAAGCAACGAAGCAAGGGGCGATGGTTGGCGAGGTCGTGAGATTCCAGAGAAGTCGTCGCTGACTCCGCCAGTAGGACCTCAGCGGGGAGCCCGTGCCCAGTTGCTGCGAAGTGATCGGGTATTCAGCAGCGCGATCAGGAGAAAGAAGGCGGCGGTAGTGTGGGGTAGGGTCGAATTCTTCATTCGGCCGCGCCTCGTTGAACGCATCGAGCAGACTGCGGAGTTCGCTGATGCCGCGTGCGGCCTCCAGCATCCCGCATTCATTACAGTACCTCCTTCACTTCCTTGGCCACCTCATCGATCCCTGCATCCCGGTTGCGCTCGATAAAGTTGAAGACCCAGCGCACAATCGCCCAGCCCGGCAGACCGCAGCCGAAGATCAAACCGCCGAGCGCCACGACCCCAGTCAGCGAATCCACCCACTCCTGCAACCGAAAGTACTGGACGGCGATCGCCCCGCCGCTGATCCCGGTGACGACGGTGCTGATCAAACCCACCGCCCACTCGCGCGTCGATCGCGGCGGCGTCATCAGCATCACGACGATGGCCGAGAGCAATGCCCCGCCCGCCGCGGCACCTCCGGCGGCCTTGAACGCCGCGGCCCCGGCGACGCCACTATTTGTTGGTTCTGGCACGAACTCTCCAATGCAAAAAGACCGCCGAAGGCATCTGCCTCGGGCGGTCAGGTGGTTGAAACGGGATTGTGTTCGAGGCAGCGAGTTCTGCCGCGGTGGCTTGTCATGTGTCCGGAGTAATGCGAACGACGTTGGACCCATCGGCAACCAGCATGGCCCGCTTGCCCTGCGCCACCACGACGCCGCTTCCCGCCACCGTCTTGAACGTCGTGGTGAACGCCCCGCTGTTGTTGCAGAACACGACGGCCTGCCAACTGTTCGGCACGATGACGTTCCGATTGGCGGTCAGTACGCCCGTCGTCGTCAGGTAGGAGCATCGCGCCTTGTCCGCATTGGCCGGCGCAGTCAGATCGACATCCGCCGTGGTGACGGCAATGCTGCCATTACTCGGCAAGAAAGCCGGCGCCACCCATGCCCGCTGATCCGTGTAACTCGTCACCGATGACGCCCCGGTGACGGCGGTGTAGAGCGGAATCGATCCGCCGGTGAAGCCCACGGTATTCTTCGACACCACGCCCGCGCGCGTCGCCTCGATGTAATTCGTGGTCGACGCACTCAGCACCAACGCCGCCGCATTGTTGGCAATCGCCGTGAGCACGCCGTCGACCAGCATCACGCCGCCGTAGTAGAACCAGTTGAGCCCCGAGCACAGACTGGCGCGCCGGCCGAACAAGGTCGCCGGGCTGACGGCGTCGAACAGCGCATTTGCCGTCACTTCTTTGGACGCCTGCGATTGCGCGATCAGGTCGAGATTCGTGGTGCTGCTGGCCATGGTCTACCTCGTGAGGGAAGCGGTGAGCGGATATCCCCGGCCAACGGTGGCCGAGATCTGAGAGAGCTTGAGATACAGCGTCGCCTGGTTGGTGCCGAAGTCGGCGACCTGATCGGAACTGGCATACACACAGAAAGGCGTGCTCGCCGTGATCGTCCGCTTCACCGCCGCGTAGCTGCCGTCGGCGTAGACGTCGATGGCGTACGCCTCGGTGGCCTCGCCAAGCGACGCGTCGACGTAGTCCCGCCACTCGCCCCCATCGCGCGTGCGCCGAATCCAGGTCAGCGCCCAATCATTGCTCGAAGGGTCCCGGTCTCCGGTCAGTGCGATCGGCGATAGTGGCTTGAGATTGACCCCCTGATACGCGAAGGCCCGGTTGGCGTCGGTGCTGATGTCACGATCAACGGTCACGCCGCGGTAGAGGTACGACAAGCCGATCGTGCCTGCACTCATCGCGATGGCCGCCACGTCGGTGGGGTCGAGCAGGATCAGCGCATCGCCGACCGCATGCAGCCCCATCGCCCACTCGCTGCCGAATCGTCCGCGCAATAGGTTCTGCAGCACGTAGCTCGTGCCGCTCACCAGCGTGCAATCTTGCGCCGCGATGATCTCCCAGCGCCCGTCTGCCCCGTACGCAAAGTGATTCGCCCCACCGAGCATCGCCAGTTGCGTCATGCTGAATAGTTCGCCTTGCGTCAGCGTCACATCGAGCACGTTGGCGTTGTCGATCACCCGTTGCTCCACCGCGCCGATGCTGTTGGTGCAGGTTCCCAGGGATGCCCCCGGTGGCCCGAAGTCCTGCAGACTTGCCCAAGTCGAGCCGGCGTCGGTCGACTGCATCAGCACCCCGCCTCGCCATCCCGCCAGCGCACCGGTCATCGCCACCAGGAATGACGGCCCCGACTGCGCGCTACTGACAGTCGGCACGTCCATCAGCACATACACCGACGCACCTACTGGTGTGACTGTCGTCGTCCCGCTGACCACCGGCGAAGCCCCGACCGCAGTCGGCGTATAGATCGCCGCGCTGGCGTATTTCGCCTGGCACGCAATCCGTCCGTCGCTGGTGTAATGGATCGCCGTCAGGCGCAGGCTGACGTTGCCCTCGGGTGTGACCAGCGTCACTACGTCGCCCGCCTCCAACTGGTTGTACGTCGGCGGCAGCGTCACTGACACGTCGTAACGCTCCAGCCAGTAGAGGTAGAGCAGCACCTCCGCCTTGCCCGCCGCTTCCGTCGCCGTCAGCACGATCGGGAGATCAAGCACCAGCGCGTTGATCGCCGCCGTATTGAGACGCTCGGCGTACTGCGTGCCGGCGTTGTGCTCACGGTCGTAATCGAGATGCTGCACCGTCACCCGGCGCGGAAGCTGCGAATCCATCTCCCGGCTGGTCGTGATCTGCACTCCCGGCGCGTCTCCTTCGCCCCGCGCGTCGAGGTCCGCCGCAGGAATGGTAACGACGGACGCCCCTCCGCGCACCACAAACCGAATTTTGTAGCCGTGCGGCACGACATCGAACGGCCAGGCCGCCTGCAGCGGTTCAAGCGCCGCCCGGATCGCCCCGATGCTGCCGACGCGGTAACCGCGCACCGACTGAGCTAGCGCAGTCACGTCGATGTCGCCGCTGGTGAGCAGGCCGGATTGCAGGCACTCGGCGGCGACGATTGCACTCAGCGACGTATCGCTCGGCGTGATGCCGCTTGTCGCCGAGGTGAACAGAAACGCCCCACCGACTTCATTGCTGAAGGACCCCCAGGCCGACCCGTTCCACCCTTTCTGGAACGAATCCGGCCGGTGGGCCGGCAGGCCGGCAGTTGTCGTGTGCGCCTCCCAGTTCACGCCGTCCGGGCTCGTCGCCCACTGCGAGGTACCGTGTTCGCAGAGGAAGAATTCAGCGCCGTTCCAGTTCGGATTTCGCCATCCGCCAACCCCGAGACAAGGCGGCAGATTTACCCAGGCACTCCAGCTGCCGCCCGAATCGGTCGACACGGCCACTTTTCCCGTACGCGTGCTCTGGTCGAATGCCGCCATCAGCAACGATGATCCGAAGGCACAGATCCCGTAAATGTGGGAAACGCCAACCGGTACGGCTTGTTCCGACCAGGTGCCCACGCCGGTGGTGGATAGGAAGAGCCGTGGCACGGCCCCCACATTCCCTCCGACGATGAATACCGTGCCGTTATGGCACGGTTGCGAATGGCCACAATCGAAGTTCGGAACAATCCAGCCGTAGTTGACGAGCACGAAATTGGCATCCAGAAGGACTGAACGCGTTCCAGCCGCGCTGTTGCCATCCGTGCCTTGTTGACCCTCGATGAATAAAACGCCGCCGTTGCCAGGAACGATCCATTTCAAAGTCCAGCGGCCGAATGACCCACTCCAGCGAACCACCCAATTGACCTTGTCGCTTGAGGTGGCGACGCCTGCGCCCGAGAACCCGGGCGTCGTCGGCGCGCTGGCGATGTACCCCCCCTGGTGATAGAGAATCCGCGACCATGACCGAGCGGGCATGGTGGCGATTTGAGTCCATGACGCCATGTCCGGCGAGGTCACCATCCGCGCCGTTGAGGTGTTCAGCAAGATCACGCCGTACCAATCCACCCCATCCCACAAGGGCCCCGAGTGGGACGTCAGGCTCGGCAAAGAAAAGAAACTTACGTCGGCAGGCCCGCCGACCGCGCCCTGCTCGACCACCTCCACACGAACTTGCGCGCCGGCCAGACTATTCGCGTAGCGCTCCAGCGCCAGGTCGTAGAAGACGAGGTAAGCGAGCCCGCGCCAGGCCGGCGTATTGGCGACATCGAGCGTCGCCTGCATGCGCGCATCCGCAGCCTGGTTGTCGGTGCCGAGGTAGATCTGGAAACCGCTGGCCGCCGCGTTGCTGGCCGCGATCGTTCCTGGATCTGACGAGCCCGCGTCGTAGATCAGATCCGGACCGATCCAGATCCGGCGCACGCCGACAATCGGCCCCTGGCACAGGCCGACGGCAAAGGTCGCCGAGTAGGTGTAGGTGCGCGTGGTCGTCTTGCCGCCACCGCCCTTGCCGCCGGACTTCTTCCGGGTGACCGTTTCCTTCAGCCGGTTGTTCTCCAGCCAGAAGACGTTGCCGTTGACCGTCACCGTGCCGTAGACGCGCGGGATGACCGCACCGTAGGTGCTGGTCTGGACCGACA
>Ga0209792_1000893_pt1 | contig 16834 bp, 15 predicted proteins | sample EBPBio142005_DNA_FD_185860 | JGI IMG/M metagenome (GOLD analysis project Ga0209792, IMG submission 185860) | Wastewater treatment Type I Accumulibacter community from EBPR Bioreactor in Madison, WI, USA - Reactor 1_6/14/2005_ DNA (SPAdes)... | ecosystem: Engineered > Bioreactor > EBPR >... | reverse complement strand
GCTCGTGTTCGCGATCGGAACGATCGCGCTCAGTCACGCCGTGATGGTCTCGATCATGGCAATGACCCCCGTGCACATGACGAGCCACGGGGCGAGCCTCACGATCGTGGGCTTCACGATCAGCCTGCACATCGCCGGCATGTACGCCCTGTCACCGCTGTTCGGCTGGGCGAGCGACCGGTTCGGCCGGCTGACCGTGATTCTCGCGGGCCAGGCGATGTTCGCGGCCTCGGTGCTGCTGATCGGCACCTCGCCGGAGAACACCGCCGCGGTGACCGTGGCCCTGATCCTGCTGGGACTCGGCTGGAGCGCAGCGACGGTCTCGGGCTCGGCCCTCGTCTCCGACCTCGTCACCGGTGAGGCGCGGGTGCGCGTGCAGGGTCGCACCGACACGATCATGAGCCTCGCGGGCGCGGTCGGCGGTGCGAGCGCGGGCCCGGTGCTGGCCCTCCTCGGCTACGCCGGTGTCGCGTGGGCGGCGGGGGTACTTGTGCTGCTGATCGTCGCGGCCGCGACGGTTATGGGCCGCCGGGTGGCAGTGCCTCGCTAGCCACCGCATCCTCGATCGCGAAGCGCGCCCAGTCCCGGTAGCCGCTCGCGCTCGGGTGGAACAGGTCGCTCGCGAAGAAGCCGTCGGTGTACGGCGGAGGGGGCGGCGACATGTGCACGCCCGGTGTGGTGGCCACGACCCGTCGCGCGGCATCCTCGAGGTTCGAGGAGTGCAGGTAGAGGTTCCACTTGAGCGGCTGGGGCAGCAGCTCGAAGCGGAAGAAGGCCGGCAGCGAGCTGACGAGGATCACCGCGTCGGGGTTGGTCGACCGCAGGCGGGACAGCAGGTGGCGGATGTCCCGCGCGAACGCACCCCGCGAGCGGATGCCCAGCGCGTCGTTCGCCCCCACGCTCAGGAACACCAGGTCGTAGACCTCGGACGTCGCGTCGTCGAGGTAGCGCTCGATGAGCTCGTGGGAGTCCGCGCCGTTCTCGCCGATGGCCCGCCACTCGACGCCTCGACCGGTGAGGTCGGCGATGGCGCGTCCGAGATGACCGGGCAGCGCGTCATCCTGGGTGTCGGCGCCGACGCCTGCGGCCGTCGAGTCCCCGAGCACGAGGAGGCGCAGCGGCCGCGGACCGGCGACGGTGCCGCGCCAGGGGGGCGAGGCATCCGGCAGTCGAGGGGTGTCGCGCCGCAGTCGGCGGCCCTGCGCGAACAGCACCGGGGCGAGCGGGATCATGGCCACACGGCTGAGTCGGCGCACCACGGTCACGAGGTAGATCGTAGGCTCGGGGGATGGACACTGACGGACTCGACGCGTTCCTGGCCGAGCACGACTTCTCGGGGGTCGTGCTCATCAAGCGCGGGCCCACCACCGTCTTCGAGGCGGCGACCGGACTCGCGACGCAGCGGTGGGGCATCCCGAACACCCTCGACACCCGCTTCGACACCGCCTCGATCACCAAGCTCTTCACGAGCGTCGCCGTGCTCGACCTCGTGGGTCGGGGCGACCTCGATCTCGAGACGTCGATCCACCACTACGTCGACCTCGAGGGCACCACCATCGGCACGGACGTGACGCTGCTGCACCTGCTGACCCACACGAGCGGCATCGCGGATGACGCCGACGAGGAGGCCGGCGAGAAGTACGAGGACCTCTTCATCACCACCCCCAACTATTCGATCATCGAGACGAAGGACTTCCTGCCGCAGTTCGCGCACAAGCCGCCGCTCGCGGCGCCCGGCGTCGACTGCCGCTACTGCAACGTCGGCTACGTGCTCGCGGGCCTGGCGATCGAGAAGGTCACCGGGCGCACCTACCGCCAGTACGTGTTCGACGAGGTCTTCACCAGGGCCGGGATGCTCGACTCCGGTTTCTACGACCGTCGCGATGCGGCGCCGCGCGTGGCCGAGGGCTGGGATCTCATCGACGGGGTCTGGCGCTCCAACATCTACAGCTACCCCCCGATCGGATCTCCGGACGGCGGCGCGCACGTCACGGCACCCGACCTGGTGCGCTTCATCCAGGCCGTGCGCGGCGGGGAGCTGCTCAATGCCGAGTTCACGACCGAGTTTCTGCTGCCGCAGGTCGAGCACGACGAGGAGACCTGGTACGGCTTCGGCCTCGAGTTCGACATGAACGAGGATGGCACGGTGCGCTCGTACTACAAGGACGGCATCAACAACGGGGCATCCGGTATCGTGCGCCACTACCTCGATGAGGGACTCGACGTCGTCGTGCTCTCCAACACCGAGGAGGGTGCCTGGCCCGTCATCCGCGAGATCGACGAGCGCCTGGGCGGCTAGCCCGGGCGGGTTGAGTAGGCCGGAGGCCGTATCGAAACCCAGCGAGGTCTCGATACGCGCTTCGCGCTACTCGACCGGCTGGGCCGCCTGCACCCGGATGAGGTTGCCCCACGGGTCGTCGAGGCTGACGGTGCGACCGTCGTCGCGGGTCGCGAGGCCGTGGTGCTTCGCCCGCTCGACCAGCTCGCCGAGGTCGTCGGTGCCCGGAACGTCGATGTCGACCTGCGCGAGGCCGAGGCCGACTCCGCGCCGGCCCGCGCCCGCACTGTTCCAGGTGTTCATGGCCATGTGGTGGTGGTAGCCGCCCGCGCTCACGAACAGGGCCTGCGGCCCGTAGGTGGCGGTCTCCTCGAATCCGAGGGTGCCCACGTAGAACTCGCGTGCGCTCGGGATGTCGCCCACCTGCAGGTGCACGTGCCCGACCTTGGCTCCACCGATGAGTGGCTCCTCGACCGCCGCCTCGGTGAGGTTCTCCTGCAGGAACGCGTTCGGGTCGAGGTAGAGGGTCGACATCTCGATGCTCCCGTGCGCCCAACTCCACGCCGAGCGCTCGCGATCCCAGTACAGTTCGACGCCGTTGCCCTCGGGGTCGGAGAAGTAGAAGGCCTTGCTCACGAGGTGGTCGGAGCTGCCAGTAAAGGTGTTGGGGTACTTGCGGGCGACCGAGTAGACGGCGGCCGCGAGGGCCTCCTCGGTGTCGAACAGGATCGCGGTGTGGAAGAGCCCCGCATCCCGAGGACTCGCGTGCACCAGTTCGGGCGCATGCTCGAGGATCACGACGGGAGTCGTGCCGCGGCCGAGAGTGACGCGCGGTCCCGCCTCCTCCAGCACTTGGAGAGCAACGCCGTCGCGGTAGTAGGCGGTCATGACGTCGAGATCGCCGACGCGCAGCGTGACCGGACCCATGGCGGTGTCGGCGGCGAGGATGTCGTTCATGTCATCCCCAACATAGTTGAACTCTCAACTATTCCACGTCGGCGCCGGTGAGCCGCTCGATCAACTCGCGGTAGCGCGCGGCGGTGCGCTCGACGATCTCCGGCGGCAGGGGCGGCGGTGTTCCGCGCTTGTCCCAGTGAGCGGCGAGCCAGTCGCGCACGATCTGCTTGTCGAAGCTCGCGGTGCGGTTGCCTGCGGTCGCTGAGGCCGTCGAAGCGTAGACCGCGGCATCCCAGTATCGGCTGCTGTCGGAGGTGAGCACCTCGTCGGCGAGGGTCAGCTCGCCGGTGACCGGGTCGGCGCCGAATTCGAACTTGGTGTCGGCGAGGATCACGCCCTTCGACTCCGCGATGGCGGATGCCGCGGCGAACACCCGCAACGACGTGTCGCGCAGCGCGGCCGCCGCCGTGGAGCCCACCAACTCCGTGGTGCGCTCGAACGTGATGTTCTCGTCGTGCTCGCCCATCGGGGCCTTCCACGCGGGCGTGTAGATCGGCTCGGGCAGTCGGTCGCCGTCGGCGAGACCGGCCGGCAGCGGAATGCCGCACACCGATTGCGACTGCTGGTACTCCACCCATCCACTGCCGGAGAGGTAGCCGCGCACCACGCACTCGATCGGGTACATGTCGAGCTTCTTCACGAGCATCGCGTTGGAGGGGATCGCTTCCGGTACGTCCGCGTCGGTCACCAGGTGGTTGGGCACGTCGAGGCGGGCGAACCACCAGTAGCTGAGTTGCGTGAGCAGTGCGCCCTTGCCCGGGATGCCCGGCTCCAGCACGTGGTCGAACGCACTCACGCGGTCGCTCGCCACCACGAGCATCCGACCCGGCTGGTCGGGATTCTCGTAGAGGTCGCGCACCTTGCCCGAGTAGACGTGGTGCCAGCCCGGCAGGGTCACTCGCTGACCCGCAGGGCGATGTCGGTGCGGTACTGCCCACCCTCGAGGTGGATGGACTCGAGCGCCAGGTACACCCGCGCGCGGGCCTCGGAGAAGGTGCGGCCGGTGGCGACGACGCTGAGCACGCGGCCGCCGGTCGCGACGTAGGTGCCGTCGACGAGCGCCGTGGAGGCGTGCGCGATGGTCACGTCGCGCACGTCGGCGAGGCCGGTGATCGGGCGGCCCGTGACGGGCTCCTCGGGGTAGCCCTCGCTCGCGAGCACCACGGTGACCGCGACATCCTCGCTGAACTCCGGGCGGGGATGCGACGCCAGTTCGCCGGTCGCCGCGGCGAACAGCAACTCGCTGAGCGGCGTCTTCAGGCGAGGGAGCACGACCTGCGTCTCCGGGTCGCCGAAGCGGGCGTTGAACTCGATGACCTTCACGCCCTTCGGGGTGACGATGAGGCCGCAGTAGAGCAGTCCGATGAACGGGGTGCGTTCGCTCGCCAGCTGGCGCACCGTGGGCACCGCGATCGTGTCGATGACCTCGTCGACGAAGCCGTCCGGCAGCCAGGGAAGCGGGGAGTAGGCGCCCATGCCGCCGGTGTTCGGCCCTTCGTCGCCGTCGAAGATGCGCTTGTAGTCCTGCGCGGGTGAGAGCGGGAGCACGGTGTGCCCGTCGCTGAGCAGGAACAGCGAGACCTCCTGGCCGGCGAGGAACTCCTCCACCAGCACGGCCCCGTGCGCGAGCCAGTAGTCGGCGTGGGCCACCGCGGCATCCCGGTCCTCGGTGACCAGCACGCCCTTGCCTGCGGCGAGTCCGTCGGCCTTCACGACGTAGGGCGCGCCGTACTCGTCGATGGCTGCCACGGCCTCTTCGATGGTGCCAGCACGACTCGCCCGGCCGGTGGGGACGCCCGCGGCATCCATGATCCGCTTCGCGAAGGTCTTGCTGCCCTCGAGCGCGGCGGCCGCCTTGCCCGGGCCGAAGACGGCGATTCCCCTCTGGCGCAGCGCGTCGGCGACGCCCGAGACGAGCGGAGCCTCGGGCCCGATCACCACGAGCTCGATGTCGTTGTCGAGGGCGTAGGCGCTCACGACATCCCCGCGGGTCGGATCGAGGGCGACCACGGGCACGACCGCCGCGATGCCCGCGTTGCCGGGAGCGGCGGTGATCTCGTGCTCTGTCGGCTCGCTGAGCAGGGACGTGATGATGGCGTGCTCGCGGGCGCCGGAGCCGAGGACGAGGATTCGCACGGGTCAACCCTACCGAGGCACCGGCGTGGTGAGCACGGATGCAACGGCCCCGACCAGCACAATGGTCGCAACCTGTTCCGCACCAGGGAGTTGATGACATGGCCGCTGCGCCCGTGAGCACGACCCTCCAGACCTTCTGGCTCGTCATCTACTGGTGGGCCACCCTCGTCTCGGCCTACCTGTTGCTGTCGGGGATCATCGGCGGCTCGACGTTCGCGCAGATGGCGATCCTCGTCGTCTCGTTCGTCGCGGTGGTGCTCGGGGCACTGATGGCCACGCGCATCCGTCGGCAGGGCGTGGCCAACCTCACCTTCGTCAAGAGCACGACCACGATCCGCGTCATCGCGCTCGCCTGGATCGGGTTGGGGTTCGTGCTGATCCTGCTGCCCGTGATCGAGGTTCTCGCCGGCATCGACTCGGAGGGGATCGTGCTGGCCAAGGGGCTGCTGGGAACGGTCGGTTCGTTGTCGCTGCTCGCCGTGCTCGGCCCCGGCTACTCGGAGTACCGCGAGGCGCTGAGCACCGCGAAGAAGCCCCTAACGTAGGAGCATGCCCCCCAAGCGCATCCCCGCCGAGGTCGGGCGGCTCGCCGTGACGGCCGCGCTCGCCGGGTTGAAGCCGGACCTGGCCACCGCGACGCGCTACCTGCTGCAGGTGCTCGCCGAGCACGCCGAGGGCAACACCGTGGAGGTTCGCGTGCCGCCGTTCGGGGCGGTACAGGCCGTCGAGGGACCGCGCCACACTCGCGGCACTCCCCCCAATGTGATCGAGACGGATGCCACCACCTGGCTCGCGCTGGCGACCGGGGGCACGACGTGGGCGCAGGCCGTGGCATCCGGTGCGGTGTCGGCCTCCGGTGCGCGCGCCGACCTCACGGCGTACCTCCCGCTCACGTGGGGGACAATGGACGAGTGAGCGAACCGACCAGTACCGTCAAGATCCGCAGAGCGCCGAAGATCGGCGCGTTCCTCGTGGTCGGCGGTCTCGTGGGCGCCCTCGCGACTCTCGTGCTGACCGCCCAGTTCCCGGTGGACCCCAACGTCGGGTTCATCCCCCTGTTCGGCTACTTCTGTCTCTTCGGTATTCCCGCTGGCGTGCTTCTCGGCGCCCTGCTGGCGCTCGCCTTCGATCGTCGCTCGCGCAAGCGGTCGCGCGAGGTCACCGCCGCCCGCGAGCAGGTCGGCGAGGAGTCCTAGCTCCGCCGGTACTCGGCCTCGTCGGCGGTGCGGGCGAGCCGACCGTTCGGGGGCGGGCCGTTCGGCCGCGCCCTCCAGCCGGTGCACCGATCCCGTTCTCACTCCGAGAACTCAGGACATTTGTTAGACCTCTGTACGAATGTCCTGAGTTCTCGGAATGAACGGGGGTCGAATGCCGGACTCGCACGAGTCGGCGGCCGAGCAGGCATCCGCAAGGGTCGGCCGCGGAGAGCGGACTCTCAGCGACCAGGCGCCCGAGTGTGCGCCGGTGCGCGGGTGCGGCGTCAGCTCAGCTGCGTGCGTTCCACCCAGTCGAGGTACTCGGGGGTGACGGTGCCGGTCACGTAGTCGCCCGTGAAGCAGCTCATGTCGAGGGCCGTGACATCCGAGCCCTCGATGATGGCGGCCTGCATGTCGGCGACCTCCTGGTAGATCAGGTAGTCGGCGCCCAGCTCGGTGGCGATCTCGGGGATCTTGCGTCCGTGGGCGACCAGCTCGTGCCGTGACGGCATGTTGATGCCGTAGACGTGCGGGAACCGCACCGGCGGGGCGGCCGACGTGAAGGTCACCTTGTTGGCGCCGGCCTCGCGCGCCATCTGCACGATCTCCTTGGAGGTGGTGCCGCGCACGATCGAGTCATCCACGATCAGGATGTTCTTGCCCTTGAACTCGCTCGACATGGCGTTGAGCTTCTGCTTGACGCTCTTCTTGCGCTCCGCCTGCCCGGGCATGATGAACGTGCGGCCAACGTAGCGGTTCTTGTAGAACCCTTCGCGGTATTCGATGCCGAGCTTCTGGGCCACCTGCATGGCTGCGGGCCGGCTCGAGTCGGGGATGGGCATGACCACGTCGATGTCGCCCATGGGCGTGTACTGGGCGATGGTGTCGGCGAGCCGGTCGCCGAGACGGAGGCGCGCCTCGTAGACGCTGATGCCGTTCATGACCGAGTCGGGTCGCGCCAGGTACACGTACTCGAAGGAGCAGGGCACCAGTCGAGGGTTCGCCGCGCACTGGCGCGAATGCATCTCGCCGCTCGGCGTGATGAAGATCGCTTCGCCCGGCGCGACATCCCTGACGACTTCGTAGCCGGCACTCTCCAGCACGAGAGACTCGGATGCCACGACCCATTCGGCCCCGACGAAGTCGGCATTGCGGCGCCCCAGCACGAGCGGCCGGATGCCGAACGGATCGCGGAACGCGAGCAGCCCGTGACCGGCGATCAGGGCTATGGCCGCATAGGAGCCCTCGACGCGCTCGTGCAGGCGGGAGATCGCGGCGAACACCTGGTCGGGGTCGAGGTCGGTGCCCGAGATCTGGGCCTGCAGCTCGTTGGCGAGCACGTTGACGAGCAGCTCGGTGTCGCTCGAGGTGTTGAGGTGCCGACGGTCGATGTGGAAGAGCTCCTGCGTGAGCTCGCGCGTGTTGGTGAGGTTGCCGTTGTGCACGAGCACGATGCCGTAGGGCGCGTTCACGTAGAAGGGTTGCGCTTCCTCCTCGCTCGACGCGCTGCCCTTCGTGGCGTAGCGCACGTGACCGAGCCCGACGTTGCCCAGCAGGCTGCGCATGTCGCGGGTGCGGTATGCCTCCCGCACCTGCCCCTTGGCCTTGAACATGTGGATGATGCTGCCCTCGGCGGTCGCGATGCCGGTCGAGTCCTGGCCCCGGTGCTGCAGCAGCGCGAGTGCGTCGTAGACCTGCTGGTTGACCGGGTGGGACGAGACGATGCCGACGATGCCGCACATACTGGCCGGTTGCTCCCTGGTGCTCGGAAGGGGGCGCACCCTAATCGGGTACGGTCAAGTCTCCCACACCTGCGGCGGTCGACGGCGGATGCGCCCGGTCGCGTGATCGACCCCGGTACGCTGGTCGGGTGACCGAGGACTCCTCCCGCAGCTATCGCGACGCCGGAGTGGACACCGCGGCGGGCGATCTGGCCGTCGAACTCATGAAGTCCGCGGTCTCGCGCACGCACGGACCCCAGGTGCTGGGCGGCGTGGGCGGCTTCGCCGGGCTGTTCGACGTGAGCTTCCTGAAGTCGTTCGACCGTCCGCTGCTGGCGAGTGCCACCGACGGGGTCGGCACGAAGGTCGCGATCGCCCAGGCGATCGACAAGCACGACACCATCGGCCAGGACCTCGTGGGTATGGTGGTGGACGACATCGTGGTGGTGGGCGCGCGGCCGATGTTCATGACCGACTACATCGCGTGCGGGCGCGTCATCCCGCAGCGCATCGCCGACATCGTGGCGGGCATCGCCCGGGCCTGCGAGGCCACCGGAACCGCTCTCGTCGGCGGCGAGACCGCCGAGCACCCCGGGCTGCTCGGCCCGGACGACTACGACGTCGCCGGAGCGGCGGTCGGAGCGGTCGAGGCCGCCGATCTGCTCGGCCCCGACCGGGTTGCCGACGGCGACGTGGTGATCGGCATGGCCTCGAGCGGCCTGCACTCCAACGGATTCTCCCTGGTGCGCCACATCCTCGCCCAGCGCGGCATCGGCTTCACGGATGCCTCGGCAGATCTCGGCGGCACCGTCGGCGAGATCCTGCTCGAGCCAACCCGGCTCTACACGACCCCGCTGCTGGACGTGCTCGCCGCGCACCCGGGCGCGGTGCACGCGCTCAGCCACGTCACGGGCGGCGGAATCGCCGCCAACCTCGCGCGGGTTCTGCCGGTGGGCTCGTGGGTCGAGCTCGACCGGGGCAGCTGGTCGCCGCCCGCAGTGTTCCGCGTGCTCAGCGACATGGCTGGCAGCAGCCTCGTCAGCGCCGAGGGAACCTGGAACCTCGGGGTGGGGATGATCGCCGTGGTCACGCCGGCGTCGGCCGACGGGGTCATTGCCACGCTCGAGCGCAGCGGCATCCCGTCATGGAGGCTCGGCGAGATCTCGACGAGCGCGCGCGACCTCAGCGGCTTCGAAAGCGAAGCCAAGGGCGTGAAGGGCGGAGCGGTGCGGCTGAGCGGGAGCTACGCATAGTTGGTTGAGTAACCGCGAAGCGGTGTATCGGCTGGTTGAGTAACCGCGAAGCGGTGTATCGAAATCAGGCGTTCGGCAAGCAGGTTTCGATACGGCCTGCGGCCTACTCAACCAGCCGTCAGGCGGTCTTCGACTCGTCGTCGGACTCGAACTCGTCGACCTCGTAGGAGCCGGCCACGTACTCGGGCCACTTCTCCAGATCCTCGGCCAGCCGGGGGTCGCCGGGGGCGCCCGCGAGTTCCTTCTCGAGAGCGTTGTAGTTGGTGTCAGGACTGAAGTACTTCAGGTCCCGCGCCACCTTGGTGTGCTTTGCCTTTTGACGGCCGCGCCCCATGCGAGACCCCCTCATGATTCGTCCCGATGCGCTGCTACCACGCAGGGAATGTGCGAATAGGGATAGTGGAAAAACTAGCGGTCAGTTTAGCATGCGGCGCCTATGCAGCCGGGGCGGTTCTCCACGCCGATCCTGCTGACGGGTAACGTTGTCGGGTGACGTCCGCTGGCACCGATACCTCTGTCGTGGTGATCGGCGCGGGACAGGCCGGACTCTCCGTCTCGTACTACCTCCAGCGCCTGGGGCTCGACGCGGGAAACGACTTCGTCGTGCTCGATCGCGGGCCGGGCACGGGTGGCGCGTGGCAGTTCCGCTGGGAGGCGTTGCGCATCGGTTCGGCCCACAAGATCAACGATCTTCCGGGTCTGGATGCACTGGGCCTGAGCTTCGAGACCGCCGACCGTCACGCCCCCGCGAAAGACGTCGTGGCCGACTACTACCGCCGCTACGAGGAGCACTACGGCTTCCAGGTGGTGCGCCCCGCCGACGTGGTCAGCGTCGAGAACTACGGTACCGACCTGATGGTCAACTTCACCCTCGATGACGAGGAGAAGGAGGTCTCCACGGTCACGGTCGTGAACGCGACCGGCACGTGGGGCGCCCCGTTCATCCCCTGGTATCCCGGGCTCAAGAGCTTCGAGGGTCGCCACGTGCACACCAACGACTACAAGACCGCGGAGGACTACCGCGACCAGAGCGTGATCGTCGTCGGCGGCGGCACGAGTGCGATCGGGTTCCTGCTCGAGCTCGAGGGCATCGCCGGCGACCTCACCTGGGTGAGCCGTCGCCCGATCGACTTCCTCGAGGACGGCGACCTCAACCTCGAGGCACGCATCGAGGCGGTGCGGCTGCAGGACGAAGCGGCTCGTGCCGGGCGGGCTCTGCCGAGCATCGTGAGCGGCACCGGAGTGCCCCGCACCCGGCGCATCCAGGCGGGCATCGAACGCGGCGTGCTCACGCCCCGACCGATCTTCGACTCCATCGAACCGCACGGCGTGCGCTGGAAGGACGGCGCCTTCAAGAAGGCCGACGTGATCATCTGGTCCACCGGATTCCGCCCTGAGCTGAGGCACCTCGCTCCGCTCAAGCTGCGGGAGAAGGAGGGCGGCGTGGTGGTTGCGCAGGGTGCGTCGTGGAAGGACCCCCGCGTATTCTTCGCCGGGTACGGGCCGCAGGCATCCACGATCGGGGCCAACCGCGCCGGTCGCATGATCGCCCGCCAGGTCGTGGCGACCCTGAGCAAGATCCAGGCGGCGCGCTAGCCGATCGCGTAGGGCAGGCCGCTGCCCGCGATGACCTCGCCGTCGGGGTTGGTGCTGAGCGTTCCCGTGATGCCGCCGAAGGCGAGGCCCTCGACGCGGAGCGCGCCCGCGACCATCGACGGTGACACCGAGAGTTCGCCGTCGCGCGGTTCGAGACCGAGCACGCTGCCCAGCACCGAGATCGCGGCGGCGGCCGACCAGGCCTGCGGTCGGCACGCGGCCGGATACGGCACCGGTCGTCCGTACTGCGCGGCGGGGTCGCCCGAGTGCAACTCCGGCATGCGGTAATCGAAGCCGGATGCCGCGGCCAGCAGCCCGCGCACAAGCTCGTCGGCCTCGTCCCGGAACCCGTCGCGCACGAGCCCCGCGATCGCGATCGCGGTGTCGTGGGTCCACACGCTGCCGCCGTGGTAGCTGAGCGGCCAGTAGCCGGCGGAGTCCGTGGACATCGTGCGCAGCCCGAAGCCCGAGTTCAACTCGGGGGAGACCAGGCGTCGAGCGACGAGGGCGGACTGGCGGGCATCCAGCAGACCGGTGCCGAGGAGGTGGCCGAGGTTGCTCGTCACGGTGTCGACCGCGCGCTTGTCGGCGTCGAGCGCGATGGCGACGTAGGGGCCGTCGGCGTCGTCGATCCAGAAGCTCTCGGTGAAGCGGGTGCGAAGCCGGGCGGCCCACTCCCGCCAGGGCTCGCCCTCGCTGCCGAAGGCATCGAGCAGGTCGGCGCCGTGGATGGCGGCCTCGTAGGCGTAGGCCTGCACCTCGCTGAGCGCGATGGGACCCTGCGCGAGGCGCCCGTCACGCCACTGCACCGAGTCGCCGGAGTCCTTCCAGCCCTGGTTGGACAGGCCTCGTCCGGAGCTGTCGACGTACTCCAGCAGTCCGTCGCCGTCGGAGTCGCCGAAGTCTCGCATCCATACCAGGGCACGTTCGAGGTTCGGGATCAGCGCGCGCACCCGGTCCTTGGGCATGCCCCAGCGCCAAGCGTCGTGCAGCACGCAGATCCACAGCGGCGTTGCGTCGACGGTGCCGAAGTACAGCGGCGGCAAGTGGATGCCCTCGCCCGGCAGGTCGATGGCGGTGCGGCGCAGTTCGTGCATGATCTTGCCGGGTTCCTCCGCGCTCTCGGCGACGCTGCGCGTGCCCTGCAGCTGGGCGAGCAGCTCGAGGGTGTCCGCGGCGAGCTCGGTGCCGAGCGGCAGCAGGAAGCGTGCGGCCCACAGGCTGTCGCGGCCGAACAGGGTGAAGAACCAGGGTGCGCCGGCCGCGAGGAACTCCAGGTCGGACTGGCCGGAGCGCGTCAGGCGCAGGCCGTCGAGGTCGGCGAGCGCGCGATGCACCCAGCGCGAGAGGCGCTCGTCGCCCGAATGCACCCGCGCGGTCGTCCAGGCGGCCGGGGCCGCGGCACCCGCCACGACGGCCAGCGCGTCCGTGGCGGTGAGGGTCCACTCCACGGTGGCGCTCCCGCGCGCGGGAACCGTGAGCAGCCATTCGATCGAGCCGGATGACACGCTCGCCCCCTCGGCGCTGAGACGGGCATCCACGCCACCCCCCGACCAGCTCGCCTCACCGGGCGCGCTGGTCACGTGGGCGTTGCCGGACCCGGCGAGGCCGGCCTTGACGGCGTCCATTCCGGTGGCGTCGGGCGTGAAGGTGACGACGACCTCGGCCGCGAGCTCGTGGTCGAGGCGGGAAACGAGGGTGAGGCGCTCGATCACGCCGGTCGCCGTGGCGGTGCGGGTGTGCTCGGCGCGCACGCCGGGGTCGGGGCTCGCGTCATCCAGTTGGCGTACGAGCGAGACGAAGGTCGCCTCGGATGCCCCGCGCGGGCCCGCCGCGATGGGCTCCAGGGGGGCGCCGTTCACGGCGATGGACTGGCGCGAGAGGATGCGCACGTCGGAGAAGTACACGCCGTGGATCGGCTGGGCACCGAGCTCTCCGTCGGGGCTCGACCAGATCTGGGTCGGAGCCTTCAGCACCACCGTCTCACCGTGGAGCAGGGGCTGGCGTGGTGTTTCCATCGGACGTTCCTCATCGATCGCGTGGGTCTGGCAGTTGACAGCCCCGGCCGTTGAGGTAATCTAGCACCAAGAATTTGAACGATCAAACTTCCCAACCCTGATTCTTGGCTTCCGCGTGATAGCAGGGATTGGATCGATCAAGTCGACCGACATGGCCAAAGGAGGCCCCGTGGCGCAGCTCCCGACGATCGAAGACGTCGCGCGCGAAGCCGATGTCTCCCGTCAGACGGTCTCCAACGTGCTCAACTCGCCCGAGATCGTCAAGCCGGAGACGCGCGCCCGGGTCGAAGCGGTCATCTCCCGCCTCGGCTACCGCCCGCACGCCTCGGCCCGGAGGCTGCGCACGCGGCAGTCGTCGACGATCGGCATCCGCATGGATCCGCTCATCAACGGAATCTCGGGGTCCGTGCTCGACCGCTACCTGCACGCGCTCACCGAACAGGCAGCGAAGCGAGGGATGCGCATTCTGCTGTTCACCGCAACGGACCCCCAGGACGAGATCGAGCAGTTCCGCGCCCTGCGCGACGGAGCCGACGTGGACGCGTTCGTCGTCACCGCAACCGGCTACGGCGATCCGCGCATCGGCTGGCTCGTGAGTGAGGGAGTTCCGTTCGTGAGCTTCGGGCGTCCGTGGGGGCACGAGGATGCGTCATCCCCCGACCATCTCTGGGTCGATGTCGACGGCTTCGCTGGCGTGCACGAGGCCACCACCCATCTGATCGGCCGAGGGTTGCGGCGCATCGGATTCCTCGGCTGGCCGAGCGGGTCGGGAACCGGTGACGAGCGCCGGCGGGGCTGGTCCACGGCCATGACCGAGGCGTTCGGCCTCGACGCGGGAGAACTTGGCCGGCTCACCACGAGCATCGAGGAGAGCGTTCCGCAAGCGCGTCGTGCGGTCGAGGAACTCATCGCCCAGGGCTCCGACCTCGAGGCGCTCGTCTGCGTGAGCGACTCCCTGGCCCTCGGCGCGATGATGGCCGTCAACGAGGCCGGGCGCAAATCGTTCCCGGTGATCGGCTTCGACAACACGCCCGTCGCCCAGGCCGTCGGCCTGTCCAGCGTCGAGCAGCAGCTCGACCGGGTCGCCGCGGCGACCCTCGAACTCCTGATGGGCGTCACGGGGCGCCGTGTGCTCCCCGTCGGCGAGGGAGCGGACGACGTCCGCCACCGCCTCATCACCCCCAAGCTTGTCGTCCGCCGGTCGAGTCACCTGGCGCTCGTCGAGGAAGCCGGTAACAGCACTTCCGGCAATCACAATCGAGAGAAGGAAAACCAATGAGAATCAGAACGTGGGGCGCAGCCCTGCTCGCCGCTGGCGTCATCGCCAGCCTGGGAGCGTGTGCAGGAGGCGGTGACTCGTCCGGTGAGGGGCAGAAGCTCACCATCCTGATCGGATCCAGTGGAGACGCGGAGACAGCAGCCGTTCAGGCCGCCGCCGACGCCTGGGGCACCGAGAGCGGCAACACCGTCGAGGTGATCGCCGCGAGCGACCTCACCCAGCAGCTCAGCCAGGGCTTCGCCGGCGACGACGCACCCGACCTCTTCTACATGAGCTGGGACCAGTTCGCGACGTACGCGAGCAACGGCTACCTGGAGCCCTACGCGGCAGACCTGCCCAACGCGGGCGACTTCTACCAGGGGCTCGTCGACACGTACACCTACGAGGGCACGTTCACGTGCGCCCCGAAGGACTTCTCGACGCTCGGCCTCATCATCAACACCGACATGTGGGCGGCCGCCGGTCTCACGGATGCCGACATCCCCACCGACTGGGACAGCCTCGAGGCCGCCGCCACGAAGCTGACCACGGCCGACACCGTGGGCCTCTCCTTCGGTCTGGAGTACGCACGCGCCGGTGTCTTCATGAACCAGGCGGGTGGAACGCTGGTCGACGGTGACACCGCGACGGCCGACAGTGCCGAGAACCTCGCAGGCCTCCAGTACATCCAGAAGCTCCACGACGAGGGCGCGCTCAAGTGGCCGTCCGAGATCTCCGCGGGCTGGGGTGGCGAGGCGCTCGGTGCCGGCAAGGCCGCCATGGTCATCGAGGGTCCCTGGATCAAGGGGATCAAGGGCGACTTCCCCGACACCAACTACCAGGCCTACGAGCTCCCGGCCGGCCCCGGTGGAAAGTCGACCTTCACGTTCAGCAACTGCTGGGGCATCCCGGCCGGTTCTGACACCAAGGATGCCGCCGTGTCGCTGGTCGAGTTCCTCACCTCCGACGACCAGCAGCTCGCCTTCGCTGATGCGTTCGGCGTGATCCCCTCGACGCAGGCCGCCGCGGCGACCTACGGCGAGAAGTTCCCCGAGAACGCCTCGTTCGTGGCCGGCAGCGAGTATGCGGTCAGCCCGGTGAACTTCGCCGGCGCCGCGACAGTGATCAGCGACTTCAACGCTCAGCTCGAGGGTCTGGTCGGCGGTGACGCGAAGGCGATCCTCGCGACGCTGCAGACCAACCTCCAGGCGGCGTTGGACGAAGCGAAGTAGGTAGTACGACCCGCTGAGCAGGATCACCCGGGGCTCCGCCCATAGAGGCCCGCCACACCCGAGCCCCGGGTGCTCCTGCTCAGCTCCAGTACCGCGATTCGAAGGGAGAGTCAGATGAGCAAGGGCATCCGCGGCGCCGAGGGCCGCTACGGCTGGACGTTCGTCGCGCCGGCGATCTTCATCATCGGGCTGTTCCTCGTGATCCCGATCTTCCTCGCGCTGTACGTGAGCTTCAGCAACTGGAACGGCCTGGGCTCGCCGATCGGCAACTCCTCCCTCGTCGGCGGCGAGAACTATGCGCGCGTGCTCATCGACTCGGGTCTCGCCCAGCGTGACTTCGGCACATCGATCCGCAACAACTTCTACTACGTGCTCCTGGTCGTGCCGCTTCAGACCGCGCTCGCGCTGTTCCTCGCCGTGCAGGTGAACCGACGTATCCTCCGCGGGCGCGGGTTCTTCCGCACCGCCTTCTACTTCCCGTCGGTGACGAGTTCGGTCGCCATCACGACGATCTTCATCTTCCTGTTCACCGCCTCCGGTGCCGTCAACACGCTGCTGGGCTGGATCGGCATCAACGGCCCCAACTGGTTCGCAGACCCGAGTGGTGTCATCCACAATCTGCTCGCGGGAGTGGGCGTGACCTCGGCGCCGCCGCTGCTCGGGGGCCCGGGTCCGCTCGGCCTCACGTGGTGGGAGTGGTTGAGCGGACCCTCCGTGGCCATGTGCGTGCTCATCATGCTCGCGATCTTCACCACGTCGGGCACGTTCATGCTGCTGTTCCTGGCGGCCCTGCAGAACATCAGCGGCGAGATCGACGAGGCCGCGATGGTCGACGGCGCGGGCGGCCTGCGCAAGTTCTTCTCCGTGACCCTGCCGATGCTCAAGCCCACCCTGTTCACCGTGCTGACCCTCGGGCTCATCGGCACCTGGCAGGTGTTCGACCAGATCTACCTCACCGGCAAGGGCGCGCCGGGCAAGACGCTGCTCACGCCCGCGTTCCTCGCCTACGACACCTCGTTCAAGGGCCTCAACTGGGGCGAGGGCGCCGCGATCTCGTTCATCCTGTTCCTGATCATCGTGGCCCTCACGCTGCTCCAGCGGTACGTGCTGCGCGATCGTGACCTCGGTCGAGCCGGCGTCCGTCGGGCGCGGAGGGCGGACATCCGCCTGCACGCCCTGGCTCGAGAGG
>Ga0209792_1000886_pt1 | contig 16895 bp, 14 predicted proteins | sample EBPBio142005_DNA_FD_185860 | JGI IMG/M metagenome (GOLD analysis project Ga0209792, IMG submission 185860) | Wastewater treatment Type I Accumulibacter community from EBPR Bioreactor in Madison, WI, USA - Reactor 1_6/14/2005_ DNA (SPAdes)... | ecosystem: Engineered > Bioreactor > EBPR >... | reverse complement strand
TATCGTCAAGCACGTCGTGCAGAACCACGGCGGTGACGTGCGCGTCTGGTCACAGCCGGGTAGCGGTTCCACCTTCACCATTCGTCTTCCCGAGGCATCCCACGCCTCGGCCGCATCGCTGGGAGCAGCCGCATCATGACCCGAATCCTGATCGTCGAAGACGAGTCCTCGCTGAGTGAACCACTCGCCTACCTGCTCGAGCGCGAAGGGTACGAGACGGCGATCGCCGCCGATGGCAACGTCGCGGTCGCCGAGTTCGATCGCAACGGCGCCGATCTGGTGCTGCTCGACCTCATGTTGCCGGGCATGAGCGGCACCGAGGTGTGCCGCGAGATCCGCACCCGCTCGTCGGTGCCGATCATCATGCTGACCGCGAAGGACAGCGAGGTCGACATCGTCGTGGGACTCGAGCTGGGTGCCGACGACTACGTGACCAAGCCGTACTCGACCCGGGAACTGCTGGCGCGCATCCGTGCCGTGCTGCGGCGCCGTGTGGACACGGATGTCGACGACAACCAGGTGCTCGAGGCGGGCACCGTGCGCATGGACGTGGAGCGCCACACGGTGAGCGTCGACGGCAACGATGTGCCCATGCCGCTCAAGGAGTTCGAACTGCTCGAACTGCTGCTGCGCAACTCCGGCCGGGTGCTCACGCGCGGCCAGCTGATCGACCGGGTGTGGGGCGCCGACTACTTCGGCGACACCAAGACGCTCGACGTGCACATCAAGCGGATCCGCTCGAAGATCGAGAAGGTTCCCGGGGAACCGACAATGCTGGTTACCGTGCGCGGGCTGGGCTACCGCTTCGAGGCGTAGCGCCGGTGATCGAGCTCACCCGCCGGTGATCGAGCTAGTCGAGATCAGCCCGATCTCGACGTCGCTCGATCACCGTTGCGTGAGGTCGCCGCGCTATGAGCAGGCGGTCAGATCGAACACCGACTGCGTCAGCACGCCGGTGCCACCGATGAGGGTGACCTGGATGACGCCCAGTGAGACGATCTTGTCGATCATTGGCTGGGGCACGCAGGTGCCCGGAACGATGAACAGCGGCGCCTGCACCTTGCCCGCCCACGCGGAGCCGGCGAGAGCGTCGGGGAAGTTGACCCCCGTAGCGATGAGCGCGCGGTCGACGGTCGCGGGGTAGCTCGCGCTGTTGACGATCTCGAAGGAGGTGTCGTAGCGACTGGTGCCGGACAACCGTGCGACCGATGCGACCTCCGCCGTGAGCTGCGTCTGAATCCCGGATGACACCACGCCGGTGCCGCCCGCGATCAGCACGTTGATCGCGCCGAGGTCGCTCAGCGCGTCGAGGGTGGCCTGATCGACACTCGAGGCGCTACCGTCCACCAGCAGCACGGGGTTGCCGAATCCGGCACCGACGGCGCCGGCGCTCAGGGCGTCCGGGAAGTTGAGACCGGTGGCGATGAAGATGTCGCTCGCGCCGCCCGGCAGGAACGCCTTCTTGGCGATCTCGCGTGATGTGTCGTACCGGTCGGTGCCGGCCCAGCGCTCGATGCTCGGAGCGAGCGGCGTGAGAGCCGAGTAGACGGAGCCCGAGACCGCGCCGGTTCCCCCGACGACGATGATCTTCGCGGGCTTGAGCCGCACGATCTCATCGCGCACCGAGGTGGGCAGGGAGTCCGGGTCGGTGAGCAGCAGCGGACCGTTCAGAGCGGCGGCCGCGGGGCCTGCGGCAAGCGCGTCCGGGTAGTTGAGGCCGGTCGCCACCAGCACCACGTCAGCCGTGGCCGGGAATGCCTGCTGTGACACCTCGATGGCCGTGTCGTAGCGGTCGGTACCGGCGACCCGACGCACGGGGTCGCCGATGATTGTCACCTTGTTCTCGCCGTTGCTCGAGACATACCCGAAGTCGCCGCTCGGCGACATCGTGATGAACCAGGACTCGGTGCCCGTGGTGATGTTGCCGAGGTTGGCGTTCGTCGCCGTATCGATCACGGCGATGTCGTCATCGCCGAGCCCGACGTAGAGCCGGCTGCCATCGTTCGAGTAGGCGAATGCGTATCCGTGCTGCCCTACGGCGATCGTCGCGACGATGGTGTCGTCGCTGGTATCGATAACGAAGATGTTGTTCGTGCCGTCACCGCCGACGGCGACGCTCGACTCGTCGGGGGACAGGGTGCCGTAGCGCAGCTGAGGGACGCCCGGCGCTTGGATCGGGGCGCTGAGTTCCTGAGTCGTGGTGTTCATGTGCAGGACCGCCGACCCGCCGACGATCCACAGGGTGCTGTCGTCGGAGCTGATCGAGAGGTCCTGTGGCTCGCTGAGTCCGGTCACGGCATCCGTGACGGTCGCGGTGCCGACGTCGATGATGTGGATCGAACCTGTGGTGTATCCCGCAACGTAGGCGGTCGCTCCATCGTGGGTGAAGAGCACATCCGTGGGAAGCCCACCCAGCGGGATGGGGCTACCGGTCACCGCGAGAGTCGCGATGTCGATGACATCGATGGCCCCACCGTTGAAGCACACCACATAGGCCTGCACACCGTCGGGCGTCACGGCGACGCTGACGGGGGTGTCGCAGACACCGATCGTCTGAATGGGGGTATTGCTCACCGTGTCGATGACACTGACCGTGTCGCTCTCCTCATTGGTCACCAGGAGAAGAGTGCCGTCGGGGGTGATGGCCATCCCTCGCGGGCCCGCATCGGGGTTGAGGTCGATGACCCGCAGATCGGTGGCCGCGTGCGCGGGTGCGGCCATGAGGGCGGTTCCCAGCACCAGCAGCGCGGTCGCAGCTGACAGTCGGGTGAAGAGGGTTCGGCGCGCGCGGTTGTGCGTCATGAAACGGCTCCTGAGCGGGGTAGTGAACAAACGTCGCTCACACTGTAGCGGGAGAGAGTCTCTTGGCGCTCGGGTTCAGCTCCCCGTCGAAAGGGCGCAGAAACCCTGCGCTAGCGCAGGATCGCGGGCGGCGCGAGCTCGGCGTAGATGCCGGTCGCGTCGAGTACGGGCACCAGGAGCTGCTTACCCTGAGCCTCGCCGTACTGGAAGTACACCGGCAGCAGCCCACCGGCCGGCACGCCCGGGTTCAGAAGCACGATCTGCTCCTCGTCGACAGTGTTGCCGAACGAGAGGGTCGAGTTGCCGTTGACGTACTGGGTGATCGTCGTGGGCGTGCCGTCGACGTCGTACTGGATGTTGAGCTTGGCCCCGCGACCGCTGTTCACCACGGTGAGCAGCAGGCTCACGGCGTGGCCGTCCTCACCCGCGATCGCCACCACGTTGCGCAGCTGGAGGTCGCCGAGGTTCGCCTGCACGCCGTCGGTCGGGTCGTACTGGACGAGCGTGCCCTGGGGGGTGATGAACGTGCATCCGGCGGTGCCGACGACCAGTGCTGAAGCCAGAATCACGGATGCCACGGCGCGGGCGAGAGGAGTGCGTGCTATCACGCCTCCAGCATACCGACCGGGGCATGGGAGCGCTGAGTTAGGGCACCCTTACCACGAATCCCCTGTGGTAAACTGGGTGTCTTCGAAAGGGACCCCCGCATGTTGTTTGAGGTCGGCGAGACTGTCGTTTATCCCCACCACGGTGCAGCAACCATCTCCGAGGTGAAGACGAGGATCGTCAGGGGCGAGGAGAAGCTCTACCTCAAGCTGCGCGTCACTCAGGGCGATCTCACGATCGAGGTTCCCGCGGAGAACGTCGACCTCGTCGGCGTCCGCGACGTGATCGGCAAGGAGGGCCTCGACAAGGTCTTCGAGGTGCTGCGCGCCCCGTTCACCGAGGAGCCCACCAACTGGAGCCGTCGCTACAAGGCCAACCTGGAGAAGCTCGCCTCGGGCGATGTCATCAAGGTCTCCGAGGTCGTTCGCGACCTGTGGCGTCGCGACCAGGACCGCGGCCTCTCCGCCGGTGAGAAGCGCATGCTCGCGAAGGCCCGCCAGATCCTGATCTCCGAGCTCGCGCTCGCCGAGAAGACTGACGAGGAGAAGGCCTCGAGCGTTCTCGACGAGGTCCTGGCCTCCTAGGCTTCGGTTGGTTGAGTAGCGCGAAGCGCGTATCGAAACCATGGCTGATCCCGGGTCTCGACAGGCTCGACCACCGGTGGTCGCGGTCATTGTCGTCGCCGCCGGCTCGGGCACGCGCCTCGGTGCTGGTCTGCCCAAGGCTTTCGTGGATGTCGCCGGCCGCTCGCTGCTCGAACACGCGCTCGCCGCGGTGCCCGAGGCCGCACAGCTCGTGATCGTTGCGCCCGAGTCGCACCTCGCGGAGTCCCGGGCCCTCGCGCCCCGCGCCGTGGTTGTTGCGGGTGGCGACACCCGGCAGGCCTCGGTGGCCGCCGGGCTCGCTGTTGTTGAGCCGGGCATCCGCACCGTGCTCGTGCACGATGCCGCTCGCGCCTTCACCCCGGCCGAGGTGTTCGAGCGGGTCATCGCCGCGGTTGCCGAGACCGGCGGGGGAGTCATCCCGGTGCTGCCGGTGATCGACACCATCAAGCGCGTCGACGGTGTCGCCGTGCTGGAGACCGTCGACCGCTCGGCGCTCGTGCAGGTGCAGACGCCGCAGGGCTTCCCTCGCGAGGCGCTGGATGCCGCGTACCGCACCGCGAGCGACGACCACACCGATGACGCCGCCCTGTTCGCCGCCGCGGGTGGAACCGTGACGTCGGTGGCGGGCGACCCCCGCTCCCACAAGATCACGACGCCCGACGACCTGCGTCGGGCGGAACTGGAGGTTGGTGTGCCGGACTCCGAGGACGTCTCGACAGGCTCGACCACCGGTGTAGGCACCGGGGCGACCGGCTTTCGCACCGGCGTCGGCATCGATGTGCACGCCTATGACGCCGCCGAGCCACTCTGGCTGGGCGGTCTCTACTGGCCCGACGAGGTGGGGCTCTCCGGCCACTCCGATGGTGATGCGATGAGTCACGCCATCTGCGACGCGCTGCTCTCCGCTGCGGGTCTCGGCGACATCGGCTCCCGGTTCGGCACGAGCGACCCGAGGTTCGCGGGGGCGCACGGCGACGTGTTCCTCACCGAGACTGTCGCGCTGGTCACGGGCGCGGGGTACACGATCTCGAACGTGTCGGTGCAACTCGTGGCCAACACACCGCGGCTGGGTGAGCGCCGCAGCGAGATCGAAGCGCACCTGACCCAGGTCGTGGGGGCTCCCGTGAGTGTCGCGGCCACGACATCCGACGGTCTCGGTTTCACCGGCAAGGGTGAGGGCGTCGCGGTGATCGCGACGGCGCTGGTGAGCGCGGCGCGCTAGTACCGCCGTGCGCGAGCCGAGCATCCGTCATCGGCCGCGGCGCCCCGGTAAACTTGCCCGGTGACAGTCCGCCTCTACGACTCGAAGGCCCAGGCCCTCGTCGACTTCGTGCCGCTCGTACCCGAGAAGGTCGGCATGTACGTCTGCGGACCCACAGTGCAGTCGAGCCCCCACATCGGGCACCTGCGTTCGGCGCTCGTGTACGACCTCTGGCGGCGCTGGTTCAACTACCGCGGCTACGACGTGACCCTCGTGCGCAACGTCACCGACATCGACGACAAGATCCTCGCGGCGGCCGCGGGGGTCTCGCATCTCGACAAGCTCGATGACCGAGGCTCGACCACCGTTCAATGGTGGGCCCACGCCTACCGGTACGAGCTGGAGTTCACTGCGGGCTACACGGCGCTGGGCATCCAGCCCCCCACCTACGAACCCCGCGCGACCGCGAGCGTCACCGAGATGCAGACGATCATCCAGCGGCTCATCGATGCCGGTCACGCTTATCCCGCGACGGATGACTCGGGCGACGTCTACTTCGATACCGCGAGCTGGCCCGCCTACGGCGAACTCACCCGTCAGAAGCCCGACAACATGGAGGCGGCCACCGACGCCGACCCGCGTGCCAAGCGGGACCCCCGCGACTTCGCCCTGTGGAAGGGGCACAAGCCCGAAGAGCCTGCGGATGCCGCGTGGCCGAGCCCGTGGGGCGATGGCAGGCCCGGCTGGCACATCGAATGCTCCGCGATGTCACGCCGCTACCTGGGACCGGCCTTCGACATCCACGGCGGCGGACTCGACCTGCGCTTCCCCCATCACGAGAACGAGCTCGCCCAGTCGACGGCGGCGGGCGACGCGTTCGCCAGCTACTGGGTGCACAACGGCCTGGTGAACGTCAACGGCCAGAAGATGTCGAAATCGCTCGGCAACTCGATCTACGCGGCCGAGTTTCTCGAACTCGCCCGCCCGCTCGTCGTGCGCTACTTCCTCGGGTCGGCCCACTACCGTTCGACCATCGACTACCACGACGGCGCGCTCGTCGAGGCGGAGGCCGCACTCGAGCGCATCGAGGTGTTCCTCGACCGGTCGGAGCGGCGGCTGACAGGCACCACTCACGGGGTGCTCGAGGTGATCCCGGAGGCGTTCGCCGCGGCCATGGACGACGACCTGTCGGTTCCGCAGGCGCTCGGTGTGCTCCACGAGACGGTGCGCGCGGGCAACCTGGCGTACGACGCCGGTGACCTGGGGGCGCTCGCGTCCGCGCGCGGCGAGGTGCTCGCGATGGTCGAGGTGCTGGGGATCAACCCGGGGTCGCCCCAGTGGGCTGCCGCGGCATCCGGGCCCACCGAGCAGGCGCTTGCCAGCCTCGTGGAGTCGCTCATCGCCGACCGCAACGCCGCCCGCGCGGCGAAGGATTTCGCCACGGCTGACCGGATCCGTGATGAACTGGCCGCTGCGGGTATCGCGGTCGAGGACGGCCCGACCGGAACACAGTGGAGCGTGCAGTGAACGCGACACTCATGAACACAGTGGAGCGTGCAGTGACTGCGCGGCGCTCGCATAAGGAGCGAAACTGATGAAGAACCCAGGCAACAAGCCCCGCGCGGGAGCCGTGCGCAAGACCCGCAAGGGTCCGCAGGTCGGCTCCGGCGGGCAGGGGCGCCAGGCGCTCGAGGGACGCAAGCCCACCCCCAAGGCGGAGGATCGCCCGTACCACCCCGCGGGCAAGCGCAAGGCGGCCGCCGAGCGCTACGAGGCGGCCGGTGGCAAGAAGAAGGTCGGCTCGGCGGCGGACGGGGGATCTCGACAGGCTCGATCACCGGGAGCGGCTCGATCACCGGGCCGCGCGCCGAAGTCGAGCGACGAGTCGGAGATGGTGACCGGTCGCAACTCGGTGCTCGAGGCGCTGCGTGCGAAGATCCCCGCGACGACGTTGTACATGGCGGCGCGCATCGAGTTCGACGACCGGGTCAAGGAGATACTGCAGCTGGCGACCAGCCGTGGCATCCCGATCCTCGAAGTCATGCGCCCCGAGCTCGACCGCCTCGCCGGATTCGACTCGGTGCACCAGGGCGTCGCCCTGAAGGTTCCGCCCTACGAGTACGCCCATCCCATGGAGCTTCTCGACAAGGTGATCTCACGCGGCCAGGTGCCGCTGCTGGTCGCGCTGGACGGCATCACCGACCCGCGCAACCTGGGCGCGATCATCCGCTCGGTGGCCGCGTTCGGCGGGCACGGCGTGATCGTGCCGCAGCGCCGCTCGGTGGGACTCACGGCCTCGGCGTGGAAGACCTCGGCCGGTGCCGCAGCGCGCACGCCCGTCGCCATGGCGGCCAACCTGAACCAGACGATCAAGGACTACAAGCAGCGCGGCGTGTTCGTGCTCGGCCTCGACGGCGGCGGGGATGTCTCGCTGCCGCAGCTGCAGCTCGCCAAGGAGCCGGTGCTCATCGTCGTGGGCAGCGAGGGCAAGGGCCTGTCGCGACTCGTCACCGAGAACTGCGACGCCGTGGTCTCGATTCCGATCAACGCGGGCACCGAGTCACTCAACGCGGGCATCGCGGCGAGCGTGACGCTGTACCAGATCGCCACGCTGCGCGCCGCGAAGTAGCATCGCGGCATCTCGGATCGCCAATAGCAGAACGGGCAGCGGATGCGCGGAGCGCATCACGCTGTCCGTCGGCAGTGCGAGGAGGATTACTTCTTGTACTGGTACGGGTTGAAGAGCACTTCCTGCTCCGGGATCTCCGGGAACTGGCCCGCGATCCAGTCGTCGCCGACCTCGCGCTCGAGGTACGCGACGGTGTCGTCGAGCTTGGCCTTCACGCCCTTAAGGTCGCCCGCAGTGAGCTTGCCGTTCGACTTGACCATCTCGCCACCCACCAGCACCGTGTGAACGTCGCCGCGCTGGGCCTGGTAGACGACCTGGCCCCACGGGTTGATCAGCGGTGCCCACGAGGGGGAGTCCTCGTTCTTGAGCAGTACCACGTCGGCGAGCTTGCCCTTCTCGAGCGAGCCGATCTGGTCCTCCTTGCCGATGGCGAGTGCACCACCACGGGTGGCCATGTGCACGGCCTCCTCTGCGCGGAGCTTGACATGCGTCACCGTCTCCGCCGGGTCGAGCTGGTGCGCGAGGTAGTGCTCCAGTGCGCGGTCGGCGTTCACTGTCGCGCGCATCGCCGAGAACAGGTCGGCGCTGAACCATACGCTGGTGTCAACGGAGAGCGAGACCGGGATGCTGTACTTGCGCAGCTGGTGGATGGGCGGGTAGCCCTGACCGCAAGTGTCTTCGGACTCGGTGGCGAGTGAGACGTTACCGCCGGTCGAGGCGATCTTCAGGTAGGAATCGGCCGACAGCGATGCAGCGTGCACGTAGGTGAAACCCTCGTCCATGACGCCGGCGTCGTAGGCGTTCTTGATGCCCCAGTCGTTGGTGGCACCCCACACGCCGGAGTGCGTGGTCACCCGAAGGCCCAAGTCCTTGGCAACCTGGTAGGCGGCAAGCTCGGGGAAGTTCGGGTCCTGGTTCGGAACGTCGAACGCGATCTGAGTGCCGAACATGCGTGAGTCATCTCGCGACTTGATGAGGAGCGCCTGAACGGCCGGGTCTGCGGTCCACTCCCACGGCGACTGGTGGATGTTTCCGTAGGCGAACACGAATCGGCCCGGTGACGAGACCAGAGCGTCGAAGGCGGCCTCACCGTGCTCGACGGTGCGCAGGCCGTGGGACCAGTCGACGCTGGTGGTGACTCCTGACTCGACGGCGTCAAGGGCGGAGATGAGGTTTCCGGCCGCGTAGTCCTGCGGGCGGAACTTCGCGCCGTGCTGCAGGTAGTACCAGACGAAGTACTGCGTGAGAGTCCAGTCAGCGCCGTAGGCGCGCATGGCGGTTTGCCACATGTGGCGGTGGGTGTCGACCATGCCTGGCATGACGATGCCGCCCTTGGCGTCGATCTCGAACGTGTTGTCGGGCACGGCAAGGCCGACACCGACCTCGGCGATCTTGCCGTCGACCACCAGGACATCGCCATTCGGGATAACCGTGTGGGAGTCGTCCATGGTCAGGACGATCCCGTTCCGGAACACAATGGGTTGGCCGGGCTTGGGGGTGGGGGTTCCGGACATTATGACGCTCATCCTCCTTGATATGCGGTCGCGTTCTTGCTTGTCCGTCGAACAGCTGCCTTCGTTGGCGTATTGACTTTGTCGATTCAGCGGACTTGACTCAGGTTAAGCGCTGCTGCACACCGATGTCCAGTGTCACTTGGTCTCGATGTCGACCGTCCGCCGTCGCTTGACCTGACCAGTGAAGGGGGAGCCGATGCAATTCGACCTCGGTGCGGAGTTGCGGCGCGAACGAGAGGCGCGAAAGCTCAGCCTGCGTGCCGTCGCGGGAGCAGTGGGAGTCTCAGCGAGCTTGCTGTCGCAGGTCGAGACCGGCAAGACCCAGCCGTCGGTCAGCACCCTCTACGCGCTGGTGAACCACCTGGGGATCTCTCTCGATGCGCTCATGGGCGCAAAGCCCGGCGTGCCGGTGCACCACAGCGCTACGCCGCCGCTCGGCGAGTCGGATGACGTGGTGCAGCGCCGCGTCGACAGTCCGCTCATCGAGATGGAGAACGGTGTCACGTGGGAGCGGCTCGCGGTCGGGGAGACCGCCGTCGCCGACCCCCTGGTCGTGACCTACGCCCCGGGCGGGTCGAGTTCGCTCGACGGCAAACTCATGCGGCACGCGGGGCTCGAGTACGGCTACATCCTCAGCGGCCGTCTCACCCTCAAGCTCGACTTCACGACGTACGAGCTCGACCCGGGGGACTCGTTCTGCTTCGACTCCGGGCGACCGCACCTCTACCTCAACGCGACCGAGTCGCCTGCCAAGGGCGTGTGGTTCGTCATCGGTCGCCGGGATGTTCCCTATCAAACGCTCGCCGATCTGGGTCACGCCGACCCGTCGGCTCCCCGTACGATCTCCTCCGCCATTGACGTCCTCGCCGCGATGCGCGAAGGTCGAGCCGAGTAGCTGGTCGTGCGCCGGCCGCGTTCCGACCGGTGCCCGCCGAGCGGCTTGACGGCAGGCGTGTTCCCCCTCTACCCTGCGTTAAGTGACAATGAACGACGCCGTTCAGTCACGGTTGCTAACACTGCGGAGGATCCACATGAATGCACGATTTGTCGTGCGCAAGGGGGACGAGGCCCAGTACGCCGACCCCGGCGCCCTAGCTCCCGAATCGACCGGCCTCTCCCGATGGGCCGCCGTCACCGAGCGCGACGGTTCAGTGCACACAGGATTCGGAATATCCCGGCTCGCAGCGGGTGGTTCGGTGCCGACGCACGTGCACTCGTTCGAGGAGAGCTTCCACGTGCTGGAGGGCAGTGTCATCCTCGTCACCCCCGAGGCTACGGTCGAACTGGTGGAGGGGGACTACGGGGTGATCCCGATCGGTGTGCCACACTCGTGGCACTCGACGGGGGCCGACGCGGTGTGGTCCGATACGTTCAGCCCGGTGCCTCGGGAGGCGCACGGCTACGACACCTACCGGGTACCCGACATCGCCGCGGGCGAGGCGGTGCGGGTGGATGCCCGTGACCCACGCACCCGTTCGTTCGGTGCCATCACGGCGCAGCAGATGGACCCCACGCAGCAGTCGCAGAAGAACCTGGCACAGTCGGCGAGCATGCGGACCGCCCTGCTGGTCTATTCGGGCATCTCTCTCAAGATGATGGTCGACTCCGACCTCGGAGCGGTGCTGTCGACGATGTTCATGGTGCAGTACGAGCCCGACGGTGTCGCTGGTCCGCACGATCATCCGCTCGAGGAGGCCTACCTCATCGTCGACGGCGAGGTCGACGCGACCTTCGACGGAGAGCAATTCCGGTTGAAGCCCGGCGACATCGCCTGGGCCGGGGTCGGGTGCGTGCACTCCTTCTCGGCCACGGGAATCCCGGTGCGCTGGCTCGAGACCCAGTCGCCGCAGATGCCGGCGCGCCATGCCTACCGGTTCGCCCGGGATTGGAACTACCTGACAGAGAAGTTGGAGAACCAGTAATGACCCGCACCATCGTCATCGTCGGAGGAACCAGCGGCATCGGGCTCGAGATAGCCAAGGATGCGGTCTCGCGCGGTGAGCACGTCGTGCTCACCGGCCGCAACGCGGACACCGCACGCGAGATCGCCGCCACCTTGGGAGACGCGGCCACGGGGCTCGCGGTCGACCTTTCCGAACCCGAGGCCATCGCCGAGTCGCTGAAGAGCGTCGGACCGATCAACGGCCTCGTCCTCGCCGCCATCGAGCGCGACGCCAACACGGTGCGCGACTACGACATCGCGCGGGCTCGCCGCCTCGTGACGCTCAAGCTCATCGGGTACACCGAGACCGTGCACACCCTTCTCGACCGCATGGAGCCGACCGTCGACACCAGCATCGTGCTGTTCGGTGGTCGGGCGAAGGATGCCCCGTACCCGGGTTCGACGACGGTGTCGACGATCAACGGCGGGGTTGAGGGACTCATCAACACCCTCGCTCACGAGCTGGCCCCGATCCGGGTCAACGCCATTCACCCCGGCATCATCGGCAACAGCCCGTTCTGGGCAGCGAAGCCCGACGGAGTGCTCGATGGCTACGAATCCCGCACGCCCGGCGGCGCGCTCGCCACGATGGAGGACGTCGTGGGTGCAACCCGATTCCTGCTCGACAACCGCGGCGTCTCGGCGATGAGCCTGAACGTGGACCGGGGCTGGCGCGTCACTTGATCTCTGGAGTGCGATCGCCTCACGCGGTCCGGCGTGAGGCGATCGCGGCCATCGTCATGGAGGCCAGGCCGAGCGCCAGCGAGAGAGCACCGACCCCGGCGTAGCCGACCGCGCGCATGATCACGTCTGAGAGCGCGGTCGATGCCGCGCCTGCGAAGAATGTGGTGGCCATGAAGACGGTGTTGGCCCGTCCCGACTCGGCGGGGTCCACTGAGGCCAGCGCGGTGGCCTGACTCGACACCTGCGAGCTGCTCATGCCGAAGGAGACGAGGAACAGACCCACGAGCAGCACGGGCACCACGTGGCTGAACACGGCGATGCTCGCCGAACCCAGGATCAGGATGCCCAACGAGATCGGGAGGGCCCGTCGGGTTCCCACCCGGCCCTGGAATCGCGCCGACCCCACGGTGGCCGCACCCCCGATGAGGCCGGCGAGCCCCATCAGCGCCGTCTGGGTGACCGTCAGTCCCAGCTGGGTGACACCGAACAGCGTCACCATCGACCAGACCGAAATGAATGCCGAGAAGGCGAAGGCATGGGTGACGGTCAGGAGACGCAGAGTGCCCGACTTCGCGATCACGGCGGGGATCGAGGCGAGGATTCGCAGGTAGCTCGTGGTCGACGGAGGACGAACTCCGGGCACGAAACGCAGGGTGAGGGGGATGCACGCGACGACTACGACGGCGGCCGCGACCAGCACGGTGCGCCACCCGAGCGGCTCCGCGAAGATGCCGAGCAGGGTACGCACGGTGAATAGCCCGATGATGAAGGACCCCAGCAGAACGGCGGCAGTGCGAGCCCTGACCTCGGGTGGAGCGAGGCGGAGGGCCGCTGACACGAGTATCTGCCCCACGGTCGCCGCCGCGCCGGCAACGAACATCATCACCGTGAACAGCGCGAAGCTCTGGGAGGCAGCGGCGACGAGGATCGCCACCGCGGTCACCGCAAGCTGAACCGCGACCTGGACGCGCGGGATGAGACGATCGCCGAGCGACACGAGGAACACGACTCCGAGCGCGTACCCGGCTTGTACGGCAACACTTGCACTCGACGACTGCTCCAGGGGGACCCCGAGCTCATGGGCGGCGAGCGTCTGGATCGGCTGCGGCACGTAGATGATCGAGACACCGACCGCAGCGACCACGGCCATGGCCGCGACCTGGGCCGCCCATCCTGTGGCGGCTCCCACGGGCATCCGGTTGTCAGTGCTCATCATGTCCCTCGTGTGCGCCCGAGTGTACGCCGGTGGGGCAAACCGGTTCCGGGCACGACGCATTCCCCGTGAACGACGATGGCTCCCGGCCGCGTGCAGTCGGGAGCCATCGTCGGGCGGGCTCAGTTCCTTCGGAACTTGGACCAGGCGTCGAATCCCACCGCCAGCAGGATGATCACGCCAAGCGCGATCCCCTGGAAGAGCGGATCGATCCTCAGCAGCGTGAACCCGTTGTACAGCATCGCGATGAAGAGGATTCCGAGCACGGTGCGCCAGACCGCGCCCTCTCCACCGAGTATCGATGTGCCGCCGACCACGATGCCCGCGAGCACCGTGAACGTGAGCGTGGTCGCGATCGCATCGTTCTCGGGGACCGAGGGCGTACGGGCGAGGTCGATGACTCCGGCCAGGCCGGCAGCGGTGCCTGCCAGGGCGAACGTCGCGATGCGCACGATGTTCACGCGGATGCCCGCGAGACGGGATGCCTCGGCGTTGCCGCCCGCGGCGTACACGTAACGCCCGAAGGTCGTGCGCCAGAGCACCACACCGAGGATGACGATCACCACGAACGCGATCCAGGTAGGCAACGAGATGCCGAGCGGCTTGGTCAGAGCGAGCCAGCGGAACTCCGGGACATCCACGCGGATCTGGCCGACCCCGCTCTTGCCGAACTGCGAGACGAGCTTGGTGGCGCCCAGGATGATGAAGCTCATCGCCAGGGTTGCGATCAGCGGATTCACCTTGAGGTAGGTACTGATGATGCCATTGACGATGCCGACGACCAGACCCGCGAGCACGCCCGCGACGATGCCGAGCACGACGCCCGGGACTCCCCCGACCGTGACGATGAAGGTGCCGCAGATCACGGCCGTGAACATGTAGGTCGCGCCGATCGACAGGTCGATGCCACCGGCGATGAGCACTAGCGTGCTCGCCGCGGCCACGATGAGGATGCCCGACTGACGATCGAGAACGTTGCCGATGTTCTGGAAGGTCAGGAACGCCGGGCTGCCGATCGCCAGCGCGATGAACACCGCGAGGAACGGAACGACGATGGCTACCGAGCGCCACGGGATCCGCTTCAGGAAGTTGCTCTGCGGTGCGGGGGCACCGGCAGCGAGGGTGGGGGATGGTGCGTTGTTGCTCATGCGATCTCGCTCTCGATGGGATCCGCGAAGGCCGCGGTCAGTACGTTCTCCTCGGTCATGTCCTTGCCTGCCAGCTCGGCGACGATCCGTCCTCCTCTGATGACCAGAACGCGGTGCGCGAGTCCGAGCATCTCCTCGATCTCCGAGGAGACGACGAGCACCCCGATGCCCTGCGCCGCCTGATCGACGATGAGGTCGTAGATGGCGCGTCGGGAGCCGACGTCGACCCCGCGAGTGGGTTCGTCGGCGATCAGGAGCTTCCTCGGGCGCTGGAGTGCGCGGGCGAATAGGACCTTCTGCTGATTCCCACCTGACAGCGCGGACACGTTGCGCCGGTCATCACCGGCGACGGTGACTCGCTCGAGCATCTTCTGTGCATCGGCGCGCTCGAGGGTGGGCCGCACCCACCCGGCCGACGACACCTGGTCGAGGTTCGAGAGGGTCACGTTCTGGCGGATGGGCCGTCCGAGAACGAGCCCTTGCTCCTTGCGCGACTCGGGGATCATGAACACGCCGCTGCGCAGCGCGCCGGGTACTGACGCCGGGCATTCGTTGTCGTCGATCCGCACGCTTCCGCCAGAGCGGCGGACCGCGCCGTAGATGGCGTGGGCGATCTCACTGCGTCCAGCGCCGACCAGGCCGGCGAGACCCACGATCTCCCCGGCTCGCACCGAGAAGCTCACCCCGTTGACTCCCGGCGCGACGAGGTCCGTCACCGTGAGCACCGTCTGGGCGGTGGCCTCGGGCACGACCTTCTCGGGGAAGGCCGAACTCAGCACGCGGCCGAGCATGCCCTCGATGAGGCTGGCCTCGGTCTCGGCCGATGCCGGGCCGGTGCGGATGTGGCGGCCGTCGCGCAGGATCGTGATCGTGTCGCTGAGCTCGAGCACCTCGTTCAGGAAGTGCGAGATCAGGAGCACAGTGTGCCCGGATGCCGCCAGCTGGCGTACGACTCCGTGCAGCAACTGCGTGTCGTGGCCGGAGAGCGCCGCGGTGGGCTCGTCCATGATGATCAGGGATGCACCGCGGGCGAGTGTGCGGAGGATCTCCACCTTCTGCTGGTCCGCGGTGCGCAGGGAACTGACAGTGGCATCCGGGTTCAGTTCGAAGCCGGTGCCCTCGGCGAGCTCACGGTATCTGCGCTTGAGCAGACGACGGTTGAGGAACCCACCGCGGCGCGGTTCGCGCCCGAGGAAGACGTTCTCGGCAACCGTCAGGGCAGGTACGAGCGCGAGCTCTTGTGCGATGGTGGCGATTCCCCGGTCAAGCGCCTCGCGGGGCGAGCCGAAGCTCACCTCCTCGCCATTGACGACGAGGGTGCCGCTGTCGGCGGTGTAGACGCCGGAGATGATCTTGCTCAGCGTGGACTTGCCCGCGCCGTTCTCGCCGACGAGGGCGTGCACTTCGCCCGGCTTGAGAGTGAGATCGATGTCCCGCAGTACGGGCATGGAATTGAATGTCTTGCCGACGCCCCGCAGCTCAACGAAGAGCTGCGGGGCGCCAGCAGTAACGGCCTCAGCCGACATAGATCAACCGGCCCATTCTCCGGTGAACTGGCTGGCGGTCTCCTTGGTCATGACACCGTTGTTCGGGAAGTCCGCGAACGGGTCGACATCACCGTGGTTCTTGCCGTTGCGGAGGGCGTCGACCATGGCTTCCATGCCCAGTCGACCTTCCGTTGCGGGAGCCTGAACGACGTCCGCGAAGACTGTGCCATCAGCGACCTTGCCCTGGCCCCACACCGATCCGCCGTAGCCGACCATCAGGAAGTCACTGACCGCCTTGCCCGCGCCATCGATGGCGAGAACAGCGCCCTGCAGGCCCTGGTCCGAGGTCGCGATCAAGTTGACCTCGGGGTGGGCGGTGAGGATGTCGGCGACAGCAGTCTGGGCTGCTGCGGGGTTGTAGAAGGTCTCACCCTCGGCAACGACGGTGACAGGGGTGCCGGCGGTCGCCTTCTGGAATCCGTCCCACAGCGCCACGCCGATGGCAGATGCCTTGACGTCGTGGAGGTAGGCCACATTGCAGGGGTCGAGGTTCTGCGACGCACAGGCCGCGACGACCTGCTCACCGAACTTGGTGCCGAGCTCGGACGGGACGAAGACCACGTTTGCAGAGAGGCCGTCGACCTGCGTCTTGCCGGTCGTGAAGTCCTCACCGAGGATCTGGTCGATGTTGACGACCGTGATACCCGAATCGATGGCCTGCTTGACCACGTCGATGATCGCGGGTCCATAGATCGGCTGCGTGATGATGCCGTCGTACTGGCCCGACGCGATGGCGTCCTGGATCAGCGAGTTCTGCGTTGCCGGGTCGAGGTTGCCGTCGAGCACCGTGAGGTTGATGTTGTTGGCGTCGGCCACCTTCTGGGCCTCCGCCAGCATCGGCTCGTCGTAGGTGTTGGCCACGGCGAACGAGATGTACGCGACCTCGAGCGGTGCGTCCGAGGGGGATCCGCTCTCGCCTGACGTGGTGGCAGAGCATGATGCGAGTGCGACAGCCGTTGTGGCCGCTGCCGCAATTGCGAGGGTACGGCGTAGCCGCACCGACT